>Ga0302326_10013186_pt1 | contig 17529 bp, 13 predicted proteins | sample Palsa_T0_3_FD_202264 | JGI IMG/M metagenome (GOLD analysis project Ga0302326, IMG submission 202264) | Peat permafrost microbial communities from Stordalen Mire near Abisko, Sweden - Palsa_T0_3 | ecosystem: Environmental > Terrestrial > Soil > Palsa > Peat permafrost | place: Sweden: Abisko... | reverse complement strand
ACACGTCCTACTCGCGAGATAGGAGCTCGAATGATCTTCGATGTTCAGAGTCGCTTCAGCAGTCACCAATTGAACGTCCATAAACCAAGACCTCGTGCAGGAAATTTTGAGATTGGCCGAGGGCGTATTTACGCCCCGAAAAGCGGACTAGACCTTAGACCGAGTAGAGACAAAGTCGTTTGGTGCGCTTTGTCCTCTCCCTTGCTAGCAACCTATCACAGAACAGTCCACATTCAACAACAACTCTTAAGTCATTTTTCGAACACCTTCGTCTGCCTTAAGAAGTTCCCAGGATACCGTTCGATCGGACTTCGCCGGTTCCGCACAGAGTGACTCATCACTCCATATATGTTCTAACTCGAAGATTCTCAGTAGGATGCGTTTATCCCAATCGATTATCGATACCACTCACTTTTGTCGCCGTCATGAGGCGCCAAGTGAAATCGCGGAAGCCGGAATTCGTTGAAGCGGTACATTCGCCGAGGCGTTTCCGCGAAGATTCCGGTTGTATGATTTCAGTTTGCAGCATTTTCCCGGTTACCGCGGTGGTCGGTGTCGCGACGCCGAATATCCCTGGCGGCGGCATTCAGCATTTTCGGAAAAGTGAGAGTTCGAACACGGACACGCCTTCTTCTACATTGTCAAGGCGGGGCTCGCCTAAAGGATTCCGCATCGGCGCTCGATGGTAGTACAGTTTCCGCCATTCGATACTAGCCTGCTGGAAGCACCGACCCTCAGGTACCTGCACGACGCGTGGCCCACATTTCGCATCCGGGAAAATTGTTCCGCAATCAATCAAGAACTATGACGACTTAGAAACTAGATTTTAGGTTTGCGCGGCAAGATTAGTTGCAATAAGTGCTTTATATAGGACGCTAATGACTGGAAAATGACCGCCAGATGACAATCTGTTCATGTTGATGCGGATAAGCTGAAGCACGCTTGCACATTACCGCCGCAAAACCATCCGGCAATGCTAGGCTGCATTCAAGTTACTGTACCATCAGGACATGCGCCTCCTAGTTATCGAGGACGAGATAGAGATACAAGGCTTCTTGAAGCATTCCCTAACCGAGGCAGGGTACCAGGTAGAAGTAGCCGGAGATGGGAAGACGGCAGAGAGGCTCGCGTCGGAGAATCACCATGACGCCTTAATCGTCGACCTTGGCTTGCCAGACCAGGATGGGATCAGCTTGATCCTCCGGCTGCGACAACTGGGGGTCGACGCTCCGGTCTTGATTCTTTCAGCGAGGCGTTCCGTCGACGACCGAGTGCGCGGCCTGGAGCAGGGCGGCGACGATTACCTCACGAAGCCATTTGCGTTAGCCGAATTGCTTGCGCGCCTGCGCAATCTGCTCAAACGAAAATTATCCGCAAGCTCCGAGGCGACCAGATTGCGAGTGCTCGATCTCGAACTCGATCTTCTGAGGCGCGAGGCTACGCGTGGCGGGGATATACTCAACTTGACCCAACAGGAATTCGTTCTTCTCGAGTATTTGTGCAGAAACGCGGGCCGTGTCGTCACTCGTTCCATGATCCTCGATCAGGTGTGGGGTATGCGAATTCAGCCCGACACCAACGTCGTGGACGTACATATTTATCGACTGCGCGGCAAAGTGGACACGGAAGGCCATCGGCCGCTTATTAAGACGCTGCGGGGTGTGGGCTATGTTCTCAGGGACCGGTAAGACGACGATGCGAAGCGCTGCGTGGCGGATCTCGCTTTGGGCGACCTTGGCGTTTGCCTGCGGTACGATGGTCGTTTTTGTCTTTCTTCACCGTTTCGTTTCCCAGGACATCCAGCGACGCAGCGACGCGTGGCTTTCCGGCGAAGTGGCTGTGCTGGGCGATGTTGCCGTGCGCACTCCCAAGGACCGACTTTACCGAAGGGTCGTAGGCGAAGTAGCAGAGCTGGCAAGCCGGGAAGTTCCCAACAAACTGCCGTCGAGCAAAGGTGAGAACGACTCGGTGTTTTTCCTGCAGACGGCTCCGGATGGGTCTCTCGCTCTTTGGGTCGGGACCGGGAATGGCGCGGCACAGCTCGATGCAGTTCACCATTTGAAAAGCACACCAGATGCACCATCGGACCTGCTTGTAGCCGGCTTCGAAATACCGTTTCGCGTAGCTACAACTAGTGTCGGCGATGGGAGCCGCATCTATCTTGGGCTATCGGAACGCGATGAGCTGCGGCTGCTGAGAAATCTTCGCTTCCGCTTTTTTCTCCTTTGGCTGGCCATTGTTTTTATCGGTTCGGCGATCGTCTTCCTGACCACGCGACGGATGTTAGGTCATGTACGGAAGATTACCGAAGCCGCCTCGAGAATTGGGGAATCCGACTTGAGCAGCAGGGTGCCGGTGACGAAACGAAACGATGAGATTTCACAATTGGCATCGACGCTCAACATCATGCTTGACCGGATTGAAAACTCAATCCACCAATTGCATACCATCACGGATTCTCTTGCCCATGATTTGCGGAGCCCCTTGACCGCGGTACGAGCGAAGCTGGAGATGGCTTTGATCAAAGATGGGGGCGCAAGGTGCGAAGAAACAGACGGGGTCGTAGCGGCTATCGAAGAGTTGGACCGGCTGTCCGAATTCCTGAACAGGTCTCTGGATGTCGCGGAAGCCAAGGCTGACGCGCTCAGACTGGATCGCACCGCGATCAATTTGGATAGTTTGCTCAGAGTGATGGTTGATTTGTACGAACCGTCGATGTCAGAAAAGGGGCTCAGCGTCAAGCTGCGGAGTAACGGTCCCACAGAAATATTGGCTGACGCTGCTCTTGTCCATCGGATGATTGCAAATCTCTTTGACAATGAATTGAAACACCTGCCTCCCTCGTCTACCGTCACAGTCTCGCTTCACTCTGTTGAGGAAGTGGCGCATCTGCTATTGGAAGACGATGGTCCAGGCTTCGGCGAAGAGTTGTGCGCTCACGTTTTTGAGCGCAACGTAAAGGGGCCGAAATCGAAGGGCCACGGACTTGGCCTGGCGTTTGTCGAGGCCGTAGTCCGCGCTCACGGTGGTTCCATTGAAGCCTCTAATCGTCACGAGGGAGGCGCTCGGCTGAAGATTACGCTGCCACTCGCTTTGGAGAGTGATAGACGACATTCGAGGTCCCTTGCTCTTTCAGCTCATTGAGCGAAGCTGGGAAAACCCGATGAACTAGATACCTCGAATGCTGCCGACGTATTCTTCGGAGCGGGACATCGAGATTGCGAGTAATGGAAAGAGAACCCAAACGACAGCCTTGATATGAAGAGATCGTCATCCGGCGGTCGCCCGTAAATTATCTTGAACCCTTATAACGGGATGGGGGAGGCCTTAGAGCCTTGCGTTTTCTTCCCCTTAGGGGCAACTTTTTTGACTGCGCAGCACCAAGTCTTATCAAATGCAGTACTGCGCTTTACTCCGGGATCAAGGCCGCAGGATAGTTTGCGCAATGCTTACCACCTCAGGGGAATCCAGTCAAGCCGCTATTCGTCTCCCCCGGAGAGGAACGCATCGAATCTGCCAACGCTGGCGATCGCGAAGGAGATGCTATGCTACTGAAGTAATGCCATTGAATGTGGTGCAATTTTCGCGACCGCGTCATCAGACGGGCCTATGGCTGCTGGCTTTCATCTCAGTATTTGCCATCGTCGCATTGGCGTTCACTCCTCGCATCCCGCTCGGTGCCGGCTATCACGATTTTGCCGACAAGAGAACGATTCTAGCCATACCAAACTGCCTCGATGTTCTCTCGAATTGTCTTTTCTTGATCGTAGGCCTCTGGGGAGTGTCCTGGTTGCTTGGCGCCAGCAGCAAGTTTTCTTTCATTCTCCAGAAGGAGCGCATTCCTTACCTGGTGTTCTTTTTGGGTGTGGTTCTCACCGGCCTGGGCTCCGCCTGGTATCACCTGGATCCCGGGAACTCACGCCTTCCATGGGACTTATTACCTATGACGCTTTCTTTTATGTCGATGATGGTGGCGGTCATTATTGAGCGCGTCAGCATCAAGCTCGGATTTTGTCTTTATATTCCTTTGCTCTTGCTTGGTATCGCCAGCGTTGTGTATTGGCACTTCACCGAGATGCAGGGCCGGGGAGACTACCGTTTTTATCTTTTCGTTCAGTTTTTTCCACCGATACTGCTCGCCTTGATCGTCTTGTTCTTTCCGCCCCGCTATACCGCCGCGAATTATCTTGTAGTTGCCTTCCTATTCTTTGTAGCAGCGAAACTCTTCGAGGCACTCGATAAACGGATATATTCCGCCGCGGGAGTTATAAGTGGTCATGCCCTTAAACATCTAACTGCCGGCGTTGCCTGTTATTGGATTCTGAGGATGCTGCAGTGCCGGACGGCGATTCGGCCCCTTAACAACACCCCTGCACTTTTCCCTCTTGAACAGTTTGCGGGAGATGGTGCGATCGACCCGGCCAACGTCTTGCCGGCTTCATTTAAGGGAACCCTTTGAAACAGTCTCTTTTGTCACTCTTGATTTGCCCTCGCTGTAGCGGTGGGTTTCGGCTTCACGTCGATGCAGCCGAAGCAACGGAAGTAATTGAAGGGACTCTGCGTTGTATCGGATGCGATGCTAAATTTCCCATCACGCGAGGCATCCCACGATTTCTTGTAGACGAGCTGAATCCCGCGCAACGAGCAACGGCGGACGCCTTCGGCTATGAGTGGACGCACTATTCGCAGCTAACCGACGCCGATGAGAAAGAATTCCTAGCGTGGATCTCGCCATTAACGCCGACCGATTTCGAGGGCCGCATTGTGCTTGACGCGGGTTGCGGCAAAGGACGGCACATCTATCTGGCAGCGCAATTTGGCGCGCGGGCAGTTGTCGGAGTCGATCTTTCCAACGCTGTCGAAGCTGCCTTTCGGAATACCCGCCACCTCCCCAACGTCCACGTCATTCAAGCAGATATCTACGCGCTACCGTTTGCCGACCCATTTGACATGGCGTACAGCATAGGAGTTCTCCATCATCTTCCGGTGCCACAAGATGGGTTCGTGGCAATGGCCAGCCATGTCAAGCCAGGAGGGCGGGTTTCAGCCTGGGTATACGGTAAAGAAGGCAATGGCTGGATAGAGAAGTTGGTCGATCCAGTCCGGAAAGCGGTTACTTCGAGGTTGCCGCGGTTTGCAACGAGTTGCATCTCATTTTTCCCCGCAGTGATTTTGTATGTTGCCCTGAAGCTCCTCTACGGTCCGGCTGCTAGAAGGACGCGGCTGAAATCCTACCTGCCTTATTCGGATTACCTGTGTTCAATTGCCAACTACTCTTTCCGCGAGAATTTCTGGAATGTATTCGATCAATTAGTGGCGCCTACCGCCTTTTACCACAGTCGGGAAGAAGTCGTTAGTTGGTTTCGATCAGTTAATGCTGAGCAGGTTATGATCTCTCGCCACAATAGCAACAGCTGGCGCGGCACTGGTATTGCTCACCGATTGCCGAGTTAAAGCGGCATGCGTTGGGAACCGATCGTCGAATGACGAGGTCTTACAATACTTGTCTACGGTCAGCAGGTCTTAAGGCGTAAGAGTAGCTGCAGGGCGGTTAAATGACAAATAGATGACACGACCGTCATCTAGCACCTGAAAGGATTAGTTGTAAGTGGTGTGCTGAACGACCAACTGAAGTAATACGTTGTAAAGATTTCGGATAAGTCGGTATACTTGGGGTGATAAGCGCTGTAGAGGATTGCAAATCCGGCGCTTCGGCTCCGCATAGTGGGCGCTCTCTGGCGCCCGTTTTTTTAACGGCGTGCGGTACCTTCCCGAGAGCTCCCGGTACTTTTGCTATTGCCGCTCTCTTCGACTGGCATCTGGTCTTCTTCGGTGCGTTCTCCCCCGCCGTAGACCTGCCCGCCGGCGAGTGGGTAAGTGCCGAGATCGTGAGGCGCGAAGGGCCACTTCCATCTTGCCAGTGCGGAATATTCGAGGACCGGCTTTAACTGCGCCTCAAGGAGCGCGGGGTTGAAGAAAAGGAAGAAAGGCGAGGAGGGATAGAGTACATCGACGGTGGAGATACAGCCGTTGCTGAAGTTCTCCTTGGGAAAAAGCATGGGCGTTCCGTCGACGTCGGCGGCGAACCCGTGGGCGGCCAGAGTTTGACGGCAGGCGAGGGAGCCGAGTTGGGCGTAGGCTTTGCCGCCGACGCGTTCGAGGTCGGCGGTGAGGGTTTCGTCAAAGCGTTTGCCGCGCTGCTCGAGGCTGGCGTATTGATCTTCCGCCTGAGCCAGCATTGCACCGGGAGTCTGACCGTTGCGCTGCCAGTATGGCCGAAGCTTACGATCCAGGTATTCGATGGGATATATCTCGTTGTACGCGAGCAGGACGTGGCGGGTCACGGTCTGCGACGCGGACACATCGACGGTTAGAGTGACCGCGAGATGTGCCGCGCCGTTGCGCGGCTGGCGGGGCATTTCCATATCGTCGGCTCTGGGCAATGCGCCGGAGCGGACGAAGCTGGAGATCGCATCAGAAGACGGGATGAGTGCGGCGTGTTGCTGTTCGGATACGGCGAGATAGAAATAACCCCAGTCGATGCGCAGGTTATCTCCAGACCGATTTAGGGGACGTTGGTCGCGGGAACCGACGCTTAAGACATACAGACCCGTAGTTTGGGACCTTGTCCAGGTGACCTCCTGATCATCGGAGTTGACGACGATGCGTGGGTCGACGTCGAGCAGGATGGAAACCGAATGCGGACGCCCGTCAGTGGAGCGCACAGCCCAGGATAGATATGTCACTGGGCGCGCCAGGACTTCGAGATCCTGGGGTAAGGCGGGAGTAAAGAATTCGACGATAAGTGAGATACCAGCTGACTCGAAGGCGTAAGTCGTGTGCAGAGGACTGACTTGCATGGCCACCTGTCGCATAGCAGGCACCTGGCGCGGCGACGCGCCCATATAGCGGTAGGTCACTCCGTCGATCCGCACGAGACCGGATAGAGGCTGCTCAGCTCCGGTCCAGTGACGGGTGTTGCTGTCGGTGAGCTTATCGGACATCGACCAGATGCTGAAATAGGGGTCGTAGACTACCAAGGGCACCGCGGGCGGCCGGTCTTGCGCGACGGCTGAGGATGCCGCAACGAAGAGCGAAAGAAATGCAAGGGACGACTTACTCCAATGGGCCAGGCGAGTTATAAGAGCGTTCCCTACTTTGTTGCCGACATATTTATTCAAGCGGCGGTCCTCGCGACGAGATGAGCTATCAGCAGGTTTTCCCAGGGAAAAAGGCTGCCGAACTGAGCACTTCGCATTACAGTAACTGTACCTCTGCTCGAGTGCTACTGCGTTTGAGCTGGATAAAGGTTCTCTAGCTTTTACCGAGAAAGACCAGGGTAACGCCGATGGCGACGAGCAGGACGCCGAGCCAGCGTTGGGGGCTGACTCTTTCGCGGAGGAAGGCGACTCCGCCGAAGGCCCCGGCGACGTAGCTGAGGGCGGTGACGGGGACGACGAAGCTGACGTTGTAAAGCGAGAGTGCGCCGAGAAGAGCAAAGAACGCGATGGCCATCATAGCGACGCCGAGCCACATCCAGGGAACGCGGAGGGCACGGAGGATGACTTTTGCGATTTCGATGGGATGGAAGCTGGTCGCCTCACCGACGACCTTCATGGCGCGGGAGACGCAGAGTTCGCCGCCTGTGCCGGCAGCGACGATGAGGGTGAAGAGGATGATGTCGCGCAACTAGAGTCGCTCCGGTGTTTCATGAGCTGTGGTGCGGGGGTCGGTACGACCGACGATGAAGACTCCTACGCAGATAACAGCGATTCCGGCCCAGCGGAGCGGTGAGACTCGTTCGCCTAGCATTAGGTATCCGAGGAGAGCGACGACCCCGTAGGCGAGGGAGGAGGCGGGCTGGACGAAGCTGTAGTCTGCCCAGGAAAGGACGAGCATATAGGCGACGAAAAAGGTGATGAGCGAGGCGACGCCAAGCCAGATCGATGGCGAGGCGAAGACATTCAATGCAGTTTGATAGAGCGCCGATGGAGGCCATATGGAGAGAGCGCCGCCGTGTTTCATACCCTTGGCTAGAAAAACGTTGCCTAGAGGGCCGGCGACGATCATGACGGCGATCATGAGATAGGTTTTGAGGTGGAGGGTCTTAAGGGATGTCATCGAGCCAGTCCGATGACAGAGGTTCTGCTTGCCATTTCATAATTGTATCGTCGCTGGGAGCGCGAAGGCGCACTGGCGTGGCATCGCCGAGGAACGCTTCGCTGCGGCACTCCGCCTCTGCTGGTAGGATCAAGGATTAGGGTCGAGAATCCAGCAATGAGCAGGAGCAGGGCAAAGAGACAGTGTGTGGGATAGTCGGATTTACGACCAAGAGCTGGTGCCCGAATGCAGAACGCATTTCCGCGGCCACCGACACGCTGTTTCATCGGGGGCCCGATCAACAAGGGGTTTTTCGCTCGCGGGGCTGTTCCCTTGGCGCTACCCGGCTGAAAATCATCGATCCAGTGGCCGGAGACCAGCCTGTTTATTCGGATGACCGGGACTCGGTGATCGTCTTCAACGGCGAGATTTATAACCACCTTGAAGTGCGCCATGAACTCGAATTGCGAGGCCATCGTTTTCAGTCCCACTGCGATACGGAGACGGTGCTGCGTGCTTTTCTGGAGTGGGATGCGGCATGTTTCGAACGATTGCGGGGCATGTTCGCAGTCGCGATCTGGACGAACCGCGAGCAGCGATTGGTGCTAGCGCGCGACCGTGTCGGCATCAAGCCGCTCTACATCGCGGAACGCGGTGACGATCTGCTCTTTGCGTCGGAACTGAAGGGACTTCTTATCCATCCTGAGATCGAGCGCCGGCTTAGTCTGGAAGGATTGGATTGCTACTTGTCGCTCAACTACGTTCCGCGTCCCTGGACTTTAGTGGATGGCATCGAGAAGCTGCCTCCAGGGCATTGGATGGAGTGGCGGGATGGGCGGACGACGAAGCAGGCTTATTGGAGTCTGCCAGAGATCGAACCGGCCCCTAAATCGTTGGAAGACGCCAAGGAAGAACTCGACGTGCTGCTGGACCAGTCGGTCCGGGAACATCTGATGTCGGATGTTCCTTTGGGAGTATGGCTAAGCGGCGGGGTTGATTCGTCGACGATCCTGCATTATGCATCGCGGGCGGCGACTTCCCGGATCAAGACTTTTTCGATTTCATTCCAAGGGCAGAGTTTCGATGAATCTTCGTATATCCACCGGATGGTGGAACAGTATGGAACCGAGCATGAGGAATTGGACCTCAATCCCGATCAGGACCTGGAAGGCGCGATTGGCGAGCTGGGATACTATTCCGATGAGCCGAGCGCGGATTCGGGAGCGCTTCCGGTGTGGTTTCTGGCGAAGCTGTGCAAGACGCAGTGCACGGTGGCCTTCAGCGGCGAAGGGGCGGATGAGATTTTTGGCGGCTATCTGACTTATCGGGCAAACCTGATTGCGGCACGGGTGAAGCAGTTGCCTCGGGGAGCAATCCAGCTGGCGCTCGATGCTCTCCGTTTGTGGCCCGCGTCGAACGAAAAGATCAGCTTTGAATACAAGCTGAAGCGACTGCTGCAGGGCTGCCTTATGCGACCGGAACGGGCCCATGTTTATTGGAATGGAACGTTTTCAGAAGCGCAGAAGGCGGAGCTGCTGAAGGTGCGGTTACCGAATAGCCTTAGCGATGTTCTGGGGAGCCTGGGAGCGAGTCTGCCTGGCGATGGGTTGTCTCCTTATTTGAAATTTGACCAGGAGTGTTATCTGCCGGACGACATTCTGGTGAAATCGGACCGGATGAGCATGGCCCATGCGGTTGAGGTGCGACCTCCGTTTCTGGACCATCGAATCATTGAGTTTGCGGCGACCCTGCCAACCGATCTGAAGATTCGCGGGTCTCGTCAAAAATACTTGTTGAAGGAGCTGATGAAGCCAAGACTGCCGGTGGCCGTAATTCAGCGCAAGAAGACGGGCTTCGACATTCCTTCTCATGAGTGGTTTCGCGGCCCGCTGCGCTCGCTGCTGATGGAAACACTGGATGGCGCGGAAGCGGAGCATGGCGACTTGTTCCGGTTTGATACCATTCGGACTTACGTGCAATTGCACCTTAACAAGACCATCAATATTGGCTATCACTTGTGGGGCCTGGTCATGCTTTTCCTGTGGATGAAACGATGGAAGATTCAGTCAGCACCTTTGCTGACGTCAAGAAGCGAGAACCAGTCCAAACAGATGCTCGTGGTCGAGCGGTAAACGGTCGCTCCTACCTACTTGTTGTTCTGCTATTTGCTGTCGCAGTTTATCTGGGCTGCATCCTGTCTCCACCCTCGCTGATGGATGATGCCGATGCGGTGCTGGCCCAGGCCGCACGCAATATGCTGGCCTCTGGCGACTGGGTCACTCCGCACCTGGATGGAGTTATTTACCTGGAAAAACCGCCTTTGTTTTATTGGCCGATGGCGGTTTCTTTCGCAGTATTCGGGGTGCATGACTGGGCAGCGCGAATTCCAATCGCGCTCTCGGCCATCGGACTCTGTTTGTTGACGGCAGGGTTTGGGGCGTGGGCCTTCGGGAAGCGGGCGGGACTTTATTCGGGGCTTTGCATGTCCACTTGCATTGGCCTGTTTCTATTCACGCGAGTTGTCTTGCCGGACGCGCTGCAAACACTGACAATCGCTTTGTCGCTTTGGGCGTTCCTGCGCGTGCTCGACGCGGAAGAACGGCATTCACGGGCTTGGGCAGCGATGCTGGCTGCCTCCCTGGGTGTGGGCCTGCTGTTGAAGAGCCTGATCGGTGTGGTATTTCCTCTGGGCGCAATCTTCCTTTACCTGCTGTTGACGAGGCAGCTTTTCTCAGCGAGTGTGTGGAAGCGGCTGAGACCGTTGAGCGGGCTGGCGATTTTACTGCTGGTCGCCGCTCCGTGGCATATCCTTGCGACGCTGCGCAATCCGCCCTATTGGAGTTGGACGATGAAGAGTATTCCAGGGGAATTTCATGGATTCCTTTGGTTCTTTTTCATCAATGAACAGCTACTTCGTTTCCTGAATCTGCGGTATCCGCGGGACTACGACACCGTGCCTCCGATGCTTTTCTGGCTGTTCAATCTGGCATGGCTTTTTCCGTGGAGCGTGTATTTGCCGGGGACATTCAAGCTTTGTTACCGGCCGATAGACCGTGCGGGCAAAACCCGGTTGCTGGCGCTTTGCTGGATTGGGTTCGTGATGGTGTTCTTCACCTTTTCGACGACCCAGGAGTACTACTCGATGCCGATCTATCCGGCGCTGGCGCTGCTGATTGGTTCGGCGATGGTCTTAGAGGGAAAGTTGGGGCGGGGCGGGACGCGGGTGCTGACGGTGGTTTTTACTCTGGCGGCTGTGGTTTGCATCGCAATTCTGGTCGCGGTGCGGCATTATCCGACACCGGGTGATATTTCGGACGCGCTGAGTTCGAATCCGGGGGCTTACAAGCTTTCGCTCGGTCATATGGAAGACCTCACGATCAAGTCTTTTGCCTATCTTCGCCTGCCGCTTGGGCTGGCGGCGGCGGCATGCGTGATCGGCGCAGTCGGCACCCTGAGGACGAAGAGCCGGCGGGTTTACCTGATGGTGGCTCTGGCGATGGTGGTTTTCTTTCACGCCGCGAGGGTGGCGATGGTGGCGTTCGACCCTTTCCTATCCTCGAAGCCGCTGGTGGATGTTCTGGGTCGATCGCCGCGCGGGGAACTGATCGTGGAACATCATTATTACTGGTATTCTTCAGTCTTCTTTTACACTGACAGAAGGGCCCTGCTGCTAAATGGCAGGACATTCAACCTGATCTACGGCTCCTACGCGCCGGGCGCGGCGAATGTGTTTATCGATGACGCACAATTCAAGGACATTTGGGGGAAGCCGGAGAGATATTACCTGTTCACGAAGGCAGCCTCTGTCGAGCGCCTGGCTTCCGTGGTGGGGAATGATGAACTGACCACGGTGAAGGCGAGCGGTGGCAAAGTGCTGCTCACGAATCATCCGCTTCCGATTGGGGGAAGTTCCTAGTTTTGGGACCGCGCCTTTGTTTGCGCTGGAGCGGTGGCTGCAACTTAAAGTTTGAAGCGCACGTCGTAGATCGAGAGGCGAAATGCGTCCGGGTAAGATAAAGAGGAGGAACTTATGAGAATTGCCGTACTTGGTGGCGATGGCTATTGCGGCTGGGCCACCGCCTTGCATCTTGCGAATCGGGGCCACTCGGTCGCGATTATCGACAATTTTATTCGTCGGCAATGGGATTTTGAGCTAGGCGTGCAGACGTTGACCCCGATTCGCCCGCTGTCGGAGCGTTTGGCGGCGTGGCATCAGCTGACAGGCCAGACGATCGAAGTATTCGCGGGGGACATCTGCGACTATGACTTCATTTCGTCGACGCTGGCGAACTTTCGGCCAGAAGCGGTGGTCCACTATGCCGAGCAGCGTTCGGCGCCGTACTCGATGATCGACCACAAACACGCCGTCTTCACCCAAACCAACAATGTGGTGGGCACGCTCAACCTGCTGTTCGCGATTCGCGAATTGCTGCCGGATTGCCACCTGGTCAAGTTAGGGACGATGGGCGAATACGGGACGCCGAACATCGACATCGAAGAGGGTTTCATCACCATCGAGCATAATGGCCGGAAGGACACACTTCCCTTCCCCAAGCAGCCGGGTTCGTTCTATCACTTGTCCAAGGTGCATGACAGTCACAACATCATGTTCGCCTGCAAGATTTGGGGACTAAGGGCGACCGATCTAAACCAAGGGGTGGTTTACGGGACGCTGACAGATGAAGTCCTGATGGATGAGGCGCTGATCAACCGGTTCGATTACGACGAGGTTTTTGGGACGGTGCTAAACCGTTTCTGCGCCCAGGCGGCGATCGGTTGTCCGCTCACGGTTTATGGTAAGGGTGGCCAGACGCGCGGCTTCCTGGATATTCGCGATACGGTTCGCTGCATCGAGCTGGCGTGCCTGAATCCGGCGAAGCGTGGGGAGTTTCGCGTGTTCAATCAGTTCACTGAGCAGTTTTCAGTGCTGGAGTTGGCGCAGACGGTGAAGTCTGTGGCCGGCGAGATGGGTCTGAAGGTTGAGATCGATCATCTTCCGGATCCGCGGGTCGAGGCGGAATCGCACTACTACAACGCCAAACACTCGAAGCTGGCCGATCTGGGACTGGAACCGCATCTGCTTTCCTCTTCGCTGGTGGATTCGCTGATCAACATTGCGCTGCGCTATCGCGACCGGATCGATCCGGCGTTGTTTGCGCCGCAGGTCAACTGGCGGTCGGCGCGGAACGAGCGTCGGGTCAGCACTATCGGCAGCGAGCAGTCGAATTTGGTGAAAGAAGTCGTTTAGAGCAACTCTGAACAAATCGAATGCCATTCCCTCAGCGGCTTAAGCCGCGCTGACTTGATGACACGACGGCACGGCTAAAGCCGTGCCCCTTCAACAGCGGCAGTTATTCAGAGCTACATTAGGGAATGAACTCGGAGGAGGCTTTGGTTGCCGGCTCCATGGGCGCCACTGGAACGAGTTCTCCGTTGCGGATGAGATAGTCGTGGCCGCGCCAGCGAATCGATCTGCGGGTGAAACTGGCGAGCCAAATGACACTGGCCAGTGCGTCCCACAGCGGTATCAAGGCGATTTTCTTCCAGATGCCTGGCTGCTTGAGTCCCCAGCTGCCGACGAGTTCGGTGAGGATGGCGCGGACGAGCATGTATCCGCCGAGATAGGCCGCGATGATCTGGGGGGTGGGCTCCAGCGCGACGGCGAGCAAGGCCCAGGGCAGCCCGAGAGTGAAGATCAGCCCGAAGTGCCCCCATGGGCGCATATGGCGCATTACGGTGATCCAACGCAGGCGCTTGTAGAAGAGCTCCTTGAGCGATTGATAGTCGGGCACGGTGGAGATGGCGTAGGGCAGAAGCATGACTTCGCAACCCTGCTCGGCGATGAGACGACCGACGAGAAGATCGTCCGCGGGACGGTTTTCGATGGCAGAATAGCCACCGAAGGCTTGGAGCCGGGAGCGGGTGGTAACGATGGTGGGGCCGAGGGCAAACTTGACTCCGTCCAATTGTTTGGCGACGAGGATTCCGGGGTAGAAATCGGACAGCATGCCTACGTCCTGGAGCCTCTGCACCCAACTGGTTTCATCGGTTGGGACGTAGAAGCAGGTGACTGCTCCGACATTGTGGTCGGCTAAGGGCGCGATCATTCGGCTGAGATAATCGGGCTCGACGCGGACATCGCTGTCGCTGATGACGAGATATTCGTGGGACGCCTCTTCGACCATCCGAGCGAGCTTGGCGACCTTGTCGTTGGTGGCGGTGCGTCCGGAGCCGATGACGATGCGGATCTGGCAGTCAGGGAAGTCGCGGACGAGTCGCTGTAAGACAGGGAGAACAGGGTCGGTGGTGTCGCCGACACAGAACAGGATTTCGTAGTTTGGATAGTCCTGGCGGCAGAAGCTGGCGAAGTTCTCGTAGGCGTCGGGGTCAACGCCGCGAACTGGCTTCAGATTGCTGATCGGCGGTTTGAAGTTGGCGGGTCCTGGGGCAGCCGAAGGACGTCCGGCGAAGAACCGAACGGTGCTGAAGATCGCGAGGGCATAGTAAATGAAGGGGACAGCGGCGATTCCAAGGAGGACATCTCGCACTAGCTCAATCAGCATTTAGGCGGCGCACCTGGACCTGAGCGGACGATATGGAAGACTCAGTGGATTCCCTGCAGCAATTTTATCGGTATATGTCATCCAGCAAGGGCGGTTGAACATTCAGGTTTGAACTAACTACATTTCCAGTATCCAGAGTTACGTCGAAGAAAATCAAATGTTTCCCAAAGGGCATCACGGAAATGACCACGCGGGTAGTCTTGGGTGAAGAATATCGCGAGGCGGCTTAACGCATTTCTCCTGTTGCCATACACTCTCTAAGAGTGGTTATGAGCAGCTTCCTGAGGGAAAAGCTGCGCTACGATCACGGCTTCGATGTATACCTACAGGAGAAATGCTCTGGCGTGAACAAGTTGTATGAACTAGTGGGTTTGACGGAAGAAGAGAAAGACGCGAAAGGAATTGTCGCCACTCCCCGAGAGATTGCGCAACAGCCGGCAAGCTGGGAGACGACCCGGCGAATTTTCGAGCAACATAGCGTGGCGATTCGGTCTTTTCTGGTGGCGGCGGGGGTGAGGGGTCCTGAGTCGTCCAAGCCAACGGTGATATTGACAGGTGCTGGAAGCTCCGATTACATCGGTCAGACCCTGGCGCTGTTGTTCCGGAAAGAGTGGGGTTGCGGGGCGATCGCGATTGCGAGCACCGATATGCTCCTGAATATGTCGTGTTACCTGACGCCGGGACGAACCAATGTTTGCATCTCTTTCTCGCGGTCTGGGGATTCTCCGGAGGGCATTGCGGTGCTGCAGCAGGCGCTGGAGAAATATCCTGAGGTGCGACACCTGGTGATTACCTGCAATGAGCGAGGCCGCATGGCGGATTTGTGCCGCAACTGCGCTGAAGCTTATGTCGCGGTGTTGGACGATACGGTCAACGATCGCGGTCTGGCAATGACGAGTTCGTTTACAAACATGGTGGTCTTTGGACAGTTTGTCGCGCATAGCTGGAGAGTGGACGCGTACTTACCCATCTTTGAAGAAATTGTGATGGCGGGGGAAGCGTTCCTTCCGATCGCGGCCGAATGTGCGGAAACGTTGGCGACTGCCATGTATGAGCGTGTGTGCGTTCTGGGTTCCGGGGCGTTGACGGGCGTGGCGAAAGAATCGGCGTTGAAGGTACTTGAGATGACGGCGGGGCGGGTGAAGACGATGTCCGAGTCGGTGCTGGGGCTGCGGCATGGGCCAATGGCAGCTCTCGATACGCGAACTCTGCTAGTGTGCTTCGCCTCTGGCGATGCGCGGATGCATCACTATGAATTCGACTTGTTGCGGGAGGTTGGGGCGAAAGGAATTGTGGCGGAACGGGTGGTGGTTGGCCCGGCGGGGGCTGGTAATCCGATGGGCTGTGCAGAGCGATACCTCGGCATTTCAGGCGATATTCCAGATCTCTACCGACCTCCGGTGGATGTGATGCTGGGTCAGCTTCTGGGCCTTTATTGCTCTTTGGCCCACGGGTTGAAACCGGATAGGCCGAGTCCGGGCGGAGTGATCAGCCGAGTTGTCGGGGAATTTGCGATTTACGAATAAGGCCGCCAGGAGCGGCGGCAGAACAGGCTGACGAGTCCTGGCAACACGTTATTTTTGAGCGGCAACACGGTTAAAGCATTTCCACTTCTAGTCTGTACTTGCAAGAATTGCGAGGTGTGGCTTTTTCTGGGGAAAAAGCCACGACCAGACTCACTGCTTTGTGTGCACCGGAAGTGAAAATGCTCTAACGGGACGCCACTGGGGTCCGCATTGGGGCCGATTCAAGTGCCTTTACCTCGGCGAAGAACGCCGGCTTGGGCTGATAGTTTCCGTCGAAGGGCCACGGCCGGTTGGGGGTGTGGTCGGCGCGCGGCTGTTCGGTTTCCATAGCGACGCTATAGCGGTCGTTGAGTCCCCAGGTGACAAACGCGCAGGTCGCCGAATTGCTCAGCACCAGGTCCATGTATTCGCTGTAAAGCTTTGCGACCGCCTGGTCGCGCACCTCGACCGGAGCGTTGGTAAATTGGTCGGCCACATCGAACTCGGTAATCATCACCTTGAGCCCCATAGCTTTTGCCTCGGAGATCAACGACAGGATTCCCTGGCCAAAATCCTGATTGAATTTCTGAGTGGGTTTGGCGATGATGTGCGACTGGATGCCGATGGCGTCGATCGGCACATTGCGCTTTTGCATGCCGCGGACCAATTCCAAGAGTGCCGCGCGCTTGGCATTGGCACCCGCGTAATTGTCTTCGATGCCGTAGTCGTTGTAGACAAGCATTGCTTTGGGATCGGCGCGCCGGGCGGCACGGAAGGCGATGTCGATCGAATTGGCTCCTAGCATTTTGTACCAGGGAGAGTTGCGCAATCCGCCGGGCAGACCGTCTTTGGGCGCCAAGGCTTCGTTGACGACATCCCAACTCTGGATGCGCCCCGCATAGCGTCCGGCGACATTCTCAATATGGTCCGTGAGGACTTTCTCGGCGTTCTGTGGAGTAACGTAGCTGTTGAACCATTTTGGCAGTGCGTTATGCCAGACGAAACACGTCGCGCGAATCGGAATGCGGTGGGTTTCGGCGAAGTTCATCACATAGTCGGGATCGTTGAAGTTATATTGTCCCGGCGAGGGTTCGGTCGCGTCGAATTTGAATTTATTGACTTCGACGATGATTCCGCACTGCTGGGTGACGAGGGAAACATATTGCGAGTCGTCGCGAAGATGGTGGACATCGACCGCCGAGCCGGCGAGAATGCCGCGGGAGGCACCGGCCGAACCAATGGTCATGCCGGCTGGGGACGGGGCCCCCATGGCGAAGGACCTGGCGGGGCGAGCGAGCCCGGCAATTTCAAAACTACCCAGTGCTGCAGCGCTCGAGGCCGCAGTGACAAACTCTCTTCGA
>Ga0302326_10013185_pt1 | contig 17532 bp, 18 predicted proteins | sample Palsa_T0_3_FD_202264 | JGI IMG/M metagenome (GOLD analysis project Ga0302326, IMG submission 202264) | Peat permafrost microbial communities from Stordalen Mire near Abisko, Sweden - Palsa_T0_3 | ecosystem: Environmental > Terrestrial > Soil > Palsa > Peat permafrost | place: Sweden: Abisko... | reverse complement strand
ATCGCTGCAAGTCAGCGCTGGACCGGGGGAATACGGATATCTCATTCGCCAAGTACACACGGCGGTGGTCATACCGAACGATGAAAGCGGTCAGTCACAACGCGTTCGTATTAGCGCGCGCGACGATACCGGTGAGTGGAACGTCTACGACGGATTTGCAATGCCCGGCCAGCGGCTCGACTTCGATGTCACCGTCGTCGGAACGTCCTGGGTTGACGTCTATTTGAACAACGAGCTTCAGAGTCAGACGCAGCTCGGCAAAGAGCCACCGCGTCCCACGCCATCGCCCGGACACGTCGGACAATCACCGCCATGATCCGCAAGGTTCGTATTGCGCCGTCGATTCTGGCGGCCGATTTTGCGAAGATTGCGGAGCAAATCGCTGCAGCTGAGGCGGGCGGCGCCGACATGTTTCATCTGGATACGATGGACGGTTCGTTCGTTCCGAATATCAGCTGGGGCCCGAAGATCGTCGCCGACTTGCGTAAGCTCACGAAGCTTCCGTTCGATGCACATTTGATGATCGTTGAGCCCGAGCGTTACGTCGATCGATTCATCGAGGCTGGTTGCCAATACGTGACCTTTCACTACGAGGCGACGCCGCACGCGCACCGGTTGCTGACGCACCTGCGCTCGGCGGGTGTAAAGCCTGGCATTGCGATCAATCCTCAAACGCCGGTCGCCATGCTGCAAGACATCATCCAAGAAGCGGACCTGGTGCTCGTCATGAGCGTCAATCCGGGGTTCGGCGGACAGCCGTTTATCGAGCATGCGCTCGCGAAGTTGGTCGAAGCGCGCGAGCTGATCGACGCTTGTAATCCCGAGTGCGAGCTCGAGATCGACGGCGGGATCGGTAGTTCAAACATCGAGCGCGCCTGCGAAGCCGGCGCGACGATTCTCGTCGCAGGTTCGTCGGTGTTCGAAGCGCCGGATCCGGCGAAGGCCGTGCGGTCACTGCGGGAACGCATCAGCAGCCGGTCGAGCCGCTGACGGCGAGCGCAAGCGCCGAAGACCGCCTCATCGAGGCGATTCGCGCGATCGCTGCGACGACATACGCGTCGCAGGGGAAAAAAATTCGCGCGGCCATTGGCGACGATGCGGCGATTTGGAAGCCAGCGCGCGACGCCGAGAGCGTGATCACGACCGACGCGTTGGTCGAAGACGTCCACTTTCTGCGCGACGGCATGAGTGCGCAAGACGTCGGTTGGCGCGCGCTCGTCTCGAATCTCTCCGATCTTGCCGCGGTCGGCGCACGTCCCGTGCTTGCGACGGTTGCGCTCGGCGTTCCGCGCGGCGTACACGAAGCCTGGATATTGGATTGTTATCGCGGCATGGCGGAGCTCGCAAAGAAGTGCGGGATCGCAATCGTCGGCGGCGACGTCGTGCGCGCACCGTCGCTCCTACTTTCGATCACCGCGATCGGCGAGGTTCGTCCCTCGCATCGAAAGCTGCGCAGCGGTGCGCGGCCGGGTGACGTGCTCGCCGTCACGGGTCCGCTCGGTGCGAGCCGTGCAGGAATCGATATTTTACTCGAACGCCCGCAAAGTAACGACGCGCGCTTCAGCGATGCAATCGCGGCCTATCGACGTCCGCACGCGCGGGTGGCCGAAGGCCGGCGCTTCGGTAAATCGTCCAACGTCCACGCGATGATGGATATCTCGGATGGGCTCTCGACCGATCTGCGCCGCTTGTGCTTGGCCTCGAAGGTCGGCGCCGAGATCGAAGCTGCCGCCGTGCCGATTGCTGCATGTGCACGTCCGGTTGCCGAAGCGTTAAAAAGGGAGCCTATTGCCTACGCGCTCGGCGGCGGCGAAGATTTCGAGCTGCTCGTCGCAATCGCGCCGCGCGCATTCTCCACAATCGCAAGTCGCTTCGAGCGCACGTTCGGCCGGCCGCTCGCACGCGTCGGTACGATTACAGCGGAGGCTTCAGTTCGGTTGCGCGACGCGGACGGCACGCGCGAGCTCGATCCCACGGGGTGGGAGAGTCTCTAGCTAGCCGGCGCGGCGGACTTTCTTCGCGCGTAGGCACGAGGTGCACACGCGGGCGGTGCTGTGCGTGCCGTGGTCGTCGATGCGGACGCGTTGGAGATTCGGGAGCCAGCGGCGCTTCGTTTTGTTCATGGCATGGCTGACGTTGTTACCCGCCATCGGTCCCTTGCCACAAACATCGCAACGCTTCGCCATCTAACTGCCCTTCGAGAATCGACACGCTTCGCCGATATGTCGGCGGAGCAACCGCGGAATAATACCACGCCCGGCCGCGGAATGTCCATGTCAGCGTTCCTGTAGGGAGGAAGCGGCCCCCGCGGTCCCCCAAGGACGACTCAATGCTGGCGGTCACCGCGCTCGACGGGCTGGGCTTCACCAAAATCATCGCTGCCGGCACCTACTTCCTTAAGAAGTACCGGGGCGTCCTCAACGACATCAACGTCTTTCCGGTCCCCGACGGTGACACCGGATCCAATCTCTACCTGACGGCCAGGTCCGCGCTCCTCGAGGCGGGGCGCACTCGGAATCCCGCCCTTGGAGAGGTTGCCGCAGCCGCAGCCAGCGGCGCTCTCCTCGGGGCGCGAGGAAACTCGGGGGTGATCCTCTCGCAGATGTTCCGCGGTTTTGCGAACGCGGTTTGCCAGCTCGACGCGATTAGCGCACGCGACCTTGGAACGGCTCTGGGCCGTGCGGTCACGGAGGCGCGAAGCGCCGTCCTCGATCCGGTCGAGGGGACCATCCTATCGGTAGCGACCGCGGCTGCGGAAGAAGCCGTCGCGTGCGGTGCGCGCACGAACGAGCTCTATGCGCTCGGGGATGCGATCGTGCGGGCAACGAGCGAGGCGCTCGAACGGACGCCGCAGCGCCTCGAGGTGTTGCGCGAAGCGGGCGTCGTCGATGCGGGTGCGGCGGGCTTCTTATATTTTCTCGAAGGCATCTTGCGTTTCGAGCCGGACGCGAGCGAGCACGTAACCTCGTATCCGCGACGCGCGAATCGCATCCACTCCTTCAGAGGGCGCCAGGACGTCTCGGCAAACAGGTATTGCACCGAGTTCCTCTTGTGCGACGCAACAATCGAATCGCAAGGCCTCAAGAAGTATTTGACTCCGCATGGCGACTCGCTGCTCGTCGCCGGTATATCGCAGATGTTGCGCGTGCACATTCACACCGATGTTCCGCAACTCGTGCAATCGCTTGCTGCCGAGCACGGAACGCTTGACCGCGTAAAGGTCGACGACATGCAGCAGCAACATCGCGCTTTCGTCGAAGAGCGGCCGGCGCGACTGTTTTCTTTCGTTGCGGTCGTTCCCGGACTCGGATTCGAGCGAATTGCGCGCGAGCTCGGCGCTGACGAGACGATCGTCGCGGACGGACCCAATGGATGTGACGCCGAGATTTCAGCCGCGATCGATGCAGCTTGCGCTGACGTCGTCGTCGTGCTCGCGGATAATGCAGCCGTGCTTCGCGCTCCGCAGAATGGCGCAAGCCGCAAGACGGTGATCGTTGTCCGCACACAAAGCGTAGCCTCGAGTTTGGCCGTTCTGGTCGAATATGGTAGCCGGATCGAGAACGGGCCGATTCCATCGGTTCAGGAGATGGATGACGCTTCGAAACGCGTACGCGCAACGGCGATCGCCGCGGCGGCAACCGAAGGGTTGCTGGAGGCTGCTGTTTTGCAGCTGGGTGCGGAAGCAGGCGGCCTCGTCACGCTCTATTACGGGGGATCCCAGAAGGAGCGCGACGTCGAGCACCTGACGCATGCGCTTCGCGAGCGTCTGCCGAAGGTCGAATTTGAATGGTTTTTTGGCGGGCAGCGAACATCCGAATACATGGTGGCTTTTGAACGGTAAGGACAGGCCCGTCATCGCGGTCGACGCGATGGGCGGCGATAATGCACCTCGTGAGATCGTTGCTGGCGCAATCGCGGCGTATCGCGATGGATTTGCGCGCGTCGTCCTGGTCGGTGACAAAGATCTGATCCAACCGTTTTATACCGGCGTCGGCAAGGACGAGATTCCGATCGTGCACGCACCCGAAGTCATACCAATGGACGTCGCACCATCGGCAGCGATTCGCGGCGCCGAGCGTTCGAGCTTGGGCGCGGCGATCGAGCTCGTACGCGAAAATAAGGCCGACGCTATCGTCTCGGCGGGATCCAGCGGAGCATTTCTTGCGATCGCGTTGATCCGTTTGCGAACGATCGCCGGAATCGCGCGTCCTGCGATCGGGACGATTCTTCCGACGCCGCTGCAACCGGTCGTTCTCATCGATGCCGGTGCGAACGTCGACTGCAAGCCAGAGTGGCTGATGCAATTCGGCATCATGGGCTCGGCGTACGCGCAGGCCGTGCTTGGGATGAAGTCGCCGCGCGTCGCGATCGTGTCGATCGGCGAAGAGCGCGGCAAGGGCAATGCGCAAGTTCTCGAAGCGGCAGAGCTCTTGGAATCGGCACCGATCAACTTCATCGGAAACGCTGAAGGACGCGACGTTTTCTCCGGGCGCGCCGACGTGCTCGTGACTGACGGCTTTGTCGGAAACGTCATGCTCAAGCTCGCGGAAGCGGAGAGCATTGCACTGCAGGCCGCGATTCGCGATGCGCTGCTCACCAGCGGTCCGGACGTGCAGCTCGGCGCGCTGTTGACGCGGCGTGCCTTCTCGCGTCTGAAGCGCACCCTGCACTACGAGACGTACGGCGGTGCGCCGCTGCTCGGTTTACGCGGGAATTGCATCGTCGCGCATGGTCGCAGCAGCCGCGTTGCAATTCGCAACGCGATTCGCGTCGCGGCGACCGAAGTGCGCGAGGACGTCATCGGTAAGATCGCGGGTCTCGTCGCCCCGCTCGTACAAGCAGCCCGCGCCTAGTTTGCGCGTCGCGGTCGTTACCGACTCGACGGCCGATCTCGAGCCGGACGTCGCGAAGCGTTCGGGCATTGACGTCGTACCGTTGTTTGTCAATTTCGGCGAGTCGAGCTTCCGCGATCGGATTGATATCACGCGCGAGGAATTCTACGCGCGGCTTGGCGCGGGCGGGATCCTCCCGTCGACCTCACAAGCCTCGACGGCGAGTTACGCCGAGTGTTTTGCGCGTCATGCCGCAGAGGGTTCCGAGATCGTCTGCATTTCTATTTCAGGGGCGCTGTCGGGCACGATCAATGCAGCGCACGCCGCGGCCAAAGATCTTCCGCCCGGGACGATTCACATCTTCGATTCGCGCACGGTCTCGGGCGGCCTGATGCTGCTCGTGCACGCGGCCGCTGAGCTCGCTGCGAACGGCAAGAGTGGCGCGGAGATTATCCGCGCACTTGGAGAATTGCGTTCGCATCAGCGGCTCTTTGCAGCGGTTCCCGATCTTTCGCATGCCGTACGGACCGGCCGCGTTTCCAAAGGGATGGCGATGCTCGGCGGGATCATGAAGATCTCGCCGGTGATCACGCTCGACGAGAGCGGAAAAGTTGCGGAGTTCGCTCGAGTTCGTACTTTCGAACGCGCACTCGATACGCTCGTCGATGCAACGGTCGCGCATGTTGCGAATGCCGCGGACGCGCGCATCGCGATCGTCCATGCCGGGGCGCTCCAAAGCGCCGAGACGTTGCGCGAACGCCTGCTCTCGAAACTGGCAACGCCGCCCGCCCGCTTGGACGTCCTCGAGACGGGACCCGCGATCGCGGTCCACGCTGGGATGGGAGCCACCGGTATCTTCTCGTTGTTCTCTGGCGGATGATGGCCTCGATCTACGTCCATCTCCCATTTTGCCCGTACATCTGTCCGTACTGCGATTTCGCGAAGTGGCCGTTCCGGCGCAGTTCGGCGGAGCGTTATCTTTCCGGATTGCGTGCTGAGATTGCATCCGCACCGCCGATCGTGGGATCGACATTGTTTTTTGGCGGCGGAACCCCGAATACGATTGCCCCCGACGCCCTCGTCGACCTGATCCGAGCGCTGCGCGCGCGGTTTGGTTTGCCGGCGGACGCAGAGATTACGCTCGAAGCCAACCCGGATCCGGACTTATGCGAAGCCTTCGCGGATTATCGTCGCGCCGGCGTCAATCGATTATCGATCGGCGTGCAATCGTTCGAACCCACCGAGCTGAAAACGCTCGGTCGTCAACATACACCGCACGACGTCGAGGTGGTGATGCGGCGCGCGCGTGAGGCTGGATTCGACAATCTCTCGCTCGATTTGATGTTTGCCGTTCCGGGCCAAACGCTCGAGTCGTGGAAGCGCTCGGTGAACCATGCGCTTGCGCTCGAGCCGCAACACATCTCGACGTACGCGTTGACCATCGAGCCTTCGACGCCATATGAAGAATGGCAGAAGCGGCAGCCTGAGGCGTTCGCCGGCAACGACCTCGAAGCCGATCAATACCGTTACGCGATCGATCGCCTCGTTCAGTCGGGATTCCAGCATTACGAGGTTTCAAATTTTGCGCGCCCCGGATTCCGCTGCCGGCACAACCAGAACTATTGGCTTAATGGTGAGTATCTAGGACTCGGCGTCGGCGCGGCTTCGTACCTGGAAGGGACGCGGTCGGTCCATACCCGCGACCTCGAAGAGTACGTCCGCGCCGCGCTATCCGGCAGCCCGATCCCTGGGAGCTCTGAGCGCCTGGTGGGGGCAGCGCAGGTCGGCGAGGCGGCGATGCTTGCGCTGCGTACCGAAGAAGGAGTCGATCTGTCTCGTTTCCGCGAACGTTATGGGGTTGATTTTCTGTCTTCATACCAACGTTCGATTCGCGACCTCGAAGGGGCCGGGATGCTCGAAATAACGCCGACGCACGTGCGGTTGACGGACGCCGGCAGATTTGTTGCTAACGATGTCTGCGCAGAGTTCATCGCGTAAGCCCGAAGCCGACGTAGCCGGAGCGCTCCTGCGGATTCTGTTTGCGATTGCATTCGCGACCGCGGGATTTTTGCTGGGGCGCGAGCTGTACGACCACACGCTTTCGCTCCACATCGCGAGCTCTCGGCTACAGCTTACGCTCTTGATCGTTTCGCCCGTCGTCGGCGCGCTCGCAGGCGTGCTGTTGACGCCGTACGCGCAGCTCTTTTTCGAGAGCGCTCTTTCGGCGACGGAACGTAGTATCGAGCGTCGTGCTCCGAGCGAAATCGCCGGTAGCGTGTTGGGACTCATCGCCGGATTGATCATCGCGTTCCTGATCAAGAGCATTCTCTTTGACTACATTCGTTTCGTCGGTCAAGCCGGAGTCTATGTAGCCGCCGTCTTGTACTTGATCGTGAGCGTCTTCGCCGCGTACCTGGGTGCGCGTGTCGGCGCTAAGCAGCGCGTCGGCTTGATGGACGCCCGCGCGAAAGACGCGCCGAACGTCCCCGACAAGATCATTGATACGTCCGTGATTGTCGACGGCCGCATCACCGAAATCGTCGAGAGCGGATTTCTCGACCCGCCGTATGTCGTTCCACGATTCGTCTTGCACGAGATTCAATTGATCGCCGATTCGACCGACGGCATGAAACGCTCGCGTGGACGGCGGGCTCTGGACGTGCTCGCCAAATTGCAAGAGATCGTCCCGATCGAGATCAGCGAGATCGACTATCCTGACGTCGTCGGCGTGGATGCCAAGCTCGTGCGCATGGCGCGCGAGACCGGCGGACGGCTCGTCACCAACGACTACAACTTGAATCGCGTGGCCCACGTCGAGGGCGTCGCCGTCTTGAACATCAACGAATTGGCAAACGCCGTGAAGCCGATCGTTCTGCCGGGCGAGGAAATGCACGTCGCGATCCTGCGTGAAGGTAAAGAGGCGCAACAGGGCATCGGCTACCTCGACGATGGTACGATGATCGTCGTCGAAAACGGACGGCGGTTGATCGGCGAAAGTGCTGACGTCGTCGTCACCAGCGTGCTGCAGACGGTCGCCGGCCGCATGATCTTTGCGAAGACGAAACGATGAGGTGGGGGGCAATCATCGTCGCCGCCGGACGCGGACAGCGCTTCGGGCAACCGAAACAGCTGATCGACATTGCGGGAAAGCCGATGCTGGCGTGGTCGGTCGAAACGTTTGCATCGATGCCGGAGATCAGCGCGCTCGTCGTGACGACGGAGTCCGAATTCGTTCCATCCGTCGAAGCGCTGGTCAAGCGCGCGGCGCCGAATCTGCGCTCAACGGTGATCGTGGGCGGAGCGGAGCGGCAAGATAGCGTGCGGCTTGCGCTCGTCGCGCTTTCGGAACGCGGTACCGGAGAACAGTATGCGTTCGTTCATGATGGCGCGCGGCCCATGATTGGACCGAGCGACGTCCGTCGCGGAATGGCGGCGGTCGCTCCGGGCGTGGGTGCGCTGCTCGCGATCCCGGTCGTCGACACGATCAAAACCGTCAACGGTTCACGCAAGGTGACCGGAACGCTCGATCGTGCCAAGCTATGGGCGGCTCAAACGCCGCAGTTCGGAATGCTCGATGATTTACTGCGAGCGCACCGGACGGCCGAAGCGCAGGGTATTCGGGTAACCGACGACGCCGCGCTGCTCGAAGGTGCGGGGCTGGATGTCATTGTGGTTGAGGGGAATGCGGAGAATTTCAAAGTGACCGTGCCGGCCGATCTTGCACGCGCCGAGCTGATCTTGCGCGAACGGACAGCAGTCTAGTGCGCATCGGTCATGGCTTCGACGCCCATCGACTCGAAACAGGGCGCAAGTTCATCGTCGGCGGCGTCGAGATCGCGCACGATCGTGGACCGGCCGGTCATTCGGACGGTGATGCGCTTGCGCATGCGATTTCCGATGCGATTTTGGGGGCGTGCGCACTCGGCGATTTGGGCACGCACTTCCCATCCAGCGACGAGCGTTATCGCAACGCAGATTCGATGTATTTGTTGGCAGCGTGTGTACAGATGCTTGCCGACGCCGGGTATGAGGTCGGCAATCTGGATGCCACGGTTATCGTGCAACGTCCGGTGCTCGCGCCGCACATCGCCGCGATTCGTGCTTCGATTGCGGGCGTGCTCGGCGTCGAGCTCGCGCAGGTGAGCATCAAAGCCAAGACGACCGACGGCATGGGATTCACCGGCGACGGGAGCGGAATTGCCGCGCACGCGGTCGCATTGATCGAGAAACGATGAGCCAGCTCGACTACAGCGTCCCGCAGCGTCTACGATTTGCTCCTTCACCGACCGGCATGTTGCATGTCGGCGGCGCGCGCACCGCATTGTTCAACTATCTGCTCGCGCGCAAGACGAACGGCGCGTTTGTGTTGCGCATCGAAGACACGGACGCCAGCCGAAATCGTCCTGAGGCCGAAGCGCTGCTGCTCGACGCGCTGCACTGGATTGGTTTGGACTACGACGAGGGTCCTGAGCGAGGCGGAAAACACGGACCGTATCGTCAGTCGGAACGGCTCGAAATCTACACCGCGCACGCGCGGCGCTTGCGCGATCTCGAGCTCGCGTACGAAGACGAAGGCGCGTTGCGTTTCCGGATACCGGCAGGCAAGACCGTCGTCGACGATCTGGTCAAGGGCGCAGTGGCGTTCGAGAACGCGACGCTCCCCGATCCCGTTATCCTGAAATCGAACGGCGGCCCAACTTACAACTTCGCGGCGGCGATCGACGATGCGCTGATGGAGATCACGGTCGTAGTACGGGGCGACGAGCACTTGCCGAACACGCCTGTGCAAATGGCATTGCAAGATGCTCTGGGACTGCGCTCGCCGCGATACGCGCACGTTCCGTTGATCCTGAACGAACAGCATCAAAAACTTTCGAAGCGGCACGACACCGTGAGCATCGAAGAATTTCGAGAGATCGGCATACAGCCGGAAGCAATGATCGACCATCTTGCGCTTCTTGGGTGGTCCGCTCCGGGCGGCCGCGAGGAATTTACCCTTCCGGATCTCACCCAGTTGTTTTCACTCGAGCGAGTTCATAAGGGCGGCGCGATCTTTAATGAAGGTCGTCTGCTCGCGTTCAACCAGCGCGCGCTACGCAGGCTACCTCGTGAAAAATTCGCGAACCTACTTTCGGACGCGATGCGGCGGTGGGGCTTCCCGCAGAGTCCCGAATGGGTCGAACTGTTCCTCGACGCCTATGGGGAAGAGCTACAGACGATTGCGCAGGCACGGCCGATCGTAAACGAACTATCCGGCGATGCCGTCGCAGTGCCCGCCGATGAGCGCGAGCTGCTCGCCGACGGGAATGTCCGGCGCTTGCTCATCGCGCTTGCCGAGGAGCCCGATCCCCGCAGCATTCCGAAGCTCGCGGAGCTTTTCGGCGTTGAGAAGAAGCGAGCGTACCACGCGGTTCGAATCGTTCTGACCGGCCATGAGAAGGGCGCGCCGCTCGCGCTCGTGTTCCCGCTACTCGGTCAAGCTCGCATCCGCGCGCGCATCGAGGAGGCCGGAGCGTCCGGCAACCGTGACGCAGCGAATGCGCGTTAAGGGATAGTCGCATGACGAAAGCGTGGGAAACGTTTCTTTCCGATCTGCGGGCGCCGCTCGAACGGGACCCCGCCGCCGAAGGCGTGCTCGACGTCGTGCTTTCGTATCCTGGGTTCCACGCGATTACCGCGCACCGTGCGTTGCACGCGATGTATCGGGCCGGCGTTCCGGTCTTGCCGCGATTCCTCGCGCACATCGTGCGGTTTGCAACCGGGATCGAGATTCATCCGGGCGCGACGATCGGCGAGGGTTTCTTTATCGATCACGGGATGGGCGTCGTGATCGGCGCGACGACGATCATCGGACGCGACGTGACGCTGTATCAAGGCGTAACGTTGGGCGGCACCTCGCTCAAGGGTGGAAAACGGCATCCCACGTTGCTCGACAATGTCGTCGTCGGCGTCGGCGCGGCCATTCTTGGTGATATTCTCGTTGGCGACAACGCGCAGATCGGTGCGGGCTCGGTCGTCGTCAAAGACGTTCCGCCCGGCGCGACGGTCGTCGGCATTCCCGGCCGAATCGTTTCGAAAGACGGGAAACCAGCGGCGGAATCATCTGAACCTTCATCTGAACCTTCATCTGAATCTTCATCTCGCGCGCAGGTACAGATGCCCGACCCGACCGCGACGATGATCGCGCGGCTCGAAGCGCGGATTCGCACCCTCGAAGAGCGCTTGCGCATCGCGCAGGCATCGGCCGAAACGATAGCAACCCAGAGCACGGAACCTGATAGTTTGGATGCTGCGGCTCTATAACACGCTCTCGCGCAAGGTCGAGGAATTTTCGCCCGTGCGCAAGGGCGAAGTGCGGATGTACGTCTGCGGATTGACGCCCTCGGGTGAACCGCACCTCGGTCACGCCCGCTCGTTTTTGTTCTTCGACGTCTTTCGGCGCTATTTGCGGCACCTCGGCTACAAGGTCACCTACGTGCAAAACGTGACCGACATCGACGACCGCTCGATCGAAGCCTCACGTCAAGAAGGTCGTCCGTGGCACGAAATCATCGAGCGGTACTACTCGAGCTTCAAGCGCTCGATGCGCCGGCTCGGCGTCGCAGAACCCGACGTCGAACCGCGCGCGACCGAGTATATTCCGCAGATTCTGAACATGATCGAGAAGCTGGTCGAAACTGGCCATGCGTACGCAAGCGACGACGGCGTCTATTTCCGCGTCGGGTCGTTTTCGCGGTATGGCAAGCTGTCCGGTGAAAATCTGGACGAGCTGATGATCGGCGCACGCATCCGCGAGAACGAGAAGAAGCAGAATCCGCTTGATTTTGCGTTGTGGAAATTCGAGAAGCCCGGCGAGCCGTCATGGCCGTCGAGTTTTGGGCCGGGCCGTCCCGGCTGGCACATCGAGTGCTCCGCGATGGCGCACGATCTGCTTGGTGAGCCCTTCGACATTCACGGCGGGGGCGCCGATCTGATCTTTCCGCATCACGAAAACGAGATCGCGCAAACCGAGTCGATCTTGACGCCGCCGATGGTGAATGTCTGGGTGCACGGCGGCTTGCTCTTGTTCGAGCAGCGCAAGATGTCGAAGTCGCTCGGGAATTACGAGCCGCTTTACGAGCTGCTCGACCGCGCCGACACGCAAGCGATTCGATTGCTGTTCTTACAAACCGGATATCGCAAGCGCATGAACTTCACGGAGGATTCGTTTAGTGGAGCGACCGTCGCAATCAACAAGCTGCGTAAAGCTTGGCGCACGTTGACAAACGGTCAGACCATCGATTTCGAGACACACGCCGAACACGACGGCATCGTCACGCGCGTTGAAGAGGCGCTGGCCGACGATATGAACACCGCGGCGGCCATTGCGGAAGTCTTCGGGACGGTAGATCGCATCGAAGAGTACGTCCAGGGCGGAGAAGCGCTCGACGCGGCACGCGCGCTCGGATACGTGCTCACCCTGCTTGGCCTCGGGCCGGATGAACGGTGGCTGGAGGAACCTGTCATCGAGGTCGACATCGACGCAGTCGCGCAGCGCTTAATCGCGCGTTTGGAGGCGGTTGTCGTCCCGGACGGTGAGAGCGGCGAGCGAATCATTGCGCGCGCGATCGAAGCACGTGATGAAGCCCGTCGCAAGAAAGATTTCGCGCTGGCGGATCGGATTCGCGATGCGCTGATCGCCGAGCGTATCGAGCTGCGCGACACGCGCGAAGGAACGACGACCTGGACCCTCGCCGGCGAGTAAATCGCCGTAGCGTCCTCGATCTCGACGGCATCGTCTACGGCGTTCATGCCGTTTCGGAAGCGTTGGCCGGTGGCGAGAAGCTGCTTCGGATCCATGTCGGCGACGTACGAAGGCGCGATCCGGCGCTGCGCGAGATACTTGCCGCGGCGGGCGATGCTGCAATTCCGGTGCGATTCGAAGGCCGCGGTTTCTTCGCGCAGTTTCCGTACAAGGCGCATCAAAGCGTCGTTGCCTTTGCGGCGCCGTTCGACTATGCATCGCTCGACGAGGTTCTCGAGCACCGCGCGCGGCCGTCGCTCATCGTGGTCCTCGACCACATTACGGATCCGCACAATCTCGGAGCGGTCATCCGGACCGCCGAAGCGGTCGCGGCTGACGCGGTCGTCGTACCCGAACGCCGCAGCGCCGGCGTGAACGCGACTGTCCGCAAGGCCTCGGCCGGGGCGACGGCCTACGTGCCGATCGTCCGCGTCTCGAACGTCGCGCAGAGCGTTCGAGCCCTCAAGGCGGCCGGGCTGTGGGTGGCGGGGGCGGACCTTTCAGCGGACGCGGTACCCTACGACCAGGCTGACCTCAAAGGGGACCTAGCGCTCGTCATCGGCGCCGAGGGGGTTGGCCTCTCCCCGGTCGTCCGCAAGGAGTGCGACTGGGTGCTCGGCATCCCGATGGCCGGCCGAATTGCCTCCCTGAATGCATCCGTGGCCGCGGCTGTGTTACTCTTCGAGGTACGCCGTCAACGGGCAGCTTGTTGACTGCTTAGGGAGGACCTCCCTATACTCAATTGGGATGTGCCCGGTTCGACAAGCCCCGGCTTGCGTTTTCGGCGCGTCGTTCTTTCCTGAGGTAAATAGAAAAATAATGGCGCTCACGCAGCCGTCCGAAGGAACGCTCGATTATCACGAGCGGCCGGACGAGGACCTTGTCGCTATCGCGAAATCCGGCGACAACCTCGCAATGGAGTTCTTGCTCAACAAATATAAGAACTTCGTGCGCATTAAAGCGAAGAGTTATTTTCTAATTGGCGCCGATCGCGAAGACATTATCCAAGAGGGAATGATCGGACTCTACAAAGCGGTCCGCGACTTCAAGGCCGATAAGCTTTCGAGCTTTCGCGCGTTCGCTGAATTGTGCATCACGCGTCAGATCATTACGGCGATCAAGACGGCGACGCGGCAGAAGCATATTCCGCTCAATCAATATATCTCGCTGAATAAGCCCATCTACGACGAAGATAGTGAGCGGACGCTGCTCGACGTGATGGCCTCGCAGAAGACGAGCGATCCTGAAGAGCTCGTCATCAACCAAGAGGTCTCCGAAGATATCAAGGAACGCATCCAAGAGAATCTCTCGGATCTCGAATCGCAGGTGCTGCTCAGCTATCTCGAAGGCAAGAGCTACCAGGAAATGGCGCGCGATCTCAACCGCCATGTGAAGTCGATCGACAACGCGTTGCAACGCGTCAAGCGCAAGATCGAGAAGAATCTCTCCGAGATCGAGCTGCCGTAAATAAAAGACCGCCCGTTATGGGCGGTCTTTCTTATTGTCCGAGTTGCCTTCGCGCTTTTCTTCGATCTCCTCGACATCGTCATCGACGTTCTCTCGGGCTTGCTCCAGCAGCGGATCGTCGTCTTCATCATTGTCGAGATCGGGCGCAAGGAAGAGCCCGCGGTTCATTTGCTTGGCGACGCTGTCGTTATCCACGTTGTTACCTCGCTGGTCCGTAGGTTCGACGCGACGTAGGGTGCTCGCCTCGGAGGCCATTCTACCGCGGGAGGGCCGCGCGGCCGAGCCGAACCGCAGCACCATGAGCGTCGTTTCGAGCGTCGAGCTCGCAAATCGTCTCGCCAGCGAATTGATCGCTACGCGCAAGGTCGAGGCAGTCCGCGTTTGGCTCTCGGAAGAACAGTTCGTCATACCGGCCGCCGAGAGTCCCGAAGGCTGGTTTGACGGCAAGGGCCTCTCGAGCGAGGAGGCGCGCGAGCTGATCTTCAGCGTCTCGCCGCTGCGTTTCGATTCAGGATTTCCGCTCGGGCTTAGCGAGTTGCGGTACGGCTACGTCGAGATCCCAAATATCGATGCTCTCTCGGCTGATGCGCGCAAGCTGATCGAGAAGCGCGTCCGCGCAGCGGGGGCCGCGATGTCGACGGCCAGCACGCTGGCGCAGGCGGAATCGGCGGGGCGCGGCCGAGTTCTCGTTGTGGATGATGACGAAGCGCTGCGGACCCTCCTTCGCAAGCTGCTCGAGCGCGAGCGTTTCGTGATCCTCGAAGCTTCGAACGGACTGGAAGGCATTGAGGTCGCAGGCCGCGAGCAGCCGGATCTCATTCTGATGGACTGGATCATGCCCGTCATGGACGGTGAAGAGGCGACGGAAAAGCTGCGCAAAGAACACACGACCGCGCACATTCCGATCGTGATGCTCACGCATCGCTCGCGTCCGCAAGATAAGCTCGAGGCGTTGCACGCCGGGGTCCAAGATTTCGTCTCGAAACCCTTCGATTTCCGCAGCCTCGTGCAGACGATCGACACGCAGCTGCGCTGGCGCCACCTGCTCTCACCGATGTCGGGCGCCGCTTCGTTCTTCGGCGGTCAACCGCCGGCTGCGCGCGAACCGCGCGGAGCAATGCTCGATCAACTCATGCGACTCGTCCGTTCCGGCGAGCCGGAGGCTGCGATGGAGCGCGCTATTGGCGAAGCCGAACGCTTCGAAGAGCAGCGTGCGCACGATCGAGCCGGTGCCGCATATAAGATCGCGGCCGACGCGGCCGAGGCGCTCAATCACGACGATTTGGCTAAGCGCCTGCTGCGGCTCAGCGGCCGGGCGTATCTGAATTGGGCCCAAACGGCTGCCAAGGCCGAGGACAGCCAGCGGGGCTATACGCTATCGGTGCGCCGCTTCATGGAAGCGGGGAATCTCAGACCGGGCGAAGACCTGGAGAAGACGTCGTGATCAACGAGGTGACGATTGCGGGACTCACCGTCGCCGGCCAACCGACCGACGCCGAGCTGGCCGCTTTGCCGGCTCAAGGGTACGGGACGGTCATCAACGTCCGGATGGCCGAGGAGCAAGACGAGCCCGAGCGCCCTAAGGTCGAGGCGCTGGGAATGCGTTACGTCTCGATCCCCTATACGGTGCAAACGATCAGACCGGAGGATGTCCGCAAGGTCCGAGAGGCGATCGAAAGCGCGCCACCGGGCACAAAAACCCTAACTCATTGAGCAGGTGGTACACGAATCGCGGTCGCGATTGGCATAATAGAGGCAGAAAAAAAAGGTCAGGGGGCAGAAGCTGCGACAAAACTCGTGACTAACGCAGGCTTCCAGATTGCGGGGACCCCCTATGAAGCGTTTATCCGGCAGTACTTCGGCTCTTGAACTGGGTGGCGTAGGAGCTCTTCCCGGCTAACCGGCAGCCCGCTCTTAGCGCATCCCCTCGTTGCCCGCATACTGCCTGCTCGTTGACGGGTTATGTGGGACCCAGTATACTATTCGTCTATGCCCCTCGGCCGCTGAACGCGTACGAACGAACAGGCGAAGACGAGCTCGGGTTCTTTTTATTTCCCGAGAGCGTTTTGCGCCTGATTCTGTGCGCCTCTGAGCTCCGAAGCGCGACAATCGGTGCGGGCTGCATCCCGCGGGAGTAAAATTGAACCTTCTCGACGTCAACAATTTCGACGCAATGCGGATCGGGCTTGCGAGCCCTGAGCAAATCCGCGCCTGGTCGTTCGGTGAAGTAAAGAAGCCGGAAACGATCAACTATCGGACGCTCAAGCCTGAGCGCGACGGCCTCTTCTGCGAAAAGATTTTCGGGCCGACTAAAGACTGGGAATGCCACTGCGGTAAATACAAGCGCATCCGCTTCAAAGGCATGATCTGCGATCGCTGCGGCGTCGAGATCACGCGCGCGAAAGTCCGACGCGAGCGGATGGGACACATCGAGCTTGCGACGCCGGTTTCGCATATTTGGTATTTCAAAGGCGTACCGAGTCGTATCGGAATTTTGCTCGACATGTCGCCGCGACAGCTCGAGAAGGTCATTTATTTTGCCGCGTACGTCGTTACCGATCCGGGCGACACGTCGCTTGGCAAGCGCGAGATTCTGACTGAGCAAAAGTATCGCGAAGGCCGCGAAAAGTACGGCAACCGGTTCAAAGCCGGAATGGGCGCAGAAGCGATCCGAGATCTTTTGAAAGATCTCAATCTGCGCAGACTCCAAGAAGAGCTCCGGAAAGAATATCACGAGACCAGCGGACAAAAGCGCATCAAAGCGATCAAGCGTCTCGAAGTCGTCGAAGCCTTCCTGGCCAGCGGGAACAAGCCGGAGTGGATGATTCTCTCTGCGGTTCCGGTCATTGCGCCGGAGCTGCGACCGATGGTTCAGCTCGACGGCGGCCGCTTTGCGACGAGCGATCTCAACGATCTTTATCGCCGCGTCATCAACCGCAACAATCGTCTGAAGCGACTGCTCGAGCTTTCAGCTCCTGAGATCATCATCAAGAACGAAAAGCGCATGCTGCAAGAAGCGGTCGATGCGCTGATCGACAACGGACGCCGTGGACGCCCAGTGACGGGCCCCAACAATCGTCCGCTCAAATCGCTTTCCGACATCCTCAAGGGTAAGCAAGGCCGCTTCCGTCAGAATCTGCTCGGTAAGCGCGTCGATTACTCGGGTCGTTCCGTCATCGTCGTCGGCCCGACGCTTAGGCTCCATCAATGCGGTCTCCCCAAAGAGATGGCGCTCGAGCTCTTCAAGCCGTTCGTGATGAAGAAGCTCGTCGATCGCGGACAAGCGCACAACATCAAGAGCGCAAAGCGCATGGTCGAACGTGTGCGTCCGGAAGTGTGGGACGTTCTGGATGAAGTCATCCGCGAACATCCCGTCCTGCTGAATCGCGCCCCGACGCTCCACCGTCTCGGCATTCAAGCCTTCGAACCGGTTCTGGTTGAGGGCAAGGC
>Ga0302326_10013183_pt1 | contig 17533 bp, 21 predicted proteins | sample Palsa_T0_3_FD_202264 | JGI IMG/M metagenome (GOLD analysis project Ga0302326, IMG submission 202264) | Peat permafrost microbial communities from Stordalen Mire near Abisko, Sweden - Palsa_T0_3 | ecosystem: Environmental > Terrestrial > Soil > Palsa > Peat permafrost | place: Sweden: Abisko... | reverse complement strand
GGCCGACGAGGCGTTCTTGCGGCGCATACACAACAAGATCCGGATCGAGCCGGTAACCAAGGAGTGCTTCCGCGAAATCCTAATGCGCGCGCTCGCCGAACGCCGCATGTCCTGCGACGCGGCCACGTCGGCTTACGTCGCCGAACTATGCTTGTGCCACGGGGACGCGCTTAAGGCCTGCTATCCCGCCGACCTTTGCGATATTTTGATCTGGCGCAGTGAGTATGAAGGCCGCTCGCCCGAAGTCACTCCGGGGGAGCTCGACCGGGCAGCGGAGATGTACTTCACGCGGGCGCAGGGCTAGTGGGCCTTTAAATACTGAGACCGGCCTCGCGGCCGGTCTCGCGCCCTCTCTTCAAGGAGCCAGGGGGGATAAGTACACATAATACCGCTTGGCTCCCATGGGTCGACAAGCGAGGCGCTACGCGAGAGGGGCTTAGAACCATCGCCAGGGTTATGTGGAGCATCGTGCCGGGCGGAGCGCCTCCGCTGGCGTCGCCCAACCTGGCCAGCATGAAATATCCCATCACGCAAAACAGCGCGATGAAGAGGTACCCGCCAATCCGATGGGCGGCAATTAACCGCGTGCCGGCCTGCGCGTCTCTTACCCGGGCGGACGCCTGTAGAATGAGCCACACATTGATCGCGCCGATCAGAACGAACGCGACCCCGAGCCATAGGCTTGCGGTACTGTTGAGCATGTCTAACCTGAGTATTCAACCCGGGATGCGATTCCTGGATTGAACCTTGGAATTGCGCCTCTTCACCCTTGACGATTTCACCGACCACTTTATTCCCGCTTTTGCGGTTAGGGGAAACCGGACGACAAAACGTGCGCGTGTCTTCTACCGCGATCCGGTTTTCGGGACCGGCCCATCGCAGCCCGCCGGTCAGTTCGACCCGCTCCCCGACGCGGTAGTGCTGTGGAGGGCCAGGCTGCCTGTGGACGGAGCGCCTTGGACGAATTCAGTCTCGTCACCCACGATCCACACGTTGCCCGGCGACGCCTCCACACCGGCGAATAAAACGTCACTCAAGAAATCCCCCTTCGTGGGATTCGGACTGCGCGCAATGCTCCAGGCGGTGCCGTCCCAATGCAGCAACAGCGTCTTCTGGCTTCCGTCGCCGCTGGCGGCGAAATAGGACCCGAACGCCCAGATATCCGTAGACGATACGGCGGTGATCCCAAACAGACGGTTCGATTGGAACATACTGTTCGGCCCCACGTTCGGACTAGGCACCACCGACCACTCGCTGCCATCGTAGTGTTCGATCAGCGTCAGCGTGGGGCCGTTCGTTACCTTAACGAAGGAACCGACCGCCCAAACATTGTTTGGGGCCAGCGCCGCGACCCCGTTGAACGCGGCGGAGGCGCCTACGTTGGGGCTTGCGACGCTCTGCCAAATCGCACCGTTGTAGTGGGCCACAAAGGCGTTGGCTTGGGCGCTCGAGAGGCCTGAGGAACCCACAGCCCAGACGTCGTCGGTGGCATCGGCGGACGCCGCGGCCGGCGTGCCGCCTAGGGGGACGATAGTGGGGGTCCAGGTTATTCCGTCCCAGTGTTCGAACAAATTGCCTCCAATGTTGCCCATCGACCCGGTGCCGAGAGCCCAGATATCGTTCGCCGAAATGGCGGTTATGGCTAACAGCAGGCTCGCCGACTCTCCGGGCGCGTTGAAGGAAAAGACGGGAAACACGCTCCACTTGGTGCCGTCCCATTGCTCAACCACCGGCGCCGGTTGCCCCGTTAGGGTTGTGCTGGCATTGCCGACAGCCCACGCTTCCGTGGGAGAAACGTCCGCCACGCCCAACAGGAAGCCGCTATTTTCCCCCGAGATCATGGGCGCCTGGAACGCCTTCCACTTGGTGCCGTCGAAATGGATCGCCGACTGACCCACGGCCCAAATGTCGCTCGAAGAAGACGCGGAGACGGCAAATAGTGTGTTGTTGGGACTCGGACCGGTGATGTGGCTGGGCGGAGTTGGGACCACCTTAAAGCTCGATTGACCGGAAACGTGGATTGGCAGGTATGCCGCCACCACCCCTGCCAGTAACAACTTAATGACACTTCGATTTTGTATTCTCATCAATTTCAAGACTATCAATGGGGTGTGCGGGTTGCGGTTAAGGCGAAGTAAATAGCTTGTAAAAAGCGCGATACCTACGCGGCACCTTCCCACAAACGCCCCTCCACTGCCATGCTGCAGCATCGGGAAGCCGCACTGCGTGAAATGTTCGAGTGGCGCGCGCCTCCGAGAGTTTCCAGCTCAAGGAGGGTGGCGAGCAGACGCCGGAGTTGTCCTGAAACTCGCGAATGTACCCGGTTCGAGACTGGGGGCCTCCCGTGTGAGGAGGATCAGGAGTCCGTCTTGTGCAGTTTGAGAATGCGCCCGGTAAACGGGTTCGAAATCGCTCGCAGATAAGCTTGCCCGACTTCCCTGGCATCGACAGGGATGAAGCCTGGGAAGTACGGATAATAGGCCACCGACTCTGTCAGCAGCGTGGGGCTGATACAGTTGATCCGGACGCCGCGCGGCAGCTCCACCGCCGCGGCTTTCACAAAGCCTTCAACGATGTGATTGACGACGGCGCCGATCACGCCGCCCGCTATGTACTCATCCGTGAGGACCCCAGAGATCAGGGTGAAGGAGCCTTTGTCGGCGATGAAAGGGAGCGCCGTCCGGACCAAATCGATCTGGCCCATGCCCTTAGCCCGGATCGAGCTGGCCCATTGCTCGTCGGTTGTTTGTTCAAGAGGCGCAAAGGAAACATCGCCCGCGGCGCATGCTACGGCGTCGAAGGGGCCAATCTTGCTGAAAAGCGCCTTCAGGCTGTTGGGGTCGGAAATATCCGCCTGGTAATCGCCGGACTTGCGCCCGACAGACACGACCGCGTGGCCTTTCTCCTCCAATGCCTTCTTCACAGCGGACCCGATGGTTCCGCCTCCAATAACGATTGCTTTCATGACGACCTCCTTTCGATTATATTCTTCATTGCGCGCGCGATCCCTGCGCGGCGTTCGATACCGCTCCCCACTTCTCCCAAAAAGGCCAGACGGTCCGTATAGACCTGGCGAATCATCGGGAGCAACGGCCCGAGCACCAGGGAGCGGCGCCTCGTCAGCGTCCACAGCCTGGAAGATCGCGTCGGCCGTCGCTGCCGGATCGCCGAACATCCCGGGCGTGAACATCGCGGCGAGCTGTTGCCGCACGGGCTCATACTCCGCCATCGGCGCGGCATGCCTTGCACGAGAACCTGGGATAGGGTCTCTTATCGGAGTAATGAGTTACAAGCACCGTGTGTTTCAGACGATTCGTGTTCCGGAGTCTTCGCTGGCTCCGGCGGCATCAAATCTTTGAAATTCTATCGCATTTGACTATCGACAACCGGCCGTGGGTTCACCAATGCGCCTGTTTCGCGCCATTAGGAATGGGGGGGTATTTGCAATGCTCGCGACGAGGCGGATTCAGCGAGTACTCGGTAGTGGACTACGTTAGTAGCCCACCACCAGCGGCACTTCGAAACAAGCGCACCCGAGTACCGCTGCCGGCCCCAGACTGTCCAGGGTCAGTTTGACCCAGCGCCCGCCTCAGTCGTGCTGTGAATCGCCAGCGTGTCGATAAACCCGTTGCCGACGCTGCCGGGAAGTTGCGATCCTACGATCCACACGTTCCGCCCGGTTGTCACTCCGGCGTCAAGAGTGTCAATCAGGATGCTGCCCATCTCGGGATTCGGGCTGGGAGCCAAGGTCCAACTCGTGCCATCCCAATGCAGCAGCAAGGTCATCTGGTTGCCGGAGCCGTCGGCGGCGAGGAAGTCCCCGAACGCCCAGATATCCGTGGGCGATACGGCTGTGATCCCCCTCAGAACGTTTGATTGATTCTGCCCCACGCTGGGGCTGGGCACCACCGACCACGCGTTGCCATCGTAGTGCTCGATCAGGGTGCTCGTGGGACCGTTCAAAACCTCAGCTATGGTGCCGACTGCCCAAACGTTGTTTGGGGCCCGCGCCAGAACCCCGTTGAACGCGGCGGAGATGGGGGAGGCGAAAGGTACGCTTGGCACGCTCTGCCAAGTCGAACCGTTGAAGTGCGCCACAAATGGGCTGGCTTTGGCGCTCGAGAGGCCTGAGAAACCCACAGCCCAGACATCGTCGGTGGCATCGGCGGAGGCCGCCCCCGTCGCAAAAGCACCACCGAGGAAGGCGATAGCTGGAGTCCAGGCTGTTCCGTCCCAGTGTTCGAATAGATTGCCCCCTTCCGCGCCGCCGACAGCCCAGATATCGGTCCCGGAAATGGCGGTTATGGCCGACAGTTCGGCTACTACGTTCGGGTTGTCGAAGGGAGGGCTCGGAAACACGCTCCACTGTGTGCCATCCCAATGCTCAATCACCAACTCTTGTTCTGGACCGGGGCCCAGAATTGTTGTGCCAGCAAAACTGCCGACAGCCCAGGCGTCCGTGGGAGAAATGTCCGCCACGCCATCCAGTTGGTTGGCAAATCGCCCTTTGATGTGGGGCGCCGAAAATTCAGTCCACGTGGCGCCATCGAAATGGATGACCGTCTGGCCCACGGCCCAGATGTCCCTCGGTGAAGACGCGGAGACGGCGAATAGGCCGTTGTTTTGGCCTCCGGCACCGACACTAGGGTTATTGGGAGTTGGGACCACGTGAAAAATGGATTGCCCAGCGGCGCGGGTCGGCAGATATACCGCGGCCATTCCCGCCAGGAAGAAGTTAACAGTTAGAATACCTTTTTTGATTCGCATGATGCAAGCCTATCAGTGAGTTATGCAGGTTGAGGTGAACGCGAAGTAAATAGATTGTAAAAGCCCGTCGCCGGCCTGCGGATTATGTGGACTTTGTATCTTCGTGACTAAGCCAGCTCCCACAAATCCTCCTGCAAGCCAGTGATTCTCAGTTGTCGTGGCAGGCGCGGCGGGCGGGCTAAACACCCGTTTTCCGTTTGCCGGGACGCTATTTAGGGGCCGCGTTCTTCCAGTTGGCAACCAGGTTATTCGCGTTGACTGTTCCGATTCCGGTGGCGAAGTCCCATCCGGTGGTGGTTCCGTACGCCGGCAAGTAGGATTTGTCCGAGGTCGAGAGCACTCCTTCAGTGCCGGACGGCAAAAAACAATCGTGCGTCCCAGTGCAGTTCACATCCATATCGCCCTGGGTTACGTCGTAGAATATGCAGGTGCTGGCCACCGCGTTGCCCAGCGTGGAGTTGCACGAGGGATTTCCGCTAGCCCCATACTCGCTAGCGGCAAGTTTGTAATAAACCACATTCGGATTACCCTGGGGACTGCCATTTTCTTGATTCACCAGCGCTTGAATACCCGCCAGGATCGGCGAAGAGAACGATGTTCCGCCAGCGCCGAGCCATGTGTCCGGAGCTCCGGCACAGGAAGCCCCCCCATTCGCAGTGTCCGAATAACACACTGGGTAGAAATGGCCCCATAAGCCGTTGGCCGCAAACAAAGACACGTCCGGAATATTACGAACCTTGTTGGACGGCAGGCCGACGACGCCCGTCTGCCACGATGGCCTGGCGTAACCCTTGCAGGTTCCGCCCACAATCCCAGGCGAAGCCGGCGCGCCCGTCGCGCATCCGCTGGGTCCCCCGCTGCCGCCAATTGTATTCAGGAATGCGTGCCCGGCCTTGCTATTGCAAAAGCCGTTGCTGCCAAAGGGGTTGGAGAAGCCCTCAATGGTGGATAGCAATACCCCCGCGCACGAGTCGTTCCACGGGATCTCGGGGATGTAAGACTTGGCCGATTCGAAGAGTTTCGTGTTGGTGGAATTCCAATAGGTCGCGTTGGCGCCGGCGAAGGTATCGCCAAAGTCGGTTCCGCCCACGGCCACGTTGTATTGTGTTCCTCCGAAGCCGGTAATCCCGACACCGTGAGTGGCCGCTGAGACGTCGCGATCACAGCCCGCCGCCGCGTCATCGCCCGCCGAAACGAAAACCGAAGCTCCCTCGGCCACTGCCTGTTGGAACGCCGAATTGAACGCGGCGTTGGAGGCGGCGCCGTTCAGCGCTTCGCACTCGCCATAGCTCATGCTTATGATCGCCGGTGGCGTGGCGCTGCCCACCATGTTCTCGATGGCGATCAGCCCGCCGAAGGTTGCGGTATCCGCGCAGGTGGCTACTAAAATAGCGGCGTTGGGCGCGACCGCGCTGGCGTATTCGGCATCCAGGGTAGCTTCCGATGAGTCGCCATTCACGCCCGGATCGGCGCAGTTGTTTTTGCCCGTGGAGGGCGCTGGGTGCACCGTTGTCAGCTTGCCCGAGGTGAACCTGTCGAGCCCAAATGTCTTTCGGAAGTTGGTCCAGTCGGCGGCCTTGAAGAGGTTGCTGTCTTCCACCACCACCACCGTCTCCCCAGTACCGGTGGTCCCCGCCTTAAATAGCGGATTCAAGTTGTAAATCATGGCCAAGTCCCCGGGCACCACCGCGAAGTCGGTAGTTCCGTTGGTGGTGAAGGTATAGTTCGCGCGCGCATTGAACATCGGATGCGGCCAGAAGTTATGCAGCGAGACGATACCCACGATGGCCGGCGCCAGCGCCGCCGGAATCTGCGGGTCGCTCATGTTGGCGATATGCGGCGTCCCGTCCACCACTAAATTATGAATCTCGGTGTGGAAGGCCTCCCGGATCTGGCCCGCCGTGCCCGAGAAATCCATCAGCATGCCGTTGGCATAGGTCGCATTGACCGCGAAACCATGCGACTGGAGCCAGCCGGCGACCGTGCTAAGATCCTGTTGCGCCAGCCCGAATCTCCGACCGAACTCGGAGGCCGTGAGCCAGGGATGATAATTCGCGGAGTTGGGATCGTGAAGCTCATCGATCAGCGCGTTCACCGATTCTTCCTGTTGTGCGGAGTGTTGCAACTGTAAAAGTATATGCTCGACGGGCATGTTGTCCGGCACACGGCCTTGATCGTTCGGCGGGATGGCTTCCACGCGTGTGTTGCCGGCCAGCGTCAACAGATGGCTTTCGTCGATAGGTTGGGTGAGCGCAGGCGCTTGCGCATAAGTGGCAAGGCTCAGAGTAACTACAAGAGCCGAAGCCCGGAATATTGTGCGTCGTTCTTTAGATAGCATGGATAGTTCCTTTCAATGAATTGCTCCCTGTAAAGAATGTAGCACCCGCGATGCTACCGAGACAATCCGGCATCCTGTTAATTCATTGAGCCTGCGCATGCTGCGGCTCTAACGTTCTGGATAAGTTACACTCTTGTACTTTATAACGATGCGCGAGTAACTGCTTGTGCAGGTATGGAAACACCAAATAGTGTGGATAGTGTGGATTTACGCCGTCTACCGCGGCGGCTGAGTTCCTGCCTACTCGTCACCCCGGCTACGCCCCGGAATTGCGCCTCTTCAACGTTACCGGTTTCGCCGAACACTTTATTCCCGCTTTTACGGGTAGGGGAAGCCGGACAACAAAACGTGCGCCTGCCGCGGGTTCAGTCCACATATCGCCGCCGTGGTCGAGCACAGTCTCGCGGGAGAGCGCGAGCCCCAGCCCTAGGCCCTGGCTTTTACCTGCGGTAACGAAGGGCTCGAACAGCCGGTCGCGAATCCCTGCCGGAATTCCAGGCCCCGTGTCTTCTACCGCGATCAGCATGCAATTCTCCGCCGTTCTCGCGCTAATGCGGACCTTCCCGCCGTGCGGCATCGCTTCGACAGCGTTGGCAATCAGGTTAAAGAATACGCGCTCCATACGAGAGCGCTCCAGAGGTATCTCTACACCGCCGGGCGTATCGTTCAGGATCTGAACACTCTGCTTTTCCGCTGCGGGCAATGCGGCCTCCGATGCCCAAGTGACGACATCGCGGATTTTGCAAAGCTCCGACGGTCGTTTGCCTCCATCGCTTGCATCGGCAAGGTCGGCCAATAATTCGCGCATGCGGCCGGCTGCACGATAGATATTGGCCGCCAGGCGCTTGAAATTAGGCGAAGCGGGATCGAGTTCCATTAACATCTCAGCGCCCGCGAAGACCGTCCCCAGGGGATTCCGGAGGTCATGAACGATCGCAGTAGAAAGCCGGCCCATGATAGAAATGCGCTCCCGCCAATTCTCCGGGCGCGACGGGACGGAAATCGTTCCAGGCACCCGGTCCGCATTGAAGCTGGTCCGCATCCCAGACGCATCGAACATCTTTGTAGTGCTCTGTGGTACCGAGCCTTCCATCATATTGCGTGTCCTCACGTTCTGTTATTCGGGAATGGCTATTTTCTGTCGCCGGAACTCATGGCGCCATCACGTCCAACGCTACACGCCCGGAAGCCATGTGCGCGCTGAATACCACGTCAACCGCTCCTTCATTCCGCAAATCGAACAAGGTCCGCTGAAGCTGTTGGCGCGCCCGGCTGATGCGAGACATGACAGTACCCAAAGGGATTCCCGCAATGTCTGCGATCTCCCGGTACGAAAGTTGTTCCAGCTCCCGGAGTATTAGGACCTCACGGTATTCCGCGGGTAATTCCGCCAGGGACTTCTTGACGAGTTCGCTTCTCTCTGCCAGCAGCAACGCGGTCTCCGGGTTGGGAGTCTGCCGGCCGGCGCTGTGTAGTTCCTCGTCAAAATCCGTGTTCCGATCCGACGCGCCCTTTTGCCTCAGGCGGTCGTAGCAGCTATTGCGTACGATCGTCAGCAGCCAGGCGCGCCCGTCGCCGCCACGAAAGCCTGCGAGGTGGCTGGCTACGCGTACGTATGCCTCTTGAACCATGTCCTCCGCCTCGGTTTCGTCGTGCATCAGCCAGCGGGCGAGGTTGTATGCCGCGTCCAGGTGCACTATGAACAGCGCCATTCCCCCCCGGTATCCCGGATGCTCGAACGACCCTTCGGATGCGGATGGCAACTGGTGTATCATCATTTGTTTCCCGCGCTTGGGTACTTGCGGGCGCCGTCTCCCGACGCCGCATCTTTGAGCTGCTCTGCCACCAAAGACGTGGGGTTGAGAAGGGTAACGCAGCGATGCTTCAGTTCCTTGAGCAACTCAATTCCCGCGGCGTCGACGACAGCAACGTCCGCCAAGTCGAGGGTCAGCCGGATACCGTCGCCGAGACCCTGCAGATCGCAGGTTTTTCGCAGTTCCTCGACCCAGCCATCCGTCACCCGGCCTTCCACCCTGAGTCTTGCCGCCTCACCCGACGACTCGACCACCGTTATTCTCAGCATGCCACGACGCTATGCAGTTGGCTCTCCACTTAACAATTTGGGCTGCGGACTGGAGACTGTGCGGAAGGGCCAAGCCGGTCTTTAAGAGCTAAGCCCATTACGCCTGACGAGCCACGGGCCTAATCCAGTCAATTAGTTGCGAGGATTGGCGCTGCTTGTCAAATACGCCTCACGCCCATCCAAGGCGCTCTCTGGTTTTTGTGCGGGCGGATCGCCAGCAGAGGATACTACGGCCACCACATTTGGTGAGCGCCGGCGAGCCGTTCTCGAACGAATCACGGCTGGCGGTGGCAGGAGCGCTGAATGCCGAGCTTGCTCATCCGGTGGCGAAGGGCGTTGGGATGGAGATCCGGAATCTTCGCGGCGCCCTTTGGCCCATCCACCACTCCATCAGCCTGCTGCAGGGCGGACAGGATACGCCCCTCCGTCCGGCCGCGTGTGATTTTCCAGCGCGTGCATGTTTCTCCCGAGCAATTCGGACGGATCGTGATATCCGAGCAGGCGAACCGCCGACGGAATTCAGAAAAGGCCAGTACTCTCCGGATCGCAGCCAAGAATTTCCGCCGCCGAGGAATCGAGTATGAGCTGGACTCGCTCCTCGCTGCTCCGTGGCGCTTCCTCCGCCTTCTTTCAGCCCCTGTTGGCCTCGCGGTAGTCCGCATGGGCGATGTCGATAAGAGAAAGCGCGCAACACCGATGACGGAATTCTCAAAGACGGATCGCCATCGATCCATGCGGCCTGCAGGTGTGAGTCACGGAGCGGCAGTTCCATTTCCGATCTTCAAGCCCATGGTTTACATTCGCAAATTCGTGTGTGTGGAATAATTCCTGTCCGACTGAAGTACAAGTGAGCAGGAGGATTGGTCTCATGTCAGGAAGGTGTTTTACGCGATTTTGCGGGCTGCTGGCAACGTCGGCGCTCATTCTGCCGGCCATCGCGGAATACCCCCATCAACCGATCGAACCAGAGAGCGCTTTTCGCACGTCTTCGGACCTGGTCTTGATCAACGCCAGAGTTCTGGACGGCCGGGGCCATCCACTCAATGGCCTGGAGGCGGAGCGTTTCCACCTGTTCGAAGGCGGAGTGGAGCAGAAGCTTGTCGCATTCAACCAAGGAGACGTGCCCGTCTCAATCGTACTGGTGTTCGATAACAGCAACAGCATGAAAGGGCTGCTGGGCCGAAGCCGCGAAGCCGTGTCGCTTCTGTTGAAAGCCGCGAACTCGGAGGATGAGTTTGCCCTCGTCGAGTTTTCCGAGCGTCCATCCCTGGCCCTAAACTGGACCGGCGATCCGAGCCTGGTTTACGATTACCTGACGCGCGCGGAGCCGCACGGAACTACAGCGTTGCTCGATGCCATCGTATTGGGCGGCTCGGTTGCGCGCCGTGCTCATAACCCGCGCCGGGTTCTGGTGGTGATTTCCGACGGGGGCGATAACCACAGCCGCTACGGTTTTGCCGCGGTGGAGAAATACCTGTTGGAGGCCGGCGTTGAAGTCTATGCGGTCGACATCTTGAACGATTTTCCGCAGCCGGCTTGGACGGCGGACGGCCCGCTGGTGCTCGCCGGCATTTGTTGGGCCGGGGGCGGAGAATCCGTTCAGATCGAGCGGTACACCAATCTTGCCGGCGTGATCGAGCAAGTGGCGCGGGAGATCCGCAGCCAATACATTTTAAGCTATCAGCCTTCCACTCTCGGTAGACCGGGCAAGTATCACCGGGTCAATTTGAAGGTGTCCCCTCCGCCCGGGATGGGCCGAGTATACGTCTCGTGGCGCCACGGCTATTACGAGCCGCGCGACTGACCACGACAAGGGTGGTTGCGAGCCGGTATATCGGCCGGGACCTTATTCTCGAAGGAATCACGGCTGGCGGTGGGAGGGGCGCTGAATGCCGAACTTGCTCATCCGGTGGCGCAGGGTGTTGGGATGGAGATCCGGGCCGCGATGGATTTTGAGGGTTCGTTCGCCGGAGCCCAGTTCGGCGGCGATCTGTTTGTTGAGCGGCCCCGAGATGGCGAGCTACATAGCTTCGCGCTCGCGGGGCGTCAAGGTGGCTGGGCGGTGGCGTAGTTCAGCGGTGCCGCAACTCGTGGGAGGCCTTTGATCGGCCGGCGCCAGACAGGCCAATTAAGCTAAGTCAGGCCACCCGCTCTGTTGCGAGCGCGTCTACTTCATTGCGCATCAGGTGAACAGGGTAGGCCCACTCGAGCAGCGGCGTGGTCATAAAAGTAGTGACCAAGGCCATCAGGACCATCATCGAAAATACGGCCGGAGAAATGACGCCGATATCCAGCCCGATATTCAGGATTACTAGTTCCATGAGTCCGCGCGTATTCATCAGAATGCCCAGGGAGGCGGCATCCCGCCACCCTATGCCGGCAAAGCGGGCCGCGATCATGGAGCCGCCCAACTTCCCGGCGATGGCCACCACGATCACGATGGAGGCGAACACCCACCACATCCCATTGTGACCAATCCCGATATTCGTGCGCAGGCCGCTGTAAGCGAAGAAAAGCGGCAAGAGCACCAGCACGGTGACCGGTTCAAATTTGTGCAAGACATACTGGATGAAGTCCGGGCTCTTGGGCATAATAGCGCCCATAAGAAAAGCTCCAAACAAAAGATGAATTCCAAGAGCCTCGGTGGTTAGCGCCGAAGCCAGCACCAGCAGAACCATGCAGGCCAGGGCATTTTCGGTAATGCGTCCGGTCTTGAGGAAGGATGTTTCGAACCGGGCGAGCAGACGTTTGATGCCGAGCAGCATCAAAAAAATGTACACAAGGAGACCGCCGAGGGTCACCCAGATGGGCCGGCCGCCGTGCGTGGTCCGGATCAATAGAATGATGTAAGCCAGAATGCACCAGCCGGTGACATCGTCCACGGCAGCGCAGGCGATGGCCAGGGTGCCCATGCGGCTGCGCAACAGGTCGCGTTCGGTGAGAATGCGGGCGAGCACTGGGAACGCCGTGATGCTCATGGCCGCGCCCATAAAAAGCGCGAAACCCATGAACGACACGCTGTCGTCGGAAAGGCGCGGGTACAGGAACAGGGCCGTCAGGCTGCCCAGGCAGAAAGGAGTGACGATGCTGACATGACTGGTCAGGACAGCGGCGTGTCCGTGTTCACGGAGCTCTTTAGGGTTGAGAGACAAGCCGACCAGGAACATAAACAACACCAGGCCGACCTGGCTCAAAGCGTTCAGGTACCCGAGGCTCGGCGCCGGGAACAGCGCCTTCGACATGGCGGGTGCCAGCCAGCCAAGGAGGGTGGGACCTAGCAGGATGCCGGCCACCATCTCGCCCATTACCTGCGGCTGGTGGATCTTCTTGAAGAGCATGCCTACGATGCGCGCCGTGAGCAGGATGACTCCGATTTGCAGAATGAGTTTGAAAAGGTCGATCATTTGGCCCCCTCACTTTCCCGATTTGACCGCACGGAACGGAACCGGAGCGCACGCACTCGACCCGTCGAACGACAGCCGGCCCTGCAGAGAACGATGGCCCGGTTCTCCGCTCACGGCGGCCTCGAGGCGCAAAGCACGGCCGCCTGTTGTGGCGGAAACGGCAGTGACACTTCCGTCTTCCAGCTTGCCCGCTAGTGTGGTCTTCCGTGGATCGTTGAACGCGATGAGCAGGTTCGAACCGGTCTGGTAGATACTCAGCGCGGGCTGACTGGCGTTCGCGAGCGGTCCGGCGCATTTGTTTGGTGTGGGTTCGACCGTCCAGTCGCCGGACACAGCGGGCAGAGCGGACAGATCGGCGCCGGCCCGTAGCGTGCCGATCAGAATCAGCAGTGGAATGCCGACGAATAGAACGTATCCGAAGGTAAGGTTGTTTTTGAACATTGAGTTTGCTCAGAAGTGGTAATTCACTTCGATAAAGCCGAGCGTGCCATTGCTGTCGCCGGGGAAGATATGCTCCACCACGGCGCCGCCGTGCGCATAGCCGAAGTAGAGACCTGTTGCGAGACCGCGCGTCCATTGGTAGTCCGCGCTGATGTCGTAAAGCGTAGCCAGACCCGTCGCGCCGTTGGAAGCGCGGCCGTTGTAACCGAAGGTCCACGGCTGAAAAGCGCCACCGCCGGAATACCAGAGATCGTGGCTGTTGGCGAGCCAAAGCCCGTGCACGTCGGAGCGGAGAATGAGCGCCTTGGTAGGACGCAACATCAGCTCGCCGAATAGATCGCGGTTGTTCATCTCGTTGAAGAACGGAAAACGGGCGAATGTGCGCGGCGTGGGCAGGATGGCGAAGAAGGCACCGTGGATATTGTCGTTGGGATTGTTATCGCCGGTCGAGTAGAAGTAACCGCCGCGCAGCCAGGGACGGACGGCTGTGGCAATCTTGGGCCGGAAACCCGCCTGCACGGCGCCAGCTCCCGACCGTTGCGTGAGTAGCCCCCACTTCCCGGTCTGCAGCGCGCCCCAGCCCAACAGGTCGAATGTGCCCGCGGCGGTGGGAATCGCCTGGATGTAATGGCCGCCAAACGTGCCTATGTCAATCCCGCCAAGGTCGTTGGCGCGGACGGCCGCGGAACGGTTGTCGGTCTTCACCACGGGGCGGTCGTCGTTGTAATAGATCCCGAATAAGCGCCACTCGGCCTTGCTGGAGCCGAAGCTAGCTTGTTTCGTGAGTGCCACATAAGTCACGGGAGTCTTGACCCATCCCCAGCCAACCACCTGGAAGACGCCGCGGTCGGGTACGGCGCTGAAGGCTGTAACGTTCCAGTCGCCGTAGAGTAGGTATATACTGGGCGCCATCGAAGCTGCGCTGCACATCGGAGAAACCGAAGGCGCCAATCAGCCGCTGGGAGATGCCATCCCGCTTGACGATAGCCAGCGTTTCGTCCGTGGGCGTGACTTCGCCCCCGTCGTTGAATTCGAACCGGCCCAACTTTACGCTGGATCGCTCGCGCTTAATGCGAAAAAAAGCCTGCTTCACGAAAACGCTTGCAGTGTACTGATCGTTGTGATCCGCCGCGTAATAGTTTCCGCCCAGGCCGAGCTGCCCTAGCGGCGCGGACTGCACCGCATGATTCGGTATTCCCAGTAGAACTGGCGCGGCCAGTTCAAAACCCCAGTCATAGCTCTGCTCGTTCTGGCTCAACATCAGACGCAGGAGCGACCCGGAATATCCGTACGAATTTTCGCCTTTCGCCTTGAAAACATCCCAGTCTTCGTAGCGCTCGTGAACGGATCCCGAGACCGCGATCGATCCGATATGCAGCGGATCGGCGCCGTCCGATTGCGCCGGCAAGTTGGCACAGACGGCCAGAAGTCCTGTAATGCAGATAAAGACACGCATGGTTAGCCCGCTCACTTTCCCTCCTGGTGCGATAAACCGACTAATCCGAGGACGCACTGCAGCAGTACGCCTCTACACAGCGGCTTCGACAGAAAAGCGGCCGCGCCTAACTGAATGGCAGCCGCTTCCGCCTCCGCCTGGTCGTGGGCGGTGATGAATACGATCGGCACGCGGGCGCCGCTGGACGCCAAATGCCTTTGCAGTTCGAGGCCGCTCATTCTTGGTAACTGCATATCCAACACCAGGCATGCGGTTTGCGCCAGTTTGACGGATTCGAGGAACTCCTCCGCCGAAAAAAACGTCTCCGCAGCCAGACCGGCGGATCGCATCAGCGCCTTCAGCGCCACGCAGATTCCAGGATCGTCGTCGACAATCGAGACGAAAAATTCCCCGTACGGCTTCTGCATTGGGTTTCGACCCAGAAGAACAACTCCTCGCTCGAACCAAGTTACACGTTGGCGAGACGATCGTCGATTGGGTCTTGGGGCAGGCTTCTAGCACTTTCGGGCAAAGGCTCGGCGCGCACCAGACTCAGCATTATGCGGCCAAACGGTGTAGGCACGTGAATACGCTGTTCCATTATTCGCTCAATACGATTTGGCTGATTCCGCCGGCGGCCGTTTAAGGCAGGCAGTCCGCGGCCACTCATTTGTGGTAATTGCATGTCGGGCACCAGAAGCCTCGCTGGAACCAAATTACACGGTGGCGAGAGGATCGTCGATTGGGTCTTGGGGCAGGCTTCTAGTACTTTTGGGCAGGCATGCCGAGCTTCCCGGCCATGCGTACCAAGTCGGGCAGAGAGCGGGCCTGCATCTTTCGCATGACCTGGCCGCGGTGGATTTTGACGGTCCTTTCGCTGGCGCCCAGTTCGGAGGCGATCTGTTTGTTGAGCAGCCCGGAGATAACAAATTGCATGACTTCGCGCTCACGGGGCGTCAGGGCGCCCAGGCGCCGGCTTAGTTCAGCCACGCTCGACTGTTCCTGACGTACAGCGCGGTCGCGCTCGATGGCCTTATGGATGGCGTCCAAGAGGACTTGCCCCCGGAACGGCTTGGTGAGAAACTCCATGGCGCCGGCCTTCATCGCTTCCACCGACATCGGAATGTCCCCGTGGCCGGTGATGAAGATAATCGGTATGGTCACATTGCGGGCGGCCAAGTCGCGCTGAAAGTCGAGGCCACTGGCTCCAGGAAGGCGGACATCCAGCACCAGGCAGGCGGGCGCATCGGGGCGGTAACCTGCGAGGAACTCCGGGGGCGAACCGAACGTCTCGGCGCGCAGGCCTACGGAATGCAAGAGGCTTTGGATTGCAGCGCGGGCGGCGGCATCGTCGTCCACGACATATACGACGGCTTCCTCAGCAGTCACTAAGCAACCTCCGTGTGAATAGGGAGCCGGAATTGAAAGATGGCGCCGTCGCCGGCATTGGTGGCCCATAGCTTGCCGCCATGCGCTTCGATAATGGTGCGTCCGATCGACAAACCCATCCCCAACCCATCCGGCTTGGTGGTGAAGAATGCGCCGAAGATGCGTTCCGGCTGCGCGATCGGCAGGCCTGGGCCTGTATCCTGGAAAGTGACCAGCACTCCATCGGCGTCACATTCCGACCTGATTTGCAACTCGCGCGGCCGCCCGGTTATGCCGCTCATAGCTTCGATCGCGTTGACCACCAGGTTGAGGATAACTTGCTGCAACTGCACCCGGTCGCCTAAAACGGGCGGCAAGGCGCTCTTCAGTTCCGTCCTGAGCGAGACATCGAACCGGATCAGTTCCCTTTGCGTTAGTGCGCCGATATCCTGAATCAGATCGTTCACGTTTACCGGGACCTTCTGTAGAGGAGAGTTCTTGAAGAGCGCGCGGATGCGCCGGATGATTTCGCCCGCGCGGTTTCCCTCCGCGATGATCCTGGCCACGGCTTCCCGCGCCTCTTGCAGATCGGGCTGCGCGCGACACAGCCATTCGAGACAGGCGTCTCCATTGATGACGACGGCCATCAGAGGCTGGTTGACCTCGTGCGCGATGGACGCGGCCAGCTCACCCAGAGTGGTTACGCGTGCCACGTGCGCCAGGTCCGCCTGGGTCCGCTGCACGATTTCTTCGGCGCGGATGCGTTCCGCGATCTCCGCTTTCAATTGCTGGTTGGCCTGCCGCAATTCCGCGGTGCGCTCGCGCACCTTGGATTCAAGCCATCGCGGGTCAGCGTGAGCGACCCTTCGGCGTCTTTGCGTTTCTTAACAAACCAGCAGGTGAGCAGCGCCGGGATGGCGAACTGCAGGAGGTAGGGCAGTTCTCCCGCTTTCGCGGCAAAGCGGTGAATGGGCGGGACGAAGTAATAGTCCAACACAATCGTCGCCAGAGCCACTGCCAGCAGGCCCGAAGCAGCGCCGCCAAACCAGGTGCTAACGACGATGGCGGCGAAAAACAATGGCGTGGGAAAGACGGAGTTTATTGCCTGCGTGATCAGCAGCGCAGAGGTCACACTGGCTAAGGCTAGGAGAGCGCCGGAGAGAGCGGACTTCCACGACGTTTGATCGAGGCCTGGCTTTGCGGGATTATCGTGCTGAACCACGCTTTAGTCCTCCTCATCATACCGTCACTCTCGGGTTGGCCGCAAAGTTTGATCTAACGGCGCTCACCACATGTGGTAAGTGCAGGCGGGTCCTGCGGAACGAATCACGGCTGGCGGTGGGAGGAGCGCTGAATGCCGAGCTTGCTCATCCGGTGGCGTAGGGTGTTGGGATGGAGATCCAGAATCTTTGCGGCGCCCCTCGGCCCATCCACCACTCCATCAGCCTGCTGCAGGGCGGCCAGGATATGGCTTCGCTCCACTTCCTCCAAGGTAGGCAGTTTCCCAGGTGACGAAGCGGCCAGCGGAGCCTCATTAGCCGAGATTTCAGCCGTCGCCAGGCTGACTGCGGAGGCAGCCACCGGCACCAGATCCTTGTCCAATCGGAGAATTGGGCCCGCCGACAAGACCACCGCCCGCTCTATCACGTTCTGCAGCTCACGGACGTTCCCAGGCCATGGGTAGCCCACCAGACTGG
>Ga0302326_10013180_pt1 | contig 17534 bp, 13 predicted proteins | sample Palsa_T0_3_FD_202264 | JGI IMG/M metagenome (GOLD analysis project Ga0302326, IMG submission 202264) | Peat permafrost microbial communities from Stordalen Mire near Abisko, Sweden - Palsa_T0_3 | ecosystem: Environmental > Terrestrial > Soil > Palsa > Peat permafrost | place: Sweden: Abisko... | reverse complement strand
TAGCGGCGGGAACATCTGGGTCTATAGCGAGCCGGGCAAGGGGACGACGTTCAAGATTTATCTACCAAGGGTAGATGCCGAGGTGGACGTGCTCACTCCAGCGGTCGCTCCGACGACCGTTCGCGGTACAGAAACCGTTCTGTTGGCGGAGGACGAAGAGCAGGTGCGATCCATCGTTCTGAACGTGTTGCGCCGCCAGGGCTACCACGTGATCCCCGCTCAAAACGGAGGGGAGGCGTTGCTGCTCTCCGAGAGGCATTCCGGAACGATCGATCTGCTGCTTACCGACGTGGTAATGCCCACGATGAGCGGCCCCGAACTGGCCAAGCGCCTCGCCGTGACGCGGCCCGACATGAGGGTCCTCTGCATGTCGGGATATACGGACGACAGCATCGTTCGCCATGGCGTTCTGGAGTCCGGCGTCGCGTTCATCCAGAAGCCCATCACGCCAGCCTTGCTCCTGACAAAGGTCCGTGAAGTACTCGATGCAAGCAGGGCGACCTCAAATACCGCCGGAGCCTGAAGGAACGTCACAAGCACCGCGCCCAGGCGCTGCCCTTCAATCCAACGCCGAAGCGTCAAGGACATGTTGGACGATGCCAAGCAGCGAGCCCGCCGAGGCTATGACCGTAGCCAGGTACTTGCGCTCTTCGACCGTCAATTCAGCATCGTGTGCCCGTCCCGCCGTGCCGATGATCGCGTTCACGGAAGTCCGAAGTTCGTGGCTCATCTTCGCGAGCAGCTCGCCTTTTGCGCGACTTGACGCCTCTGCTGCATTCTTGGCCCTCTTCAACTCCTCGATGAGCGTCTCCCTCGCCTCGTTGTCCAAAGCCAACCGATTTGCCCTGGCGATTTTCTGAAGCCGAATGGTCTGCCCCACGGCCCTTACGAGCTCGCCGGGGTCGACGGGCTTCGCGATATAGCGAACCGCGCCGTGCTCCATTGCCGCGATCGCGGTGTCGATGTGCGGATCGCCCGTCACGAGGACCACTGGGATGTCGTTACCGTCCGCCCGGATCCGGTCGAGCAGATCGATCCCGCTTACGCGTGGCATCGTAATGTCGCTCACGAGGACGTCGAATGACCTGCGCTGGAGTGCGATGAGAGCCGTGTCTGCGTCCTTCGCCGTCTCGACCCCATAGCCATGTCTGGCCAGGATCCTCGCGTGGGCGCTCAGCCATTGGACGTCGTCATCCACGAGAAGCGCGAGAGGGCCGTCGTCTCGTAGGCCCGGGCCATGGCCCGGCCCACCGTCCTGGGCCTGGCGGCCCACCGCTTCCTCGATCGGAGTCATCAAATGCCTTCACGTCGTGGAGTCCTGGAAACACGACCCATGCGCGGCGCATCCGCTTCGATCATTGCGACGATCACGACGGCACCGCCCATGCCAAAGTTGAGCCTGCGTTGCCGTAGAGCTCGGCTGTCGATGGTCGCAAGAAGAGGCGACCGATAGAGCTTCTCGTGGATGAGGGCGATCGAGTGCACTCGCGCCTGTGTCACTCGAAGAATCGCCCGCGTCTCCGGATTCTTTGCGTGCTCCAGCTGGAAGTTGACGAGGCTCGAGATCATCTGAAGGTTGTCCTTCACGCGATGGTGAATCTCCGGAAGTATCGACCACCGGTTCGGCCCAGACTCGGCCCCATGACGGTGAACGATCCTCTGGACGGTCGCAAGGCCAATCGGGTGCCGGCAAACTCGATGGCTGTATGCAGTCTCTGGAAAGGTGCGAAGAGTTTGCTCGCCTACCCGGTGCGCACGCTGCACTTCGTGGGTTCCCATAAAGGCGTGCGGATCGTCGAACCGACAGCACTCATCGATGAAGGCGCGCGCGGTCGGTGAGACCAGCTCGAGAGGGCCGGTCCCGAGCAAGGTGAAGACGTCGTCGACCTGAAGACGGGTGATGATCGTGTCGAAATCATCGGTCGGGCCGACTGAGGCGGCGGCACGCACTGCGTGCACGGTCCCCCTGCCGCTTCTGCTTTCATCATTCGATTTCATGTGTGGAATGGTAGCAAGCACTTCGGTCGGCACTTGTGATGGCGAAATAGTCGTTTGGCGTGGATTTCGCGGCGTAGGCAGCCGAGACGCGCCCGTCGCCGGAGGGAGAGCTGGCTCTCTCTCGTTCCAAGCCACCGCGCTCGTCCTGCGTAAAGTCGACCCTTACAAGTTCAAAGCAACGCATTGTTTACGCCAGGCTCATCCGCCAGCGTATCGGCGGGCGGGTCGCGTCGGGTCGCCACGACGAGGGACGCGCGCGGGGCGAGCGGCGACGTCGCGGACCGATCACGCGGGATCGACTTGTGGGACTAGAATAGGAAGGATGGGAAGACAGGCAGCCGTCGTGCTCTACGTGCTCGCGCTGGTAGCCATCGTGATCGGCGTGGACGTCCTGTTCTTCAGGAGCCGGTTCTGGAGCGGCTGATGGTGAACGTCGGAATCGTCCTGGTGTTCGCGGCGTTCTATTTGAGGTTCCTAAAGCGTCCATGAGTGCAGCCTGCGGTGGCGAAATAGTCGTTTCGCGGGAAAGTTTCGGGGCGGGAGGCAGGCGAGAGGTGGCATGGCCTCTCCGACACAGCGATGGTCGAGCCCGACGGCCGGAGGGAGAGCGGGACATGTCCCTGGCGTAAAGTCGCCGCTTACAAGTTCAATCCAACGGCATTGTTCACGCATTGGATGTTCAGTTCCTCGGGCAGGTCGGCGCTTCAAGGGCGGGGGGAGAGGCCAGAGGCGGTCGGCGGCGTAGACGCAGCCGCGATTGAAGCCCGGTCGGACGATATGCCGTCTGGAATGAATCCGGCCAACGACCGCTACTGTGCCAATGTTTCCACCTCGGCGCGCCGGAAGCCGGCAGGAAAGCGCGTCAGGTATTCGCGCGCAGCCTGACGCGCCCGATCGTCCGAGCAGCGCTGCAGGGCGATCACGCGAAGGTAGGCGGCGTCCTCCGCGCGGGGGTCGGTCGGGTGTTTTGCTCCGAAGGCCGCGAAGAGCGCGGCGGCGTCGTGCCAGTCGCCGGCGTCGAAAGCGCTCATCGCAGCACGAAATTCGGGAGCAGGGACGGCGATCGCGCTCCGCATGGGCGAGGCCGGCGATAGGGTTTGGGTCCCCGAAGACGTTGTGATCGCGGGAGCCGCGGACGTAGGCGACGGCGAAGAGAACGCCGGATCCCCGAGGAGCGCCGGTGCGCTCGCCTCGGGCACAGCGAGGAGCGCCGGTGCGCTCGCGACGGGCGCGGCGATCGTGGGAGGGACCCAGGTCTCGCCTTGATCCACGGCCACCGGCGCTTGGCCGCGCATACGAAGCACGACGCGGCCCTCCACGACCGCGACGCGTGTCGTGTGTCCGGCCTCGACCCTCACCGCGAACGTCGTCCCGATGTCTTCCAGCTCGCCGTCCGGGAGCACCACAGCGAAGCGGCCGGGGGCCGACGCATGATCGACGTGGATGGAAAGGGTTCCGCGCTCGAGGACGACGCGCTCGCCGTCGGCCTCGACGTGCTCTGACCACGCCGCCTCCGCGTCCGCATGGATCTCGGGCCGGCGAGCGGCAGGCGTTTCTCGTCCCCGCAGCGGGAGAAGCGTGATGACCGCCGCCGCGACGGCCGCGACACCGGTGGCGCGGATCCACCACCGCTGCACGTTCGACGATCCGGGCCGGCCCTCCGGCGCGACGAGCGCGCGGTCGAAGGCCGCCAAGAGCCGTGTGCGCTCGCGTCGCGTACAAAGCTCGTCGGCGCTCTCGCCGGCCGTCGTGCGAAGACGCTCGCCGAGCGTGTCGAGCGCGCGGACCTCGCGCGCGCAGGCCGCGCACGAGCGCACGTGCTTCTCAAAGCTCGCGCGCTCCGCGTGGCCGAGGCGCCCGTCGCGCATCGCCTCGGCCTCGAAGAGGCGGGGGCAGCTCGCGCCCGCGCTCATGATCCGGCCTCGTCGCCGAGTGCGGCGCGAAGCTCGCGCCGAGCGGCGTGCAGGCGCGTCCACACCGTCCCGACGGGGATCCGGAGCGCTCTGGCAATCTCGTCGCAGCTCAGACCCTCGACCTCGGCCAGCAGGATCGCGACGCGCTTGGCTTCGCTCAGACGCATGAGGGCCCGCTCGACCTCGTCGCGCGCTTGCTGCGCCGGCCGCGGATCGACGCTCGTCGCGCGTACGCCGCCGAGCGACGCGAGGACCGCGAAGAGTCGCCCGAACGCCCGCTTGCGACGGCGAAGGAGCTGCGCGGCGATCCCAAGGAGCCACGGGCCGCATGACGCTCGGCCGTCGTAGCGGGCGGCGATCTTGGCAGCGGCGAGGAACGTCGCGTGGACCAGGTCGTCGACGTCCTCGGCGTCGGCTGTCGCCCGTCCGAGGAAGCCGCGGAGCGGCGCCTGGTAACGATCGTACAGGACGCCGAGCGCGCCGATCTCGCCTGCGGCGAGCCGGTGCAGCACCTCCGCGTCCGACGGGGACGCGGCATCGTGATGCGACGGCCGCGCGTTCGCGTGTCGAGGGCTCATGGCGTACCCACCGTTCCCCCGAGCGCGAGGCCGAGCGTCCAGATCGGCAGCCGCGACGGGTTCCCCGGGGCCAGCGGGAGCTCGGCCTCGGAAGCGTCCGTCGGGCCGACGTCGCCCTCGATTCCCACGAAGGTACGAAACGCGGAGCGCGCGCCGAAATTCATGTGCGCGGCGAGACGCACCCGTGCGACCGCCCCCGAGGCGAGCGATTGCGTGGAGGTGCTCACGGGCGCGGCCATCGTCGTGCCCATGGTCGTCATCGTGCTGGCCTGGCTGCCTCCGTGCAGCGCGACGCCCAGACCGCCGAGGAAATCGAGCGACGCGCCGCCGAACGACATCCGCCGGCCCCCGAGCGCCGCGAGCTCGAGGGCCATTCCCGGTGTGGTCGCGGCGCCGGCCTGATAGCGATCGATTTCACCCCCGAAGCCCACAAGCCACGCGGAAACGTCGACGAGCGACAGCGCGCCGAACCCCAGGACCGTCTCCCCGTCGCCCACGCGGGCGCCTGTCGCGAGCGAGATCTCGAAGCCCGGAAAGCGTCGCGGCTCCGACTTGGCCTGCGGCGGGGCGTCGCGCGCAACGACGGGCGCGGGGGCGGGGGAGGGAAGGACCGGCGGCGCCGGGGGCTCCTGCGGGGGTTCGCCCGACGCCTCGGTCGCCTCAGGGGCAGCCGCTCGCGGAATGAGGAGCAACGCTTCGAGGGTCGGCACCACGTCCTCCGGCCCGCTCACCACGCGTGAAGCGAGACGCCCGTCCGGCAGCGCCACCTCGAGGCGGATCGCGGTGCCCGCGCGTGAGAGCGCAACGCGCGCGCAGGGGTCGACATCGTCGCGCGCCTCGAGGGCCTCCCGCGCGCCGTCGGCCAGTTCGGGCCACAGCATCCGAACCCGCTCGTCGGCCTGCACCGAGAGCGCCGCGCATCGCCCGTCGGCCGCGAGTACCGAGCGCGCGCCCATGGCCACGGCGAGCGCCGCCAGCGCGGGGACCACGCCCCACCCGCCCCCTCGCCACCGGTTCATTGCCATCGGGTCCCGTACGTCTTTCGCGCGAGGCGGGCGATTCCTTCATCGGCCCCCGGAAAGAGATGTCAGAAAAGCGCCTCGACGCCCACGCTGGGGATCGTGAGCGGTCCGATCTTGGCATAGGTGCACTGCGTCGTGCCGCCCTTGTTATTCATGATGCCCTGGCAGCTCAGGCCCATCGTCGAGTCCTCCTTGCTCAGGGTCACGTTCTGGCCCTCGAGGACGAACGCGATCGTGTGGCCTTGGCCGACGGCCCAGCGCTTCTCGAGCCGGACGTCCGCTCGGAAGAACGGTGGGGTGCGGTACGCGTTGTACGGCGGCACGGGGACGTTGCCGGACAGGTTCGAGTACGGCGTGCCCGTGTAGAACACGAACCGCGCACCGGCTCTCCACCCGCGCCCGAGGTCGTACGCCGCGACGGCGTTGAGCACGTGGGTGCGGTCGTAGTCGCTGACGACCGACGCCTGCGTCTGGGTTCCCGAGAGCGTGACGAACGACTCATCGCGAGTGGAGCGCGACAGGGTGTACGAGAGCCACCCGGTGAGCCGCTTCGAGAGAGGCCGGCGCACGAGCAGCTCGCCGCCGAATGCCCGCCCGTGGACTGGTTGACCGTTCGGGCAGACCCAGGGGGTATTCGGCGGGCCCGCGCTGCCCGATGGTGGCGGCCCCGATGGCGGGGGCGTCGTGGGCGGCATGATCTGGATGCACTGCGCCGTCAGGTCCGTGAGGCCCGACCAGCCCGACAGGAACCCCGTCGCCGCGAGGACGAAGTCCGCGGGCAGCGCGACCTCGATGCCCTGGCTCGCCTGAAGCGCGGTCTGCAGCTGTCCGTCGCCGGCGGGGAAGCCTGGGACGGTGAGGATCAACGCGGGGATCGGCCCGACGCGAAGCGCCGGGTACTGGTGTACGATGCCAAACGTCGAGAGCCAGGCCACCGTCGGCGCCAGCGTCACGCGCACGGCGAGCCGCGGATCGAACGCGGGCACGAGCGTGGTCCCATCAGCCCCCGCCGGCGCGCCGCGCGTCGATTCGAAGAACCCCGCGCGCAATCCCGGTACGACCTCGACCCGCGGCGCCATGCGCCATACGACGTCGGCGTACGCGCCGCCGCTCACGTTGGTGGGCGGCGGATCCGCCGACGAAGGCACCGGCGGTTGCGCGCCGCCGCTCGAGCCTGGCGGAGCCGTGCCGAGCGAGAAGCCGTAGGCGTCGATGCGCGCGTCGGCGCCCGCGCGCAGCCGCAGCCCTGTCGCGAGCTTCTGGTCGAGCTGTGCTCGAAGCGCGGCCGAAAGGTCCGTCACGATCGCCGGGCCTTGCCCGTCGTTGCCACCCCCGCCGCCCTGCACGTCGTGGCCGAGGGTCGCGGCGACCCGCAGGTGGCCGTCGTCGAGGTCCCGGTCGTAGCGCAGGTCGACCCGGTGGAAATCGGACCCGAGCTGCTCGACGGTCGCACCGTTCTGCGACGTCCCTAAGTAGTCGTGGCTGCCGAACGCGAAGACGCCGACCGCGTCGCGATTGTCCAGGCGCCAGGTCGCGCGCGCCTGGTAGTCCCAGTAGCCGAGCTTGTCGCTCGAATCGATCAGGCCGAGGATCGGCCCCGGGTAGCCGTACCGCCCGGCCGCGAGCAGGCTCCCGCGGCCGTCGGCGAAGGGCGTCTCGACGAGGGCGCCCGCGTCGACGAGGCGCAGGTTGGCCTCCGCGTGCGGCGTGGTCGCGGGCTCACGCGTCTGCCCCGCGATGATGGCGCCCGCGAAGCCGCCGTAGCTCGCGGGTGGGGCGCCCGGATAGAAGTCGATGTGATCGACGAGGGCGGGGTGAATCACTCCCTCGCCCACGCCCACGTGAAAGAGCAGCGGGACGCGAATGCCGTCGACGAGGTACCCGTTGTCGTTCGGTGGCGCGCCTCGGATGTAGAAGAAGGGCAATCCGCTGACGACGGGAATCACCCCGGGCAGCGCCTCGATGGCGCGGAACGGGTCGCCGAACGCGCCCGGCATCTGCCGCACGTCGGTCGCTGTGAGCTTCGTGTTGCCGATGTCCCGCCGCGCGCCCCGTACGCTCACTTCTTCGGGGACTTCGGGCGGCGCTGGCGGCACGGCGGGCGGGGTCGGCGGGGAGGCAGGCGGCGCCGTCGGCGCCGCGGGCGTCGTAGGGGCCGTCGGCGCCGGTTCAGCGGGCGGCGGGTCTTGGGCGAGCGCGGGCGAGGTCGTGAAGACCCAAGACAGGACGAGCGGAAGCCGACGAAGGAAGGAACGGTAGTGCACGGGAGGCGGCGCCATGGGAGGCGCCTCCCCCCGTATTCGCGCCGGAGGCGCGATTCCTTCACCCGCCCCTTGGGGTTGTCCGCCGCCCACTGTTCGAGCGCACCGATCGTGCAGGTGTGGCGGCGAGAAACGCGTGGCGCTTCTTGCGCCGACTTGCAAACGCGCCAGACCGTGCGACCCGTGGAGGGGCCGATTGTCTTCCGGCGCCGCTGCCGGTCCATTGGATCATGCAGCTCCCTGGACACGACCTTGAAGCGCGCGGGGGGGCACCCGCGAACCCCGACGTTCACAAGTTCAAAGCAACGCATTGTTTACGCCAGGCTCATCCGCCAGCGTATCGGTGGGCGGGCTTGCATCGGGTCGTCACGACGAGGGACGCGCGCGGGGGCGATCGGCGACGTCGCGGACCGATCACGCGGGATCGACTTGTGGACTACGGGATGGCAATATCGGGACAGGCGGGGCCAACGCCATGAGCACCGTCGTCCTTCTGTGTATGTCGAACGTCTTCATGACCTTCGCCTGGTACGGCCACCTGAAGTACGGCCACGAATGGCCGCTCTGGAAGGCGATCTTGGTCTCATGGGCGATTGCGCTGCTCGAATACTGCCTCGCAGTTCCTGCAAATCGCCTCGGCTATGGCCACTTTTCGGGGTTCCAGCTCAAGATCATTCAAGAGGTCGTCACACTCGTCGTCTTCATCGGGTTCGGTGTCTCCTTCCTGAAGGAGAAGCTCGCGTGGAATTATCTCGTGGCCTTCCTCTTCCTGGGCATGGCCGCATTCTTCGCCTTTGCGTTCAAGACATCCGGATCGAGCAACTGAAACGGCTGTACGGGGCGGCCCGTTGGACCGCATTGGCACTCCTGCCTCGCGCTTCACGGCTTGCGCATCTGCATTACGTTGTCGCCTTGCGACGTCCAGTACAGGTTCACGGAGTCGACGGCGAAGGTCACCGGGTATTGCCCCGTGGCGAGCGTCGTGATCGTGCCCCCTCCGACCGAGACCATCAGGACGTCTCCGATGCCGTCGGTGAAGTACACGTTGGTCCCGTCGGTGGCGATGGGCGCCTCGTCCGCGTCGGTCGAGAGCATGGTGGGCGCCGCAGCGCCACCCGCGAGCGGGACGCGCAAGAGCTCCGAGGTCGATGAATCTGTAAAATACACGTTCGTGCCGCTCACCGCGATGCTGTAGGGGCCACCCTGACCCGATGCCAGCGCGATGGGCGCGCCACTTCCGGAGACTGGCTCGCTCATCACCGTTCCTTGCGAGGACGCCCAGAGGACCTCCGTGGTGGTCGCGGCGACTCCGAAGCTTGCAGCGGGCGCGAGCATCGTGGGACTTCCGCCGCCCGTCGTTACCTCCCACAGCGAGCCGTTCGTGAAGTAGACGTTTCCGCCGGACAAGGCGAGGGAGATCGGGAAGCTCGTGCCCAGCGAGGCGAGCGCCGTCGGCGCGGCCCCGCCGCCGATCGGTACCTTCATGATGCTGCCCGCTGTCCTGGTGTTGCCCCAATAGACGTTGACGCTGTCCACGGCGATGCTCTGCGGTGCGTCCTGGGAAGACGCCAGCGTCGTCGCGGTGCCGCCCCCGATGGGGATCTTCATCACGGTGCCGTCTTGGTAGCCGTTGGCCGGCGTACCCTGGTTCGTCCAGTAGACGCTCGTGGAGTCGACTGCGATACCCGTCGGTACGGCGCCCGTGGCGAGCGTGAGGAGCGTGGCCTGGGCGCCGCTGCCGCCATCGGAGGACGGAAGGCCGGAGCCCCCGTCGACTTGGACGAACGTGCCCCCTCCCGCCGGAGGGCTCGCGTTGTGCAGCGCCGTGCCTCCCGAGCCCACGACCCAGAGCCCAGCCGCCGCGCTTCCCCAGATGCCAACGAGATCCGTCGCGGCCCCGCTGGCGGACGAGGCCCACTGGCTGCCGTCGCCGTGCAGGATCCCTCCGTTTGGAGAGACGAGCCAGATGTCGCCCGTGCCGAGGCCCCAGACGTTGTTGATGTCATCGCCGGCGTTGGCTTGCGTGCTCCACGCATGCCCGTTCCAGTGGAGTACCGTACCGGAAACGCCCGCGGCCCAGACGTCGCTCGGCCCGCTGCCCCACAGGCTAAAGAGGGTGGGGCTATTGCCGTTGCCCGCGACGACCGAGGACCAGCCGCTCCCATCGTAGTGCACGATGACCCCGGCGGCGCCGACCGCCCAGACGTCGTCGGGCGCGTCCGTCCAGACCGCGTAGAGATAGTTCTGGGTCACGCTCGGGTCGAGGACCGTGATCGTCCACGAGGTGCCGTCCCAGTGCACGACGTCTGGGGTCTGCCCGGCATGGCAGTTGGTCACGACCCAGATGTCGGTCGACGATGTACCCCAGATGCCTTGCGCGTCCTTGTCGCCCGTCCCGAGGCTCCAATACGTCCACGACGAGCCGTCCCAGTGCAGCGCGTCCCCATCGGTGCCCACGGCCCAGACGTCGTTGGACGCGGCGCCCCAGACGCCGTTCATCGTGTCGGTGTTGCCGGTCGTCCCCGAGGCGTCGAAGCCGTCGCCCACCGCGTTGGTGACGCTGGCGACGACCGCGGTCCACCCAGATCCGTCATAGTGCATGATGTTCGAGCCGACGGCCCAGACGTCGTCGGCGCCGAAGCCCCAAGCCGCGTTGAACGACGCCGTGTTGCCGTACGAGGCGGTGGTGAAGACGCCGTTCTGGAGCTCGAGGATCGTCCCGTCCCATCCGCCGACGGCCCAGGCGGCGGTCCGCGTTCCCCAGAGCCCCATCAGGGGCGCCGAGGACGGAACCGAGACCTGCGACCATGCGGCCCCGGTCCAGTGGATGGCGATCCCTGAGACGCTGACGGCCCACACGTCGTCGCTCGCGGTCCCCCACACGGCGGTCAGCTCGTAGCCCGTCCCCGTCGTCGCGCTCGACCATGCCGTGCCGTTCCAGTGAAGCGCGGTACCGGCGACTCCGACGGCCCACACGTCGTCGCTCGCCGCACCCCAGACGGCGTCGAGCTGCGTGCCGGTGCCGCTGGTGGAAGGCGTCCACGCCGAGCCGCTCCAGTGAAGGATCGTTCCTTCGTCGCCGACCGCCCAGACGTCCGTGCCGGAGCTCCCCCAGACGCCGTCGAGGTCGTTGGCCGAACCGGTCTCGATCGTGGACCACGCGGATCCGGACCAGTGAAGCGTCGTTCCGTAGGAACCGACCGCCCACACGTCGTCCGAGCCGGCGCCCCACGCGGCGGCGAGGGGAATCGACGCGACGGCGGATGCGGTCCAGCTCACGCCGTCCCATCGAGCGATCGTACCGTTGTCGCCGACCGCCCACGCGTCGCAGGGGCTTGCGGCCCACCCGCCGCGCAGCGTGCTCCCGACAAGGCCCGCGAGGGACCAGTCCTGCCCATCGCCGTGCAGGATGGTGCCGCCGACGCCGACGAACCACAGATCGGTCGGGCCGCTGCCGAAGGCCGCGTAGAGATCGCCGCCCTGCGGAAGTGGATTGGTCCAGCACCAGCCGTCGGACGTGCATTCACCGAGCGAAGGGACCTGGACGCCGTTCGGGCATTCGCCCGCATCGGCGTCCGGGGCCGCGACGGCGACGGCATCCGTCCCCGCGTCGAGGACGGCGGTCGCCGCGCTCGGTGCCAGGAGGTCGGGGGCGATCTTGCCCCCGCAGCCGGCGGCGACGAGCACGACGATGACCGACGCGAAACGCGCGTTCACGGGATGTTCGTGGTGCAGGCGTACGCGCAAGTCCCAGCGCAGCAGACCGAGTCCGAGCAGCAGAGGCTCGACGTCGAGCACGACGAGGTGGGCTCGCTGCACGCGGCGCTTCCGCCCTCGCCGGCGTCGTCGACGCCCGCCTCTTGGCCCGGGGGCGTCTGGACTTGAGCGACCCACTGCGCGGAGTGGTTGTGCGCGGTCACCTCCTGGAACGGAAGCCAGAACGCCGGGTACGAACGGTCCGTCGAGTCGAGCGAGGGGTCCGTGTCGACGACGACTGCCGCCATCCAGATCTGCGGCTGCGCGTACGCGTCGAAGAGGATGTTCTGCTTGCTCGCCGGCTGCGGCTGATCGTACGAGGGGCCCTCCGGCGGGTAGTAGTTGTCGTAGCCGCTGTTCTTGAGGTGCAGCCCGTAGTCACGGTTCGACGAGAAGGTGACCCAGAGCACCGCGTGCCCGTGGTAGCTCGTCAGAGCCGGGCTCCAGCGCGGCCACGAGTTCGTCAGCCCCGTGCCGATGTTGAGATTCGTGAGGGTCAGCGGCGCGTCGCCGCTCTGCGGCGGAAAGTGCATGATCTTCACGACGGACTGGCGGTTGTAGAAGCCGTCGCCGTCGTTGTTCGTCGCGGAGTTGTCGTCGTTCTCGTTGAAGACGACCCAGTTCCCGTCGACCGACTGGTCCGGATAGTAAAAGTTCTGGGCGCCGGTTGCCGTGAGGAAGGCCTGATAGTTCGTGAGGGCTCCGGTGATCGTGTCGAAGCTCGCCCTCCAGAGGGAGCCCCCCATGAAGTGGTCGTCGCCCCCCGCGCCGCCCAGGCCGCCCTGGACGTCGTTGGCCTGCGTGGCGATGCTGCCGTAGGTCGGCGACACGAACACGAGCGTCTTGTCGTCCCAGGAGAGGTTCGGCTGGGTGCCCTGCATCCCGCTCGGGAGCGTGTCGGTCGTGATCAGCGTCGAGCCCGTCCCGTTCCAGACGGCGAACGAGGTGTCCGGCACGGTGCTCGTCCCCATCATGCCGGGCATGGCGTCCATCATGCCGGGCATGGGCATGCCAGGCATGGGCATGCCGGGCATGCCCATGGTGCTGAACACCGTGGCGACCATCAGGCTGTGGTCGTGTGTGAAGGTCTGGAACCCGGGGCTGACCATCGCCCCGCCCGTGGCGGTGCGCGTGGGGACGTTGACCGTGAGGGGGTGCACGTCGCCGTACTCGTCGTCCGCGTCGGCGTCGTCCTGCATGAGGGCCATCTGGATGCCGTCCTTGGAGAGCGTGTGGCATCCGACGCAGCTGTTCTGCGCTCCGCCCGTCGTCCAGAAGGGTGTCGGCGTGGGGTCGAAGGTCCCGAAGTCGTGGTAGTAGATGCCGCCGGCCGTGCCCGCGACCTGTCCATAGAGGACGGACTGCCAGTAGTAGATCCCGCCCGTCAGATCGTCCTTCGCGAACATCAGGCTCACGCTCTCGGGGGACGACGTGACGCAGCTGCCTCCGGGTGGGGTCGCCCGCACCGTGACCGTGACCGGGTCGCCGTCGCGGTTCGTGTTCGCGACGTCGTTCCACGCCAGCTGCGACAGGGTCAGACCGCATCCGCTGGACTGCGTGCCCCCGTCGTCGCTGGTGCGAACGGCGGTGACGGCGACGCAGGGCGTCTCGATGCGCACGTCGGTGATGCTGTTCGAGAAGTCGACCTCGAACAGCGAGGCTCCCTCCGGCGGCAGCCACTGGACCTCCAGCACGTTCATGTTGGGAGGGAGCAGGACGCCGTCGGGCGGGTACACGAGGGTCGGCGCGGAGAGCGTCTGCGACGCGCAGGCGACGGTTCCCGGACCGGGGAAAGGTGCGCAGCCGTTGCACGGGAAGTTCGCGTCGACCGGGGTCGCGTCTTCGTCGAAACCGCTGCCGTCCGCGCTCCCGAACGCGCTGCCGTCGAGCGCGCCGCCGCTACTGCTCCCACCGCTCCCGCCACCGTCGGAGCCGGCGCCGGCCGTCGCGCCGCTCTTCCCCTGGGAGCCGCACGCCGCCACGATGGCCGCGATCGTCAATGCACCCACCAGTGCGCAGGTGCCGATGGATCCCCTTACCCCCGCCGCCACGTTCGATTGCTCGCGCATGCGTCTCAAGGCTCCCTGGCTCGAGGCATCCTTCGCTGGAAAGGTGCCGCCAGTAGGAGGTAACCGTCCGCCCGGAAGTCAGGCACGCATGACCCGTGGAAAATGCGGTCGGCTTTCGCGATAAGCTGGCGAGAGCTTCGGCCCTCGCGGCCAGGCCCCATGACGGCACCCATCGCCATCGAGCTGGTCGCCGATCCAGTGCCCGACGCCCAGGCGTCGCGCGCGTTGCTCGACGCTTGCTCCGACGCCGCAGGCCCCGGCGGGTGTGTATTCGGCGCGCCCGGAGATCGGAGCGCCCCGGCGCGTGCGCGCGTTGTCGTCGTGTTCCTCGAGGGCGATGTCCGCCTGCGCGTGGAGCTGGTGGCGCCGCCCTCCGCGCCGGGCGCGTCGCGTCAGGCCGTCTTCCGTCCGGAGGATCCCATCCGGGAGCGCTTCCGCGCCGCGGGCCTCATCGCGGCCGGTCTCGTCGCGGGGTCGGACCTCACCGGAGATCGCCCGATCTCCGAGACGACGGATCGCGCGGCGGAGCCTGAGATGCTCGGGCCGTTCGCGCCCAGAAGGGCGAGCGCGGTCGTGATGGCGAGCGGGGGAGCGGGGTTCACCGCTGAGCGGTCCTGGGGCTTCATCCAGCTGGGCGCGGACCTGGCGGTGGCCGGCCCCCTGACGGTCGCGCTGTCGGGCGGCTACGGGCACACGTGGACGCGCGACTCCGACGGGATCGCCGAGCAACGGGCGACTTTCGGGATCGGGCCGGGCCTGGCGCAGCCGCTGGGACAAAGGCTCGAGCTCCGCGCCCGGGTCGGGGCCGAGGTCCAGCAGTTGCGGGCCGACGTCGTGCAACCGGTCACCGGGCGTGAGGACGAAGGGGGGCGGACCCTCGTCGGGGTGGGAGCCGAGGCCGATCTCGCGTTCTTGATCGCGCCCGGTGTAGCCATCTTCGTGGGCGACCGGCTGGACTTCTGGGGGGGGAGCACCACCGTGAATGTCGGCGGCGCGACAAAGGAGGCGATCGGCTCGTGGTTCGACGGGGTGACGCTTGGCTTGGACCTGCGGTTTCCGTGAATCTCCCTGCCTGGTCCGCGGGTCCGCGGTTACTCACAGTTCATGGCGACGATGCCGCAGGTCTTCGATCCGAGCCGCCCGGAGCTTCGCTTGGTCGTGGGCGCTGATCGCGTCGATGCCACCGCGCAGGGCGACCGGGACGAGCATCTCGTCGCCGCCTTCGAGGCGGGTGCGCGCGGCTCGGGCGAGCGGCTGTACGACAGGCTGACGCCCGTCGTCGAATCCACGCTCGTCCGGGTGCTGGGCGGTCGCGGGGAAGACCACGCCGATCTGGTCCAGGCCGCGTTCGAGCAGATCGTGCGGACGCTGCTGCAGCGCAAGTTCGCGCGGCGCTGCAGCCTCGCAGGCTGGGCCGCCACGATCGCGTGCCACGTGGCGCTCAACGCGCTGCGATCGAGGCGGCGCGAGCGGGGCGTCATCGAGCGGCGAAGACCCGACGCCGACGGCAAGGAGCTCCCCGAAGCCATCGAGCGCGCGAGGGCGGGCGCCGTCGAGGCGCAGCTCGGCGCTCGCGACGAGCTCGCGGCGGTGCGCACGCAGCTCGCACAGATGGCGCCCGAGCGCGTCACGGCGCTGCTGCTCCACGCCATGGGGCACGACATCGAGGAGATCGCGGCGCTCACCTCGACGTCGGTGGCCGCCGCCCAGTCGCGTCTTTCGCGCGCCCGTCGCGAGTTACGGGAGCGGCTCGGCCGCGACGCCGTGGAAAACGCCAACCCCGTCCGGAGCTGGAAATGACCCGTGCATCTCCCCCCTTGAACGACCCTCGCGCGCAGGACGATCCGCTGCGCGAGCTGATCGAGCACCCCGTACCCGCGCTGCCGGCCGCCGAGGCCAGCGCGTTACGCGAGCGCGTGACCGGGCGCATGAACGTAGTTCGCCGGGAGATCGTGGGCGCGCGCTCCCGTGCCGAGAAGCGCAGGCCCTGGCTCGTGTTCGCGGCGGCCGCTTGCGTGCCGCTGCTGATCTTTGCCGTGATGAGCGGTTTTGGCCGCGGCGCGCGGCACGCCGGCGTCGCGACGATCACCGACCTGCGCGGACGCGCCGTCATCGCCGGAGACGAGGTGTCCACCGGACCCGGCGACGCGGTGCGCGCGGGCCTGCCGACCGGTGCGACGGTCGAAGTCGAGTCTTCGTCGCGCGCGCGCTTCGACGTCGCCTCCGTCGCCGAAGGGCAGGGCGACCGCATCGCACTGGTGACCGGCCGGCTCGAGGTGAGCGTGCCGAAGCTTGGCGCGGTGCGGGATCTGCGGGTGCAGACCGCCGAGGCGACCGTCGTCGTTCACGGGACGAGGTTCGTCGTCGAGGCGGCGCCGGGGACGACGCGCGTGACGGTGATCGACGGGATCGTCGAGGTGGACAGCCCCGGACAGGTGCGCATGCTGACCGAGGGGATGTCGTTCACCGTGGCCGCCGCCGCGGCGGGGAGCCCGGCGCCGAGCGGGCCGCTGGCTGCGGCGCCGCCTCAACCAGCGCCCCTGACGACCGAGCTGGGCGCCGGAGCAAAGCCCGGGAGCACGAGCACCCTCGCGTCGGAGAACGCCCTTCTCGCGGACGCGATGCGCCTGAGGCGCGAGCAGCGCAGCGACCGTGCGCTGGTCAGTCTCGACGAGCTCCTCTCGCGGCACCCGGGCTCCCCCCTCGCCGAAGTGACCCGTGTCGAGCGCTTGCGCGCTCTGGCCGACACCGGTGACCGTTCGAGGCTCGTGCGCGAAGCCGAGTCGTACCTTGCGGACTATCCGCAGGGGCTGGCACGGGCGGAAGTCGAGCGCATGCTGGAGGCAGCCCGGAGAAGCAACCCGTGACGTCCGCGCGGTCGGCCCTCATCTGCAGCGTCCTCGTCGCCATCGGCGCATGCTCGGGGGACGGCACGATCGATCTGCTGGTCGTGCCGCCGCCCGCTCCGATGCCGGCGCGGCCGGCGGCCCCCTGCGGTGCTGTTCCAGCGCCACCGAGCGCGCCCGCCTCCCCGGAGGACGCCGCTGCGGGCCCGCCCGCAGGACCGACGATGATGCCCTGCGCGGACGGTGGCCCCTGCCCGCCCGGGATGCCCACGATGCCCGTGATGCCGGCAGCTACTGCGACGATGCCCGTGGCAAATGCTCCGTGTCCGGGCGCGGGCTGATCGAGGCGCCACGTGACACGCTCGACGCGATCCCTTGCGGCCTCAGGAGCTGCTCTCGTCGCCCTCGCGCTCGTGACCACGGCCGACTCGGCGCGCGGTGACGACACGATCACGCACCCGGGCGATCACCCCGCGTACAACGTCGAGGTCGAGCCGCACCTCCTGCTCGGCTGGGACGACGTGTACGCCGAGGGGGGCTGGGGCCTCGGCGTGCGATTCGGCATCCCGATCGTCGACAACGGCTTCGTCACGACGATCAACAACAGCGTCGCAATCTCGTTCGGCGGCGACATCCTGCACTACGACAACTGCTGGTACAACGGCCCCTGTTCGGCCAACTACATCGACATCCCCGTCGATCTGCAGTGGAATTTCTACGTGGCGCGACGATTCACCGCCTTCGGCGAGCTGGGGCTCGACGTCTACCACGGCTTTTACGCCGACTGCCCCAATGGCCCGACCTGCCCCGGACGCCCGCTCGGTGGAGGCATTGGAATCGAGCCGGACATCTACATCGGCGGGCGATACTACTTCAATCAGGGCATCGCGCTGACGTTGCGGCTCGGGTTCCCGGCGGTCTCCTTCGGGGTCTCGTTTTTCCCGTAATTTAGGTGCCCGTGCTGGCTACTTCGTCAATCTGTGGTGGCGAGATAGTCGTGTTCTGGCCCAAACAGGCAAATCTGGGGCGCGGGCATCTGGGACGCAGCGGCGGCCGTGCCGGTGGCTGGAACGGAGATCGGCCCTTACAAG
>Ga0302326_10013177_pt1 | contig 17535 bp, 17 predicted proteins | sample Palsa_T0_3_FD_202264 | JGI IMG/M metagenome (GOLD analysis project Ga0302326, IMG submission 202264) | Peat permafrost microbial communities from Stordalen Mire near Abisko, Sweden - Palsa_T0_3 | ecosystem: Environmental > Terrestrial > Soil > Palsa > Peat permafrost | place: Sweden: Abisko... | reverse complement strand
GCCGGCGTCCCGGATGCGGCGGGCAGCGAGCCCGGCGAGTCCCAGAGGGCCGCGTCGGCCACGGCATAGCGTGTGCCGGCCGATGCCACGCCGGCGACCTCCCCCGCGGGGCTCCTCAGGGTGAAGCCGTCGCCGGCTTCCGTGAAGTCGTCGCCCTTGCAATACTCGGGGCGCAGCTGGAAGAAGCGGCCCACGGGCAGCCGCTCGCAGCCGATGTCGCCGTCGCGGCTGCCGCGGTCCCCGTTTGCCCCCCCGTAGGCCCAGATCAGGTCCGCGGCCGGTGCGCCCGAGAGCTCCGCCCGGACGATGAAGCCCGGATACTGCGCCAGCACCAGGGCCGCCACCCTCAGGACCGCGCCGCCAAGGCGGGGATCCGTTATCTCATATAGGAGGGATCCCGGCCTGTACCGGGTGACGATCGCCGCTGCGTCGCCGAGCCAGAAGGCGCCGGCCGGCGTGCGAACGCCGAGCCGCAGGTTGCCTCCCCTGCCCGGAAGGAAGAGCGAGAACTCGGGCCTGTCCCCGCCGTCCACCCGGAAGGCGGTGTTGCTGTAGAGCGGGCGGTTGAAGAATTCCGGGCCGTTCTCTATTACGAAATCCGTCCCGTCGGGCCTGTAGCGCAGCGGCCTCTGGATCGTTGTCTCAAGGTTGAGCGTGGAACGCAGGGGCCTGATGGCGACCGGCGCAACGGGCGCAACCGGCGTGGCGGGCGCGCCCGGCGCCGGCGGACAAAGGCCAGCCAGGACCAGGACAAAGGGCACGAGGCGCGTGCAATTCATGGAGGGGTTGGGCAGGGGTTGAGGGGATGATGGCCGCCAGCCAGACGGTCGGGCAAGGCTGGCGTTTCGCATCCGGCGGAAAGACCGCCTGGCATTCGGCGGCGCCAAGGCCTCAAGGTTTGACATTGTTCGGCTGGCTTTGCCCCTTTGGGCGCCCCGGCGGCGGCCGCCGGATGGCCCCTCCCACACCCGAAATCGCCATGCTGGCCTCAAGACGGTTCCTGCCGCTTTTCATCACGCAGCTGATAGGCGCCTTCTGCGACAACGTGTTCAAGAACGCCTTCGTGCTGCTGAGCACGTTCGGGCTCGCCCGCGCCAACGGATGGAACCCGGGCCAGACGGTCTTTCTCATTGGCGGCCTCTTCATCCTGCCGTTTGTCCTCGTCTCCGGCTGGGCGGGCTACGTCTCGGACATCTGGCCCAGGCACACGTTCGTGCGCGCGCTCAAGACCTTCGAGGCGTTCGTCATGCTGGCCGCCGCTGCGGTGCTCCACGCGGACAGCTTCTACGGGATGTGGGCCATCATCATCTGCCTCGGATTCATCTCCGCCATGTTCGGGCCGCTGAAGTACGGATTGCTCCCGGTCTACCTGAGGACCGAGGAGCTGGTCAGCGGCAACGCCTGGTTCGAGGCCGGTTCCTTCATCGCCATTGTCACGGGGACCCTTGTGGGGACCCGGGCCGCATTCGGCGCGGCCGGCCGCAACGAGGTCGGGGCCCTCCTCCTTTTCCTTGGCCTGGTCGGGTGCGTTTCCACCTATTTCATGCCCGAGGCCCCCGCGGCCGCGGTCGAGACCATCTCCCCCTGGAATCCGCTCTCGCTGTGGCGAAGCTCGATCGAGGTCGTCCGCACCATCAGGCGGATCCCCGCGCTCTGGCTCAGCGTCCTCGGGATCTCATGGTTCTGGTGCCTCGGCGCGGTCCTGCTCTCGCTCCTTCCCACCTACGTGAAGGACGTGCTCCACGAGGACGCCCAGGGCGTGACGGACTTCCTGCTCATGTTCGCAATCGGGGTCGGGGCCGGATCTTTCCTGGGGCTCTTCCTGAACGGCGGGAGGATCCGGGCGACCTACGTCCCGCCGGCCGGGCTGGCCATGAGCGGATTTCTTTTCATGTGGGTCCTCGCCGACATCTTCGCGGGCCCGCGCCTGGGCGCATGCCTGATGGTCATCACCTCCGGGATCGGCGTGGCGGGCGGCGTGTACTCGGTGCCCCTGTACTCGATCATGCAGCATCGCAGCCCCGTGGAGCAGAGGGGCCGGGTCATCTCGGCAAACAACATCATGAACGCGCTCTTCATGGTCGCCGGCGCGCTGGGCGCCATCGGGATCGCGGCCCTGGATCCGCGCCCGGCCGTGCTCCTTGTCGTGCTCGGGAGCGGGAACCTCGCGTTCTCGATCTACATGGCCCGGCTTTCCGCCTAGCCGGGCGAGGCGGCTTTCCTGCCGCCGATCCTGCGGGCCGCGCCGCGAAGGGGCGGGAGCGCGAGGAAGTAGATCCCCGCGATCCAGAAGGGCGCGACCGCGACCCATCCCAGGGCCGCGTGGACGGCCGTGACGCCGAATTCCCTGAAGAACTCGCCGGGATGGTGGGCGAAGAGGGAGACCATGAGCGGTATGTTCAGGCTCGACGGCGGCGTCCCGGCGAGCGTGTCGCCGAGGCGCACGAAGACGACGACGAGGGGGAAGTACACGATCATGCACAGGGCGTTCAGCCCCTGGAGGATCGGCTGGTTGAGGCCGAGGGCGACCCCCGCAAGGAAGCAGAGGGTCGTTGTCGTTCCCAGGATCGGGAAGAGGGCCAGGGCGCTCCCGACCGCGAGCGACAGGGCTATCTTGGGCGGCGTGACCCCCTGCGTCAGCTGCTTGACGATCGGGTCCACGAGCCACCGCTGCCAGAACCTGCGCCTGCGGACGGTTTCGGGGCCTTCGGGCATCTTCAGCGAAATGAGGGAGGTGCTTCGCCCGCATTACGAGCGAAACACGCCTGCGGCTCTCGGGGAGCGCTCAGGCGAGCGCCCGCCCGCGAATCCGCTCGAGGATGCGGAGCGGGGACTTGCCCACCTCCTTCATTCCCGCGAGCGGCAGGTAGAACGTCTGCTCAAACTGGTGCTGGCCGGAGAGGGCGCCGTGGGAGACCGAGTCGGAAAAGACGATCCAGGTCGTGCCCGCCTGGAAGGGAACGGGGGTCTGGCCAACGGATTTCTGGTATTCGGGGTCGGACTTCATCGCGTCGTGCAGCCTGAGCATGATGTGGTCGTACTCGGAGCGGACGGTCTTGGTGAGCCCGACCGCGCGCATCGCCAGGGCGCTTCCCGGGAAGGGGCGGCCGATCCTCCCGATGAACCGGCGCGCCACCGTCTCAAAGGGTTCGCCGACCCGCCACAGGCGCGGCCTTCCGGCCGGGTTGACGTTGCAGAAGATCCGGATGATCCGCTCCCCGTGCGTGGGCTGCGACGGGAACGCATCGACGTGAAGCAGCGTGTCGTCCTTGCGCCAAGAGCTGTGGCGGCCGGCGACCTCGGCGGGGCGAAGGCTCGTCCGCCTCACCTTCACCGTGCCCTTGTACGTGGGAAACAGGTGGATCAGGAGGTCGTGCGACATCCGCGCGTAGCGGGACATCATCTCCTTGAGCGTCTGGGCCTCGGCCCCCGTGCAGCTCGTGCCGCCCACCTCCCCGGTCGCCGGGGAGTAGCTCACGTTCTTCGCCTTCGCGAGGATTCGCGGGTCGAGGAGACGCAGCTCCACCTCCGACATGGGAAACACCATCCCGGGCATGGAGATGACGGAGCCCGACTCGAGGGCGTCGGTCACCTCGGCCTGGACGGCTGGATCGGGGATCTTGTCCCAGCTGAAGGACGCCAGCTCAACAACGTCGGTCTGATTCATGGATTCAAAGGGGATGCCAGATTCCGGTGGGGTTCGCAGGCGGGTCGCATTGGCATTGCGCGGGGTCCCCTGCTGGGCTTCCTGATCTAGCGAAGCATCGGCCCCGCACAACCCAAATAACGAAGCGCAGCGCAAGTATCGACGCTGGCGCGTTGCATCCGCGCGACGGCGCGGTTCTATGGTAGCACTGCCCAGTGCCGATTAAGTCCACAGCACGATCCCCATTCAGCTCGGCGCCCCTCCTGGCGTTCGGCGCGCACCCGAGCGACATCGAGTTCGGCTGCGGGGGAATCATCGCCCGCGAGATGCAGGCCGGGGGAAGGGCGCATTTTGTCGTGTGCGCGCGCAGCGAGTCCGGGGCCCACGGCACGCCCGACGAGCGCAGCGCGGAGGCAAAGGCCTCGGCGGCCATCCTCGGGGCCACGCTCCAATTTGTCCGGCTGTCCGGCGATTCCGGCGCCGAGACCGCTGCCCACGCGCGGAAGCTGGCGGCCGTCATCCGCCGGGTGAGGCCCGGGGCCATGTTCGCCCCGAGCCTCGTTGAAAACCAGCACCCGGACCACCCCCGCATCGGGCGCATCGTGCGCGACGCGGCGAGGCTCGCCCGCGGCGGCGGGGGCGATAGGCGCCGCTCGAAGGCGCAGCGCTCCATCGGTCCGCTCTTCTTCTACGCGGTCTCGCCGGAGGCGGAGCCCGCGGGGGTGCTGCCTGTGCTCATGGATATTTCCGACGCAAAGGCCGCCGAGACATGGAACTCGTCGATGCAGGCCCATGCCTCCCAGCGGCGGGCGCGGGACCTGGCCGCGTACCAGCTGGAGGGCGCGCACGCCCACGGCATGCGGGCCGGCGTCGAGCTCGCGCAGCCGCTCTATCCCGACGAGCCCCTGGTGTTCGATTCGCTCGCCCCGCTCGCGCGCTGCGCGTGGCGCGCCTGAGATGGACGCGGGCATCCCCCACAACGCGGAGCCGCGATGACCGGCTGGGTCCTATTCACGGTCGGGGCGGCCGCCGCGGCGCTGGGGCTCCTCACCGTGTTCAGGGCCCCGGAGTGGATGGACTGGAGGCTCGCGGTCCTTGTCGACCAGTATGGATACGTGATCGCAGTCGTCCCCCTTGCGACGGCGTTGCTCGCCGCGTTCCTGCCGGGCTGCCGCGGGGCGCCCTCCGTCGCCGCCTGCGCCGCGGGGGCCGCCGGATTCGCGCTCCTCCTCCAGCCCTGCGTGCAGGCGTGGTTCATCGGTCGCGGACTCCCCGCGCGGCTGGAGGAGCAGTTCGGCCGGGCCGGGATCCAGGGGCCGGCCTTCTCGTTCACAGGTCTCCTCCGCGGGCCGCCGAAGGCGGCGCCGAGGACCGCATGGACCTATTCCGGCGCGCTTCAGCTCGACTTCTATCCCGCCATCGGCCGGTCGCCCGCACCGTGCGTCATCGTCATCCACGGGGGCGGATGGGACGACGGCGACCGCGGGCAGATTCCGCAGTTCAACTCCTGGCTCGCCGGCCGCGGCTACGCCGTCGCCGCGATCTCGTACCGGCTCGCCCCCGCCGCGACGTGGCCGGCCCAGCGCGACGACGTGTCGGCGGCGATCGCCTTCGTGAAGGCGCACGCGGCCGGGTGGGGCGTCGATCCCTCGAGGCTTGTCATCCTGGGCCGGTCGGCAGGCGGCCAGATTGCCGAGGCGAGCGCGTACGCGTTCCATGACCCCGCGGTGCGCGGCGTCATCGCCCTCTATGCGCCCGCGGACATGAACTTCGCCTACACATTCAGCCGCGAGGACGACGTCATCAAGTCGCCGAGCCTCCTGCGGAAATTCCTGGGGGGGACTCCCGAGGCGGCGCGGGCGTCCTACGACAGCGCGAGCGCAATCCTCCTCGTCGGCCCGGATACCCCGCCGACGCTCATGGTCCACGGGGTGATCGACACCCTCGTCTGGCACAGGCAGAGCGAGAGGCTCTCGGCCCGCCTCGCCGAGGCGAGGGTGCCGAACCTCCTTGTCTCGCTCCCCTGGGCGACGCACGCGCTCGAGTTCAACCTGAGCGGGCCGTCGGGGCAGCTGACCCGGTTCTCCGTGGACTGGTTTTTGGAGAGGGCATGCCGCTAGACGGACCGGTTGCGCTTTCCACCAGGAAATGATCCCTTCCCCCCGCCAGGCCATGGACGACGAAAAGCCCTCCACCACGCACCTTGCGCTCAAGCCCAAGGAGATCATCCCGACCGACAGCGTGTCGCTCCCGGGCGACGGCCAGGCGATAAGCGTCCAGCTGATCCACAGGGAAAACATGCTGGCGGAGCAGAGGGCCGCCGAGAGGAGGAGGACCCAGGCGCCGTTCCCCGTCTCCCCCGGCCCGGGCGCCCCGCCGCTCTCGCCCGTATTCAGGCCGAAGGAGGTCGTTTTGACGGACCCGCCCCCCCATGTCGGCGAGGAGGAGGCGATCAGGGTCCCCGACATCCTGCTCGAGAACCGGATCGCCGAGGTGGAGTCCGGCTGGGGCCGCATCTTTCACCGGAAACGGAGGAAAATCTCGAGGAGGACCCGGGATTTCCTCGTTGTCGTGGGAACGACCGACCTTGCGATCCTCGGCTTCGTGCATTGGTCCCTCAACCCGGTCTCCTTCGTCTACGGGATCGCCGCGGTCACCCTGCTTTCCTCATCGGCGGCTTGGATCATGTTCGTGGTGATGGATGAATACTGAGCCCGCGGCCGGGTCCGGCGCTCCCGTCACGTGCCGCCTGTGCGGCTCAAGCCGTGTGGCGCGTGTCGGAACAAAGCGCGGCGTGTTTCTCTCGCGCGACTTCGATTTCTGGCGCTGCCCGCCCTGCGACTACATGTTCGTCGTGCCCTTTCCGGGTTACAGCGTCTACGACGAGGCCTATTACGAGGGAAGGGGCGCCGATCCCTATGTCGACTACGGGTCCGAGCACCGCGACTACCGTTCGACGGACCGGATGATCGAGTTTGACGACCTCTGGCGCATAGCCTCGGGGTTCGTCGGCAGGAACATCCCCGAGGGCGCGGTTGACTGGCTCGACTTCGGGTGCGGCGCCGGGGGGCTCATGAGGTACATCGCGGACAGGGGGGCGTTCACCACCGGCGACAGGCGCTGGCCCGTCCGTGTCGCCGGGCACGACGTCGGGACCTATGCGGACAGGCTGAAGGCGGCCGGCGGACTCAGGATCCTCGACCTGGGCCAGCTGGCGTCCGAGCCCGCGGGGAGCTACGACGTCATCAGCATGATCGAGGTCGTCGAGCACCTCGAGTTTCCGGATCCGGTCTTCGCCCTCGCCGCCCGGCTGCTCAAGCCCGGTGGGCTCCTCCTCCTGACGACGGGGAATATCGCAGGGCCGATCCCGAGGATGAAGGGCCTGGGCTACGCCTATGTGATCCCCGAGGTGCATGTCGGGTACTTCACCCCGCGCGCGCTGGGGACCATCTACGCGAGGCATGGGCTCCAGCCCGTCCGGTTCCGCTACGACGGCGTGGTGCGATTCAAGGTGTTGAAGACGCTGCGGACGCCGGGCAAGCAGAGGCTTGCCCGGTTCGCCATGGGTCTGCCGCTGTTTGTGCTGGCCTTCGACGGGCTCTTTGGAACGTCGCGGATGCCCTGCGCCGTCAAGCCGCGGTGACGCGGCGCCTTTCGGGAATGCAGCATTGAGAGGGCGTTCCCGGGAAAGATCCTGCTCGAATCGGCGCATCGGCCTGCAAGGATGGCGCCATGGACCAAGCGAGACGCTTTCCCCTCCTGCTGTCGGCGGGGATCATTTCATTCGCGGCGGCCTGCCGGGGCGACCCCGACGAGGTCGCGATCAAGATGACCCCGGTGCAGGAGATCGCGGCGAAGCTTCCGCCCGAGGTCGGCGACGCGGCCGAAAAATGGCTCACCGGCTACCCCGACAAGGACCTTAAGGCGTTCCTTGCGTTCTCGCCGGCGGCCCTCGAGCAGGAGGTCATGCAGGACCTTTCGCATGAGCCGCCCGCCGCCGAATTCGTGCTGGGACAAATGGCACGCGAGCCCGCGAGCACGGACCTCCTTGTCCTCAAGGCGGTCGTGCGCGACGACTTCTGGGTGGATGTGCCGGGAGTCGCGGCCGGGCTCCAGAAGCTGGCCGAAGGGACCCCTGATCCGGATCTCATGCTCGCATTCCTCGAGGCCGAGCGGAAGATCGAGATCAGGCAGATCAGGAAGACGCTGACACAAAGGATCGCCGAGGCGCGCCAGAAGGGCGACGCCGCGGCGCTGAAGACGCTCGCGGCGGCCGATGAGCGGTGGGTGATCACCGAGCGCGGGGCCACGATTCCCGGATACATGCGCAGGGTGCCCCCGGTTTTCTCCATCATGCCCGCGGATAAATCGATCCGGCTCGTCGGGATGGGGGACTTCGGCTCCGGCACGCAGGCGCAGAGGGACGTCGCCTCCGCGATCGTCAGGATGGGGAAGGAGGAGCCCTTCAACTTCGGGCTCACCTTCGGTGACAATTTCTACGAGGTGGGGATGACGAGCCCCGAGGATCCGCGCTGGCGCGACTGGTGGGAAAAACTCTACGGCCCGCTGGGGGTCACCTTCTACCCCTCTCTCGGCAACCACGAGTGGTACGCTGACGACGGAGCCGCCGCCGAGATCACCTACCGGAGCCCGACGTGGTTCTTCCCCGCGCCGTACTATACTTTCACCGCCGGCCCGGTCCAGTTCTTCGCGGTCGACACGACGGAGATCTCCGAGGCCGAGGTCCTGTGGCTGGACAAGGCGATAGCCGACAGCAAGTCGCGCTGGAAGGTGGTCTACGGCCACCACCCGATCTTCGCGCCCGAAAGGAAGAAATCCGGGGAGTACCTGCAATACATGCAGGCGCGGCTGTGGCCGCTCCTAAAGGGAAGGGTCGACGCCTACCTCTGCGGCCACCAGCACGCGATGGCCCACATGGAGGCCGTGGACGGGGTGCATTTCTTCATGAGCGGCGGGGGAGGGGGGGCCCTTAACAAGGTGGCTGCGAAGGCGGCCGGCGTCATCTTCGCCGAGTCGACCTTCGGATTCCTCACCCTTGATGCCGACCAGGCCTCCATGGCCATCGCCATCTTCGACGCGGACGGGAAGCCGTTCGACTCGGAAGTGATCACGAAGTGATCGCTGCGGCGGCCCGAAACTGCTAGCGAAGGGGGGCCACGATTCCCCGACCTCCATGCCGTCCCAAAGATCCCCAGGCGCCCGTCTCCGCGCCGCGCTCCGAGCCGAGAGGCCCCTCCAGGTCGTCGGGGCGGTAAACGCCTACAGCGCGCTGCTTGCTGAGCGGGCCGGATTCAGGGCGCTCTATCTCTCAGGGGCCGGTGTGGCCAACGCCTCCCACGGCATCCCGGACCTGGGGCTCACGAGCCTCGCCGACGTGTGCGAGGACGTCCGCAGGATCACCCGGGTGACGGACCTTCCCCTCCTTGTCGACGCCGACACGGGATGGGGAGGGGCCGCCAGGACGGTGAGGGAGATGACGCGCGCGGGCGCCGCGGGCTGCCATATTGAGGACCAGGTCAGCGCCAAGCGGTGCGGCCACCTCCCGGGGAAGCGGCTCGTGGGCACCGCGGTCATGTGCGGGCGGATCCGCTCCGCCGCGGGCGGCCGCACCGACCCCCGGTTCGTCGTGATGGCTCGCACCGACGCGCACGCGGTCGAGGGCATGGAGAAGGCCATCGGCCGCGCCAGGGCCTACGTCGAAGCCGGGGCGGACATGATCTTCGCCGAGGCGCTGACCACCCTTGCCGAGTACCGGACCTTCACCCGCGCGCTTGGAAAGGTCCCCGTCCTCGCGAACATAACGGAATTCGGGAAGACGCCGCTTTTCACCGTCGGCGAGCTCGGGTCCGCCGGGGTCGCGATCGCGCTCTATCCGCTGGGCGCTTTCCGGGCGATGAGCCGCGCGGCCGAGGGCGTCTACGGGGCGATCCGCGCGGAGGGATCCCAGAAGTCCGCGGTCGGCGCGATGCAGACGCGCGCGCAGCTCTACGACGTCCTGCGCTACGAGGAGTTCGTGCGCAGGCTCGCCCGCTCGCGGGGCGGCCGCCGACCGGGGGTGGGCCGGTGAGCAAAAAGTCCGTCGCGCTCTCCGGGGTTCCCGCCGGCAACACCGCCATCTGCACGGTCGGCCACACGGGCAACGACCTGCATTACCGCGGCTACGCGATTGAGGACCTGGCGGAGAAGGGGACCTATGAGGAGATCGCCCACCTCCTGATCCACGGGGAATTGCCGACCCAGGCCGGCCTCGACGACTATCGGCGCCGCCTCGCCGAGTACCGGCGGCTGCCGGCGGCGGTGTGCGACGCGCTCGAGCTGATCCCCGCGGCGGCCCACCCGATGGACGTCCTTCGGACGGGCTGCTCGGTCGCCGGCGTCCTGGCGCCGGAGGGGCCCGCGCACGCAGGCGACGAGGCGCGCACGCTCGCGGACCGGCTCCTCGTCTCGTTCAGCTCGATGCTCCTCTACTGGCACCACTTTTCCCGGGAGGGGCGCCGGATCGAGACGGCGACCGACGAGCCCTCGCTCGCGGGCCATTTTCTCAGGCTCCTCCATGGAAACGCCCCCTCGGCCGCGCACACCCGCGCGCTCGACCGCGCCCTTATCCTGTACGCGGAGCATGAATTCAACGCCTCGACGTTCGCGGCCCGTGTGATCGCGGGGACGGGCTCGGACATGCATTCCGCCATCTGCGGGGCCATCGGGGCCCTGCGCGGGCCGAAGCACGGCGGGGCGAACGAGGCCGCGATCGAGATCGTCCTGCGCTACGCGACGGCGGACGCCGCCGAGGCCGACATCCGCGCGCGCGTGGCGTCGGGCCAGATCATCATAGGGTTCGGGCACCCGGTCTACACGATCTCGGATCCGCGCAACCCGATCATCAAGGAGATCGCGCGCGTCCTATGCGCCGACGGAGGGAACATGGCCCTATTCGACGTGTGCGAGCGGATCGAGGACGTCATGCGGGACACGAAGCGGATGTTCCCCAACCTGGACTGGTACAGCGCGCCGGCCTTCCGGATGCTCGGGATCCCGACGCCGATGTTCACGCCCGTGTTCGTGATCGCCCGCACGGCGGGCTGGGCCGCGCACGTGATCGAGCAGCGGGTGGACGGAAAGATCATCCGGCCGGGCGCCAACTACACCGGCCCGGCGCCCAGGCCGTTCGTGCCGATCGCCGAGCGCTGAGATGTCGCACGCCGACCAAGCCCGCGCCGACCGGCCGCCGCCGGACCCGGTCCTCCTTCAGATCGCGGACTACGTCCTCGACCCGGGCCGCGCCTCAGGCGCGCCGGCACTCGACACGGCGCGTTTATGCCTCATGGACACGCTCGGCTGCGGTTTCCTGGCGCTCGCGTACCCCGCCTGCACGCGGCTCATGGGGCCCATTGTGCCGGGAGCGACGCTGCCCGGGCGCGGGGCGCGCGTTCCCGGGACGGCGCATGAGCTGGAGCCCGTGCACGCAGCCTTCAACATCGGGGCGATGGTCCGGTGGCTCGACTTCAACGACACCTGGCTCGCGGCGGAATGGGGGCACCCGTCGGACAACCTGGGGGCGATCCTCGCTACCGCGGACTACATGGGCCGGGCGGGGACAGGCTCCCTGAGCATGCGCGACATCCTGGTGGCCATGGTCCAGGCGCACGAGATCCAGGGGGTCCTCGCCCTTGAGAACGCGTTCAACCGCGTGGGCCTCGACCATGTGCTCCTCGTGCGGATCGCGTCGACGGCGGTCGCCGCGCGGCTCCTGGGCGGAAGCCGCGAGCAGATCGTCAACGCGGTCTCCAACGCGTTCCTGGACGGGGGCGCCCTCAGGACCTACCGCCACGCCCCGAACACGGGCTCCAGGAAGAGCTGGGCAGCGGGCGACGCGACGAGCCGGGGAGTCCGGCACGCGCTCCTGGCCCTCCGCGGGGAGATGGGATATCCGGGCGCCCTTTCAACGAAAACGTGGGGATTCCAGGACGTCGTCCTCCGGGGCAAGCCCCTCGTCGTCCCGGCCCAGGGCTTCGGGAGCTACGTCATGGAGAACGTGCTGTTCAAGATCTCGTTCCCCGCGGAATTCCACGCCCAGACGGCGGTTGAGGCGGCGATCGAGCTGCATCCCGAGGTCGCCCAGCGCCTGGGGGAGGTGGAGCGTGTCGTGATCGAGACCCAGGAGAGCGGCCGGCGGATCATCGACAAGACGGGGCCCCTTTCCAACCCCGCGGACCGCGACCACTGCCTTCAGTACATGGCGGCCATCGGCCTCATCAAGGGCTCCCTTGCGGCGGGCGACTACGAGGACGCCGCCGCCGCCGATCCCCGGATCGACGCGCTCCGAGGGCTGATGGAGGTCGCCGAGAATCCGTCCTTCACGCGGGACTACCTGGACCCGGCCAAGCGCTCGATTGCGAACTCGGTCCAGGTCTTCTTCCGGTGCGGGAAGGCGACCCGGCGCGTCTGCGTCGACTACCCGGTCGGCCACCGCCGGCGCCGCCCCGAGGGAATCCCCCTGCTCCATGGGAAATTCGAGGCGGCCGTGCGCGGGCACTTCGGCGGAGCCCGTTCGAAGCAGGTCATTGGGCTCTTTTCGGATCCCGGGAGCCTGGATTCGATGCCCGTCACGGAGTTCATGGCGAAGCTCGTCCCCTAGGCCGCGCCACGGGGCCTTGGGCGCTTGCCCTCCCGCGGCGCAGCGGCTTGCCTATGACGGTGAAGGCGACGCGGACGATATCATGGGTTCTCCTCCTTTTCCCGATGGGCGCGCTTGCGCCCTGCGCGGCGCCGGCCGCGGCTGACCAGATCCCCGTCAAGGTGGCCGTGATGGTCACGTTCGAGGTGGGTGCGGACCGGGGCGACAAGCCGGGGGAATTCCAGTACTGGGTCGAGCGCGAGAACTGGACCCAGAAGATCGTGGTGCCGGGCGTCGACCACCCGGTCCTCACCGACGGCAACGGAACGATCGGGATCGTCGCCGGCACGACCGTCCGCGCGTCGAACCAGGTCACGGCGCTCGTCATGAGCGGCATGTTCGACTTCTCGAGGACCTACTGGGTCATCAATGGAATCGCGGGGGTGAACCCGGACGTGGCCTCGATCGGGAGCGCGGCCTGGGCGCGCTACGTGGTCGACGGCGACGTCGCCTACGAGATCGACTCGCGCGAAGCCGATCCGTCGTGGCCCTACGGGATCATTCCGCTCGGTTCCAACGCCCCGAACCAGAAGCCCGGTGGCCACGACTGGAATTACGACACGATGGGCTACCCGCTCAACCCCTCGCTCGTCGCATGGGCCTACTCCCTGACCAAGGCGACGCCGCTCGCCGACTCGGACGCGATGAAGGCGTGCAGGGCGGCCTTCGTGGGCCTGCCGAACGCCCAGAAGCCGCCGTTCGTCCTGATCGGAGACTCCTTCTGCTCGTGCCGCTTCTGGTACGGCAGGGCGATGAACCAGTGGGCGGAGGACTGGACCAAACTATGGACGGACGGGAAGGGCGTGTATGCGATGAGCGCGATGGAGGACCAGGGGTTCGCAGCCGCCCTGAAGCGCCTCTCCGGGATGGGCCGGGTGGATTTCCAGAGGGTCCTGGTCCTAAGGACGGGAAGCGACTACTGCACGCCGCCCCCGGGGCAGGCGACCAAGGACAGCATCAACGCGAAATACCCGGGCTACATTGCCGCGCTCGAGGCGGCGTACCGCGTGGGGAGCCCGGTGGTCCACGAGATTGCCTCGCATTGGGACCTCTACCGCGACAAGACCCCGGCGCCGAACTGACGCCGCCTCCCCGATGGGACAAGCATCAGTCCAGGACCAGACGCCCCCGGCCACCCGGAAGAAGCCGACGTTCCCGATCGGGGAGGGTCTCCGCGGGTACCTGCGCGCCTTCAAGAGGGACCGGGACCTGCCGGTCACCTACGAGCGGCTGCGCGGCTTCAGCGAGGTGATCCCGCTCACGGACGCCGACGGCAAGCCGACGCTCTGGGACACCGTGATCTATGACCGCAACGAGATGCGGTCGCTCAACGAGGCCCTGAAGGAGGTCTATGCCCTCATCAAGGTCGACGGCGACAAGTCGGTCGTCGAGCACCTCTACGCCGACCGCGTGGACTTCTGCACGTTCGGCAACTCGACGCCCTTCCGGATCCGGATCGTCAACGCATACAACGACAACCAGGACTACTTCTACATAAAGAAGGCCGACGCCTCGCGGGTCTATGGCCTCGAGCTCGAGCACCTCCTTTCCCCCAACCGGCTCAACTTCATCACGCACGGGAGCACCCTCGTCGAGGAGCACATCCCCGGGATCCCCGGCGACATCTTCATCAACAGCTGGCTCCACCGCCCGGACCTGAGCCCCGTGCGCGTCGCCAAGGAGCTCGTCAAGTTCAACGAGCGTTGCTTCGTGAGGCTCCTCGGCGACATGCGCTCGTACAACTTCGTTTTCGTGGTGACGCCGGACTTCGAGGACGTCCAGCTGAGGGTCCGGGCGATGGATTTCGACCAGCAGAGCTACAACGGCCGGAAGAACTTCTACCGGCCGCAGTTCTTCAAGGAGAACGCGCCGCTCGCGCTCTTCTGCGCCCGGCACCTGCGGATCGAGACCGCCAACCAGTACCTGCGCGAGGAGCAGACCCTCATGCTCCAGCGCGCGGAGCTTGCGGCCGGCCGCCTGGGCCGCCTTCTTGCAGAGATGGAGAGGGACCCGATATCGCCGCCCGAGAAGGTGGGGATGCTGCGCGAGTCGCTCGGCGAGCACTACGGCAGGCCGGAGTACCAGCGGTGCGAGTCGATGGGCGCCCTGGTGCGCGAGAACCTGGAGTCGATCCGGCGCCACGTGGGCCGGCCGGCCCTCTCCGAGCTTGTCCCAAACGTCCGATGAGACCCGCGCTCAAGCTCCTTGCCTGTGCCGCTGCGGTCGTCGCCCTGGGCGCCGCCACCGGGTGCGACAGCCCGCCGGCGCGCCAGCCGAGGCACACGCTCACGGTCGAGCTTTCCCCCGGCGGCGAGACGCCGGTCGTGGAGATGGGCCTGGTATCGGCTGTCCACGTCGTGCTCCCGGGGCCGGATCCCGGCTCGGGCCTCGCCTGGGAGATCGCCTCCAACAACACGACGGTCCTCGAGCAGATGGAGCCCCTCTCCACGGCCGCCGGGCCGGCGGGCACCACAACCTCCGTCTCGTTCTATTCGCTTCGGCCGGGGAAAAGCGTGCTGCGCTTCGTTCTCGTGCACCCCGCGGAGACCGAGGCGGTCCCGGCCGCGCAATGCCAGGCCACCGTGCGGGTGAGCGAGTGACCCCTCGTCAGTTCGCCCAGTGGCCGGTCTTTCCGGCGCCGATCTCGGCCTCCTCGAGCTCGCTTGCCTCCCCGGGCGAGGCCTCCTCCAGCGGCGCGAACCTCTCGGACGAGAACCCCAGCTCCTCGCCGCCCTTGTGGAACGGGTCGGGTGGGTTCACGAGCTCGTGGAGGAGGAGCCCCACGGTCGCGCTGTCGCCGCCCTTGACGATCCTCTCGCGGCCGAGGAAGACCTCGCGGATCGTGTACGTGTCCCCTTTCCGCGGGAGCTGCTGGTAGATCGCCCTCACCGTGGGGGTGAAGGTGTCGTTTGTGCAGACGACCCGCTGGCCCTTGATCACTCTATCCTCCCCTCGTCGAAGTCGATCAGGTCGGGGACGCTCTTGATTTCCCCGGCGCGGTCCGCGCACCCCATGGCGGTCAGCGCCTCCAGGAGGAATTGCCGGCCGGCCTCGGTCATCCCCTTCTGGACGAGGTCCCGGTTCCATTTCCCGGACCTGACGTCGGCCGGCAGGAGGCGGGCGAGGCCGCGCTCGATCCCCGCGTCGTCCGAAGACTCGCGCACGATCTGCTCGACCGCGCTGGGATCGATGCCCAGGTGCATGCAGAGGAACCGGTCGAGCCCGCGCTTGAAGTTCTTGGCGTAGCTCGCGGGAAGGGCCCCGTGCTCCTTCACGTACTTGCACTTCGCGATGAACCTCGGCAGGTACAGGAGCCCCGTGGCCGGGTGGGCGGCATAGGGCGACGGCAGGCAGGTTAGGACCTCGCCCGTGGATCCGGGGATCGGCTTTGACGGCATCGTGGGGGAGCGGATAATCGCGGAGAACCCCGCCATGGACAAGAGCGCGCTCACCCGTTCGATCATCCTGCAGCTCGAGGCCGAGCTGGCCCTCCAGACGGAGGCCGCCCTCGGCTCGCGCGAGGAGGCGACCGACGAGGAGAGCAGGGCGGAGGATAGGTTCGACATGAGGAGCCAGAGCGCAGCCTACCTGGCGGCCGGCCAGGCCCGGCTCGCCTCGGAGATCGCCGGCGCTATCGCCGCCTGGAAGACGCTCGCCCCGCGGGCCTTCGGGGCCGGCGACCGGATCGGCTCCGGCGCCCTGGTCACGCTCGAGTCCGGGGGGCGGCAGACCGCCTACCTCGTGGGCCCGCAGTCCGGGGGCCTCGAGGCCCGCGACGGCCAGTCGGTCGCCATCGTGGTCACCGGGGCTTCGCCGCTTGGCCGGCAGCTCATCGGCCGCGGGGTGGGGGACGTTGTCCAGATCGCGGGCCGGACGGGGCCGGTGGCCCACCGCGTGGCCTCCGTGGCCTAGCGCCCTACGGAAGGTCCGTGTATCCCATCAGGAAGCGGTCGCACTCGCGCGCGGCGCCGCGGCCCTCGTTGATGGCCCAGACGACGAGGCTCTGGCCGCGGCGGCAGTCCCCGGCGGCGAAGACACTAGGCAGGCTGGTCGTATACTTCTCGAATTCGGCCCTGACATTGCTGCGGGCGTCGCACGCGAGGCCCATCTCCTTGAGGAGAGCCTGCTCGGGCCCGAGGAATCCCATCGCGAGGAGCACGAGCTGCGCGGGCAGGACCTTCTCGGTGCCGGGCTGCTCCCTCGGGATGAACTGCCCCTGCTCGTTCCTCTCCCACCTGATCTCGACCGTGGTCAACTCCTTGAGGCGCCCCTCGGAGTCGCCCGTGAACCTCTTCACGGTCGTCAGGTAGACCCGCGGGTCGGCTCCGAAGCGCGCCGCCGCCTCCTCCTGGCCGTAGTCCATCTTGTAGACCTTGGGCCACTCGGGCCAGGGATTGTCGGCCGCGCGGTCCGCCGGCGGCCGCGGGAGGATCTCGATCTGCACGAGGCTCCTGCAGCCGTGGCGCATGGCGGTGCCGACGCAGTCGGTGCCCGTGTCGCCGCCGCCGATCACGACGACATCCTTGCCCCGCGCGTGGATAGCGCTCTGGCCGGAATCCCCGGCGAGCACGGCCTTCGTGTTCGCGGTCAGGTACTCCATCGCGAAATGAACGCCCGGGAGCCCGCGGCCCTCGATCGGCAGGTCGCGGGGCTGGGTGGCCCCCGTGCAGATGACGGTCGCGTTGAACTCCTTCAGGAAAATCTGGGGCTCCACGTTCTCCCCGACGTTGGCGTTGCAGATGAACTTGATGCCCTCCTCCTCCATGAGCCGGATGCGCCGCAGGACGACCTCCTTCTTGTCGAGCTTCATGTTCGGGATGCCGTACATGAGGAGGCCGCCCGGGAGCTCGGCGCGCTCGAAGACCGTCACGGAGTGGCCCGCGCGGTTGAGCTGGGCCGCGGCGGAGAGGCCCGCGGGGCCGGAGCCGATGACGGCGACCTTCTTGCCGGTGCGCACCGGCGGGGCCTGCGGCACGACCCAGCCCTCGCCCCAGCCATGGTCGACGATCGCGCACTCGATGTTCTTGATCGTCACCGGGGGGGCGTTGATCCCCAGGACGCAGGAGCCCTCGCACGGGGCGGGGCAGACGCGCCCCGTGAACTCCGGGAAGTTGTTCGTCCTGTGGAGGCGCTCAAGGGCCTCGCGCCAGAGGCCGCGGAAGACCAGGTCGTTCCACTCGGGGATCAGGTTGTT
>Ga0302326_10013176_pt1 | contig 17536 bp, 14 predicted proteins | sample Palsa_T0_3_FD_202264 | JGI IMG/M metagenome (GOLD analysis project Ga0302326, IMG submission 202264) | Peat permafrost microbial communities from Stordalen Mire near Abisko, Sweden - Palsa_T0_3 | ecosystem: Environmental > Terrestrial > Soil > Palsa > Peat permafrost | place: Sweden: Abisko... | reverse complement strand
CTCTATCAGGACGAAGCTCTGGTCTGGAGCGTGATTCGAGATATGGAAGGCTCGGTGCTTCCTGAACCCGACAAGGCGATGTTGCGCTTTGCTAGGAAAGTTGCCCTGGATTCAGGCGCGATTGATGCAAGCGATATTACCACGCTGCATAGTAGCGGCTGGGACGACACCTCCATTTACTACGCCATCGCCGCGTGTGCGCTATTCAACTTCTACAATCGTTTTGTCTCCGCCAACGGCGTCAAGCCAGTCTCCGACGAAGCATTTCGCCGCTTTGGCAGGCGCATGGCAGAGCACGGGTACATCCGCGAATGAGAGACCAATCCCTAGATTTTCTGACTGCTCGGCACTTTGCTTTCCTATTGCTTTTGGCGTTCGCGTTGATAGCGGATTGGTCCCGGGCGCAATCTCCCGGAGCGGTCCCTCCACACGCGTTTGTCCACGTATCTCTTAGCAACGAATTTGGGCATCCTGTCTCTGGACGATTGCTCCTTTTTGTCGCTCCCGCATCGGGCAAAACAAAAGACGTGGACATGAACATGATGGCCCCGACCAGTGTGTATGTTGCGGCCAAAGAAGTGCCGAGTCTCGAACCCGGAAGGACCGTCGATATTGACGCGGACGACTTGGTGTTTCCGAAGCCTCTTTCCGAAGCCATGGCGGGGACATATCGCGTTCAGGCGGTCCTGGACGTGCATCACAGCTACAACTATGACGGTCGAAGCCCCGGTGATCTGGTGAGTACAGTGGCGACCGTAACCGTTCCATTCAGGGCTTCTGATGCGCCGCCGCTCACGCTCGCAACAATCGTGCCCGAGCCTCCTGATCCGCTCTCACAGCGGCCGGATGTGGTCGCAGCTTTGAAGCCGTTAGATTTTGTGAGCCCGGCGCTCTCCGGCTTCTGGGGGCGCCCGATCCATATGCGCGCGTGGGTTCTGCTGCCGCCTAGTTATGCGAGTCATCCGAACCTTCGCTATCCCACCGTCTATTTCACGCATGGATTCGGCGGCACGCTGCAAGGGATTCGCGCAAGATTCGCGCCCGTTCTGTATGACCGCATGAAGCAAGGCCACATGCCGGAGATGATCTGGGTGCTGCTCGACGAAAGCAGTCCAACCGGCACGCACGAGTTCGCCGACTCCGTGAACAACGGCCCATGGGGCAAGGCTCTGACGACAGAGCTGATTCCGAAGCTTGAGACGGAGTACCGAATGGATGCAAGAGTGACGGGCAGATTTCTTCAGGGACATTCTTCCGGAGGATGGGCCACACTCTGGCTGCAGACGCATTACCCAAAGATCTTCGGCGGCACCTGGTCGACTTCGCCCGACCCCAGCGATTTTCATTTCTTCAGCACCATCGATTTGTACGCGCCGCACGCAAATATGTATCGAGCGCCCGACGGCACGCCAACCCCAATACTACGCATGCATGGTCAGCCCCTCGCGACCTTTCAACAGCTTGCGGGGCTTGAGTCTGTCTTGGGGGATTACGGCGGACAGGTTGCTTCGTTCGAATGGGTGTTCTCGCCGCGCGGCGCGGATGGCCGGCCTATGCAGCTATTCAATCGAGTCACTGGTGATATCGATCCTGCGGTGGCAGATTATTGGCGTACGCATTACGACATCGTGCAGTATCTCGAACGAAACTGGAAAACGAATGGCGTCTATCTGAAAGGCAAGATTCACCTCACTGTTGGTACCGATGATACCTTCTACTTGGATGGCGCCGCACACAGCCTGCAGTCGACGCTCGACCGGTTGGGAGGCAAGTCGGAATTCACATTTCTGCCGGGCCGCAGTCACTTCGATGTCTACGTCGAAGGCAACGATCGGTATGCCTTGTTCGATCGAATTGCAGCAGAGATGTACCTTGTAGCGCGCCCGCATTCACATTGACGCGAATTGTCCCGGTATTTTCTGATGCCTAGAGGAAATTGAGTTTCCGCAAGTTGATCAGCCCCGAGAAGCGGAAATACCCAAAGAATTGGAATGGGGGGGGTGAATTTCATCCAGGTCATAACTGATTTCTTTAGAGTCACGGCTGGATGACGGCCCAACCGTACATAACCCAAAATTCGGGGTTTTGTACGGATCGGCCACCACACGCTCCCAACGCAGTTGCCTGGGTTGAATCGTCGATTAAAATCCGGTTTATACCGGGCCATCACATCGTCCAGTCAGCACAGGAGGAATCTATGGCAAGAGATATCATTCGAACGCCAAACGCCCCATCTCCACCTCCGACATATAGCCAGGCAGTACGCGCAGTTGGTCTCGTGTTCGTGTCCGGCACGGGTCCGCACGACCCGGTAACCGGAAAGATTGTTGGCGATACGATCCAGGAGCAGACCAGGCAGTGTCTGCAGAATATTTCTGCCATTCTCAAAGCCGCAGGCTCTTCCCTCGAACGAGTCGTGAGCGCCACAGTCATCATTCTTGAAGAAACAGACTTCGCTGGAATGAATGAAGAGTGGACCAAGTGGTTTCCAGAGAATCCGCCTGCGCGGCAAGGCGCGAAATTACCCGTTAGAACTCCCGGCATGAGGGTTTCCATCGCGGCCATTGCCGAAACCTAAACCTGCCGGAACTCCAGGAAATTCTCCGGTCGAAGATCAACAACGACGAAGTCTTCGCCGAGAATGGGTCGGAGTTGCTTTCAGGTCTTGATCCAGCATTACATGTAGATTTCGCTTATGCTTCGCTACGGGGCACGCTTGCCATGCTGCGGCAGAGCTAATCTGTCTTCGTTTTGTCGAAAGTAAACTCACAGGTGCGAACGGTGATCCACTTGCCGGTGCCATGCTTCGCATCGAACTGCGCCGAGACGGCGTGTCTGTAAGGTGTCCCTTTCTGCGCATGATTGATGGCGTATTCCGAAAGATTGGTGATTCCTTCTGCGATCAGGGAAGCTGAACCGTCATCATTGATCGGACCTCCAAGGCGCATCCAGCCCGGCTGGCCTTCCGTGCCACGTTTGCCGAGCAGCACGCCATCCTTGATCTGCACGTCGAATTCAAACGAAAAGGCCTTGGCTCTGTCGGGCGATGTCGGGCAGCTTAATGTTGCGTCCCATGCGCCGTTGAAGCGCGCGACATCGCCAGCGTAAACCGTTGATGGCAGGAAGACCAGGAGTGCGACCATTTTCATTCTCATAACGCAGCGATGATAAACCACTCCGCTCGCCTTAAGATCAAGCCCTGAAAATCGACAGCGATCCGTTCGCCCAGCGAAGCGGATCGTGAGATTTTCACCCTCCGAGCATTCTGGCTGGCGTCATCGGTGTCATGCTCTTCTCAATCCTGATTCAGGTGACAGCTAGAGCCAAGCGCATGCGACAGCGCTTTCCGACCGAGAAGGAAGCGGATTACGACTTGTCGTAAAGGGGGGCTCGATGTGCCCTTGGGGAGTCCATACGAAGGATAAATAGCGCGGGGATCGTCTATGCCTCGAAAGAAGCAGATCGATTAACGTAGGCCCGCGGTACACTAACCGCACACCCACGCGTATGCCCCTACTTCTCGTTCTCGAGGACGCTATCGCCGAGCTTCGCACAGTTGCGGCTTCGGCGCGCCGCGCTGGGTTTGACGAATTCGAAATCAGCGAGCGTGTGATTGAGGCGCGCATGTATCTTGAACAGGCAATGGCCGGGAAAGTTCCAATGCCCGAAGCCTTGTTCATCGACCTGGATCGAGGTCTCGACGCTGGTTGCGAGCTTCTGAGGTTCCGGAATGCCCACACTATCCTTAAGGTGATTCCAGCTATCATTTGGACCGTTCTGGGAACCCGCGAGCGCGAGAGGTGCAAGAGCTTCGGCACCCTGCGCTTCGTATCCAAAAACGATGATCCGAATGTCCTAATCGGAGAGTTCGGTAGCATCATCGCGCCTCCGCGCCAAGTGACGGCAGATTGACCGCTGTTCGACGTTCCTTCGGAAAGCCGCGGGCGCCATTCAGCTAAACTCAAGTCAGAACAATACAAGTGCTTCCGCTTCGGTCGGCGATTCCAAATAGACCATTTCATGCCTGGCACAGGTGCGATAGCGCGTTATTGGATTCTCAATCTCGCAATTGAATTTCCAAGAAAGCTCTCGAACTTCGTGCCCTTCGTCGAAAAGGAGCACCTGAATGTGCGCACGGACCGTTCACCAACGAGATTCTCGTTGGTAAGGCACTTTCGCCGATCCGCAACAAGGTCTTCATCGCAACGAAATTTGGGTTCAACCTGAACCCCGACGGCAGCCCTGGGTGGCAGGGCTTGAACGGCAAGCAGGAACGCATCAAACAGGTCGCCGAGGCATCGCTCAGACGCCTCAACATTGAGGCCATCGATCTCTTCTACCAACATCGCGTCGACCCGGATGTACCGATCGAAGATGTTGCTGGCGCGGTAAAGGACCTGATCGCAGAAGGCAAGGTCAAACACTTCGGCCTCTCGGAGGCCGGTGTGCAAACCATCCGTCGTGCCCATGCTGTCCAGCCCTTGGCGGCGCTGCAAAGCGAGTATTCGCTCTGGTGGCGGAAGCCCGAGGCGAAAGTGATTCCGACTCTGGAAGAACTTGGCATTGGAATGATCCGTATAGCCCTCTGGGTAAGGAATTTCTGACCGGTAAAATGGACGACAAGACGGAACTTGGCAAGACGGACTTTCGCAGTCAGCTACCGCGCTTCTCGCCTGAGTCGCGCGAGGCAAACCTCGCTTTTGTTCATGTTCTGGAGCGGATTGCGAAAGAGAAGAATGCTGCGTCGGCCCCGATTGCACTCGCATGGTTGCTGGCGCAAAAGTCTTGGATCGTGCCAATTCCCGGAACGACCAAGCTCTCGCGACTAGAGAAGAACATCGGCGCGGCATCGCTCCAACTCTCCGCGTCCGATCTGCATGAGATCAATGATGCACTCTCGGAAGTCCCTGTCGAGGAAGCCCGGTATCCCGAGCAACTTGAGAAAATCACGGGTCGCTAGTTGAGAGTCCTTACAGAACGCGGGCGGCGCGATGGGCCCGTCCGCTTGTTGGATTGACGAGGCCGGCAATGGCGGTGGCGATCGCCTATGCGTAGAGGCTCGGCCGGAGTTATAGTCCTTGCGTCAGCAGTTTCGTCCCCAGACACGTGCACAAAATCTGGTTGATCAGGCGCAGGAATGCTAGACGCCTTGTCAAAGTTCCCGAAAGCCCTCAGGAGGATGCAATGTCCGATCCCACGAAATCCCCCAGCTCTACCCCGGAAAATCAAGATGAAAATCGTGGCATCAGCCGCCGAGGTTTTCTGAAGGGCGCTGGATTGACTGCAGCCGGAACCGCTTTGCTCGACGGGGTCCAGGCATTCAGCCGTGAGACCGCGGCCACAACGAACCCGGACGTCAAAGAAATGGGTCCAGGTTCAGTCCCCGTTCACCTCAAAATCAACGGCAAAGAGCAAAGCCTGGAGATTGAGCCCCGTACCACCCTGGCCGAAGCCTTGCGCATTCATCTCGGAATGACCGGAACCAAGGTCATTTGCGATCGCGGAGCCTGCTCTGGATGCACGGTCTGGCTCGACAAAATGCCGGTGAACAGCTGCATGACGCTGGCGGTGGACGCGATCGGTCACGAAGTGACAACGATTGAAGGAATTTCCGCCGACGGTGAACCGCATCCATTGCAGGCCGCGTTTGTGAAACACGATGCCATGCAGTGCGGCTTCTGCACGCCGGGCATGGTGATGAGCTGTGCAGCGCTTCTCGAACGGAATCCCCATCCCACGGAGTCGGACGTGCGCCACGCGATTTCGGGCAATCTGTGCCGTTGCGGGACGTACCCCAAAATATTTGCCGCAACCCTTGAAGCGGCCGGGAACACGCGAAAGGCTTAACGGAGGAGATCATGCCGACTCATTGGAATGAGGAATCGATGCTTCAGCAACCAGGGGCCGCGGCGGATGGAAAATCGGACAAGAAGACTGTCAATATGCCGGTCGGCGTGCCCGATTACACGCTGTGCGATGAACCGCGTGAAGTCCCGGTCACAGAGCCTCCGGTGTGGCCGATCAATAAGGATCTGAAGTATGTCGGAAAGTCTCCCGAGCGATGGGACGGTCTTGCCAAAGCCACCGGCCGCGCGCGTTACACATCCGATGTGCAGCTGCCGGGAATGCTTTACGCGAAATTTGTGAATGCCAACGTGCCTCATGCGAAAGTCGTCTCCGTCGACACCTCTGCGGCGGAGCGACATCCGGGCGTCCGCGCAGTTCACGTGATCGAGCATGTGCTGGGCAATGCCTCTCTGCGCGATCCGTCGCTGGAGCAGGCGAAATACCCCGTGGTGCGCTATGCAGGTCAACCCATTGCTGCGGTTGCGGCCATCAGCCCCAACGCAGCAGAGGACGCGGCTGCCCTGATCAAAGTGAAATACGAGACACTCCCTTTTGTCGTTGATCTCGACAAGGCGCGCACCGCTGACGCACCGCTGGTCTATCCCGGCGCCGCCGACCAAGGGGGTACGGCTGGCGGCGGCGGCGGCCCGCATGGCGTGCCTCAAACAGGCAATATCCACGGGCCTTCCATCCGCAAGGTCGCCGATGTTGAACGGGGCTTACGGGATGCCGATGTGGTGGTCGAAGGGCACTATGTAACGCAGGTGCAGACACACTCGGCCTTGGAGACGCACGGCTTGGTCGCAGATTGGAAGCCGGAGATGTTGACAGTTTGGGCTTCGACGCAGGCGATTTCAAGTGTGCGCGAGGAACTGGCCGCGTTCTTCAAAATCCCCATGACACAGATTCGCGTGCTCACCGAGTTCATGGGCGGAGGATTTGGCGCGAAGTTTGGAGCCGGCAACCCCGGCGTGGTCGCAGCGGCTTTATCGAAGAAGACCGGAGCGCCGGTGCGCCTTATGCTGGATCGCGAGGAAGAGCATCTCTCCGTCGGCAATCGTCCCAGTTCCGATCAGATGCTGCGCATCGGCGCGAAGAAGGACGGCACGCTCACGGCCGTTCACCTGGTCAGCTACGGCACTGCGGGCTGCGGTACCGGAGCGGGATGTGCAGGTCCGGCCTCGAATCTCTACAAGTACGCCGCACTTCACACTGAAGAGAATGACGTATTCACGAACGCGGGTCCGGGCGCGGCGATGCGCGCTCCGGGACATCCGCAGGGGGCGTTCGCTCTGGAACAGACCATCGACGAACTTGCGGTGAAACTGAACCTCGACCCGCTCGAGCTTCGCGAGCGAATCGACCTGCATCCGGTGCGCAAGGTTGAGCGCCAGATTGTTCGCGAAAGTGCGCTTTGGAAATCGCGCAATCCAGTGGCCAACGCGGATCGCGGTCCTGTGAAGCGCGGCGTAGGTTTCGCGCAGTCCGTGTGGTATCGCATGGTGAGCATGGATTCAGCCGCAGAGGTGCGCGTCCATAGGGATGGATCACTAGAAGTACTCTCAGCAGTGCAGGACATTGGCTCCGGTATCAAGACCGTGATGGCGCAGATCATCGCGGAACAATTTGGAGTCCCACCCGAGAAAATTACCGTGAAAGTCGGCGACACGAACTACCCGGTGGGCCCGAGCTCCGGCGGCAGCATGACCACGCTTTCGCTTACGCCTGCGGTTCGCGACGCAGCATGGCAGGCTTCGCAGAAATTTCTGGAGGAGGTCGCTCCTGCATTCGGTACGACCGGCGGCGATCTGGAATTATTGGACGGAGAACTTCGAAGCAAGTCGGGCAAAATTCAACCGGTCAGCTTCAAACGCGCCGCAGCCAGAATGAAGACCGATCAGATCGCAGTCCAGTCCAAACGCGTTCCGGACTACGATCGCAGTAAGTATCTGACCTACGGCGGTGTCGACGTGGCGGAGGTCGAGGTTGACGCCGAGATCGGCCGTATTCACGTAAAGCGCGTCCTTTCCGTACACGACTGTGGACGCCCGATGAATCCGACTCAAGTAATCAGCCAGATTAACGGCGGCGTTCTGCAGGGCATCTCGTACACGCTATTTGAGAACCGTCTGCTCGATCCGGATTATGGCCTGATGGTGAACCCGAACCTGGAGCAGTACAAAATCACCGGCTCGCGCGAGACACCCGAGATTGATGTGCGCCTTGTGGAAGCCTATATCGGCCAGAGTTCCACCGATGCATCGGGAATCGGAGAAGCGGCCGGCGTTGTTTCAATTGGAGCTGCAATTGGCAACGCTGTTTATAACGCAATCGGCGTGCGCATTCGCCAGACGCCAATGACACCTGCTGTCGTTCTGGCCGCGCTGAAACAGCCTGTGCTGGGGAGGAGTTTGGCATGAACAGCTTTGCGCTCGCGAATTGCGCCACGGTTGACGCGGCATTGTCGCAGTTGAAGGACGGTGCGCTCGTCAAGGCCGGCGGTGTCGATCTTCTGGGACGGATGAAGAATGGAACCATTCAGCCGACGAAGCTTGTCAATATCCGCAACATCTCTACGCTGCGCGGAATTCATGAGACGGAAAAGGGGCTGACCATTGGCGCGCTCACCACCCTCGCCGAGATCAGCGACCATCCTCTAATTCGAGAGAAGTATCAGATTCTCTCCGATGCGTGCGGACACGCCGCGACGCCTCATTTACGAAATATGGCGACGGTGGGTGGCAATCTGCTGCAGCCGGTTCAGTGCTGGTACTTCCGTTCGGCGGATTTCCAGTGCATCCGGAAGGGCAAGGAATTCTGCTTCGCATTCACCGGGCTCAACCAGTATCACGCCATCATGGATTACGGTTCGTGTCCCGCGGTGGCGCCGTCGTCGTCTGCTGTAGCGCTGCTGGCGCTGAACGCTTCGGTCGAGCTGGAATCTGAGAAGAAAGGCAAACGGACGCTCGCGATCAAGGACCTCTATGTCGAGCCCGATGCAAACCCTACGAAGTTCAACGTGGTTGAGCCAGACGAGTTGCTTACTGCCATTACCCTTCCCAAGCCCGCGCCGGGTACGCGCTCCGCTTACCAAAAGTACGGGGAGAAGGAAAGCTTTGACTGGGCGATTGCCGATGCGGGAGTGGTGCTAGAGATGGACGGCGAAGTCTGCCGCAAAGCCGTGATTACCATGGGTGCGGCATCTCCGGTGGTGCGCCGCTCGGCGGAGGCAGAGGCCATGCTCGCCGGGAAGACAATTAACGAAGAGGTGGCGCGAGCCGCGGGCAAGGCAGCCATGACCAACGTGCAGCCTCTTTCATTGAATTCTTACAAAGTTGAACTTTTCCCGGTCGCCATTTATCGCACTGTTCTGCTGGCTGCAGGACAAATGGACCGCGACCCGAGCGCGGCAGGCTAGGAGGTCCCTTTATGAACATCGTCGATGCAAAACCGCTTCCCTGCCAGTGCCTGCGAACGAAGAACCCCTACGGCACCGCCGCGTCAGACGCGGAATCCTGGCTTCCCGGCGTGCATGCGTCTTCCAGCTTTTGGTGCCTGCGCACCATGAGTCCCGCAGGGCCCGATGAGAACTATGTGCATCTCGCCCGCTGCGTACCCGGCCGCAAATGCTATGAGGGAGCGGAGGAATAGAAGCGTTTCCCTTAGACAGTGCGACGGCTTTGCTAAAGAGCATAAGTCGTCTTAGCCGTTGTTCTCATCCGATACTGGTGCGTCATTTCCCATGCTGGCCAATTGGATTATTGGTCTCAAAACGGAAAATTGAGTTGTTCCGAAAGTGCATTGCGCAATAGACGGAGTTCTCCCCTGGGCCGGCCCGGCTCGCGTCGGATCATCACTACACTACGTATAAGCCCTCCAGCGGGTCCAAGGTGGAACCTGCGAGCGACCAGGCGGCCGTCCGCGCCGCCTCCCTTTCAAGCTCGGCTAGTCGTCTGCGCGGATGATCAAGGTTCCCCTTGCGGTTCTGCTATCGCACTTCACTGAGAGTCTGAAGCAACGCCACTGTCATTTGATTGAACGGTGTTTGGATACCGTGCCTCTCTCCCTTCCGCACGATCACCCCGTTGCGCGCATCGATCTCCATCTGTCTCCCGGCAAGGCGGTCCGCGAGCATCGAATTAATTGAGTCTGGTGGCTGAGCGCGATAGCCGGCAAGTACCCGCTCCGCAGTACCATCATCGAGTCGGGCGCCTTCTGCGCGGCCCACGGCGACGCATTCCCCCACGAGTTCGAGCGCAATACTCCCCATTGCTTCATCCTTCAATACGCCGGAAGGTTTTCCGGTCAAGGCAGACAGCGCACCTGCCGAGTTAATGCACAGCTTTCGCCAGGCTGCGGTGAGGAAATCGTTCGTAAGCTCCACTTTTGCGTTGCTTCCTTCAAAGAGCTGCGCACACTCGCTTCCCTGCCCGCCAGCTTCCAATTGCATCTTTGCGATGCCGCGTTGGCGGACGATGCCGTTATCCCGTCGCTCGACTGGGCAATCGATGATCACAGGTACAATCAGTTCCGGGTTCACATACTCTGCAAAACGCTCCCGATGCTCCACGCCGTTCTGCACAACTGCAACCGGGGCACTGTGCTGACACAGTGAAGGCAGCCACGCCGCTGCTCCCTTTGCGTCATAGGTCTTTGTCGCCACGAACACCCATTCCACGGGACCGGCTAGCGACGGATCGGTGAGATTCCTGGCGTTCACGATTACGAGCCCCTCGGGAGTCTCCACCGTCAAGTTTCGTATTGGTCGCCTGGTGCAGAGTACGACCTCATGACGTCCCGCGACATTCAGGAGCGCAGCCAGGACTCCGCCAATAGCACCCACTCCGACAATTGCCACACGAGCCATTTGTACCTTCAGTCTTCGATTTGTTGTCAGCTCAACGTTTTGGGCACCGTTTGACGGCAAGGGGCGCATTGGTTCCGGCCGCAACAGGCCTTTCCGCGCGGATTCGATTCCCTCCTGTTTTCCACGATCTGCGCGGGGTGGGGCAATCCCGTTGCGGAGGTGCTGTGCGAGTTACTCAAACTTTGCAGCGGTTACCGGCCAGTCCATGGTAATCCGCGCTCGCCTTGCATGCCGAAAAAGCTGTAATCTCGAGGCCGGGGTATTTCCTCTTATGTTCATGTCTTCGGGCCGCGGGATCAGCTTACGCACGATTCTGCTGGAGAACGCCTTCATCCTCGGCTGCGTCTTCCTTCTGCCTTCTGCATCCGGACAGCAAACGCTGGAAACACTTCTCGTCGGCGTCGATCACCGCGCCGTCACCAGCCTCAACGGAGATTGGCACTACCTCGTCGACCAATCACCCGGACGTGCTCTTTATACCTCTACCGGCGAGATCAACGACAAGTCCTACGCCATGAATGAGCACCCGAACCTCGTGGGGAAGCACAACCAGGAGTACGATTTCTCCACAGCTCCCACTCTCAAAGTTCCCGGTGACTGGAATACCCAAGTACCCCAGCTCTTCAACTATGAGGGCGTCCTTTGGTATGAGCGCGACTTCGAAGCCCAGCCCAAGCCGCGCACCCGCACCTTCCTCCACATTGGCGCCGCCAATTACCGGTCCCACGTTTGGGTCAACCAGAAAAGGGTCTGCGATCACGAGGGCGGCTACACACCCTTTGACTGCGAAGTTACCGCCATCCTGCATCCCGGTTCCAACTTCGTTGTGATTGCCGTTGACGCCACACGTCTCGTCGATGGCATTCCCTCCGTCGGCATCGACTGGTTCAACTATGGGGGCCTCACCCGCGACGTTTCGCTTGTGACCGTGCCGAGTGCCTTCATAGACGATTACGATGTGCATCTTGCCCACGGCTCCAAATTCGACCCAGACAACACTGAGCTCACTGGCTATGTTCATGTCCTCGATGCTCCGGCCGGAACTGCAGTAACCATCGACCTACCCGAAGCGGGTGTCAGGACCGCCGTCGAGACCGACGCTCAGGGAAACGCGCACTTCAGCGTACGAGCACGCAAGCTCACTCTTTGGTCGCCCGAGTCTCCGAAGCTCTATAAGGTACGTCTCACATCCGGCGATGACGAGTTGACGGACGACATCGGTTTCCGCGATATCCGAGTAGAGGGGACCCGCATTCTCCTCAATGGCAAGGCGATCTTTCTCCAGGGCGTCAATATGCACGCGGAAGCCCCGGTTCGCGGCGGCCGCGCCTACTCTCAAAATGATGCCGACACAATATTCGGCTACCTCGAGGAGCTGCATGCCAACTTCGTCCGATTGGCCCACTACCCGCACGACGAGCGCATGGAACGCGCGGCTGACCGGGATGGAATCATGATCTGGTCGGAGATACCCAACTGGCAGCACATATCATTTGATAAGCCCGAGGTGTACGCCAAGGCCGTCGTAATGCTTAATGAAATGATCCGTCGAGACCGCAACAAGGCCTCGGTAATCCTGTGGTCCATATCCAACGAGACCCCTAACAATCCAACCCGCACCAGGTTTCTCACCGATCTGGCGAACGAAGCACGAAGACTCGACCCGACCCGCCTCATTACTTCGGCGATCATCGGCCCACGGCCCAATGGCTTGGAAATGGTCAACAACGATCCACTCTGCGATGCACTCGATGTGATCGGCCAGAACGAGTACATCGGCTGGTACGACATGCCTCCGGAAGACGCCGACAAGGTCGACTGGACATTTCCGCAAAAGCCCGTCCTCATGAGCGAGTTCGGTGCTGAAGCCAAGGTTGGCAATCATGGACCGGTCAACCAGCGTTGGACCGAGGAGCAGCAGGTTTACGTCTTCGAGCACCAGTTCGTGATGCTCAGAAAGATTCCGCAACTCCGCGGCACCATTCCGTGGATCCTCGTGGATTTCCGTTCGCCCACCAGGAATATCCCCAGGTTGCAGGATGGATACAACCGAAAAGGATTGATTTCAGAAGACGGCCAGAAGAAGCAGGTATTTGCTCTCTTTCAGAGAGCCTATGCAGAGCACTCCCTGGGAAAGGCTGAATAAGTCTTAGACTCGCGGCTGGGATCCTCAGTGCAAACATCTTCTTCTCAACCCATGCAGGAAGATGCTTCTTCCTCGCAACCCCGCATTCAGCGTGCGGATCTACCCCACTCGCCGCGCCTTTTTACTTAGACTGCAGTGGCACCTCGGTGTGTTGGGACTCAGCCTCAGACTCGGTGACTCCGATCTTCGAGGCGAAGAATTCGAAGCGATTTCGCCCGCCCACCTTAGCACGATAGAGCGCAGAGTCCGCGTTCTTCATCAAGTGATCGGCATCGAGCTGCCCCGAACCCACCAGGCAGACACCCACGCTCACTGAGACTCGCAGTTCATGCGGCCCGTAGGGGATGGGAGCTGCCAGAGCAAGGACAAGGTTTGCGGCGATCCGCCCGGCTACCAGCGAATCGGTCAGGTCGGGGAGCAGAACGACAAACTCATCTCCTCCGAGCCGGGCGACCGTATCCTCTCTGCGTACAGCCTGCAAGACGCGGTTTGCGGTGACCCGTAAGACCTCGTCGCCTGCCGCATGGCCATGGGTATCGTTGATTTCCTTAAAGCGGTCCAGGTCCAACATCAACGCGGCCAAACCGGTTTGATGCCTCCGGGCGCTTTCCAATGCAACATTCAGCCGATCGAGTAAGAGCACACGGGTCGCCAAGCCGGTAAGGTTGTCGTGCAAAGCCATGTGTCGGAACCGTTCTTCACTCTCGCGGAGAAGAGTGGTCCGTTGCGCTAGACGCTTTCTCAGCGCGACCACCCATCCCAGCACAACGAGTGTTCCAGTAAGTGCGAATGCAAGCACAAGGAGGGCATGCGCCGGCGTCCACCAGGGAGGACCCTCGATGACCGCCAAATCCGAGGGCGAGCGCAGCAGGATGCGAAAAGACGATGGAATGGGAAATCCCTGGCCCGATACCCCGTGAGTCGACGATTGCACCTGGCATATCCCGGCGATTCTGAATTTGGTTCCTTCCTTCCATTCGGGCGGCAGCCGTTTGAACGACTGCGCGGGCAAGACCGCGGAGTAGAGCCAGTTCCCGGAGGATAAGACGATTGTCGGATCAGCGGCGGCCTTATCAGGCGCAATGAGTCGGCCTTCTAACTCGACCAACTGAGCGTCATGATTTCCTTGTATGGCTTGGTCGGCAGAAATGGCCGCAGCGGGAGCGGACGGGTGGCTACCCGCGGGTTGGTAGCTGGCTTGGGCAAGAGTCGGGGTAAACTCGCCGATCATTGGAAAGCCGATCACATCCGCAAGATCTCCGGGGTTCAATGCCGTGGTTTGGGCGGTCTGTGCACAGAGGCTGCTTGAGTTCTCCTGAATGCAGATGATTCGGCCCGGCCAAAGCAGGGTGACCATTCCGCGAAGATGAACGCGATGGTGAAAGGCGGGATTGGGCGTGAAGCGCAGAAGGTTGCCTATATGGTCGAGTGGCAACGCGAAAGGATGGAGCGGAGCGGGTTCCTCGATTTTCACCGAGGTGAGCAGGTCCGGAAAGAGCATGTGAGCGCCAGTCATCTGGCCCAGGTGATTGAAAAGGGGAGCAGAGTTGCCGCGTAGCCTTATCTTGGCATCGATCAGGCTGCCGTAGTCGGTCGCCGGCTGCTTTATCGTGGTGGCGGTGAGAGTTCCGTCGCTGAGGGCCAGATCGAGGAAGACGTTCTTGTCTGTCATCCGAAATGCGTGCACCACGCCCTCGATCTCCACCCACTGGCCGTCTTCAGCGCCGGTGAGCATGTCGGTGAGGGTCACAGCGGGCGCGCTGGTAGGGACTGCCGACTCCCCAACGACGCGCGCCTCATCGGCGTCGACGATGGGAGCAAAATCCCCTGCTGCGCTGACGCCTGTTACTTCGACCACTTGGCCTGCCTTCAAAGGTATGGCTGGCACCCGAGACAGGGCGACAAAAACACCCCCGGTCGCGTCGTTGACGAAGAACGACGGCCGCCTCAGATCGATGAATGGGTCGTAGTAAGTGACGACCGCGCGCAGATGCACGGGGTGCTTCCGTGCCGCCTCTTCGATGGTGAGACTGTGGGCAGCGTGCGCGGTGGTAAGAACGGCTGGCGTCGGCTCGGCTTGCTTTGCCTCAGCTAAACAAACTGCGCAACCGACCCCCAGTACTAGCGATTCAGTGAACACGACCTGACAGACAGCCCGGCGCAGAATCCTCATCCCCACTTTTCCAACGAGGTCAGCGGGGCGATTCGCGGTATCGGAACCCATTTGGCCTCCTTAACGTTTGAGGCTCTGTTCCGGGCCGGACGCATCGGTTGTCTACAAAGAAATGCGTACTAAAGTCATGGGCAAATTGGCGTGAAAAGTTGCAGTTAATAACAGGCGCGACGAAAGGCATCGGAGCCGGAATCGCTTGGAGGGCGCAACTGCCGCGCAGAACTATCGGCAGGCAAAGCGGATGAAGACCGCGTGGCCTCCGAAATGCTGCTCTTGCCGACGCTAATGGCGCACCCGGGTTCAGACGATCTTTAAGGTGATCGCATAGTCACAGGGCTTCTGTTGCGGCATCACGACTGTGAGGCCCTGTTCATCCTGGGTCCAGATCACCTTGCCTTTGTAACCCAGCAGTTCCACATTCCTGATCTTCGGCGGCGACAGTGGGCTCGAGGTTGCCAGCGGCTTAATCAGGGCCAACTTTTCTGGCCAGCCCATGATGAATGCGTAGAGCGTTTCACCCTTGGTCGTGAAGCGCACTTCGTCGGCGGCCAACTCCTTGCGGCCTGACTCGTTGAACCGGGTGCCGTCGCCGGACGTCGGCGCGGTCGCCACCGGGCCGTCGCCGAAGGTCTTCCACGGCCGGCTCGCGTAGATGCCCTCGCTGTTGATCGCCATCCATTTTGTCATTTCGTCGAGAATGACCCGCTCTTCGTAATCGAGCTCGCCGCTGTTGGGCAGCGGGAAATTCAGCATCAGGTTCCCATTGCGGCTGACGATGTCGACCAGCAGATCAATCACATACTTGGGCGACTTGTATTGGGCCTCTCGGTTGTAGTGCCATTCGCCGATGCAGCTGTCAGTCTGCCATGGGTTCGCCGGAATGCCGGCAGCTACGCCGCGCTCCCAGTCCTGAACGCACGTTCCGACTTCGCAGTCGCTCGGCAGCTTGCTGGTGTACACGGCCTCGCAGCGGCCACCATGCCGATTGGTATCCACGTTGTAGAGGTTCGCTACAAGCGCCAGGCCGTACTCCTCGAAAAAGATGTCGCCATCGGTGTAGAGCAGATCGGGCTGGTGTTTGTCGACCAGATCTTTGATCCGGTAGAAGTAGTGCTGCTTCCACCGAGCCGGCGCCTGGCGGTCGTTGAGGATCCGATAGCTGTAGGGATAGTACTTCGGCAGCTCGTGGTAAAGATCGGCGTGGTCGGGGTCGGCGCCATCGTAGGACACTCCGGCGAGCGGACCGGTTTTGTCGCTCATATGCGACGTAGAGAACCAGTGGTAACTGGGCGCGAGATGCTCGCTCACTCCGAAGCGGAGCCCGTGCATTTTGGCGGCCTTCCTGAAGGCGCCGACGATGTCTCTCTTCGGCCCCGTGGCAGCGGCGTTCCAGCGTGGCTGGTACTTCGAATCCCAAAGATCGAATCCGTCGTGATGCACAGCCATGCTGCAGAAGTACTTTGCTCCAGCTTTCTTGTAGAGACCGAGCAGATGGTCCGGATCGAACTTGTCAGCCGTCCATGTCGGAATCAGATCCTTGAATCCGACCTTCGTCGGATGGCCATACGTCTTCAGGTGATACTCGTACTGCTTGTGGCCCTGGATGTACATGTTGCGGGCGTACCAGTCGCCGTATTCGACGGCGGACTGCGGTCCCCAATGCGCCCAAATGCCGAACTTGGCATCGCGATACCAGTCAGGAACTTGCCATTGGCGAAGCGACTGGCGCGTTCCCTGGAAGGGACCTGGCGCAATAGCCAGATCGGGATTCGCCGATACCTCTTGGATTGCGGCGCGTTCTTCGTCGAACCGCCCACCATCGTAGAGGATGGAGCTTGCTGCTCGGGATTTGCGGGAAAGAAGGAGCGCAGGCGCTCCAGAGATCAGGGAGAGCGCTCTTCTTCTGGTAATCCTCACGGTCTTGCCTCCACAGTATGTCTTTCAACTGAAGGAATTAGAAATCTCGGCCCGGGGCTACGGCTGAGTAATCACCCACATGGCCAGATAGAAATCCCCAGGGCAGAACCATGGTCGTAGAAGCATCCCCTTGCCGTAAAGTCGAAAGAATTAGCGCGAACCCGGGATCTCCGAATCTCGCCCCCCGTTTATGGATCTCTGAAATCGACGGCTTCTGACACCGCGCTCGCTCTCCTGTGCCCCGCATCGGACCTGCACGATTCACCACTGCCATCAAGCCACCCGATCAGCTTCGCAACCGCCTCGCTAACTCCCGAGCCCATGGCATCTTCGGGCCGCCATCGTGCTCACCCCGCCGTCTCAGCTCTCCGTAGGCGCTATTCAATCCCCATACATCCACCGCGCTAGCGGCTTACTGCAAATCGCCGGATCCACAATGCTCCGCAAAAGCAGCATCGGCCACCGGAAATTCCTGCACGCGGAGCACTGTCGATACGGCACTAGAGATGTATCACTGATCAATGCCAAATCGTCTGGGATGGTTCATCGACAATGGGAGCCAGAACGTGTTTTCTCCGACTATTCG
>Ga0302326_10013175_pt1 | contig 17538 bp, 13 predicted proteins | sample Palsa_T0_3_FD_202264 | JGI IMG/M metagenome (GOLD analysis project Ga0302326, IMG submission 202264) | Peat permafrost microbial communities from Stordalen Mire near Abisko, Sweden - Palsa_T0_3 | ecosystem: Environmental > Terrestrial > Soil > Palsa > Peat permafrost | place: Sweden: Abisko... | reverse complement strand
GTCCGCCGTACTCCCGCGCCTCCGCGACGTTGAGATCGCAGATCGCCCGCACCCGTGAATCAAGCTCATCCATGCCCACAGACGTTACCGTGCGACCCGCCCGTTTCCCGCTCGCTTTTGCCGCCACCCCGAGCGCCGGCCCCCAGGGCCGATACTGATGCGGTTGGATGGCGGACATGGCCCATGTTGATGAGTTCACGACCCGGCCGGAGCTCGCGGGGACGTTCGGGATGGTCGCGTCCACCCACTGGCTGGCTTCGGCGGCCGGGATGGCCGTCCTCGAGCGCGGCGGCAACGCGTTCGACGCGGCCGTCGCCGCCGGGTTCGTGCTGCAGGTGGTCGAGCCGCACCTGAACGGGCCGGGCGGCGAGGTCCCGGTCATCGGGCACCACGCCCGGCGCGGCGAGACGTTCGTGGTCTGCGGGCAGGGCACCGCGCCCGCCGCCGCCACCGTCGAGGCGTACGCCGGGCTCGGGCTCGACCTCGTGCCGGGCAGCGGGCTGCTGGCCGCGTGCGTGCCCGGCGCGTTCGGCGGCTGGCTGCTGCTGCTGCGCGAGTACGGGACGATGCGGCTGCGCGACGTGCTCGGCTACGCGATCGGGTACGCGCAGGCCGGCTACCCGCTCGTCCCCGCGATCAGCTGGTCGATCGCCAGCGTGGCCGAGCTCTTCCGCGAGCACTGGCACACCTCGGCCGAGGTGTACCTGCCCGGCGGCGGCGTGCCCGCGCCCGGCACCCGGTTCGCCAACCCCGCCCTCGCCGCCACCTACCAGCGCATCCTGGCCGAGGCGGAGGCGGCCGGCCAGGACCGCGACGAGCAGATCGAGGCGGCCAGGCAGGCCTGGTACGACGGGTTCGTAGCGGAAGAGATCGGCCAGTTCGCGGCGACCGAGGTGATGGACGTCACCGGCGAACGGCACCGCGGCCTGCTCACCGGCCACGATCTGGCCACCTGGCACGCCCGCCTCGAGCCGCCGGTGAGCTACGACTACGCCGGGCTGACCATCTGCAAGACCGGACCTTGGGGTCAGGGGCCCGTCTTTCTGCAGCAGCTCGCCCTGCTCAAAGGCTTCGACCTGCGGCCGCCCGCGGTGGAGCCGGGCAGCGCGGACTTCGTCCACCTCGCGATCGAGGCGGCCAAGCTCGCCTTCGCCGACCGGGAGGCGTGGTACGGCGACCCCAACTTCACCGACGTGCCGCTCGAAGCGCTTCTCTCGACCGCGTACAACGACGGGCGACGCCAGCTCATCACCGATACCGCCAGCGCCGAGTTCCGACCCGGCCGGCCCGGCGGCAGGGACATTGAGCTGCCGGAATTCACCAACGGTCCGTTCGATACCTCCGAATTTGACGTTGATGCCCGGCGCCGCCCACGGCCGGGCAGCGGCGACCCGGGGATCGACCCCGCCACCGGCGAACCGCTCGGCCGGTCGGCCCAGGCGCAGGCGCAGGCGAAGCGGGGCGACACCTGCCATCTCGACGTCGCCGACCGGTGGGGCAACGTGGTCAGCGCCACCCCCAGCGGCGGCTGGCTGCAGTCCTCCCCGGTCATCCCGGCGCTGGGCTTCTGCCTGGGGACGCGCGGGCAGATGTTCACGCTCACGCCCGGGCTGCCCGCGACGATCGCGCCCGGCAAGCGGCCGAGGACCACGCTGACGCCGACCCTGGCGCTGCGGGACGGGGAGCCCTACCTGGCGTTCGGCACGCCCGGCGGGGACCAGCAGGACCAGTGGACGCTGCACTTCTTCCTCAACCACGCGGTGTTCGGCATGAACCTGCAGCAGGCGATCGACTTCCCGGCCTTCCACTCCGCGCACATGCCGTCCTCGTTCTACCCGCGCGAGTCGCATCCGTTGCGGCTGGACGTCGAGGAGCGCATCGGCGCGACCGCGGTCGACGAGCTGCGACGGCGCGGGCACGACGTGCACGTCCAGCCGCCGTGGTCGCTCGGCCGGATCAGCGCCGTCGCCCGCAGGAACGGCCTGCTGTACGCCGCCGCCAACGCCCGCGGCATGCAGGGCTACGCCGTCGGGCGCTAGCCGGAAATCAGCCGTTCGATCCGAGTATCCGCAGGTAGCTGCCCTGAAAACCGCCCACGCAGAGCCGGGTCGACGCGCATCGGCCCAGGGGGCCCAGTGACACCGGCCGGGGGTCGACGATGACACCTGTCACGGGTAACGGCTGAGCGCGCGCACTACCGGCCGCCAGCCGCCCGATGGTGGGATCGGATAGTACGCGAAACCGACGGCCGGCCAACCCGGCTCACGGCAAGGGGACTAGCGAAATGAGCAACAGCGGAACGGGACCCGTGGTCTCGTTCGAAAACGTCAGCAAGCAGTACGGGGGCCTGAAGGCGGTCGACGGGCTCAACCTGGACCTGCGCCCGGGGGAGACGGTGGCCCTCCTCGGACCGAACGGCGCGGGCAAGTCAACCTCGCTCGACATGCTGCTGGCGCTGAAGAAGCCCTCCTCGGGGCGGATCCGGATGTTCGGCAGCGACCCGTACCACGCGATCAAGTCCGGCCGGGTCGGTGCCATGCTCCAGTCCGGCGGGCTGATGCCCGAGGTCACCGTGCGCGAGCTCGTCAGCCTGGTCGCGAGCCTGCACCCGCGGCCGCTGCCGGTCGAGACGACGATGAAGCAGGCCGGAATCGACAAGTTCGCCGACCAGCGGGTCGACAAGCTGTCCGGTGGCCAGACCCAGCGGGTCAGGTTCGCGCTCGCGATCGCGGGCGAGTGCGAGCTGATCGTGCTCGACGAGCCGACGACGGCGATGGACGTGGAAACCAGGCGGCTGTTCTGGGCGAACATGAAGGCCGAGGTGGCCGAGGGCCGCACGCTGCTGTTCGCGACCCACTACCTGGAGGAGGCCGACCAGGCGGCGGACCGGATCCTGGTCATCAACAAGGGACGGCTGCTGGCCGACGGCACCCCGGCCGAGATCAAGGAGCGGGCCGGCGCCAAGCGGATGTCGTTCCGCCTCGAGCGGGTGGACGAGCCGTTCTTGCTCAGCCTGCCCGGCCTTGAGAGCCTGGAGATACGGCACGACGTGGTGCAGATCCAGACCAGGGACTCCGACGCGACGCTCTACGCCGTGCTCGACGCCGGCTACCGGCCGAGCGAGATCGAGGTCTCCAGCCTCGGCCTCGAGCAGGCCTTCATCGCGATCACCTCGGAAGACGATCGGGCCGGCGGCGCGTCGGGCCCGGTCCAGGTGACACGGCACGCGAGCCCGGCCGGCGCCGGGAAGGAGATGAGCGGCAAATGAACAGCACCAGCGGCACCCTCGCCCTCGGCAAGGCCGAGATCATCAGGCTCAGGCGGAACAAGCGCTACCTGTTCTTCACCCTCGCCCTCCCGATCGTGCTCTACCTGGCGCTCTCCAAGACGGCGGCGACCGAGGGGGGCGTCTCCTTCAAGGTTTACTACTTGTTCGAGATGGCCTCGCTCGGCGCGTTCAGCGGGGCGTTCAACAACAACGCGATCCGCATCTCCCAGGAGCGGAAGGACGGCTGGATCAGGCAGCTCCGCCTGACCTGCCTGCCCGCCAACAGCTACGTGGTGGCCAAGATCATCGCGACGGTCGCGCTGACCGCACCGCAGATCGCGATCATGATGCTGCTCGGCCGGTTCTACGGCGACATCCAGCTGCCGATCTGGGAGTGGACGGTGATCGCGCTCACGATCTGGCTCGGCACGCTGATCTTCGCCGCGCTGGCGGTGGCGATCGGGTACTGGATGAACCCGAACTCGGTCCAGCCGGTCATCATGATCATCTTCCTGTTCTTCTCGCTCTTCGGCGGCCTGTGGTTCCCCGTCACCGGCGGGCTGAGGACGTTCGCGCAAGGCACCCCGACCTACCGGATCGTGCAGATCGGGACCGACGTGACCCTCCACGGCACCGTCTCGTGGATCCCGGTCAGCATCATCCTGATCTGGCTGGTGGTCTTCGTCGGGCTGGCGACGTTCGCGGTCAGGAACGCGGCCGAGGCGATCTGACCATGGCTGGAACCGGCGGTGACGACGTGGCAGCAACCAGCCCCAACCCGCGGCGCGCCGCCGACGACCTGTCGAGGGGCGCGCGCCTGTGGCGCGTGTCCCTCACCTCGGTCTGGCTCGTCTACCTCATCGAGCCGGTATCGGGCTTGTTCGGCCATCACCACGACGCCTACTACATCGGCGGCGGGCTGGGCATCATCGGGGCGTTCTGTGTGGTCTTCGTCATTACGCTGGCCGACTGGAACGCGAGCAACCGGCGCTCGGCGATCTGGCTGGGCGCGCTGTTCGCGCTGGCCCTGGCCGCCTGCGTCTTCTACGGGGGGTCGGGGGCGACCTCGCTCTGGATCTACGTGTCGGCTCTGGCCGGCCTGACGATCGCGGTGCAGCGCACGGCCCTCTGGGTGCTCGCCCTGATCGGCGCCAGCTACTGCGTCACCAGCCTGATCGGCCACGTCGACATGGGCGACTTCCTCATCAACCTGCTGCCGACGGTGCTGCTCGGGCTGGCCATGATCGGGCTCCGCAGCCACTTCGAGCTGACCCGCGAGCTGTCGGAGGCGCGGGAGACCGTGGCCAGGCTGGCCGCCAGCCAGGAGCGGCTGCGGCTGGCCAGGGACATGCACGACCTGACCGGGCAGTCGCTGTCGATGATCACGCTCAAGTCCGAGCTCGCCCTCCGGTTGCTCGGCCGGCTGCCGGCCGGGCCGGACCGGGACCGCGCCCGTGACGAGATCGAGCAGGTCGGGGCGGTCAGCAGGCAGACCCTGCACGACATCAGGGAGGCGATCAGCGGCTACCGGCGGCCGACGCTGGCGGTGGAGATCATCACCGCCCGCGCCGCCCTTGAGTCGGCCGGGATCGCGCCGCACGACGACGCGGAGCTCACGCTGCTGTCGGGCACGTTCGATCCCGACGCGGAGGCCGCGCTGGCCTGGTGCCTGCGCGAGGCGGTGACCAACGTGGTGCGCCATTCGGGGGCGCGCACCTGTCAGATCCGCCTCGCCCGGCACGCCGGGACGATCACCCTGGAAGTCCGCGACGACGGCCGGGGGCACGCCGCCGCCGAGGCGCCCGCCGCCGAGGCGGCCGGCGCCGGCACCGGGCTGCGCGGGATGTCGGAGCGGCTGTGCGCGGTCGGCGGCAGCCTGGAGCTGCGCCCGGCCGGGCCGCCCGGGTTCCGCCTCATCGCCACCGCGCCCGCCGACCCGCCCGCCGACCCGGTCGGCGACCGGCCGGCCGCAGGCCCGGCCGCGACCGCCGACGGCGGCACCCGGGCGATCGCGCGCAAGGGCGCTACCGTGGCTGAGTGAACACCATCCGGGTTCTGATCGCCGAAGACCAGGCGATGATTCGCGAGGCCCTCGCCGCGCTGCTCTCGTTCGAGGACGACATCGAGGTCGTCGCCCAGGTCGGCCGGGGCGATGAGGTGACGGCGGCCGCCAGGCGGTCCGACCCCGACATCGCCCTGCTCGACATCGAGATGCCCGGCCTTGACGGCCTCAGCGCCGCCGCCGAGCTCAGGCAGGCGTGCCCGAAGACGAAGATCGTCATCCTCACCACGTTCGGCCGCCCCGGCTACCTGCGGCGCGCGATGGAATCCGGCGTATCCGGATTTATCGTGAAAGATTCGCCGGCCGACAAGCTCGCCCGCACGATTCGCGACGTGCTCGGCGGCCAGCGCGTGATCGACCCCGACCTGGCCGCCGCCGCCCTGGCCGAGGGCGCGAGCCCGCTCACGCCGAGGGAGCGGGACGTGCTCGCGGCCGCCAGCGACGGCGCCACGATCGCCGAGATCGCGGGCAGCCTGTTCCTGTCCGAGGGCACCGTCCGCAACTATCTCTCCTCCTGCATCCAGAAGACCGGCGCCCGCAACCGCGCCGAGGCCCGCCGCGTCGCCGAGGAACACGGCTGGCTCTGAGCTGCACCGCTGTGAGCTGCACGAGCGGCCATATCGCCCAACCCGAAATGGGCCCATAAGATGAACCGCGTGGCAACCCCCGGTTATCTCCGTTACCCCCACGTTCACGGCGACCTGCTGACCTTCGTCACCGAAGACGACGTCTGGCTGGCCCCGGCCGAGGGCGGCCGCGCCTGGCGGCTGACCTCCGACGGCGGGCAGGCGAGCAATCCGCGGTTCTCGCCCGACGGCGCCACGATCGCGTGGACGAGCTGGCGCGACGGCGGCATCCCCGAGATCTACACGGCCGAGCTCGACGGCGGGACCGGCGGGCCCGCGACCCGGCGGACCTACTGGGGCGACCTGCGCACCCGCACCACCGGCTGGACCGACGGGGGCGAGGTGCTCGCCACCTCCGCCGTCGACCAGCCGTCCTCCCAGCGGACCCACGCGTACGCCGTGCCCCTCGGCTCCCCGCCCCGCCGCCTGCCGTTCGGCCAGGTCAACGACCTCGCGCTGACCACCACCGCGACCGCCCTGCTGACCGGGCAGCGCGGCGACCCGGCCTACTGGAAGCGCTATCGGGGTGGCACCGGCGGTCGGCTCTGGGTCGCCACCGGCGACGACCCGCTCTTCACCCGCCTCCTCGGCGGACTCAACGGCCAGCTCGCCAGCCCGATGATCATCGGCGGCCGCCTGGTCTTCCTCTCCGACCACGAGGGCACCGGCAACCTCTACTCGGCCGCGCTCGACGGCACCGACCTGCGCAGGCACACCGACCACGACGGCTTCTACGCCCGCAACCCCGCCACCGACGGCACCCGCGTCGTCTATCACGTCGCGGGCGACATCTGGACGCTCGACACCCTCGACACCCTCGACCCAGACGCGCGGCCGCGCAGGCTGGACATCCAGCTCGCCACCCCGCCGACCGCCCGCGCGCCCAAGCTGATCACCGCCGACGACCACCTGGGCGACCTCGACTGCGACAAGACCGGCCAGGCGAGCGTGGTGACCGTGCGCGGCACCGTGCACTGGCTCACCCACGACGACGGCCCGGCCCGGGCGCTGCTGGTCGACCCGGCCGCCCGCGCCCGGCTGCCGCGCGTGCTCGGCACGACCGGCTCGGTCGCCTGGGTCACCGACGCCAGCGGGGCCGACGCCATCGAAGCGGCTGAGATCGACGCCGAGCAGTCCGGGTCGACCCGGACCGTCGCCGCGGGCGACCTCGGCAACATCCTCGACCTGGCGTCGTCGCCGGACGGGGCCAAGCTCGCCGCCACCGCCGCCGACGGCCGGCTGCTGGTCATCGACGTCGAGTCGGGCGAGACGACCGAGCTCGCCCGCAACGACGACGGCGAGATCGAGGACATCGCCTGGTCGCCCGACTCGGCCTGGCTGGCGTGGGCGCAGCCGGGGCCGCAGCCGCTCGCCCGGATCAGGCTGGCGCGGGTCGCGGACGGCTCGGTCACGGACGTGACCGACGGCCGGTTCTTCGACAGCCACCCGGTCTTCACCACCGACGGGCTGTACCTGGCGTTCATGTCCCGCCGGACGTTCGACCCGATCTACGACGCGCACTTCTTCGACCTGTCGTTTCCGCTCGGCGACCGGCCTTACCTGGTGCCGCTGGCCGCGCACACGCTGTCCCCGTTCGGTCCCCAGCCCGGCGGCCGCCCGGTCGGCGGCGGGGAAAATTCCAAAGACCCGTGGCCCGAACGGTCCCCCCTGACTGTCGACACCGACACCATTTCCTCCCGCGTGGTGGCCGTCCCGGTCGACGAGGCCCGGTACTACAGCCTCGCCCCGGTCAAGGGCGGCCTGGTCTGGCTCCGGTACCCGGTCGCCGGGCTGCTCGGCGACGGCGCGGCCGACCTCGAGGAGAGCCGCCCGAAGCCGGCCCTCGAGCGCTTCGACCTCCGCAAGCGCGAGGCGAGCGTGCTCACCTCCGAGGTGAGCTGGTTCGCGGTCAGCGGCGACGGAACGCGGCTGGTGGTCGGCGACGACCACAAGGTGCGCGTGGTCCCGTCCGACCGGAAGGTCGATAACGGCTCGTCCGACGACGCGATCACCGTCGACCTGTCGCGGGCCCGGTTCTCGGCCGACCCGGCCGCGCTGTGGGCGCACGCGTACGAGGAGTTCGGCCGGCTGCTGCGCCGGGACTTCTGGACCCCGACCATGTCCGGCGTGGACTGGGACGGCGTGCTCGACGACTACCGCTTCCTGCTCGGCCGGATCAGGTCCTCGGCCGAGTTCGGCGACCTGCTCTGGGAGGTCGCGGCCGAGCTCGGCACGTCGCACGCCTACGTGATGCCGTCGAGCACGTTCACCGCCCGCAGCACCCTCCGCGGCGCGCCCGCGGCGCTGCTCGGCGCGGACGTGGCCCGCTCGGCCGACGGCCGCTGGCTGGTCGAGCGGGTGCTGCCGGGCGAATCGTCCGACCCGCACGCGCGGTCGCCGTTCGGCGCCCCCGGGGTGGCCGTGCGCGAGGGCGACGAGATCCTCGCGGTCGACGGCCGCCCGGTCGACCCGGTCTACGGCCCCTGGCCGGCCCTGGCCGGCACCCACGGGAAGCCCGTCGAGCTGACCATCCGCCCGGCCGACCCGTCCCTGGTCCCGTGGCCCCCGGCCGCCAAGGACGAAGACGACGACGAGGACGGCGATTCCGCCGACGCCCCCGCGTCCGAGAAAACCGACGCCGCTTCCGCCGCACCCGTCACCCCGGACTCTTCCGCCGCCACCGACGCCTCCGCCACCGACGCCTCCGCCACTTCTGACCCTTCAACCACTTCGGACTCCTCCGCCACCCCCGAGTCCTCAGCCGCCCCGGACGCCTGGGCCACCGCCACGGCCGAATCCTCGGCTGCCGCCGGCACCGCCGCACCGGAAAAGCCGGAGACCGGCGAGTCGGCCGACTCAGCCGAGCCCGCCGACTCCGCCGACTCCGCCGAGCCGGTCTACCCGGAGACCCGCCGCGTCGTCATCGTGCCGCTCTACGATGACCGCCGGCTTCGCTACCAGGACTGGGTGGCCGGCCGCCGTCAGTTCGTCCGCGCCCGGTCCGACGGCCGGGTCGGCTACCTGCACGTGCCCGACATGATGGGCGAGGGCTGGGCGCACCTGCACCGCGACCTGCGGACCGAGATGGGCCGCGAGGCGCTGATCATCGACGTCCGCGGCAACCGGGGCGGCCACACCTCGCAGCTCATCGTCGAGAAGCTGGCCCGCCGGATCACCGGCTGGAAGGTACCGCGCCGGCTGCGCCCCTACAGCTACCCGCACGACGCCCCCCGCGGCCCGCTGGTCGCCCTGACCGACGAGTTCGCCGGCTCGGACGGCGACATCGTGACCGCCGCGATCCGCAGCCTCGATCTCGGCCCCGTCATCGGCGCCCGCACCTGGGGCGGCGTGGTCGGCATCGACGGCCACGGCCACGAGCTGGTGGACGGCACCCACGTCACCGTCCCGAGGTACGCGACCTGGTTCAACGACTTCGGCTGGTCGGTCGAGAACTACGGCGTCGACCCCGACACCGAGGTGCTGATCACCCCGGACGACTGGGCCGTCGGCCGCGACCCGCAGCTGGAGGCGGGCGTCGACCGGGCCCTGGCGATGCTGGCGGAGAACCCGCCGGCCCCGCTCCCAGACCCGGCCACCGGCCCGGACAAGCGCCGCCCGCCCCTCCCGCCCCGCCCATAACCCCAGCCCCGCCCGCAACCCCAGCCCCAGCCCCACCCACAACCCCAGCCCCGCCCGCAACCCCAGCCCCACCGCGACCGCCGCCACGCGGCGGCGACCGCCGTGATCACGAAGACTTTTCTGATGACGTAGATAATTCGTGCTGTGCGAACGAAAAGTCTTCGCCATAAGAAATGTCTTCGTCTCATACGACTCGGCTTCGCCCTGCGCCCCTCGCGTAACAGCGCCCCCGCGCGCGTGAGCAGATCAGGCCCGTGCTTCCGCAGCTCCGCGACCGACGTCATGCCGAGGAACTGCATCGTCGACCGGAACTGCCCGGTCAGCAGGTCGAGGGCCCGGTCGACCCCGGCCGTGCCGCCGGCCATCAGCCCGTACAGGTAGGCGCGCCCGAGCACGGCCGCGTCGGCCCCCAGCGCGAGCGCGATCGCCACGTCGGCCCCGTGCCGCACCCCCGAGTCGACCAGCACGGTGAACGACGGCCCGACCGCCTCCCGGACCGGCGCGATCAGGTCGGCCGGGGCGACGGTCCGGTCGAGCTGCCGCCCGCCGTGGTTGGACAACTGCACCCCGTCCAGCCCGAGCTCCATCGCCCGCCGCGCGTCGGCCGGCCCGACCGGCCCCTTGAGCAGCAGCTTCCCCGGCCAGCGAGCGCGCAGCGACTCGATGTCGGACCAGTTCAGGTCGGCATCGAAGAAGTCGGCCGTCTTCCGGATCGTCGTCCGGGGCCGCCCGGCGAAGTTGGCGTAGTCGAGTGACGGCCCCGACAGCAGCTGGTACCAGTAGGACGGCTTCGCCGCCACCGAGGCGATCGTCGCCAGCGTGAGCTCAGGCGGGATGGAAAGCCCGTTGCGCAAGTCCCGCACCCGATTGCCCGCCACGACCGTGTCGACCGTGACCACCAGCGCCGTGTACCCGGCAGCGGCGGCCCGGTCCACCAGGTCGTACGACTGCACCCGGTCCCTGGTCAGGTACAGCTGGAACCACAGCTCGGCGGCCGGCCCGACGCTGCCCCGCAGCTCCTCGATCCCGGTCGTGGCCATCGTCGACAGCGTGTACGGCAGCGAGTGCCGGGCGGCCGACCGCGCCCCGCCGATCTCCCCGTCCGGGTGCATCATCCGCGTGTACCCGGTCGGCCCGAGCACCAAAGGCACCGGCAGCGTCGACGAGAAAACCGGGGCCGACGTGTCGGCCGAGGCCACTCCCGCCAGCACCCGGGGCAGGAACCGCCAGGAGCGGAAGGCGGCCACGTTCGCCGCCACCGCGATCTCCTCGTCGGCCGCCCCGTCCACGTAGTCGAACACCGGCCGCGGGATCCGCCGCTTGGCCGCCCGCCGCAGGTCGGCGATGTCGTAGCAGGACCCGAGCCGGCGCGCCTGAGCGTCCAGCGGCACCGTCCGCAGCCGGACCAGGCTCCGCATCTCCCGCACCCTCATGATCGCGACGATACGCCGCGCTCCCCGCTTTGCGAAGATCGCCCGACCCCAACCGACCCCCCGGCGAACTGTGTTCCCCCGCTCGCCCGCGCGGGCGCCGCCGCCGCGGCCAGCCCGCATTCATGTATATTAAAACAATCCAAAAAGTAGGCATTACGGCACGGCGAGAGGCGCACGCGATGTCCCTGCGGTTCCACTGGTTCCTGCCCACCAACGGCGACGGCCGCGACATCGTCGGCGGCGGTCACGGCGTGGCGACCGGCGCGGCCGGCGCGATCAGGCCGCCGTCGGTGAAGTACCTGGGACAGATCGCCCGCAGCGCCGAGCAGCTCGGCTTCGAGGGCGCGCTCACCCCGACCGGCACCTGGTGCGAGGACGCGTGGCTGACCTGCGCGATGCTGACCGAGGTGACCGAGCGGCTGAAGTTCCTGGTCGCGTTCCGCCCCGGCCAGATCAGCCCCACCCTGTCGGCCCAGATGGCGTCGACCTTCCAGCGCCAGTCGCAGGGCCGCCTGCTGCTCAACGTCGTCACCGGCGGCGAGACGGCCGAGCAGCGCGCCTACGGCGACTTCCTGGACAAGGACCAGCGCTACGAACGCACCGGCGAGTTCCTCGACATCGTCACCCGCCTCTGGCAGGGCGAGACCGTCACCAAGACCGGAACCCACCTCAGCGTCGAGGGCGCGAAGCTGTCCAGGCTCCCCGACCCGGTCCCCGACGTCTACTTCGGCGGCTCGAGCAAGGCCGCGGGCCCGGTCGCCGCCAAGTACTCCGACGTCTACCTGACCTGGGGCGAGCCGCCAGCCGCGGTCAACGACAAGCTCCGCTGGGTCGAAGGCCTGGCCGAGCAGCAGAACCGCACGCTCCGCCTCGGCATCCGCCTGCACACGATCTCCCGGGACACCTCCGAGGAAGCCTGGCGGCAGGCCGGCTACCTGATCGAGCGCGTCACCGACGACATGATCGCCAAGGTCCAGGCGGGCCTGGCGACCAGCCAGTCGGAGGGCCAGCAGCGGATGCGCGCGCTGCACCAGAGCGGCGCCCGCCGGGACCTGCGCGACCTCGAGATCCACCCGGGCCTGTGGGCCGGCGTCGGCCTGGTCCGCGGCGGCGCGGGCACCTCCCTGGTCGGCAGCCACGAGGAGGTCGCCGACCTCATCGAGGAGTACGCCAAGACCGGCATCACCGAGTTCATCCTCTCCGGTTACCCGCACCTGGAGGAGGCATACTGGTTCGGCGAGGGCGTGCTGCCGATCCTCGAGCGCCGCGGCCTCTGGCAGCACCCTGCCCCGCCCAAGGACGCGCCGCAGACGGTCGTCCCGTTCACGCCGACGCACCCCGCCGCCGCCCAGCCCGCCGCCGCGCCGCCCGCAACCGATCGGATCGCCGCATCATGACCACCATCGCCGTCGTCACCGGCAACCCCAAGCCGAACTCGCGCACCCACGGCGTCGCCCTGGCCGTCGCCGACGCGCTCGCCAAGGAACTCGGCGAGAGCGGCACCGACCGCCTGGTCATCGACCTGGCCGAGCACGCGCCGCGGCTGTTCGACTGGACCGATCCCGAGCTCACCCGGCTGACGGCCGAGGTCGCCGCGGCCGACATCGCGATCTTCGCCTCGCCGACCTACAAGGCGGCCTACACCGGCCTGCTCAAGGCGTTCCTCGACCGCTACGGCAGCAACGGCCTGGCCGGCGTCACCGCGGTCCCGGTCATGACCGGCGGCTGGCCCGGCCACCTGCTCGCGGTCGAGGTCCACCTGCGCCCGGTCCTGGTCGAGCTGGGCGCGACCGTCCCCGCCCGCGGCCTCTACGTCACCGAGCCCGAGCTGGCCGACCTGGACGCCGCCGTCGCGAAGTGGTCCGCCACCGCCGCCCCGCTCATCAGAACCTCAACCCAAAACTAGATTCAACCCCCGTCATCTCGAACGGTCCCGGGCGACTCCCTGTCGCCCGCCTTGACCTAAGATCCGGTAGACCGGACGCACACCGCCGCGTCCGGGCCTGAAATCATTGCCGCCAACCGGGGCAACCTTCCGGCGCCCTCAGCATCCTTAAGGGCGTGCAGCAACCCACGGAAACGCTTCCGACCGGCCTGGAGGCCAGGCAGCGCGTCTCGGCGCTTTACCAGACCCACGCCCTGGCCTTGAAGAAGCTCGCCTTCCTGATGACCGGCGACCAGCCGACCGCCGAGGACATCGTGCAAGACGCCTTCCTCGGCCTCTGCCGTCGCTGGCCGTCCCTGCACGAGACGGGCAACGCCCTCGGCTACCTCCGCGCCAGCGTCCTCAACGGCTGCCGGTCGGTGCACCGCCTCCGGTTCCGCCGTCAGGGCATCACCCTCGACGCGCCGGCGGACAGCCTGTCGGCCGAGGACATCGCCGTGCTGGGCGAGGCCAACCGCGAGGTGCTGGCCGGCATCCGGCGGCTGCCGCCCAGACAGCGGGAGGCCGTCGTCCTCCGCTACTACCTCGACATGACCGAGGACCAGGCCGCCCAGGCGATGGGCGTCACCCGGGGCACCGTGAAGTCGGCCACCTCCCGGGGCCTGGCCGCCCTGGCTCGCATGCTCGAGGAGACCAAGTGAGCACCGAAGAGCCTATGAGCATCGAAGATCGCGTCCGCACCGCCACCCAGGCGGGCGCCGCCCTGGTCCGCGACATCGGCCCGATGGTCGCGGAACCCGCGAAGGTTCGCTTCCGCCGCCGCCCGGCGCGACCGCTGCGCCGCTGGCTCTCCTGGGGAATCCCGCTCGCCGCCGCGGCCGCCGTCGTCCTTCTCGCGCTGAGCCTGGTCACCGTGCGCGGCACCCATTCCGGTGCCCCTGCGCTCGGTCGCTCGGTCGCCCCGACGCTATCCCCCCGGCCGGGGGGCCCATCGCCGTCCCCGGTGCCCCGCTACTACGTGGCGCTCGACCAGGGAGAGACCTCCTCCGGAAATCACGGGTCATACCAGACCTCCCTGATCGTGGGCGACGACGTGACCGGCACGGCGATCGCCACCGTCAACCCGCCGAGCGGCATGGAGTTCCTGAGCGTCCAGGGCGCATCCGACGACCGGACGTTTGTGGTCATCGGCGGCAGCAAGCTGAACCCGGTGCCAAGCGCGTGGTACCTGCTGCGCATGGCCCCGGGCTCCGATCGTCCTTATCAGCTGGCCAAGGTGCCCATCAAGCTAGCGGGCGGCGGCAACGCCGAGGTCCTCGCCTACGCGCTCTCGCCCGACGACAGTGAACTGGCGGTCGAGTCGCAGCAGGGGTCTCAGGACAGCGGCGCCAACGTCACCACGCTGGCGATCTACTCGGTGTCGTCGGGAGCGGAACTGCGTGCCTGGACGACGGGCGGCTACACGCAAGAGCTTGGGTACCCGGACGCGCTGTCCTGGCTTCCCGGCGGTCGGCAGCTGTCGTTCAGCCATATCCCGCCTGGCCGCCACGATGCCGACCAGGATCAGGTGCGCACGATCAACGTGACCGGCCACGGCATCGACCTGCTGGCCGCCAGCCGGGTGGTGCTCACGGTGACGGACCCGCCCTCGAGCCCGTCCACCTGCTGGACGTTGAACCTCACACCGGACGGCGGGACGGTCATCTGCGGCACTCAGTACAACGAGTCGGCCGACGATCGAGGCACCGACGCGGGCTGCGCCAGCGCCGGACTGGAGTTCACCGCGTACTCCGCCCGCACCGGCAAACCCGTCCGAGTCCTGTACAAGGACCAGGGTCCGTGCAGCAACGGCGAGACCGCCGTGCTGTGGACGGACTCCTCAGCCAGGTACGTCATCGGCGCAACGGAAACCAACCTCGGCAACCAAGGCGGAAAGCAGGCCGGCCAGCTCGGCGTGATCACCGACGGCCACCTCCGTCCGCTCAAGCTGCCCGCGAGCGCGCGCCAGACGGACTACCTGACCGTCGCGTTCTAGCGAGCCGACCCCGCCCGTCGGAAATCTGGGATGCTCGGCTCATGCACAGGGCGCCGCACCGGACATCCCGATCCGGGGCGATGCGGCGGATGGCCCGTACCGCCCGCATCGCCGTGGCGGTCCTGACCGTAAGCCTTGCCGCGGGCATTGCCGCCGGGGTCGCCACGGACGCGGACATGCCCGGGACGCCTCACTACGGCTTGTCGAAGTTGCAGCGGCCCGGAGTCGGCGCCGTCTTCGTCGGCTTCGGCGTGGCGATGCTGGTCATAGGCGCGATGAGGATCGGCTACGTACTGCACGAGCGACGTCGCAAGCCGAATAAGGTGTACCGCACCAAATACGAAAGCGGGCTGACGCGCCCGCAGTACCTCCGCCGCCTCGGATCTCTCGAGCTCGCCTTGGTCGCGATGTGCTGCGTGGGTCTCTGGCTGCGGCATCGATACGGCTGACCCCGCCGACGGGGACTAGCGCAGGTCCGGCGGAACCTGAAAGCTGCCGGTGGCCCGGGCGGTGGCGAAGCCGGGCTTGATGACCGTGTTGATCAGCCGCAGCCGCTCGTCGAACGGGGCGAACGCGCTCTTCATCGCGTTGAGCGTCAGCCACTCGATGTCCGACCAGCCGTAGCCGAACTCGCGCACCCCGAGCTCGAGCTCCGAGCTGAGCGTCACCTGGCTCATCAGCCGGTTGTCGGTGTTGACGGTCACCCGGAACTGCAGCTGGCGCAGCAGCCGCAGCGGGTGCCGTGCGATCGACGGGGCCGCGCCGGTCTGCACGTTGGACGACGGGCACATCTCCAGCGGGATGCGCCGGTCGCGGATGTAGCCCGCCAGCCGGCCGAGGGCGACGTCGCCGTCGGGGGAGATCTCGATGTCCTCGGTGATGCGCACCCCGTGGCCCAGCCGCTCGGTGCCGCAGTACTGCACCGCCTCCCAGATCGACGGCAGCCCGAACCCCTCGCCCGCGTGGATCGTGATGTGGAAGTTCTCCCGGTGGATGTACTGGAACGCGTCCAGGTGGCGGCTCGGCGGCCAGCCCGCCTCGGCCCCGGCGATGTCGAACCCGACCACCCCGTTGTCCCGGTGCTGGACCGCCAGCTCCGCGATCTCGAGCGACCTGGCCGCCGTGCGCATGGCCGTCAGCAGCGCGTACACCCTGATCGGGCGGTTCTCGCTGCCCTCGACGAAGCCGGCCAGCACGGCCCGCACCACCTCGTCGAGGGTGAGGCCGCGCTCGGTGTGCAGCTCGGGCGCGAACCGGACCTCGGCGTAGACGATCCCGTCGGCGGCCAGGTCCTCGGCGCACTCCCGGGCGACACGGCGCAGCCCGTCGGCCGTCTGCAGCACGCCGACGGTGTGCCGGAAGGCATCCAGGTACAGGTTGAGATGACCGCGGTGGGCGCCGGCGGTGAGGATCTTGGTCAGCTCGTCCGGGTCGCGGGTCGGAAGATCGGCGTAGCCCGTCTCCTCGGCCAGCTCGATCACCGTCGCCGGGCGCAGCCCCCCGTCGAGGTGATCGTGCAGCAGCACCTTGGGCACGGCGCGGATCTGGTCAAGGGACGGGCTCACCCAGGCTCACACTCCAACCTGGTCCAGGACCAGCGCCGTCGGCGCGGGCGGCTCGCGGCCGATCGTCACCGCGCCCTCGAGTGCCTCAACCGCGGCCGCGAACCGGCCCGGGTCGTCGGCCTGCAGCTCGAGCACGGGCTGCCCGGCGGTGACGTAGTCTCCCGGCTTGGCCAGACAGCGCACGCCCGCGGTATGGCTGACGGCGTCCTCTTTGCGCGCCCGGCCGGCCCCGAGCCGCCAGGCCGCGACGCCGACCGCGCGCGCGTCCAGCCGGGTAACCCAGCCGTCGGCGGCGGCCGGCAGCGCCTCCATCCGGTGCGCCGCCTCCGGCAGTCGCGCGTCCGGGTCGCCGCCCTGAGCCTTGATCATCCGCTTGAACACCTCGAGCGCCCGCCCGCTGGCGATCGCCTGCCGCGGGTCGGCCTCGAGCCCGACCAGCTCGAGCATGTGCTCGGCGAGCGCGAAGGTGACCTCCATCAGATCGGCCGGACCCTCGCCGCGAAGCGCCTCGACCGCCTCGGCGACCTCGAGGGCGTTGCCGACGGCCCGGCCGAGCGGGGCGTCCATCCGGGTGACCAGCGCCCGGGTCCGGACCCCGTGTTCTTCGCCGAGCGCGACCATCGTCCGGGCGAGGTCGAGCGCCCGCTCCCGGTCCCGCATGAACGCGCCCGTCCCGGTCTTGACGTCGAGTACCAGGGCGCCGGTTCCCTCGGCGATCTTCTTGGACATGATCGAGCTGGCGATGAGCGGAATCGACTCGACCGTCCCGGTCACGTCGCGCAGCGCGTACAGCCTCCGGTCGGCCGGCGCCAGGCCGTCGCCGGCCGCGGCGATCACCGCGCCGACCTCCGCCAGCGCCGCGGTCAGCTCGTCGTTGCCGAGGCTGGCGCGCCAGCCAGGGATCGACTCGAGCTTGTCCAGGGTGCCGCCGGTGTGCCCGAGGCCGCGCCCGGACAGCATCGGCACGACCGCGCCGCAACTGGCCACCAGCGGCGCCAGCACCAGCGAGACCTTGTCGCCGACGC
>Ga0302326_10013163_pt1 | contig 17545 bp, 14 predicted proteins | sample Palsa_T0_3_FD_202264 | JGI IMG/M metagenome (GOLD analysis project Ga0302326, IMG submission 202264) | Peat permafrost microbial communities from Stordalen Mire near Abisko, Sweden - Palsa_T0_3 | ecosystem: Environmental > Terrestrial > Soil > Palsa > Peat permafrost | place: Sweden: Abisko... | reverse complement strand
TCCTTCTGCGCGTTCCTGTGTCTTGGGTGTACCAACACACGCGCCCCCAGTCCACAGATCAGATTCCGCATATCCGGATCGGGAAGTACCTGCGTTTTTCGGCCGCTGACATAGCGGCCTATCTTCAGCGTTGCCGAACCCCAGAGCCACGTTTCTCCAACCGCGATGCCGTTCGTTGACAGTCGGTCTATAATGCAGTCGGCGCAGGAAAGGGTAGTGGAACCAGCGGGAAAAAGGAGCAAGCCCCGCATGGCTCGACGCCGTTTCCAAAAAGGCTATTTGTTTAGAAAAGGAAAAGTATGGGCAGGCCGCTGGTGGGAGGACATTATCCAAGAGGACGGCACGCCGGGCAGAGCCCGACGGTTCGTCACGATCGGTATGATGCCCAAGCGTCAGGCCCAATCGTTTCTCGACCAGCATCTTCAACCCTTCAACCGAGGCACGCACCAACCGCAATCCGTTTTGCTTTTCGACCAATTCGTCCGGTCACGATGGATCCCCGCCGCGATGCCGCTGCTTGACGCCGTTTCGCTCAAGCTCGATCGCGCGGCGCTTTCCAAAATGGGCCCAACGTCGCAACGGCCAGGATCGGTCGTCGCATATGGATCGTATCTGCGCTCACACCTCGTCGCCGCGTTCGGCAGCAAGACGCTCAACGAAATCACCCGTTGGGATATTCAGAACTTTCTCGCCGAAAAACTCAAACAAGGCTATGCGGGGGCGCACGTCCACGGGATGCGCACAACAATGAGCAAGATTTTGCAATCCGCTGTCGAGTGGGGACTATTGACTGATAATCCCGCGCGCGGCTGCCGGATCGCAAACCGCACTCCCGCAAAGAAGCGAAATTTCCTCATGCCGGATCAGGTGGAGAGTCTCACGAATGCCTTGCCCGATCCGTGCAGGACAATCGTGCTGATCGCCGTTTCGACCGGCTGCCGTATCGGTGAAATTCTTGCCCTTCGGTGGGGAAGGGTCGATTTTGCCGCCGGCTCGATTGCCATTGAGGAAACCTATTCCGACGGATTCGGCCCGCCGAAAACGAAAAGCAGCAGGCGCATTATTCCCCTGAGCGAATCGCTTAAGAAAGCGCTCAAGGAAAGGCTTGCAGCCAGTTCGCGGACAAACGCGGAAGACCTCGTGCTCAGCACCCGAACGGGTACGCCGCTCAGCCCGAAAAATCTGCGCAACCGCGTGCTGGAACCGACGCGACGGAAACTTGGACTTCCACGAATCTCGTGGCACAGTTTCCGCCACACCCACACGACATGGCTGAGCGAGGCCGGCGTCTCACCGCGCGTCGCGCAGGCCATTCTCGGACACTCCGATGTGTCTATGACATTGAACATCTACACGCAGATCGTGCCGGACTCGCAGCGACAGGCCATCGAAAAGATCGCCGCGATTTTGGACACAAATGGACACAAATCGGGACAAGCGGTCCTCGTAGAGGCAAACGCAAGATAATGAAACGCAGCACATTAGAGGGTAGAGGTGGTGAGCCGCCCAGGACTCGAACCTGGAACCCTTTGATTAAGAGTCAAATGCTCTACCATTGAGCTAGCGGCCCACAAAACTTCGGAATTTTACCGTGAACCGGCGCGTTTGTCGAATCCACCCCCGAAATGCCCTTCGCCGCTGGCCCGCAGGATGAATCGCGCGCGCGGGGAACTCATCGTATAATCAGCGAAGCTCCATCGAGGGGGGAGAACTCATGGCTGACAAAATGAACGTCCCGGAGAGCGAATGGAAGAAGAAGCTCACGCCGGAGCAGTACAACGTCACACGCCGCAAGGGGACCGAGGCGCCGTTCACCGGCGAGTACACCGACACTGAGGAGGAAGGCGTCTACAAGTGCGTTTGCTGCGGCGAACCGCTATTCAGTTCCGATGCGAAATTTCATTCCGGCTCCGGCTGGCCGAGTTTCTATAAACCGCTGAGCGAGGAAAATGTAGCGATCGAGCGCGACGCCTCCCACGGAATGTTGCGCGAGGAAGTGGTCTGCAGCAAGTGCGATGCGCACTTGGGACACGTATTCGATGACGGCCCGAATCCAACCGGCTTGCGGTACTGCATCAACTCGGCGGCATTAAAGCTCGAGGAAAAAGACAAAAAGTAGTCGGCAGAGAGATAGAGAGCCGCCCCCAGACTCGATTTTCTTGCACCTCAGCTCTAGTGGTCGAACGAATACAGAACCGGGTCGACGTCAGCGGGCGTGGACGACACCAAGCGAACCGTGGACGGCGAAACGACGTAGAAGACGAATGAGCCCGGCATCCCGTTGGGCGAAGTGAAGGCGATCGTTCCGCGTCCGTTTGGCAACGTCGAGTAGGTGCCGGTCAGCGTGTCGACCGTTGTGGACGAGTCCGCGGGATTCACAATCGCGATGGTGTCCGGCCCCGAAATATTTCCCGCTCCGTCAGCGGCAAACGAGCCTACCACGTTAGTCACCTTGGTCTCCGCCATATACCCGGCACTGATGACGTAGCTTCCCGATACCGAAGCGTTGCTGAAACTTGTCAGCGGCGCGGTCTGCGGCTCGAGCCGGCCGAGAGAACCGGGAATATCGGAGCCAATGAAAAAGCCGGAATTATTGGCGTTCAGGTAGGCCACACCCAGCAAAATTCCCTCGTTAGCGATGGTGACGCGGCCATCAGCGGCGATCGTGTAGGTTCCCGAAACCGGCGCGCCCGCGGTGGAGGTAATCTTCCCGGCGTCGTTCTGATCGTAGAAAAACGAGAGCGTGCCGCTGCCGTTGCCGGTGAGCATTCCCGCGAAAGTCGTGGCGCTAGCGCCGTCCAGCCCGGTTCCGGTCACTACGCCGGTTCCGTTTAACGCGCTGGCGTCGAAAGCGCCGCTGGTGCCAGTTGGTTGTTGCAGCAATGCTTCGCCGAAGGTGATGAAAGTGGGCGTGGGTATTGCGGGTGGAGTGGTGGTCCGAAGCGTGTCGGATGGAATTAAATAGAAATCCGTCGGCGTTGCCATCCACAAAATGTAATTTACGTAGAACTGGCCGCCGAGAAACAGGTTCATAGTGCCGCGGCCGTCCGCGGTCATCGTATAACTGCCGGTAATCCCCGGGTGTGAGCTGTTGGTTCCGGCATCGTTGGCGTCCAGATAGCCGGTGCTGACGGTTCCACTGCCGTTCAACGTCAATGTCCCGGCGCTCGCGGCGCGCTTGAGCATTTGGTCATATCCCGCCATGCCGAAAGCGTAACTTCCCGTTAGATCGGCCACCGAAAACGAAGTAGTCGACTGGGGCTTGAAAATCCCGGAGCCGCGCAGGCCTGTGGCATCGGACTCAATGAATCGCCCTGTGCCATCTCCAGCCATCGAAAATAAATACGTCACGGTTGAGGTTCCGCCGTTCTCGGTGATGGTAAGAATCATACTGCCGCGGCCATCGGGATCGAGGGTATAGGTGCCGGTGAAAGCCACACCTGAGGCGGTCTTCTGCGCCTGCGGGTAGTTGATGTCTTCGGTCCCGCCCGAAATTGTCCCGCTGCCGCTGGCGGTGAAGTCCCCGGAGATTATGGTAGGACCCACGGCGCTGAATCCCTCGAACAAAAACACGTAGGCGCCATCGAGTTGGGCCTCGTCCTGGGTGGTGGTGGTATTCGAGGTAATGGTAATGCTGAAAGTTTTTGATACCGATTGCTGCGGCGCTTCGGAATCCGTCGCGCGCACGGTAAAGGTGGAAGTTTCCAGGCGCACCGGCGCGCCGGTGATCGCGCCGGTGGCCGCATTCAATGACAAGCCCGATGGCAGCTGTCCGGTGGTAATCGTCCAGGTAATCGGAGCGAGGCCGCCGGTGGTTTGCAGCGTGGCGCCGTAACCGGTCGCGGTAACGCCTTGGGGAAGAGAAGTGGTGGTGATCGCTAACGGTGGCGGCGGAGCAATGGTGATGCTCAAAGTGACCACCGCCTTCTGCGGTGGGAGCGCCGAATCGATCACCTGCACGGTGAAGCCGGTGGTGCCGGGAGTGATTGGTGTGCCAGAGATTTGCCCGCTGGTTGGGTTCAGCAGCAGGTCGGTGGGTAAAACTCCACTGCCGGCTATCAGAGACCAGGTATATGGGGGAATACCTCCGTACGGGGTCACTGCCGCGTTGTACAGGCTACCCACTTGGCCGGCCGGTAATTGGCCAGTTTGAATCCCGAGCGGCGGAGGTGGCCCGATACCAATGGTAAACGCCTGCGTGGCGGTGATCGGCGGGTTGCCGCTGTCTGCTACCTGGATCGTGAAGCTGTTGGTGGTGTTGGAGCCAATAGGCGTTCCCTGGACGGTGCCGGAATTGGCTAGCGAAAGGCCCATCGGCAGGCTGCCGGATATCACAGTGAAACGCAAAGGCGAAATACCGCCGGTGACCGCAATAGGCTGGGTGTAGGAGGTGCCGTTGATTCCGTTGGGCAGCGTAAGGGTCGTGAAGGTTGGCGGCAGGACAACGTTTATCGTAGCGGTTGCTGTGGTGGTGCTGTTGACCCTGGCGGTGGCGGTGAGGGTGACCGTGATCTGAGTCGTCAGCCCAGTGGGCGCAGTGTACGTGACACCAGCGAAGGTGGTGTTCGAGAATGTGCCGCAGCTATCGCCGCTGCAATTCGGCCCGGTAAGCTTCCAACTGACCCCCGAATTCGAAGTGTCGTCGATGACGCTGGCGGTGAAAGTGATGGATTGGCCCTGATCGACGTCCTGCCCGGTGGCCGGAAGGAGCTTGATCGTCGGCGTGGAACCCGCGGAATTGCCGCCGCATCCTCCCAATACAAATAGCAACAGGCACAACCCGCCGACCACCGACACCCACCGCTTCATGAAACCTCCGCGATTGATTGTGACACGACTCGCATCGAATCGAACAATTCAGAGAACAGGGTCACACCCCGGACATTCGAGCGAACCCTGGTGCGAATCTCCCGGCTGGAATGGGATGCAGGCTGCTTCGAAGCACGCAAAAACCAACGGCTTGAATAACAAATTGCCCCTATTCGTGTCAACGCGGATCATTTATACCCCAAATTCGGTCTGGAGTTCACTGTTGATGCGCGCGCACCGGCCATCGTTGCCCGTGCGGCTCTCATGGTTCGGCCGGTATGGGGGGATGCAAGGGTGGAGCGATCGAAATGGGCCAGCGTGGATACCGAGGCTGGCCCATCCTTCGCACCTATCACTCGTGAGGTGCGACGCTGCAGAGTCCTGGTTTTAGCGTTGCGCGACGAGTGCGGCGATCAGTTTGGCGGCTTGCGGCGAACCCAGGCCGGTAACGAAATCGTAGCCTGGGCCTGCGTCGCAAACGGCTCCGCAGGAGCCGTTCGTTCCGTTGGTCACGGCGTGAAAATACACTCCGATCCGGGATTTTGCCAACGTATACGAATCGCCATTCGTGCTGCTGAGAGGCGACTTGCGCGTCGCAGCGCGCATCGAGTTGGCGATGGCGATCAGCGCAGACCACTGCGGTGCGGCGGCACTGGTGCCCCCCCACGCGAAACCATCCGGCTTGTCCCTTGATCCGCACTGAATCGTAGACCGCGTATCCCTTGTCTGGGTCAGCGCCGTAAGAGACATCAGGGACGCCGCGGACTCCCTTTCCGTGGTCGGGTATTCCGTAGCTGGCCTGGTAAAACGGCTCGAATTCATTGGCGCTCAGCCCCCCCACTTCCACCCCACGCCGATTCGCTCAGATAGTTGCCGTGCGAATCCAGGGAAAGCGAAGTGCCTCCGACGGAGAGGACCGACGGTGACGCGGCCGGATACCGCACCCCCATCCGCTGTCGCCCGAAGCGGCGACGAAAGTGACTCCGTTGGAAATGAATCGCGTGTCGTATGCGCTCTCGCCCGACCATTCCGGAGTGCCCCAGCTCATCGCTACGGCGGAGGCGCCATAGTGCACGGCGACGCCAACCGCAGCCAGCAAGTCGCTCAGATTATCGCCGGAGGCTTCGACCAGAATAATATCCGCCTGCGGCGCAATCGCATGCGCCCATTCGACGCCGAGACTTGTTTCCATGGCCCAGTCGGGATTGGCGGGCGGTTTTATGGAGGTCGCGTATATCTTGCGGAAACAGCCATTGTCCGCGGTACAAGCGCGCAAGTTGAATTGTTTGTCGAAAACGCCGAGGTCGGCCTCGATGTTGGGATCGTCGAAAGCATCTGCGATACCAATGGTTTGCCCCGCGCCTTGATTGGCAATCATATCAAAACCGTAGGCATGGCGGATCTGCGCGGGCGAGTAAGCCGCCGGCCCGGTCTGCGCGTCACCTTGAATGATGTGATGGGTTCGCGCCAGGCTCAGTCGCTGGCCGTCCACCATGCGCGCATCACTGGAGGAGGCTTCCTCCTGTTGCTGGGCTCGCGCCGCTTCCCCGAGCGCCAAGCTCATGGCCAAAAGGGTGAGACCTAGACGTACTTTTCCCGCGGCCCTTCGCATTCGTCGTTCCCCCTGAGGTGTGCGCGCCGCGATGCGGTGCCTTGTGGAAGTGAACACCCACGCCCGAGCAGCCTGCAAAGAGTACGGGGCGCGCAAATAGAGTCCGAATGGCGCAGCCGTAGCGCTGGGAAAGTACGAATGGCCTAGTGTTTAACGTGCGCCGAATTGAAACATCACCGTCGGGCATTCGGCGCTACAACCTTTCGGTTTCTCTATACATCTCCCATATGCGAAGATGCAGGCGGGAATTGCGGGTGGCGCCGCGGGGTATTTCCTTTCGCAAAGAAAACGAAAAGAAGAGTTTGGGCCGCTTTGGTGTTCCGCCCCCTTTCCAGAGGGACCTGTTTTTTAGTATAAGTTTACGTTCGCTCGCTGGACGGCGATCCGGCCTCGCGCCGTATTTCTCCATCGGCACCAAATGGGTTGGCGGGTATACGCGGCAGGAAGTGGGCGAAACGCGCAGCAGCATCGGTACCTTATGGGAGGTCACGTTGATAGAAGTCCAGGATTTAACCAAGACGTTCGGCGACAACACCGCCGTGAACCATCTTTCCTTCACGGTGAACAAAGGTGAGATTCTCGGATTTTTGGGTCCCAATGGCGCAGGCAAGACCACGACCATGCGCATCCTCACCGGATTCATGCCCGCCACGAGCGGCACGGCGCGGGTCGCGGGATACGATGTTTTCACCGATTCGATCGAAGTGCGCCGCCGCATCGGCTACCTGCCCGAGAATCCTCCGCTGTACAGCGATATGACCGTTGCCGATTACCTCGATTTCGTAGCGCGCATCAAGGGTGTGGGACCGGATAAGCGCCGCCAGCGCGTGGACGAAGCGATGGAGAAGACCAACATTGGCGACAAACGAAACGAGCTGATCAAGCGGCTGTCGCGCGGCTACAAGCAGCGGGTGGGACTCTCCCAAGCCCTGGTGCACGATCCGGAAGTGATCATCCTGGATGAGCCTACCGTGGGCCTGGATCCCAAACAAATCATTGAGGTGCGCCACTTGATCAAGGGGCTCGCCGGCAGCCACACCATTATTCTCTCGACGCACATCCTGCCGGAAGTAAGCATGACCTGCGACCGGGTAGTGATCATCAACCACGGCACCATCGCGGCGGTGGATACCCCGGCGAACCTGACCATGCAACTCAAGGGCGGCCAGCACGTGCGCATCGAAGTGCAGGGCACCGAAGCCACTCTGCGCGATGCGCTGTCCGCGGTGCCGGGCGTGCGCAAAGTGGATGTGCAAGCGGGCGCCGCTTCCGGACGGATCGCGGTAAGCGTGGAAGCCGCACCGGGAGAAGACATTCGCAGCCTGGTGGCCGCGGCGGTGGTTGCCAAAGGCCTGCCGCTCTACGAACTCACCGGCGTAAGCTTGAGCCTGGAAGACATATTTTTGCAACTCACCACCGAAGATGCGGAGCACGCCTCGGCTGCCGCTTAAGAGAAATCGAGGAACGGAGAAAGAATGCGAAGTCTATATGCGGTGTACCGCAAGGAAATGAGTCATTACTTCGTTTCGCCGATCGCCTACATCATCATCGGGCTTTTTCTAATTCTGTCCGGCTATTTCTTCATGGCGTTCTTAGGCGAAATCATTCGCTCGGCGATGCAGCAGGGTCTGGAAGAAATGCAGTATGGCGGCGGAGCGCAGGCGATGGACGTCCCCGGCTTGGTGATTCGCTACTACTTCGGGCTGCTAGGGACGCTGTTCCTGTTCCTGCTGCCGATGCTGACCATGGGCGTGTACTCCGAAGAGCGCAAGCGCGGCACCATGGAACTGTTGATGACTTCCCCGATCACCGATCTGCAGATCGTGCTCGGGAAATTCCTGGCGTCGATTTCGCTGGTCGCCATCATGCTGCTGCCCAGCGCGGCGTATCAAATTTTCATGTTGTCTAAAACCGAGCCCTCGCCGCCGTGGCGAGTGCTGCTGGCCGCTTACATCGGGTTGATGCTGCTGGGATCGTCGGTGCTGGCGATCGGATCGTTCCTGTCGTCGGTCACCGAGAACCAATTGATCGCAGCGGTGCTGACGTTCAGCGCCATCCTGATGCTCTGGGTGATCGACATCGGCGGGCAGAATGCCTCGAGCTTCGTCGGTTCTTTGCTCGGCTATCTCTCGATCATCCGCCACTACGATGACTTTACCCGCGGCGTCATCGATACCTCCGGCCTGATCTATTACGGCAGTCTGATCTTCCTGGGTATTTTTCTCACCGTCCGCTCGCTCGATTCGATGAGGTGGCGCCGCGCATGAGCCCTGCCGACATCAAGAAAACCGACATGAACGACAACAAGAACTCCGCTAAGAAAATCGCGCCCCAGGAAATTTACCGAACCGTGGCATGGTTCGGGCTGGCGTTGTTGGCGGCCGGGTACGTTCGCTACTCGATCCAGGGCGAACTACTGATCATGAGCAAGATTTTGCTGGGCTTGGGCGCGGCGATGCTGATCGCCGGCCTGGCTCTGAACTACCGCGCGCTGGCGGCCTATTTTTCGAGACGCTCTGCGAGAATGGGGACCAACGTGGGCGTGCTGGGCCTGGCGGTGTTCGCCATTTTGGTGCTGCTCAATTTCGTCGGCTATCGCCATCACAAGAGTTTTGATTGGACTACCGAAAAGCTGTTTACGCTCTCCGACCAAACGCAGAAAATCGTGCAGGGCTTGCAGCAGGACGTCACCATCTACCGCTTTGACAAAATGCCGAATCCCGAACTGGCCGCCCAAATTACTCAATATTCAAACGTCAACCATCGCATTCACTACCTCTCGGCCGATCCCCAGGAAAAGCCCGAGCTGGCCAAGCAGTACGGCGTCACGCGAATGGGAGAGGTGGTGGCGGCGTCCGGGGAGAAGAACGAAAAGCTCGAGGGCACCAGCGAACAGGACATCACTAACGCTTTGCTGAAACTCACTCGCAACACGGTCGAGACGGTCTGCTTCATTACCGGACATGGCGAAAAGTCAATTTCCGCGTCCGATGGCCACGGCATGAGTCAGGCCAACGACGAACTGAAAAAGGAAAGCTATCAGACCCGCGAGGTGAACTTGGTGACCACGGCTGGCGTCCCCGCAGATTGCACCGTGCTGGTGGAAGCCGGACCCACGCAGGCGCTGTTTCCGCCGGAAGCGGCAATGATTGCGAAATATCTGGACGGCGGCGGCCGCGCCATGCTGCTGATCGATCCGGCCACTGACCCCAAGCTCGATGATGTCTTTCAGGCTTGGAACATTAACATCGGTAATAACTACGTGATTGACGCCAGCGGCTACGGCCGGTTGATCGGGGCTGGCCCGGCGATTCCACTCGTGGTCGATTTCCCGGCCAGCCCAATCACCAAAGGCTTTCAGGGCAGCATGACGTTTTTCCCTCTGGCGCGAACGGTTTCCATTGCCAATAAGTCCGCTGCGCAGCCCCAGGATGTGGAGTTGCTGAAAACCTCCGACCGCAGCTTCACAGTACCCAACCTCGATAAGAAAGAAGTCACCTTCGATCCCAAGACCGCCGGGCCTCTGTCGCTGGGCGTCTCTGGGGAAAAGCGTGGAGAGGCGGAAGGCGGGCAGAAGACGGCGCGGCTGGTGGCGATCGGCGATTCGGATTTTGCCACCAATCAGGCCGTCGGCGCCGCTCGCAACGGCGACCTCTTCTACAACGCAGTGAATTGGCTGGCTTCCGACGAGAGCTTGATCTCCATTCGTCCGAAGAGTCCGTCCAACCGGCGCGTGAACTTCACAGAAGGGCAACAGCGCGGCTTGTTTTGGGTGGCGCTGATCTTTTTGCCCGGCCTGGTGCTCCTCTCCGGCATCTATATTTGGATTAAGCGCCGCTAACCCGACATGAAAAAGAGCACCCTGATCGTCCTGTTGGTAGCGGTCGCACTCGGCGCCGCCGTCTATTATTACGATTGGAAGCGCACGCCCAAGGAAGACAAGGCCGAAGAATCCAAGCCCGCGTTCCACTTTACGGTTCCCAACGTAACTGGCTTGGACATCACCCGTGCCGGCCAGAAGTTCGTCTTTGAAAAGCAGAGTGACGCGTGGCAAGTGGTGCAGCCCATTGCCACAGCTGCGGATGGGCCCACCGTTGAAGGAATCGTCACCGAGATTGCCGGCGCGAACGTGAGCCGGACGCTAACGCCTTCGGGCGATTTGTCCGCGTACGGGCTCAAGCAGCCCGCCGTGATGGCGAGCGTGCGGCTTAAAGACGGCACGCATCACAGTCTGCAATTCGGCGACAAGGATTTTTCCGGCAGCGCGGTGTATGCGATTGTCGATGACGCGAAACAAGTCTCGCTGATACCCGCCGGAGTGATGGAAACCGCTAACAAGCCAATCGACGACCTGCGCGACCGAGCCGTGCTGCACTTCAACACCGACGACGTGCAAGCCGTGGACGTGAAAAAGTCTTCGGGTGAAGTGGCCCTGGCCAGGCAAGGATCGAATTGGGTGTTGCAGAAGCCCCGGGAAACCCCAGCCAGCTTGAACGCCGTCAATGCCATGCTCGAGGCGATCTCGCTGGGAAAGTTCACCACCGTAGCGAGTGAGACGCCGCAAGACCTGGGGCGCTACGGCTTGGCCAATCCTGCGATGACCCTCACGTTAACTCTAAAGAGCGGCAAACAAAGCACTCTGCAACTGGGGAAAAAAGAAGGGCAGGAGTACGACGCTCGCGACCCATCCCGGCCAATGGTATTTCACGTCGGCGACCCGATTTATAAGAAGGTGGATGAAGGCCTGGCGGATCTGCGGGATAAGAAAGTTTACGCGTTCGACGCCAACGCGCTATCCCACTTCGAAATTCATAACCACGCCACCAACGAAACCATCGTGTGCAATCAGGGCAAGGACAAAACCTGGCAGATCGAGCAGCCGGCTAATGTGAAAGGGAAGACCGCCGATATATACAAGGTATCGGGGCCTCTGGATTCCGCGGATGCCAGCGAGGTGATCGATTCGCCGACCGCCGATATTCGCGCGCGTCTGGCCAAGCCAGCGCTGGAGATTACCTTCACCGAAACCTCCGGAAAGAAAACCACGCTGCGCTTTTCGGAAGAAACGGAAGGCTACGTGTACGTGCAATCCAGCGCCGGCGCCGCAGTGTACAAAATAACCAAGCAAACGCTCGACGATTTAAGCTTTAAGGCCGAAGCTCTCGCTGGTTCGTAACCCGCGCGCCTCGCGCAACGTCATAACTACCATGCATCGAACATTCGCCGGTCCCGTAGTTTTTCCACGCCGCGAGAAGCAGAATGTTCCCGCTCACCGGCGAAACGTGAATGAAGTAAGTGTCGGAGCCGCTTTCGACGTCGAAAAATCCCGGACGGCGCGCGTCCGGGCGCACCTCGCCGCCACCGGCCAGCAACTCTCGCAGCCGATCGATTGACTCCTGCGAGTGATTGCCCAGATCCACAATCTTCGTTTGTTCCATTGCTCTCGTTACCATGGCGTTCTGTATCTCCCGTGTATGTCTCTCAAACCTAACTACGCGCGGCCCGGTGGAAAAGTTCCAGAGGATGCCGGATTAGTTTCTTTTTTTTTCTGGTACACTTACCGCGCTTATCCTTGGGAGAGGATAACAACGCCGTCTGCAACCGGGCAGGTAAGCCACGCAGCACAAATCAGGAGTTCAATCAGCGCGACCTGACATTGAGTGGACGTGCCGGGCTTTCGCAGGTCGAAAAGCGGCTTCAGACGCCTTTCGGATTTTCGGCGTTTTCTCTCACGCGAGTGCTTGGCGTGAGCGTGCCGGCGCAGGACTGGGCCGGCGACTAACCTACAGGGACCATATGGCCAAAAAAACCAAGAAGCCCATGCCTCGACCCGGCAAAGACAGCCGGCTCAAAAAAGACCGGCGGCGCAAGCACCGGCACTGGCAAGTTACCGTCTACTATCAGGACGGCGAAAAGTTCGCGCGGGTCTATATCGACCGCGAGCGCGCCAATCGATTTGCGGAGAGGCAGAAAAAGTCTCCCGTCGTTCGTTCCACTCGCATCCTCGAGGTTGACTGAACCGCGTTTTTTGGCTGCCGTGATACTCGCGCGCAGGACAAAAAAGCGAGGCCCCGCTGATTCCGGGAAGTGTGTGCTCGTAATCTTTTCGGAGCGCCAGCCATCGCCGGGGGCTTGTCCGGCCATCGGCGGCATGCTATAAAAGAATGCGTTCAGACCTGTGGAAATGCGGCCGTAGTATAGTGGTCGTACGACAGCTTGCCAAGCTGTAGGCGGGGGTTCGATTCCCCTCGGCCGCTCCAGTTCCCAGGACCTTGCTCCGAGAAGCATAGCCCCCAGGCTGCTTGACAAGTTCTTCGCTGTTGGCGTGCGCCCATTCCGAGAACAAGCTTCCCTGATCAAAACGCCAAGGCGCTTCGCCGAGTAGTACATTCCTAATCGCGAATATTTCAGGCAGATAAGACAGGCAGGATCTGCGGCGCGGCGACGGTCACGCGATCCCGGCCGTCCGCTTTGGATTGGTACAGCGATTGATCCGCCGCTCGCAGGATTTCTTCTCCGGTGGCCCCATTTTCCGGAAACGAAGCTACACCCACGGAAAATGTTACCGTGTTCAAGCGCTGGCCCTGGTGGCGTATCTCGATCTTTCTGGCTTCCGCCCGCAACAGATCGGCTCGCCGCGCAGCGTCGGTCGCATTGGATTCCGGCAAGATAATCGCAAATTCCTCTCCGCCATACCGGCAGACCACATCGTCCCCGCGAAAGTGTTCGCGGAATACCTCGGCCATTCGCCGGAGCACTGCGTCGCCAGCGTCATGGCCAAACGTGTCATTGAACCTTTTGAAGTGATCCAGGTCGAGAAACAGCACTGCTAGCGAGCGCTTTTTGCGCGCGGCCCGCTGCAGCTCGCGGTCCAGCGATTCTTCCATGAACCGGCGATTGAACAATCCGGTGAGCGCGTCGCGTATGGATTGATCGCGCAGCGTTTCCCGCAGACGCAAGTTGGCCAGGGAAAGCGCGATTTGCCCGGCCGCCGTGACGGCGAGGCGCTGCCGGGAATCTTGCACGCTTTCGAGCGCCAAATCATGTCCGGGGCTGGGGACCCCGGCAAACTCCAGGAACAGCACGCCCAGCGTCTCGCCCTGTCCTACCATCGGTACGCACAGGTATCTCCCTGGGACCGGTTGTTTCAAGTGTTGGCACATTACTCCGGCGCCGGGGAAGTCGCTGCACTGCGGTTGCCCGCGCCGCAGGCCCCAGCATGTCTCGGGAGCGAAAATCAGATCTGAGGCGCGCGACTGCCCCCAGATGGCGGCCGCCTCCACCACATTCCGCGACGACTTGAAAACATAGAGAACGCCGGACGTGGCGGGTAGCAGCTTCTTAACCGAAGCGGCCACCACCACATAGGCCTCCTCGGTCGTGGCACAACATTGCAGCAGGCCGGTCATTTCGTTCAGCAGTGTCATCTCGGTGGCGCGCAATCGCAATTCGTCTACCAATTCGCCGAGCGACTCCACATGCTTTTTTTCTTGTTCTTGCGCTTGGATCTGCTCGGACATATCGCGATAGATCGCGAAGCATCCCCGAACCTCGCCATTCACTTCCAAGGGGACCGAGTAGACCTCGACATCAACGGCTGTGGCGTCCTTACGCACGCGCCGCGTCGTCAAATGCGTTCGTTGGCCGTTAGCGAGCTGCGATCGGATATGGAGCTCTTCTGCGGCGTATTCCTCGCCCGGTGGAAAAATCCAATCCCGCATCAGGGTCCCGATGATCTCTTCTCGCGGGAACAGGAATAGGTCCTCGAAGGCGTCGTTGCACAGCTCCACGCGCCCGTGGGTATCGAGCACCACCACCCCCAACGGCGTATTCTCAATGAGCGAATTCAAGTGGGCGGTTTGCTTGTGAAGTTCCCTGGCCATGCGTTGTCTCTCGCTCACCGCCGAACCCACAATCAAGCCGGTGCATGAGACCGTAAACATCAGCATTACCAATTTGGGCAGCACCGCCGCATCCGGGCTGGATAAATGCAACGCCAAAACCACGCCAAAATTGAACACGAGGATCGCGCTGGTAACGCGCTTGATCCCGTTGCGCATGGCCACCCAAATCATGGGGATGAAGGTCAGGTAGAAAAGTTGTGTCGCGGCGAAGGGCTTCGCGAACATGATCCAAAGGACCAACACGATGCTCGCTGCCTGCCCCACCGCCTCTCCCACGTTTCCCAGACGGACGCTGGGCCGTTTCCGCGTTCCCGAAGTTGCTCCGCTGGCTTTGGCGGGCTCCAGGGAGATCCACCGCCGGATGGGCGGCAATACATGTATGAGCAAGAACGGTGCGACACCCACGAAAGCAATCAGATCTCCCCCAAACCAAATAAGGGAAGCACGCCATACATCGCTCCACGGAATGGAGTGATCGGCCACCAAGCAACTTACGCCAACTGCCGTAGCGCAAGCGCCCATAATGAACGTCACAAAGACGTACCGGGTAACGTCACGGCGATGGCTCAAGCTCAGGTCGATCCGAAGGGGTCCGCGCAGGATGACCGCCGCACTCGCGTAGATGGCCGCAAGCCCGGGAGAACCCACTAGCGTCCCCCAGGAAGCCCACGGTTGGTGGTAAATCAGCGCGCTACTGAGTGCGTCGCCAAAGGCTATCATCAACGAATACCAGGGATTGATGCCAAGGATAAGCGCCAAACCCAATCCCGCCGGCGGATACCACACCGTGTATCCCAACTGAGTTTCCACGATCACATCGGAGCGATTCAGCAGGACGTATAGGCCGAGCGAAATCACGGCGATAACCGCGTGTTTTAGGAAGATTCGGTTGCGGTCGGCCGAGAGCTCTGGCCAAGGGCTAGCGGTGTGTCGCTCATCGCGATTGGGCGTAGGATCCATCTTCTGGCATGCAACGAACGAAGCAACCTCTCACGAACCGCAGTGGCCTGCGAGATTCGTCAGGGGCTGGAGCGCCGAATGGCTCCGAGGGCCGCCTTGGCGAATGGAGCTAACTATCCATTCTATTGGCCGCCGCACCAAATTGGGACGTTTTAATCTAAATCGGTAGCTATAAGTCAATATCATCGCGGGTTGCCGCGCGGCTCCTGGCTCCCTGCCGATGTGCTGACGTTGGTTGCGTTTGGCCGGCTCAATTCCGACGTGTTAGAGTCGTCAGCCGCGTCTCGCGGGCATCACCCCGACGACCATGCTTGCCTATCTTTGTGGCCCTATTGAATTCGCGGACGGCGGCGGGCGCCAATGGCGCCGCGAAATGGCCCACTTCTTGTTGGACCGTCTCGGCCATCGCGCCTACGATCCTGCCGAGGACGAGACAAAAAATCTGACCCCGGACGAGGTGGCCAATTTTCGCGGATGGAAGGTGACCGACGCGAGCCGGCACCGCGTAGCGATCCGAAAAATTATTCACTACGATCTCGATATCATCGCCGCCCGGGCCGACTACTTGATCTGCTACTGGAGCCAGGCTGCGCCGCTTAGCGCCGGGAGTTCAGCGGAAATGACCGCGGCGTTCCGCAAGGGAATCCCGGTGTATCTGGTCACGCCGCTGGCGCCGCCGCAGCTCAGCGGATGGATGCTGGGATGTGCGGATGAAGTCTTCGCCACGATCGAGGAGCTAGAAAAGTTTCTTCTGGCGCGCTACTCCTCCGCTTCCGTGTCCGCCTCCGCCGAATCGAAAGGCTCATCCATCCCTGCGCCACCTCCAAACCCGGCGGCGGTAGCCGTGGGCAGCACTCGTAAACCGAAAATTCTGGCCGCCGAGGAAGCCTTCCGCCATCTGGGAAGCGGCCAGTACGGCTTTCAGGTGGTCGGCTTCGAAGTGCCCAGTGGTGTCGCGCCCACTCCGCTGAGCGCCGCCGAGATGCGGCTCGGCGCCCGGCTGCGTGCTGAAGCTCTGCGCGAGATCACCCGCTCATCCTCCCGGCCCTGGAAATTTTTCGTCGGACTGGAAGGCGGATTGGATGTGACCGAAGACGCCAGCGGGCGCCTGGTTTTTCTGCAGAGCTGGGCCTACGTTTTGGATACCGCGGGTCGCGGGTACTACGGCCAGTCCACCGGTGTAGCCGTGCCGGAAGCGCTCGCCGCGCGGGTGATCGATGCCGGAGTCGAACTGTCTGAGGCGGTCGACGCCTTCGCCGGCGGAAAGGGAATTCGCGATAATCAAGGCGTGTGGGGCGTCCTCACCGGAGGCGCGGTGACCCGCCGAGACGCCTTTCGCGCGGCGATCACCAACGCACTGTGGCCGTTTCGCCATGAATTGCTCTATGCCGCTGGCGACACAGCTACGGCAGGCCGGCCCGCTGCGGCGGGCTGGGCAGACTCCCCTACATAAAGTTTTCCCGAATTAGTGTATCGTTTGGTTTCCGATTTTCGATTTGCGGAATTCCGCGGCCGCGTTAAGCTTGGAGACAGGGAGACACGAGTGGATATCGTCAAGGGCAACATGGGCTGGATCGAGGTGATCGTTGGTCCGATGTTCTCGGGCAAGAGCGAGGAGCTGATCCGCCGCCTGCGGCGCGCGGAGATTGCCCGGCAGCGCGTGCAAATATTCAAACCCGCCATCGACCAGCGCTATACCGCTACCGGAATCGTCTCTCACTCGGGCCTGGAGATCGCCTCCGAGCTGGTCTCCGAAGCCCACGAAATTTTGATCAAGGTGTCCCCTCGCACCGAAGTCGTCGGTATCGACGAAGGCCAGTTTCTCGGAGATGGCTTGGTGGACGTCTGCACCCAACTGGCCGACTTGGGGAAGCGGGTAATGGTCACCGGGCTGGACACCGACTTTATGGGCCGTCCCTTTGAGCCGATCCCGCGCCTGCTGGCGGTGGCCGAGGAAATTACCAAGTTGCTGGCGATCTGCGTTCGTTGTGGCAATCCCGCTGTGCATACCCAGCGTCTGGTAGCCTCTGAAGAGTTGATCGTCGTGGGCGCCTCCGGTACCTACGAAGCACGTTGCCGCCGCTGTTTCGAGCCGATGCTGGCGCATCAAAAGGTCGAGCAGCAACATGCAAGCCAGCCCGCAACCCGTGAAGGGAATCCCTCCGGGCTCAAGGCCCAGGCCGCGGTGCGATAAATTTCAAGCGCGCCAGCCGCCGCAAACGCGCATGCGAGATCGAGCCTCACTGTTGGTCCCTGATTT
>Ga0302326_10013161_pt1 | contig 17545 bp, 17 predicted proteins | sample Palsa_T0_3_FD_202264 | JGI IMG/M metagenome (GOLD analysis project Ga0302326, IMG submission 202264) | Peat permafrost microbial communities from Stordalen Mire near Abisko, Sweden - Palsa_T0_3 | ecosystem: Environmental > Terrestrial > Soil > Palsa > Peat permafrost | place: Sweden: Abisko... | reverse complement strand
GGGTGCGTTGCAAAAAAGTTACATTGGTTTCAAGCGGCGCGCGGCAATAGTTGGCTCCACAGGTGACTCCAACCGCCTGCGGAGAGCAAGGCGCATCGCAGGTGGAGCACTGCGGTCGCTCCGGCTTCGGTCCAGAACATGCCTGATTGCTTGAGACGTTGGCCGATGACGTGTTTGCAGCCAGCCTCCACCACTCCTGAGCCGATAAACCAGCCGTTGGCTCGGTAACGGAGGTAGTCCATGCGCGCACGGTTGTTTTCCAGATAGTCGACTTCCCGTTGGGCCTCCGCCGAGAGCGCGGCCCCGCTGGCTTGTCGCGCCTCGGCCAAAACGGTGTCCAATGCGCTGTCGTAAATCAGGGCCTTCCATCGCACCCCCCAGTTTTGGGCCGAGCCGGCCTCGCTATAGACGGCTTTGGCCAAGGCCATCACATGCTGGCTGGCGTGATAGTAGTCCAAGATTTGGGTGGCGGAGGCAAAGCAGGTGCGGGCAATTTCCCAGACCCAAGCCGCTCCATCGCCCAGATAGATCACTTGGCGGGCCGGGGCCATTCCGCGTTGCAGGGCCGCTCGCCGGGCCAGCGGACCAAATTCATCCGAGCAGACGAAGCTGGCCAGGTAAGTCGTGCTGTCCGGGTCGCGCAACGGATGGCCTTCCGGGTCAGTGACCGTCTGGGTGAAAAAGGCCGCCAGCTTCACCTCGCGCGTTCTGGCCTCCCCGTCCGGGCCGCGTCCGGCTCGGCCTTCCAATTCCGGTCGAACCATCGGCACCCCGGTGCCGTCAAGGCTGACGTAAAACTGGGGCGGCGGGGACGCCGCGGGCGCGGGCAACTTGAGCAAGGGCTCTTGGAGGGACGGGCCCACCGCCCCCACCAAACGCTGCAGGCGCGATGGCTCGACGCTCAGGCCGGCCAACTCCTGGAGCTGTTGGCTGCTCTCCAGATACGGCAACTGCGCCGCCGTGCGACTGAACATGCGCACGGCCGCCGGCGTGCAGCCATCCCTCAAGCCCAACGCCGCGTCCAAAGGAAATCCGCCTTCGGGTCCTGGCGGATGATGGTAGTCGCGCCGCAAAGTGACCGGACCAAAAATGCTCAACACCTGGCAGGCCCGCTGCCGATAAATCCGTTGTCCCGGCTGGGGCGTTGTCTCTGGCGCCGGCAGTTGCGCCAGTAAGCTCTCCAACAGGCGCCGCCCATCCTCCAGCAGAGCCGTGCGCAGGGCCGCTTCGATCCATTCCGTCGAGAGCGTCTGTCCTTGTTCCAGCCGCTGGGCAAAGACTTTCAGGAAGGCTTCGGTTTCCTCGTAGCGCCCGGCTTGGACCTCCTGGAGTTTTTTTTACGCTCGTGCGCGTCGGACGCACGGGTCTGGGCCACCGTCAAATCCACAAACTCCTCGGCCAGCCGTTGGAAACGCTCGTGGCCGGCCAGCGCTTCCTTAACCGCTGGGACTTCCTGAGAAGGCACATAGCGGGTCTGATTCTGGCCTTTGTGCCAGCATTGGAGCTTGAAAAAAGGCGCGCCGGCCGGCCCGCGCGACTGAGCGCAGAGCTTGCCCCGTTCCATGCGGGTGATGGCGTTGATTTCCTGAAGAATTTCCTGGCGGCGGAGTTCTGATTTCATGCTGTATATCTATAATACTAGATACACGATGTCAAAAAAAATCGCGGGAAATCGTTCCTTTGAACTTTTTTGCAACGCACCCGCCCAACTTCCTTCCCCACATTCTTCCTCGACTGTGGGCGCGGGCGTGGTATTTTGATTGAGGTATGTCAACACCTGATGAGCGTAAAAAGATCAACTTGCGCCGGCCCGATGTCATGGAGGCCGTGCAGGCCCAAGTCCTTTCCCATTATCGGAGCGGACTGGTCAACCGCATCCGCGAGAAGGGCCACGTCCTCTCCGCCGACGGACTGCTGACCATCAAGTTGGCCAAGGAATTTGGCTTTTGCTACGGCGTGGAACGGGCCATTGACCTGGCCTACGCGGCCCGCAAAGTGTTCCCGCCGCCCAAGGCCATTTACTTGCTGGGGGAAATCATCCACAACCCGGAAGTCAACGACCAGATTCGCAACATGGGCATCCAGATCATTTCGCCCAAGCCTACGGAGGACGAATTGGCCCGGCTGCACGCGGGCGATGTCGTCATCATCCCGGCCTTCGGCACGGAGGTGGAGACCAAACAGAAACTGGTCGCCAAAGGATGCGAGCTGGTGGATACCACCTGCGGCGACGTGATGAGCGTGTGGAAACGGGTGCGGCAATATTCCAAGGAAAGCGTCACCAGCATCATCCACGGCAAGGCCAAACACGAGGAAACCAAAGCCACCACGTCCCAGGCCACCGCCCACGGGCCGGGCCATTATCTTGTCGTCTATAATTTGGCGGAAACGGATTACGTCTGCAATTACATCCTGCGCGGCGGGCCCAAACAGGAGTTTTTGGACAAGTTCAAGGGCGCTTATTCCCCCGGATTCGAGCCGGACGTCCATTTGACCGCCGTCGGCGTGGCCAACCAGACCACCATGTTGCGCGGTGAAACGGAGGAGGTCCAGCGCCGCATCAAGAACGCCATGATCGTGCGTTATGGGGAGGGCGAATTGGACCGGCATTTCCGTTTTTTCGACACGATATGCGGGGCGACGCAGGACCGGCAGGACGCGCTGGAAAAATTGTTGCGCGAGCCGATGGATTTACTGCTAGTCATCGGCGGCTACAATTCCTCCAACACTTCGCACCTGGCCGAAATGGGCGAGGCGCGGCTGTCCACGTTCTTTGTCAAGAACGCGGCCATGATGGTTTCGGATCATCTCATCCGCCATTTCAATTTGGAGCAGCAAAAGGAAGTCGAAACGGCGGGCTGGCTGCCGCCGGGCAAGATCACCGTCGGCATCACCGCCGGCGCGTCCTGCCCCAATAACTTGATCGAGGACGCGATCAAACGCCTGTTCGAGCTTCGCGGAATTTCCGTGCAGGAATTGCTGGCCAACTGAGGCCCTTCCATGCCTTGTTCCAAGGAAGAACTGGAGACGCGGGAGCGCCAGATGCTGGCGTCGTACGCGCAATTAAGCGGTGAAACGCGCGGCCGCGTCCATGCCGAGCCGCCCCCTTCCTGGCGCACGGAATACCAGCGCGACCGCGACCGCGTCATTCACTCGCGCGCGTTTCGCCGGCTAGAATACAAGACGCAGGTTTTTCTCAACGGCACGGGCGATCATTTGCGCACGCGCCTGACCCACACCATCGAAGTGGCGGCCATGGCCCGCGGTCTGGCCCGCGCCTTGCGCCTCAACGAGGACCTGGCCGAAACCATTGCGCTGGCGCACGATCTGGGCCATTCCCCATTCGGACATCGGGGCGAGGCGGTTTTGAACAGATTGATGCGCGAACACGGCGGCTTCGAGCACAATCGCCAGAGTTTGCGCATCGTCGAGGAACTGGAGGAGAAGTATCCGGGTTTTCGCGGCTTGAACCTGACCTGGGAAGTCCGGGAAGGATTGATCAAACACCAAACTTCCTACGACCAACCCGGAGTGCGGAAAGGTTTCTCCGCCAAATCGCCGTCCCTTGAGGCGCAAATCGGCAACCTAGCCGACGAACTCATCTACGGCAGCCACGATTTGGATGACGGTCTGGACGCCGGCTTGCTCACGGAGGAAGAATTGCGGCGGCACGTCCGGGTCTTCGCACAAGCCTCGGAAACGGTGCGCAAAGAACACGGCAAACTGCCCGCCGAAATCCGCCGCTACTTCATCGTCCGCTGTATTATTGACGACCAGGTGCGCGACGTGGTCGAGACCAGCGAAGCCGCCATTCTGGCTTCGGGCGTCAAGACGGCGGATGACGTGCGGCGCCAGCCGCGCCCTTTGGTGCGTCACAGTCCGGCGCGGCGGAGCCTCAACACGGAGTTAAACCGCTATTTGTACCGGAATCTTTATTCCAATCCGGCCGTGGCGGAACCGAACCGGCGCGCCGTCAAAATGTTGGAGGATTTGTTCGAGTATTATGTCGCGCATCCGCTGGAGATCGGCGAAGCCTCGCGCAAGCGCGCGCGGAAGACGGGCTGGCCGCGGGCGATCTGCGATTATCTCTCCGGAATGACCGACCGTTACACCATCTCGGAACATCGAAGAATATTTGGATTGTGATAATGAGCCGCCCCAAGTTCATCGCCGCGATTCTGTGCGCGGTCGTTCTGGGCGGATTGGGCGCCTATCTGGCGCGCCAAACCACTGTGGATCATCTTCAGGCCCAAAACGCGGCCCTGCAAAAGCAATGGCAACAGGCGCAAGCCGACCGTCAGGCGGCGCTGGCCAGAGCCGCCGGCAACGAACTGGAATTGGAAAACTTGCGCAAGGATTCGACGGCCCTGGCAGAGCTGCGCGAGCAATTGAAAACCAACGCCCCATCGCTGGATTCGCCGCCGGGATTTTACGGCGGCACGAACAATGCGCTCTATTTAAGCTACAGCACGCCCGATCCGGTGCTGCGGTCCTTTATGCGTTGGGTGATGGGAGGCAGCGGCGATGCCAGGAGCAAAGGCCAGAAGATATTTGAGAAAATTTGCGCCGCGTGCCATCAGCAGGACGCCGGAGGCAAGGAGGGCGTTGCGCCGCCGCTGGCCGGTTCGGAGTGGGTGAAGGCGCCGGGCGGAGAGCGATTGGTGCGCATTGTTTTGAATGGCCTCAACGGGCCGGTCCAGGTGCAAGGCAAGACCTGGAACCTGGCCATGCCGCCCTTGCGCGAAAATCTCGATGATGAGCAAATTGCCGTGGTGCTTAGTTACATCCGCTCGAAATGGGGAGAGGAAGGGGCGGCGCCCATCAAGGCGGATTTGGCCACCACCGCTCGCCAGCAATCGCATCCCAAACCGGAAACTGCGGAGGAGTTGTTGCGCGTTTCGGTGCAGTAAGTTCGGGTGAACTCATCGCTTGGGAGGTGATTTAATCATCTGCCGAGCATGCCGCTGCAAAATGGCGACAAACTTGTTGGCCCGCACATAGCCGGCGTACTCCTCCGATTCCGCCTCTGTAAGCCGTCCCTCTGTCGATTTTGTCGCCAATTCCTCGATTCGCTCTTGCAGCGTGGGGTCAGCCCGAAAATGGGCCACCGCCTCCGCTTTTTCCGGCAGGACGATTTGCAGGACGGGACCCACGCCCCGCTCAAACGCGACCGATTCCATAGTTGCTGCCATGTAAGAACTCTATCACTGCGGCGCAGTTTGGGAAAGTTCAAACTTCGCCCGCTTATTCCCCTGACCATCATTCCCCTGACATTCCGGTCCGTGGATGAAAAATGGTTCCGGGCCACGCTCGTTTCCAAAGCGGAACTCTCGTTCCGCACTCCAAGACGCTGGCGCGTTCAAGGGGCGCTTACGCATGGCCGCAAGGTCTTGGAGCGCGGCGCACCAGCGCCGCTTTTCAAAGCGCCAAGCCGTCACGAGCAGGCAAAGAAAGGAGGCAAAGCGTGGTCTGGTTCGATTTCGTCTGCACCGCGCCCGATCTTGCCATGTACCGATCAAACTGGTACTAATTTCGCCGATGATGTTTGCTTGATCGTTGCATGACAACTCCAAGTCCAGAACAAACTGCCGCGCCCGTGCCGTCGGATTTTATCCGCGACATCGTGGCGGCGCACGTGGCCGCGGGGCGCTATCCGAGAATCCACACGCGCTTTCCGCCCGAACCCAACGGCTATCTCCATATCGGCCATGCCAAGTCCATCTGCCTGAATTTCGGCATCGCGCGCGAGTTTGGCGGCGTCTGCAATCTCCGCATGGACGACACTAATCCCGCCAAGGAGGAGGTCGAGTATGTTGATTCCATCATAGCCGACGTCCAATGGCTCATCAGCGGCTGGGCGGATGATCGTCTGGGATTAAAAGCGGCGGGCGCAACGCCCAAGGCCATCGAGAGCAACGGCCAATCCGATTTTTACCTTGGTCCAGTGACCGGTCCGGACGCCGCCCGCGCAAAGCTGGAACCGTTCTATGCTTCGGATTATTTCGAGGAGATTTATGGTTACGCCGTTGCGTTAATCGAGAAGGGCCTGGCTTACGTCTGCGATCTTTCGCCGGAGGACACCGACCGTTATCGCGGCGCGCCGGACCGGCCTGGAAAGGACAGCCCTTTCCGCACGCGCACGGTGGCGGAAAGCCTCGATCTGTTTCAGAGAATGAAGGCGGGCGAGTTTCCCGATGCCGCACGGACGTTGCGGGCCAGAATTGACATGGCCTCGCCCAATGTCTGGATGCGCGATCCTCTCCTTTATCGGATTCGTCATGCCGAGCATCACCACACTGGCGCCAAGTGGTGCATTTATCCGATGTATGATTTCGCCCATTGCTTGAGCGATTACCTGGAAGGCATCACGCACAGCATCTGCACGCTGGAATTCGAGGTGCATCGGCCGCTCTACGATTGGATCCTGGAAAACCTCGGCCTGCCGCGCCCGCTGCCGCATCAATACGAATTTGCCAAGCTGATTCCCAGCTACACCATCGTCAGCAAGCGCAAGCTCATCCAACTCGTGAACGAGAAGGCCGTCACCGGCTGGGACGACCCGCGTATGCCGACGATCAGCGGCATCCGCCGCCGCGGCGTGCCGGCGAGCGCGGTGCGCAGCTTCGCCATCGGAGTCGGGGTTACAAAATTCATCAGCCTCACGGATATGGCCGTGTTCGAACACGCCATTCGCGAAGACTTGAACAAGCGGGCCTTGCGCCGACTGGCGGTGCTGCGGCCGGTCAAGGTCGTGCTCACAAATTATCCCGAAGGCAAAACCGAGGAGCTTGACGCTGTCAACAATCCCGAAGACGCCACTGCGGGCGCGCGCAAAATTCCTTTCGGGCGGACCCTTTACATCGAGCGGGAGGATTTCATGGAGAATCCGCCGCCGAAATATTTCCGATTGCGGCCCGGCGGCGAGGTGCGGCTCAAATACGCCTACATTATCAAGTGCGAGGAAGTGGTGAAGGACTGCGCCGGGAACGTCATCGAATTGCGCTGCACCGCCGACTTGGAAAGCAAGACCGGCGGCGCCACCGCGGCCCGCAAGATCAAGGGGACCATTCATTGGGTCAGCGCCGCGCACGCCTTCGAGGCCGAAGTGCGGTTGTATGACCGGCTGTTCAGCGTGGCCGAGCCGGACGCCGCCGGAGACTTCAAGCAACATCTGAATCCACATTCGTTGGAGACTGTGACCGCGAAGTGCGAACCGGGTCTGAAAGCGGCGGAACCGAAGCTGAGTTATCAATTTGAGCGCCTCGGCTACTTCGCAATGGACCCGGACAGCACGACCGGCAAATTGATCTTCAATCGCACCATTGCCTTGCGGGACACCTGGGCCAAGGAGATGCACAAAGGCTGATGCGCGCCTTCCTCCCGCCGCCAGTCATGCTCAGAATTATGAAAAAGGGCGCCCGAAGACGGGTTCTGATTTTGGGCTGCGCCTGTCTGCTCATGATTCTGGCGCTGTCGGGCTGCCAGACGATCCGCTTTTACAGCCAGGCCGTCGCCGGTCAATATGAAATTTTGGCCCACCAAACGCCCATCGCCGAGTTGATCAAGGACCCCGCCACGGACCCGAAGCTCAAGGCGCAATTGGAGCTGGTGCTGAAAATCCGCCAATTCGCCGCGCAGGAACTCAAGCTGCGGCCCGACGGGAGCTATCTCAAATACGCTGATCTGCACCGCTCTTTTGTCGCGTGGAACGTCAGCGTCGCTCCCCAGCTTTCGCTGGAGCCGAAAACGTGGTGGTTCCCCATCGTGGGCAGTGTGAGCTACATCGGCTATTTCAGCGAAGCCGGCGCCCGCCATTACGCCGCAGTCTGGGACAAGAAGGGTTGGGACACGTATATCGGCGATGTCCCGACCTATTCGACGCTGGGCTGGTTTCGCGATCCGTTGTTGAACACGTTTATTTTTGAACCGGATGCCGACCTGGCCGACACCATTTTTCACGAATTGACCCACGAGCGCATCTTTGTCGCGGGCGACACTGATTTTGACGAAGCTCTCGCGATGATGGTGGCGCAGGAGGGAGTGCGCCGCTGGTTTCACGCGTCGCCCAATCCGCGCGAGTACGAACGCTACCAACAGGAGATGCGGCACGACAACGATTTTGTGAAATTGGTCATGGCCACGCGGGACGCATTGCAAACAATTTATGTTGACGCCCGGTTACAGGATTCGGCCAAACTCCGGCGCAAGGCGGAGATCATCGCGCAGATGCGGGCAGACTACGCCAACCTCAAAAAGAACTGGGGCGTGAACAAGTCCGGCTATGACTATTGGTTTGACAAGCCCATCAACAATGCCAAACTCAACATCGTCTCCGCCTATTACGATTTGGTGCCCGACTTCCAGGCCCTGCTTCGCGCGCAAGGCGGCGATATGGATAAATTTTGGAAAGCGGTGGAAGACCTGGGGAAATTGCCGCTGGAGAAGCGGCACGAGGCCCTGCGCGCCTATTTAAACCCGCAATAAAAAAGCCCGCTAAATCTCATTGAAAACCATTCGTGTTGGCCGCAGGATATGACCATGCAAAGCGTCTTTACAGGGCCGGTTTATGTGGTGCGCGATAATATTGACACAGATCAAATTATTTCCGCCCAGTATCTCAATCTGGTCCCCACGATTCCCGATGAATACGACATACTCGGCAGCTTCGCCCTGGGGGGATTGCCCGATTCCCTTTACCCGGTCCGCTTCGTCAAACCGGGGCAGATGGATAGCGACTATCCCATCGTTGTCGGCGGGCGCAATTTCGGCTGCGGCAGTTCGCGCGAGCACGCCCCTATTGCGCTGGGCGCGGCCGGCTGCCACGTCGTCCTGGCGGAGAGTTTTGCCCGCATATTCTTCCGCAATTCCGTCGCCACCGGCGAAATTTATCCATGCGAAATCGCCGACCGCCTCTGCGATGCGCTCGCAACGGGCGAGGTGGTGACAGTGGATTTGGACAAGCTCACTGTGACCATCCAAGCCAGCGGAAAAGTGCATTCCATCAAGCCGCTGGGTGACGTTCGCCCGGTGGTGGATGCCGGCGGATTGTTCAATTACGCCCGCAAAACCGGGATGATGTCCGCGGCGTGATTTATTGAACAAGCCGCAAGACCGGGGCCGGCTCAGAGCGCAGCGGGTTGGATTGAAAATCGGCGTTTTCCAACAAACTCAACCACTGTTCAATGAGCGCCAAGACCGCGGACACGGAAAGGTGTTCGTGCGTGCCCGCGTACTGACCCAGATTCGCGCCGGCCAGCTTGAACAGGGCGGCGGAAGGTCGAAGCCGCTCCTTTTGCAAATGAACGAACGCTCCCGCGAGTTGGATCAGTCCCTTGTAAAAAGCGCCGTTGGTCCCGTGCCGGTCTTTGAGCCAAAGCTGTTCCAGAATATCATGCGCCTCGTAAAACTGCCCGCGATTGAAGTTGTCAAAGTAACCTTGATAGTACGGATCAACGCCGCTGGCGGAGCCGTGTCCGACCATGCGCGCGATTCTTTCACCTTTGTTGCTCACCACCACAGCATAGGGTAAAGCCTGCGGAAAACAGAGCGAAAAGCTTTGCTGGAATTGACAAGGAGGCGGGGTGAGGGCCACTGTAAGACATGGATATTCACGAATTGGTCATCGAAATGAAACTGCTCGAACGGCGCCTGACTTTGTACGAGGAAAAATACGGAGTATTGAGCGCGGATTTCCATGCCGCTCTGACGGGCGGACGTTTGGCCGATTACGACGCCTTCGATGAAAGCCGCACTGATTTCGGCCGCTGGAAGGGAGTCTTCGAGACTTGGCTGCGGCGCAAGGAGGCTTATGAACGACAACTTCAAGACCAGGGATTGGTGAAGGCTCTTCGCGTACAACCGGCATACTGAGGATTTAAGGTTATGAGGTATATCAGGGCAGCGAACGGCTGTTTTGGTATGACGACTTCCCGCACCCCGACGATCCATCGCTCGCCTCGACTTTTCCTCATCACAAACATGTGGCGCCCGACATCCGGCATCATCGAATTCCCGCTCCAGGGTTGAGTTTCACCGCTCCAAACCTCCCCGCTTTGCTGGAAGAGATCGAAGCGATTGCCGGCTAGCCTTTTTGTGCGCAAGTGCGAATTGGCACCTGCTTTCAAAGCGCGCCGTGCAGAAGGGCAATTTAGCCAGACAAGTCCAAGCGGATCATCTCCCTCATTTTTTCCCTTTAACCGCGAGGTGTTTGCCATTAGTTTCTGGCTCATGGCTAAACCCGTTTTGGGGCGCGGACTCAGCGCCCTGCTTGGTGGCGTCGGTGCGCCGGCTCGAGCCGCCGAGAATGTGTTCCAGGCGCCGTCGCCGCCCGCCGTCACCGAAAGTGGCGAGCAGGTCCGGCGCACGCCGGTGGCGCGAGTGCGCCCGTGCCCTTTGCAGCCCCGCAAGGATTTTTCCGCGGAATCGCTCCGGGAATTGGCGGATTCAATCAGGGAACAAGGCATTATTCAGCCGCTGATTGTCCGTCCGCAGGGAGAAGGTTATGAAATCATCGCCGGCGAACGGCGCTGGCGGGCCGCGCAAATGGCGGGGCTGACCGAAGTGCCGGTGATCGTGCGCCAGGCCGATGATCGCGCGGTGCTGGAAATGGCCCTGATCGAAAACCTTCAGCGGGAGAACCTCAACGCCATCGAGGAGGCGCAAGGTTACGCGCAATTGATCGGGCCGTTTCAATTGACCCAGGAACAGGCCGCCCTCAAAGTAGGCAAGAGCCGCGCGGTCGTGGCCAATGCGTTGCGGCTTTTGAAGCTGTCGCCGGGATTGCAGGCGTTCGTGCGGGATGGACGGCTTTCGGTGGGCCATGCCAAGGTCATTTTGGGATTGGCTTCGCCGGAAGAACAGGAACTCGCGGCGGAGCGCATCCTGAAAAAGTCGCTCAATGTGCGGCAGACGGAGGACCTGGTCAGCGCGTTGCAAAAGCAGAGAGGCGACAAAAACGGGGAAAGAACGCGGCCCGGCTTGCAGGGGCAGGAGGCCCATCTGGCGGCGGTGCAAAACAAAATCCAGGAACGATTCGGCACCAAGGTGGTGCTGCACTACCGTCAAGGCCGCGGCGCCGTTGAAATCAAGTTTTTCAATGACGACGACCTGGAACGCATTTTGAAAGTGGCGGGAATCGAGATGGATTGATGCCGCCGTTGAAGGAGGCTTTGGCAAACACAACATGAATATTCAAGAAGTCCGCGCGCAATGCGCGCAAACACTGTTGGCGCAGCAAGGCCGGGCCGCGCAAATGAGCGCCTTTGTCGGCCTGGATGGTTTCGTGGATGAAATTCTGCACGTGGTGGACAAGCGCGAAAACGCCGAGGCCTATCAGCGCCTGCCGACCATCGCGCAACTGGGCGCGCGGTTGTCGGCCGCCGCCGGCAAGAGCGCCAATGTCGAGCTTGTCAATCAAATCACCAAACTGGGCGGCAACGGCCCGATCATGGCCAACGCCCTGGCCAGTTTTGGGCTGAAGGTGACCTACCTGGGCCTGCTGGGTTATCCCAACCTGCATCCGGTCTTTCACGATTTCGCCAAACGGGCCGAGGTGCATAGCATCGCCGATCCGGGCACGACCGACGCGCTGGAATTCGAGGACGGTAAAATTATGATCGGCAAACATGGCTCGCTCAAGCAGCTCACTTGGGAGAACATCCAGGCCCGTTTCGGGCGCGACCGTTTCGCCGACAAGTTCGGCGGGGCGGACCTGGTCGGCTTCGTCAACTGGACGATGCTCCCTTACATGAGCGATCTCTGGGAATCGCTCCTCAAGGAGATTTGCCCGGCGATGAAAGGGCGGCGGCGCATTCTTTTCTTTGACTTGGCGGACCCGGAGAAACGCACACGCGAAGATATTTTGCGCGCACTGGATCTGATCGGGCGATTTGAGGAGCACTTCGACGTGATTCTGGGCTTGAACGAAAAGGAAGCTCACGAAGTTGGCGAAGTTTTCGGGCTGAAACCCGCGTCGGCGACGCCGGAGGCCTTGGTGGAGTTAGGTTTGCTTGTGGCGAAAATTCTCAAGGCGGGCACGCTGGTCATCCACCCCGTCTCGTATGCGTTAGCCATCACCGGGGGTGAAGTCGCCATGGTGCAGGGGCCTTTCACGCCCAAGCCGCTCATCACCACGGGGGCGGGAGATCATTTTAACTCCGGCTTTTGCCTGGGGCGGCTGCTCGGCCTGGATAATACGATGAGCGTGCTGACCGGCGTGACGACCAGCGGCTATTATGTGCGCACCGCCCAAAGCCCATCCATCGCCCAGGTCGCGGCCATGATGACAGAGCCGGCCCAGCCAACATGATTCTGGAAGTTGTCAAGTACGGCCATCCGACATTGCGGCAGAAGGGGGCGCGGGTGGAAAAAATCACGCCGGACCTCCAAAAGCTCATCGAGGACATGTTCGAAACCATGCACGCCGCCAAAGGCGTCGGCCTGGCCGCGCAACAAGTGGGGCGCGCGTTGCAGTTGACAGTGCTGGATGTGCGGGGCGCAACCGAGCGACCATCCACGCTGGAGCTGGACGGCAAGGAAGCGGACGTCCTGGCCTTCATGCCGGTGGTGTTGATCAATCCCGAAGTCAAGGGCGCGGGCGATCCGGTGGCGGCTTCGGAAGGGTGCCTGAGTTTCCCGGAAATTTACGCGGAGATCATGCGCCCAGGCCTGGCGGATGTCCGGGGCACGAACGAAAAAGGGGAGGAGATCGAATTTCGTTGCGGCGGCCTACTGGCGCGCGCCATTCAACACGAACTGGACCATCTCAACGGCATTTTGTTTATTGACCGCATGGCGCGCGCCGACAAGGACGAACTTAAGACGCAACTGGAGGAACTCCAGGCGGCCACAAAGGCCGCGCTCAAGGCCAGGAAGTGAACCGGCGCGATGCGAAAAGTCCTCCTACTGCCAACCCTGCTCCTGCCGGGTATATTTGCGCTTGACTCGACTGCGGCCCCGCCGCTGCGGCCCTGGCTGGAATATCGGACGATTATGTGGGTGGGTGACAGCCCGGGGAAGCAACCGGAGAAGTTTCCGCTCTTCTGCCAGCGATTGCGCGAAATGGGCGTGAATACCGCCATGATTTACGACGAGGCAGATCCCGCGCCTCTGCTGCAAAATCATTTTCCGTACTACGTCGAGAACATGGTCAATCGAGGTCTTTGCCTCAAGTGGAATTCGAATGTCCGCGACTGGGAAAAATTGCTGGCCGACTGGAATAAAGGCGGACGCTCGAAAACCGAGTTGGTGCGCGACTACTGCCTGGACGACCCGAAGTGGCGCGAGTGGGCGCGGGAGCAAGTCCGGAGCATCGTGGCCCGCAACAGCCCGTATCAACCATTGGCCTACAATCTGCGCGATGAATTGTCCGTGACCTACTCGGCCAATCCCTTCGATTACGATTTTAATCCCATCGCTTTGGCTGGTTTTCGACATTGGCTCAAAACACAATATCCGAGTCTTGACGCGCTGAATGCCGAGTGGGAAACACGCTTCGCGCAGTGGGATGACGTGACACCGTTCACCACCGATGAAATCAAGAACCGGATGGCCAGCGGCCAGGCCCTCCCGCGCGGGAAGCCGGATTGGCAGGACTTGGAGTTGTTGAAATTTGACCTCAACAGCGCACGGTTCGCTCCCACCCGCTGGAATTTTTCGCCGTGGGCCGATTTTCGCTCCTACATGGATTATTCCCTGGCGGATGCGCTCGACGAGCTCCGCCAAGAGGCGCACCGCGTTGATCCGCAAACTCCTGTGGGAATTGAAGGCGCTCAAATGCCCGATGCCTTCGGCGGCTACGATTTGTGGAGGCTTTCGCGCGTGCTGGATTGGGTTGAGCCTTACGACATCGGCAATGCGCGGGAGATATTAGGCTCTTTCATGCCCGGTCGTCCCATCATCACGACCGTCTTTGAGAGCGACACCGATCATGCGCGCCGCCGCCTCTGGCATTTGTTGCTCGAAGGAGACCGCGGTTGCATCGTTTGGTGGAGTGAGGATTGCGTGGATTTCAAAAGCGCCGATGATGCCCTGACGGCCAAAGCGCAAGCTCTCGCGCCTGCCCTCCGCGAAATGACCTCGCCGCTGGCGCAACTCTTTCTTCGCGCTGAACCGGAGCACGACCCCGTATTCATTTACTACTCCCAGCCCAGCATACAAGTTGATTGGCTGCTCGAATCCACAGTTGATGGTTCGACCTGGCCGCGGCGCTTCTCCAGTTTCGAAAGCGCTCACAATCACGCGGCCCAGGCGCGCGATGGCTGGCTGAAGGCTCTGGAAGATTTGGGTTACAGTCCGCGATTCATCTCTTCCGAGCAGATCGAATCCGGCCAAATGGCAGGGCAGAGCAATGCTGTCGTGGTTCTTCCCTCCGTCTATGCGCTGTCGGACAAAGAAGCGCAACAGTTGAGCCTCGTGGCGGCAAAAGGACGACTGTTCTTCGACGATTTGCCGGGAGCTTTTGACCAACACGGCAAATTACGAAACACTCCCTTGGGCAATGTTATCGAGGGCGATGGACGATTCCCCGGCGACCCCGCGCTTTACGCTGTGGAACGCCTGGGGCAAAGCCCGCTTCCCGCCACGAACGATCTGGCCGGATGGCTCGCCGCAAGGTTGCAGGCGCAACGTCCCAAAAATGCTTTGCCGTCGGCGGACCGCGTTCGCATCCACCGTTTTCGTGTGCCCGGGGGAAGGCTGGTAGCTTTTGAACGGAATGTCGAATACGCGATGAGTGAATCGCTCCAACAAGCGGGCGGCAATGAAGCGTTGGAAAAGCCGATCCGAGTTGATGTCACGCTGCCGCAAACGGAGTACATCTATGATCTAAACACTCAGACCTACTTGGGCCGCGCCGATCACATTGATTTCACGCTTGATCCGTGGCGCCCGTCGCTCTTCGCGCTGACCACAAAAGAAATCCTCGCCGGCTCAATCCTCTCGTCTCTTGCAGAGTAAATGCAGGGATTCCGTCGGCGAGACGCCGACCGAGGCGATCGGGACGATCGCGCTCCCCAAAAAGTTGCTAATGATCGGCGTACTGATTCAACCCATCCGTCACTGCTTGACTGGCAGGGCGAAGGCGACCCAGGCGTCGCCGCGCGGCGTGCCGAGATGAAGGACGCCGGTGGCCGGGATGACGACGTATTGGCGGCCGGCGATTTCGTACGTCGCCGGCGGGGCGCTGCCGGCCCAGGGAAGGTCGGCCGCCCATAATTCCCGGCCGTTGGTTTTGTCGAAGGCGCGGATTTTGTTGTCGCGCGTGCCCGAGCAGAAGACCAGGCCGCCCTCAGTCACGATCGCGCCGCCGTAATTCTCCGTGCCCGTGGGCGGCGTCCCTTTGGCTTTTAGCGCCGCGTATTCGCCGAGCGGAACTTTCCATTCGAGCTTGCCGGTGTTGAGGTCAATGCAATTGAGCGTCCCCCACGGAGGTTTGTTGGCGGGGTAGCCGTCCTGATCGTAGAAACGCGGATAGCCGGCAAAGCTGTAAACCGGACGCTCGGTTTTGGGCGTTTCAGCCGGAACGGGGCGGTCTCGCAGCATCAGATAATCCACCAGCGCTTTGAGGTCCGGTTCGGTCAAAAGCGGATTGGCGGGCATGGCATTCTTGCCGTTGCGAATTTGCTGGATGAGGGCATCGTCGCTCATCCGATGCCGCAAGCCGCGCAAGGGCGGGGAAATGCCGACGCCGAGGCGGTCGTTCCCGTGGCAGACGGCGCAGGTCTTCTCATAGACTTTTTGGCCAGCGGTTTTCGGCGCGTTGCGATCGTCGGGCGGATCGTCGTCGCGAAACATGCTGATGGCCCAGCCGATATGATTGGCCGTAACGTAGAGACGGCCCGTTTTGGGGTCAATGCACGCGCCGGTCCACTCAGCGCCGCCGTCCACGTCAAAATAGAGCGTCGCCTGGCCGTCGGCGCAAGGCATGAACCGTCCCGTCCTCATGCCTTTGAAACGGGAGCGGGCGAATTCGGCCGCCTCCTCGGTGCGGACGGTCAGGTCGGCTTCTGTAAATTCTAATTTTGCGAACGGTTCGGGCAGTTCGACGTCCGGCTGATAGGGCCAGGTCACCTCGCCGGGCAGATCGCTGGTGGGCGCGCGGCGCAGGCGGAAGGGGTAGATCGGTTTGCCGGTGACGCGGTCCAGCAGGAGGGTGTTGCCCATTTTGCTGACGGCGGTCACGACGTCCACGCGGCGGCCGTCGCGGGTGATGGTGGCGAGGTTGGGCGGCGCGGAGATGTCGAGGTCCCAAATATCGTGGCGAATTTCCTGAAAGTGCCAGAGGCGCTGCCCCGTCACGGCGTTCAGGGCAATGACGCAATTGGCGAAAAGATTCTGGCCGCGATGGCGCATGCCGATGAAGTTGGGCTTGGGTGAGGCGGTGGTGACGTAGGCGATGCCGCGTCCTTCGTCCAGGGCCATGCCGGCCCAGGCGTTGGCGGCGTAGTCCTCCGTTTTGTCCCAGGTGTCGTAACCGAATTCGCCCTCGTGCGGCACAGTGTGAAAGGTCCAGAGTTGACGGCCCGAAACGACATCAAAGCCCCAGACATCTTTCATGTAACCGGGCACGATGATGATCTCTTTATAGATCGTCGGAGCCGCGCTGGATGCCCCGTAGCCTTCACGAACGATCCCCGGCAGCGTGATTTTCCCCTTCTCGCCGAAAGTTTCGATGGGCCGTCCGGTGATCGGATCAAGCGCGTGGAGGAACGCGCCCGAGGTAAACAGAATGCGCTCGGCCGCGCCGCGACGGCCGGGCCAATAAATCAAACCCCGAAAGGCCGGGCGGCCTTCGGGTTTAAAACGCCACAATTCGACGCCATTGGTGGCGTTGACGGCGACGACGTTTTCCCCCGGAGTCGGCGTAAACATCGTGTCGCGCGCGATGATGGGGTTGCATTCCAGGGGAGTGCCTGAATCGCCGGAGTGATAAGTCCAGGCGATGCTCAGGTCTGCGATGTTGCGCCGGTTGATCTGGTCGAGCGCCGAATAGCGCATGCCGCCGTTGTCGCCGTGGGAACGCTGCCACGTCAAGAATGTTTTGCGTTTGGGCAGGCCGTTGGCGGGCGTCAATTCGCCGGGCTGTGCGGCGGGAATGGTCGTGTAAAGCGGCAGGCTCTCTCGCGCCGCGCGGTCTTCCACCGCCCAATAATCATTAGTCTTGGCAGGCGGTTCAACAGCGCTCGTCTTGGCAAAGGCTGCAACCGATAGGGCAACGGCCAGCAGAGCGCGCACGCTGCCGCGGGAAAAAGCAAACATCATGAACATGCGTCCATGATGAGCGAAGGAAGGTCGGAAAGCCAGCACGTTGAGATGGCGCGGTCGGGGGCGCAAATCTGTTTTTGGCAAATTTCTTTTTCCAGGCCACCCTCACCCCGGCCCTCTCCCACTGGCGCGGGAGAGGGAGAATCGTCGGCTGCCCTTTGGAAAATCCCACCGCTGGACTGGCCGGACGCGCATCCGCAAAACCAGAATCGAGCGACATCTGTTCCTTCTCCCAGGGGGAGAAGGTCAGGATGAGGGCGAGCCTTTCACAAAAACAGATTTG
>Ga0302326_10013158_pt1 | contig 17546 bp, 10 predicted proteins | sample Palsa_T0_3_FD_202264 | JGI IMG/M metagenome (GOLD analysis project Ga0302326, IMG submission 202264) | Peat permafrost microbial communities from Stordalen Mire near Abisko, Sweden - Palsa_T0_3 | ecosystem: Environmental > Terrestrial > Soil > Palsa > Peat permafrost | place: Sweden: Abisko... | reverse complement strand
CCGATCCCTGCCAGCAGCAGGAGCCTGGTGTTGGTCATGGTGAAGGCGGCGAGCACCACGACATCGGCCGGCTGCTCGTACTCCTCCCCGGTCACGAGATCGAGGTAGCGCACGCCGACGGCGCGCTTGGCCTGCTTGTCGTAATCGATGCCGAGCACGTGGCAGCGCAGCCGCATCTCGAAGCTCGGCCGCTCGAACAGGACGGGATAGAGCAGCGTCTCCGGCGTCGCCTTGGCCTGCGCCTCGCAAATGAATTTCTCGCAATGGCCGCAATACTGGCAGGCCCCGAGCCGCATCCCGTCGGGATTGGTATAGGCTCCCGACGAATTGCCCGACGGCGCGATGAAGGGCTTGTAGCCGAGCTTCTCGCAGGCCGCCTTGAAGATGAGTCCGGCTTGCGTCGGCTCCAGCGGCGGCTGCGGATAATCGTCGCGTCGCGGCGCCTCGAACGGGTTGCCGCCGGGCTGGAGTTCGCCCTTGATATTCCCCGCCTTGCCGGAGATGCCGTAGAGCTTCTCGAACAGGTGGTGATAGGGCTCCATCTCGGCGTAGGTCACGCCCCAGTCCTGGATCGGCATATCGGCCGGGATCGCCTGCTTGCCGTAGCGCGTCTCGAGGCGCGTGCGCAGCGTCGGCTCGTACTCCGACCACCGCCAGGCAAAGCCGTTCCAGTGACTGGCGGCGCCGCCGAGGCCGTCGCCCGGCAGGAATGCGGCGAGGCGCCGCGCCGGAAGCGAGTCCTCCTTCGGCGAGTGGCGCGCCGTATAGGTTTCGACCGACCAGTCCTGGCCGAGGCCGCCGCGGATGTCCCAGCGCAGCTCGTCGCGCTGGCTGGGAATCTTCGCCGCCGCGCCGTTGCGGCGGTCGGCGCCGCGCTCGATCACGAGCACGTCGGTGCCCTTCGCGGTCAGTTGCCGCGCGATGAGGGCGGCGGTCAGTCCCCCGCCGACGATGACGACGGTGCGCTTGTTCAGCTTCGTGGCCATGATGGAACGTCCTCAGCTGAAGTCGGCGATGGATTTGGGATCCTGGGCGCCGGGATAAGGCTTGCCTCGGAACGCAACCATGTCGCGCTGGTGGGTCGCCGGCAGGCCCGGATAGCCGATCATGCGCCAGAACACCTTGTCGTGGTTGCCGCCATAGATCGGGTCGGCATAGCAAGCCTGGACGAACAAGGGGTAGACGAGTTCGTTGAACCAGGCGCCGAGCGGCACGCGGGGATCGGTGACCTTGCCGCTCGCCAGCTGCGTCAGGAAGGCGTCGGCATCCGCCGGCGCCAGGGCATCGAAATTCTTGTTGAACCGCTTCCTGCAGGCGGCATTCGCGGCGGCGAGGCCGATCTTGAAGAATTGCTCGGGCGCGAGCGGCAGCTGATACCCGAATTGCGGCTTACCTTTCTTCCAGGGCCCGTGCATGTAGAGCCGTTCGCCCTGGCCGAAGCCGCCCGCGAGCTGGCGGTCCATATAGGTCGCGAGCCCGCAATCGACGCCGCTCGGGGTCAGGTGATCCGCCGGGCACATGACGTTGACGAGCGCCTCGACGAAGGCCGCTTCATCGAGGCTCAACGACTGGTAACCCGCGGGGACAGCGGCGGCAGGCGCTGCTGCGGCCGGGGCCTCGGCCTGCGCGGCGGTGGCTACAGCCGATGCGCCGGCCGTCGCCGCCAGGGCGGGAGAAAGCCGCGCCGTGCCCGCCACCGTCGCGATTTGCTTGAGGACATCTCTGCGCGCAAATTTTGCAGCCTCTCCATCAGCCATGGACGTTTCCTTTCCGGCACGGTTGGGCATGGTCGGACGTGTGCATGCGCCGATAGCGATCCTGGCGGCGCCGACGGCGCGATATTAGTTCAGCGGTGATCGCGGCGCTATCGCTGCAAGCGGGCCGCGTCAGTGTGCCGTAGGAGTGGTGGCCGTGGCGCACGAGCCGGACAACGCATCATCGATCCTCTGCATCGCCGCATCGCGGCTATCGTCGCGCCGACGCGGCGCGGGCGGCGTGATGACCGCTCAAACCCATCATCGGCCGGTTTCCCAAGCGCTCAACCGTCCTACAGCCCGCGGTCCTTTGCGGCCGGCGCGTTCCGCCGATTGAGAAATGTCGTCGCGTGTGCTTCAATCTCCGCCGCATTCGCCGGTGCGGTTCAGGAGCAGCGGTTCGCGGGCGTAGTTCAGTGGTAGAACGACAGCTTCCCAAGCTGTATGTCGTCGGTTCGATCCCGATCGCCCGCTCCAACACTTCGAGCGCTGTCTTGTTTCGAGCGCTGTCTAGTGGTCCAAATCGGGGTGCCGAGACCGGCAGAGTTCTCATTGCGACCGAAGCGGATAGCGCGTGAGCCGTTTCCATGTTGCATTTGTTTCCGGTACCATCCACGATGACTCGGAAAGGAATCTTCGCATGAAAATGTTCGCTGCCCTGCTCTTCGGCTTTTGCCTTGCGTCCGGCAATGCAGCCCGTGCGGAACAGATCGATTTCTCGACGACCACATGCAAGCAATTCCTGGACGGCCACAAGGACGCCGTCGGGCTCGTGCTGGCGTGGCTGGACGGCTACTACCGGGATGAAGACGATCCGCCGATCTTCGATACCGCCAGGTTCGAGGCCAACGCCAAGAAGCTCGGCGCCTTTTGTGCCGCCAATCCCGAGATCGGACTGATCACGGCCACCGATAAGCTGTTCGGAAAATAGCGGGCTCGCGCGCGCTATCGATACGGCTTAGTGCCGCCGCTACGCGTTCGGCGCGGCCACCGCGTGAGGACTGACGGTCTGGCCCTCGACGATGTCGACCGGCGGGTTGAGGATCACCTGGTCGCCGTCCTTCACGCCGTCGCTGACATCGAGCGTCGTGCCGCGGTCGCGGACCACGGTCAGCCTGCGGATGTGGACGATGCCGTTCTCCACGGTGGCGACGCTGAGGCCCTTGCGGTTGAAGATGACGGCTTCGGCGGGGACGATCAGCGATTGGGTCTTGCGTGGAATCTGCAGTTCGACCTCACAATAGGTTCCGGGCGTCAGCACGCCGTCGGGATTGGGTACGTCGATTTCCGTCTGCAGGGTCCGGGTGCCCGGCGCCAGCGCGCTGGCGACGCGGGTGACGGTGCCGCGAAACTCGGTGCCGGGCATCTCCGGCACATGCACGATGGCTTCGACCCCCGACTCCAGGCCGAACGCCTGGTCCTGCGGGACATAGAGCTGGATGCGGATCACGTCGCTGTGCATCAGGTTGAACATGGGTATCCCGCCGGCCGTGTCGGCCTGGACCAGGCTGCCATTGTCGATATTTCGCTGGGTGACCACACCGTCGAACGGCGCCACCACCCGCTGATAGGCCTTGTGCTGGAGCAGCACTTCGAGCTGGGCCTGGCCGGCCCTGATGTTCGCCTGGGCGACCGCGACGGCGGCCTCTTGGGCCTGCAGGTTCAGGCGTTCCGTGTCGCCCTGCTGCTTGGTCACCCAGCCCTTGTCGAGCAGCTTGCTGTCGCGGCCCCAGGTGACGTTGGCGATCTCCCGGTTGGCCTGGGTCTGGGTGAGGGATGCCTCGTTCTGGGCGAGGTTCGCCTGGGCCTGGGCGATCTGATAGTCGAGTTCGGGGGCGGATATCTCGGCGAGAATCTGCCCGGTCTTGACGTGATCACCGATGTCGACATAGCGCTTCGCGATATAGCCGCTGATCCGGGCCGAAATGTTCGCCGCCTCGAACGCCTCGGTCGAGCCCGGCAATTTCGCCGCCACCATGGCGTCGTTCGCGCGCACCGGCACCACGCGCACGCTCAAAATGAGGTCGCGGCGCTGTTCGGCCGTCGCCTTGACCTCGGCCTCGGCGCGGGAATGCTGCCAGACGCCGAATGCCAGCCCGCCCGCGAGCAGGAGCGCGCCGGCGACGAACACGCGGCCGGAGCCGCGCTTGGCGCCGGTCCCGACTCCCTGGGGGAGCACGGTATCGCGGTCGACCGGCACGGCGCGTTCACGGTCGCGCGCCTCGTCGATGACCGGCATCGGCTTTTGAGCGTTCATGCGGGTTCCTCGGAAAAGACGCCGTGGGAAACATTGCCGTCATTGCCCTTGCGCAGCACCGCAAACAGATAGGGCACGATCAGCAACGTCGTCGGCGTCGCGAACAAAAGGCCGCCGATGACGGCGCGCGCCAGCGCCGCATTCTGTTCCTCGCCGGCGCCCCCGATCGCCATCGGGAGCATGCCGACGATCATCGCGGCCGCGGTCATCAGCACCGGCCGGATGCGGGTGCGTCCCGCCAGGATCGCGGCATCGAACGCCTTCATCCCGGCGAGCTGCTGCTCGCGGGCGAAGGTGACCAGCAGGATGGAGTTCGCGGAGGCGACGCCGATCGCCATGATCGCGCCCATCAGCGAAGGCACGTTGAGCGTGGTTCCGGTGATGAACAGCATCGTCACGATCCCGCAGAAGGTCGCGGGCAATGCCAGGATGACGACGAATGGGTCGACGAAATTCTGGTAGTTCACGACCATCAGGAGGTAGACGAAGACCGAGGCGAACAGCAGGCCCAGGCCCATGTCCTGGAACGCACCGTTCATGCTCTCGATCTGGCCCAGCACCTCGATCCGGTTGCCCGGCTTGAGCTGCTTCTGCGCCTCGGCGACCACTTTGTTGATCGCGGCGGAAACGGTTCCGAGATCGGTGTTCTCCACGTTGGCGTAGACTTCGTAGACCGGCTGGATGTTGGCGTGGTTGGCGTTGGTCGCGATCGAATCGCGGGTCAGCGTGGCGACGTTTTCCAGCATCTGCGGGACCGGATTGCCGTTGGGCGCGGTGAACGTCCCGACCGGAGTGTTCTGGAGGTCGTCGAGGGAGCTGATGCGGTGCTCCGGCGTCTGCACCGCGAGGAAATACGGCGTTCCCGACGACGGATCGGTCCAGAAATTCGGCGACACCTGGACCGACGAGGACAGGCTGACATTGAGGTTGGTGGCGATGCTGTTGGCGGTCAGGCCGAACTGGGCGGCGCGGGCGCGGTCGATCGTGGCATAGAATTCCGGCGCGTCGACCTCCTGCTGGACATGCGCATCGGCGATCCCGGGGATCGCGGCGATCTTCTGCTTGAGCTCGCGCGCGACGGCGAGGTTGTTGGCGCGGTCGTAGCCCACGGTGCGTACGTCGATCTGCGCGGGGATACCGAAATTGAGGATCTGCGTCACCATGTCGGCCGCCTGGAAATAGAAGGTGGCTTCGGGGAATGCCGCGGGAAGCGCATCGCGCAATTTGCGCACGTATCCGGCGGTGGGCGGGTGGCCCTCCTTGAGGGTCACCAGGATCACGCCGTCATTGATCCCGATCGTCGTTCCGTCGGAAAACGCCAGATTATAGTTGCGGGCGGGCAGCCCGATATTGTCGAGGATCTGCTCGCGCTCGCCGTCCGGAATGACCTCGCGGATCTTGTCCTCGATCGCCTGGAACAGCTGTTCCGTCTTCTCGATGCGGGTGCCGGCCGGCGCGCGGACGTGCAGCTGGATCTGGCCGCCGTCGATGGCCGGGAAGAAGTCGCGCCCGACGTAGAAAAACAGGGTGCCGCCCAGCGTCAGCATGGCGGCGGCGGCCACCGGAACGATCAGCCGCCGGGTCAGCAGGGTGGTGAGAACATCGGAATAGCCGTGGCGCATGCTCTCGAAGCCGCGCTCGAAACGCCCGTGCAGGCGCGCAAAGATGCCCTGCGGGACGTGCGGATCGGCGTGTCCGTGGTGCTCGCCCTTGAGCAGCAGGCCGATGGTGATCGGCGTCAAGGTCCGTGACAGCGCGTAGGAGGCGAGCATCGCGAACACGACGGCGAGGCCGAGCGGCGTGAACAGGTACTTGGCGGGCCCGTGCAGGAACAGCACCGAGATGAACACGCAGCTGATGGCGAGCGTCGAAACCAGGGTCGGCACCGCGATCTCGGCGGCGCCGTGAAGCGTCGCGTAGGGCAGCGGTTTGCCCTCCTCGGTGAGCAGGCGATGGGTGTTCTCGATGGTCACCGTGGAATCGTCGACCAGGATGCCGACGGCGAGCGCGAGGCCGCCGAGCGTCATGGTGTTGATGGTGTGCCCGAGAAAATACAGCACCACCAGGGAACTGAGGATCGACAGCGGGATCGAGATGATGACCACCAGGGTGGAACGCCAGGACCCGAGGAACAGGATGATCATCAGCGCGGTCAGCACGGCGGCGATGGCGCCTTCGCGCAGCACGCCGCTGATGGAGTCGCTGACGAACACCGATTGGTCGAACAGCTCGGTGATCTTCAGCCCCGGCGGCGCCGCGGCGCGCGCCACGTTCAGGGCCTCCTTGACCGCGTTGACGACGCCGAGCGTCGAGGCGTTGCCGTTCTTGATGATGCTGAGCAGCACCGAGCGGCGGCCCTCGGTGCGCACCACGTTCTGCTGCACCAGGGAACCGTCGCGGACGTAGCCTACGTCCTTGAGGAAGACGGTGGCGCCGCCCGCGAACTTCACGGGGATGCTGTTGAGATCGTCGAGGACGAGCGGCATCGCATTGGTGCGGACGGCATATTGGGTGTCGCCGATCTTCGCGGTGCCGGACGGCAGGGTCAGGTTCTGGGTGTTGACGGCATTGACCACGTCCAGCGGGGTCAGTCCCTTCGCCTTCAGCTTGGCCGGATCGAGATCGACCATGATCTGCCGGTAGCGGCCGCCGGCCGGCGTCGGAAGCGTCACGCCATGGATCGGGGCCAGGCGCTGGCGCAGCCGGTAGATGCCGTAATCGTAGAGCTGCTGCTCGTTGAGGTTATCCGAGCTCAGGCCGATCTGCAGGACCGGTACGCTCGATGCATTGTACTTCACCACGATCGGCGCCTGGATGCCCGCCGGCATGATGCCGCGGACCGAGTTGGTGCCGGCTACGATTTGTGCGATCGCGAGGTCGAGATTGACGTCGGGCTGGAAGAAGATCTTCTGAATCGAAATCCCGTTCAGGGTCTGCGACTCGATGTCCTTGATGCCGTTGACGCTGGAGCTGATCGAGAATTCGCCATAGGTCGTGACCCGTTGTTCCATCTCCGGGGTGCTCAGCCCGGTATAGGTCCAGATCACCGTCACCACCGGGATGTCGATCTCGGGAAAGATGTCGGTCGGCATCGAGACCACGGCGGTGAAGCCGAGGAACGAAATCAGCAGTGCCAGGACATAGAAAGTATGCGGAAACCGCAGTGCGAAGCGTACGATTCCCATCAGGCATTTCCATCGACGGCGTTGCAGGCGGCGAACGACGACACGAGCATGTTCGGCTGTTCGAGTCTTATAGAGCCAAAATGATCCCGGTCGATCAAAGCCATGTGATCACATCGTTTCATTGCGAAGTTTTAATGTCTTGCGCGCTGCGCCGAACATTTTGCGGCTGAGCCCACCAAAGAGCGATCGACACGCAACCATACCCGCCGGAAGCTTGCAAATGCTATACCATCAAGTATCTCCGAAAAAGATCGGGCCGCATAACCGCGCCATATACAGGTAATGGAAAAGATATCGCGCGTGCGCTGTTCGGGCACCCCGGTGGAGCGAGATCCAACTCGCGGCGCGGTTCAATCCTCGGCTGCCAGGATCGCGCTCGCGCCGCCGACGACGGCGGGGACGGCGAGGCACCAGAAGCCGATCCATGCATAAAGCGCAGCCGCGGCGGCGCAGCCCGCGGCGAACCAGAAAATCGCTGCGAGCATCCGATTGAACCGCGCCCGCGCCGCTGGCGCCTGGTCCGGATTCGCACCTCGCAACAGATCGACCGCGTCGAGCACCAGCTGGGTGGTGTTGCCGGTCATCAAAGTGCTGGGCGGGAGGGCGCCGAGATGGATTCGATGGACCGCATTCTGGACCGCCATGGCGGCGACGCCGGCAAAACCGGTCACCAGCGCGGGCGGTGCATCGCTGTCGGCGAACGGCCCCAGCGTCACCGCGAGCACGAAGAACGCGATCAGCAGCGCCACCTTTGTAATCAGCAGAAGCCGCACCGCAGGCAATCGCCGCGCCGTCAGGGCCGTTGCGGCCAATCGCACGAGGGCTACGACCAGGACGAATTCGGGAAGTGCGAGCAGCTTGGCGATGACGCCTTGAGTTCCGAGCACCAGCGTGGCGCCGAGCGTCACGAAATTTCCAGTCACATGCGCTGTGAAAAGGCCCTGCAGGCCGAGGAAGCCGGCGGTATCCACGAATCCGGCGACGAAGCTCAGGAGTGCCGCAATGCGTTGGTTCTTCATGGCTGCACGGATCACACCAAAGGATGAGGCTGGGGCGGGAGTGCGGTTGGCCGGCTTGCGCTATAACGTCGCTCCAGTTGCATCCCGCGCCGGATTATTTGTGAAGGAGCCGGCAAGCCCTAGTGCGAAGGCTTGCGCACTTTTTCGCGCCTATGTGGCCCAAAAGGTACATCAAAGCGATGCCACCGCGCTAAAATGGTCTCCCAAAAAAATCGATACGGCCACGGGGGCCCAAGTGAACAAGTCGTTTGTTGCGGGTGTTGCGATTGCGGCCATGTCGTCGGGTCGCGTGATCTCTGGGGCGCGTCGGGTTCTTGCGGGCGCTGTCGCGTCGGCAGTGCTGGCGATGTGGTGCTTGGCACTGGGGTCGCAGGGAGCGATGGCCGTTACCAAGGCGTGTGAGGGTGCGACGGGAACTTCGGTCGTGACCGGGACTCCGGCCTTTCTCTATCTGCAATGCTACAAGGCGATCCAGATTCCCGGCAACCCGCTGCAGACATTCGGCGCCAGCGCATTAGTGAGGACCAATTCCAAGACCGAGTCCTACTACTTGGCAGATCGGTCGAACCTGGGAATCGATGTCGTCAACGGCGAAACCTTCACGTTCACCAAGACCGTGACGCCGACCAGCCCATTCATCGGCCAGTTGATATGGGCGTCCGGCCCTCTCACCGACCCTTCGACCGCCGACACCACCAGAATGGGCACGGCCGACGAAACCCATTCCGGGCCGAACGGGATGGCGGTTTATACGGACGCGGAAGGGTTCAATTGGCTTTTTGTCGCCGATGGCGGCTGCAATGCGTTGCCCGCCGGTTCCGGGGGCCTCCCCCACGGGTCCACCCAGGCGACCCCGAGCGCAGCGGGGACGCAAGGCGCTTGCGGCACTCCCGCAGACCCATCGACGCTGCCAAATCCGCAGTATCAGATCACCGGGGGAAGCCCCCCCGTTTACACCAACTGCACCGCCGGAAACGTCACCAGTGCGATCCCAAATGGGGGGTGTTACCCGATCTACCATCAGCCCACTGTCAAACTCTTCAATTTGACCAATAACAGCTACGTCGCAGGGCACGACATCATCATGGGGGGGCCGGGCTACGGACTGGACCCGTCCGGGAATCTCTTCGGTGCTTCCAAGGCCGACCAGATCGTCATCGGGACCAAGAATGGGACGACCTATATGCTGGTCAGTTCCCCGGCCGAGCCTTTCATCCCCACCGCGCCGCAGCCGACATCGGGCGCTTACGGCGCCTGTGACGCACCTTCAAAGACGGTAAGCTATCCGGTTCCTCCCTTTACGTCGAATCCGACCTATGTACCCGGCGCGCCGGCGACAATCGGGTCGTTTCCGTACCTGACGCTGTTCACGATCGTTTCCAATTCCGCTGCGAAGACCGCAAATCCGCCCACGGTGGCCTACGTTGCCACCATAAGGATCGATGACACCTCTCCCGCCCTGACGAGCTTCAAGGGAACCTATGGACCCCTCAGCTGCGACTACGACGGGAAGCGGCCGAGCACCGCCATCGGCGGCCTGCGCTTCGATCCTGCTGCAGGCTTGTTCTTCGTGGCGCTCCCCTCCGTGTTCAACAACGTCCCGGTGGGCTCGTCGTCGACGGCCGGGGTGCCGAACGACTTCTCCGGCATCGGCCAATCCTACATTCCGGACGGTCCACCGGGGTCGCCCGGCGCCTTGGCGACAAATACGGGTACGCTCCCCGGTGGCACGGTCGTCGGGCAAGGCTGCGTTTATCAGCTCGGACCCGTCGCCGAACCCAACAACAGCAATTTCACTCAGAGTTTCAGCGGCTACTTTTGGACTTGCGATGGTGGCATTGCGTTTTTCGATCCCACTGACCTTGCGTTCGTCGACTCTTCGAATGTGGGCACGTTGACCTGGTGGGCGACGGGCGAGAGCCAAGGCGTCGTGAAGGTGCCCTACTGTTCGCCGGGCATCCTCGGAGCCGGACCCTTCAGTACTGGATCGTCGACCGCGCCGCCGGGGGCCGGTGCGGACTATGACAACCTTTTCCTGGGATGCACGCCGAGGCTCAACGGAAACCTGGCAGGCAGCGGCCCCGGCGTCACGGTGAACATCTCCGAGACGTACTCCGCCGTCGTCAATGTGCACCCTCAGTGGTTTTTGGGACCGGCGGCGACCGCAATACCGGGCCCGTTCCCTCCCACCGACAATACTTCGCCGTTCAACACGACGATCGCATTCACCAACGCTGGCGGTACCTCTTCAAATCCTACCCCTCTTCCTGCGGGCTGTACCGTGGAGCTGTGGGGCCCCATGACATGCAGCGGCCCGGGCACCAGTTCGTACTACCAGATCCCGGGCGGCCAGATCATCGGCTACCCGCGACTCAACTCCTTGTACATAAACGGGGCAACGCAGGCACATTTGTTCGGGCTGCAGTCGTACGGCGAGGGCGTGTCGCCGGGATCTGTCGACATGACCACGTTCATGAAGGATCCGCACTGGTACGTGGCTGTCGGGGCGTTCGGCTTCAACTCCACCAACATCACCAACCTGGTGACCAAAGGGCCGGTGCTCGCCTATCTCGATGCGTTGTCGAACGAGGTTGTCGAGTACACTCCGACCTCCTCCGGCTCGAATACCATCGCGGTGGATACCCAGAACTACCTCGCCTTTCTTCCGGTGAATGGGGTGGCGGGGCCGACGCCCCAGCTCCCCGCCGGCGACTTCACCGGGAACGGCGTCAAGCTGTGCGGCAACGGCGTCACCGATCTTTACGGAACTGTCACCGGCCGCGGATGCGTGATCGTGTTCCGGGAGCAATATCTCAGCCCTATCGGTCCGCGCGCACCGAAATGACCGGGGGCTGCAGGTTGAGGATCGTCATAAAGGGGCCACTATCCAGCGGCCGGCCCCCGCATTTTCCGGGGACCTGTGGCGCGAAAGGTACATCAATGCGATGCCGCCGGGTTAAAATGCCTCCCCAAAAGATCGGCAAGGCCACGGGTGCCACGTGAAGAAGCTGTTTGTTGCGAGCGTTGTGATCGCGGCAGTCGCGTTGTCTGCTCCCGTGCTTGCGGCGGATATGCCGCCGTATTCGGTCGCCAAGGGCCCGATCGTGGTGGGAGGCTTCGACTGGGAAGGCTTCTATGTCGGCGGCCATATCGGTGCAGCAACGGACAATGAGAGCTTCACCCAGACCGATGTGAGTTGGACCAGCCTGCCAGGCGGGTTCCCGGGCTCGACCAGCGTGAACACCGGCGAGTCCGGCTCGCTGGGCGCGACGAACGTCACCGGCGGCATGCAGATCGGCTTTAACTGGCTGATTCCCGGGCCATTCCTGTTCGGCCTTGAAGCCGACATCTCCGGCACCGGACTGAGTTCGACCGCGCTGACCTCGCCGGCGGGCGATCCCTTTGCCGTGGCCCAGTGGAACGACAAGCTGGACGTTTACGGTTCGGTTCGCGCCCGGCTCGGCTGGGTGGCCGACAACTGGCTGTTTTACGGCACCGGCGGTTTCGGCTGGGACTTCGACAAGTTCACGCGGACCCAGTTGACCGCGCCTCTCAACCCGGTGACGCCGCCGTTTGTCGATACGAATGCACTTCAGGCCGGCACCGTCATCACCAGTTCGCATATCAGGCCAGGTTGGGTCGCCGGTGCCGGTGTCGAATGGGCTATCGCCCGCACCTGGACGGTAAAGCTCGAATATCTTCATTTTGACTTCGAATCGGAGACCTTCACCGGCGGCCATTTCAGCCTCCTGGGGCCGGGGGCGAGTAATCCGACATCCTCGTCCGTCGCGGCGACCCAAGGCGATCTCACCATCGATACGGTGCGCGTCGGCTTCAATCACACCTTCAACTGACATCGCCCAACTGACATCGTCGCGCGGTTGCAACGTCCCTCGCCCGTGATTTTGCGGCGGAACGAGGGGGGCGTTGCCGCATCGTTACGGCGCGCGTGGGCGCATGGCCACGCAAAACCGCCTGCCGCCGTTTACTCCGGGTTAAACCTGAAGCGAAAATCAGCCCGACCTCCGCGGGGGTTAAGGCCCAGTCTCATAGACTCGCCCTTATCCTGGGGCGAAGCGACTGGATTCGATTTGCAGCGATCGAACCGGGAGCCGAAGGCATGGCCGATCGGAGCAATCGCGGTGGCGAAATTCATGGGAATCCGGTCGCAGCTGCTGGGACTGGTGGCAGCCGCCGTGCTCCCGTTCCTCGTCTTGATCGGGGTCGGCTTGTGGAACCAATCCCGCATCGCGCAGGCGGAGGCCCTGAATCGCGCGCTCGGCGAAGCCCGCGTCCTCGCCGCCCAGATCGACGACCATCTCGGCAATGTGGAAAACCTGATGATCGGCCTCAGCCGCGCCGTCTCGACCGATCCGGCCGACGTGAAGGCCAACGATGGGTTGCTGGCCGGAGTGAAGGCGGAACTGCCCGGATTCATGTCCGACATCGTCGTGGCAACGCCCGACGGCGAAAACATCGGCTCCGCCTCGGGAAACCGATTCAGCGTCGCCGACCGCAGTCACTTCACGCAAATCTTGGCGGGTCAATCGATTGCGATCGGCGATCCCGTGCGCAGCCGGGTGGATCAGCATTGGATCTTTCCTGTCGCGCGCGCCATCAGGAATTCGGCCGGCGAGCTGCAGGCGGTGCTGATCATCGGGACTTCGATCGAAAACTTCCGGGGAGCGGTGCACGTCAGCCATCTTCCCGCCGGCAGTACCGTAAGGATCACCAACGAAAGAGGGATTGCCGTTGCGGCCTTCCCGGACGTTCCCGATCGGGTCGGCCGCGACCTCTCGAAACTCGGCAATGTGAGCCGATGGCTGCGCGCCAGGGAGGGGAGCGAGTTTGCGATCTGGAACGACCAAGTCACCCGCGTCACCGGCTATTCGACCGCATACCGCGCACCCTGGCTGGTGACCGTCGGCATGCCGATGGATGTCGCCTCTGCGGCGGTCGCCACCAAGCTCAAATTGGGCGGACTGTACAGCTTCTTCGCCATCGCGGTCGGGGCGATCATCGCCTGGATGCTGTCGGGCCGCATCATTCGCCCGCTGCGGCAGCTCGAGCGGGATGCCGCGATACTGGCGTCCGGAGAATTGAGCCACCGCACCTCGATCTCCTCGGTCGGCGAATTCGGCAGGCTGGCGGATGCCTTCAATCGGATGGCTTCGTCGCTGGAGCGCCGCCGCAATGCGAGGCTCGAGCACGCCGACGATCTGCGCCGGGCCAAGAATACGCTCGACTCGGTCATCGATGCGTCGCCGGTCGCGATCGCCTGCTCAAATCTCGATCGCAAGGTGTTCTTGTGGAACCGTGCCGCCGAGGACATCTACGGTTACAGCGAATCCGAAGTCCTCGGTCAGAAAATCAAGATCGTTCCCCCGGACATGGAGGAAGCGGCCCGAGAACTGCATCGCCGCGCCTGCAGCGGCGAGGTCGTCCGCGGCATCGAGACCAGGCGGCTGCGCAAGGATGGAATTTCCCTCGACATCCGCCTCGCGGCGGCGCCGCTGTTTGCCGAAGACGGCGCCGTGCGCGGCGTCGCCTTCGTGCACGAAGACATCACCGCCCGCAAGCAGGCCGAGCAGCAGCTGCGCCAGTTCGCGCATTTCGATCAGCTCACCGGCCTCGCCAACCGCCTGACCATGAGAGAGCGGCTGGGTAGCCTGTTGGAGGACAACCGGCGGCAGAGCAGCATCGCGATTCTCGATCTCGACGGTTTCAAGGACGTCAACGACACGCTCGGCCATTCGACCGGCGACCGGTTGCTCATCGAGGTCGCTGCCCGCCTGAAGGCGGCGGTCGCGAGCCGCGCGCCCGATGCGCTGGCATGCCGTCTCGGCGGCGACGAATTCGTCATCGTCGTTCCCGACTGCGGCTCTCCGCTGCTCATCGCCGAGGTGGTCGGCGAGGCGTTGACCCGGCTGTCCCAGACTTACGTCATCGGCGAGCACGTGCTTCAACTCGGCGCCAGCGCCGGGATTGCGATCGGGCCACGGCACGGCTCCGGCGTCGACGAATTGTTGTCGAGTGCCGATCTCGCACTCTACCAGGCGAAAAAGAGCGGCGGCCGCGCGTACCGCTTCTTCACTCCGGCCTTGCGCGCCAACGCGCAATCGCGACGCGTGCTGGATTCGGAGCTGCGCCATGCTTTCGCCAACGGCGAGTTCGAGCTCTACTACCAGCCGCAGGTTCGGCTTTGCGACAACGCCGTGACCGGCGCCGAAGCCCTGCTGCGGTGGCGGCATCCGGTGCGCGGTCTGCTCGATCCGCACGCCTTCATCGAGGCGCTCGCAGGCAACGCGCTCGCACCCGATGTCGGCCGGTGGGTCATCGAGACGGCTTGCGCCCAGGCGGCGGAATGGCGGAGCCAGGGGTTCTCGCTCGCGCGCATGGCCGTCAATCTGTTTCCCAAGCAGCTGCAAGATTCTTCGCTGATCGCAGTTGTGGAGGCTGCACTGCGCCGCAGCGATCTCCCGCCCGACCTGCTCGAGCTGGAAATCACCGAAAACATCGCTCTCAATCACGAGGAAGCGGCCAAGCCGCTGGCGCAGCTTCGCGAGCAGGGCGTCAAGATCGCCTTCGATGATTTCGGCACCGGGTACGCGTCGCTGCGCTACCTGACGCTGTTCCCGGTGTCCCGGATCAAGATCGACCGCAGTTTCGTGCACGACATCGCCAATGGTGCGAAGTCCGCGGCCATCGTCCGCTCGCTGATCGGCATGGCGCAAAGTCTCGGCCTCGAAGTCATCGCCGAAGGCGTGGAAACCAGCGCCCAGGCCGCGTTCCTGAGGAACGAGCGATGCGAGGAAGCGCAGGGCTTCCTCTACGGCAAGCCGCTTTCCGCCGTGGATTTCGCGGTCTATTTGAGCGTGGCGCGTCTCGTCGCGGCGATTCCGGGCGACCGGGCCGTCATCGCTGCGGCGGCGGCGGCCGGATAGCGTAATTACGCGCACTCGATCGCGCTCACTCGTCGACGATCTGGCCGCCGTCATAGCCGCAGGCGATCCGGCCGAGGGCGGCGCGAAACGCCTCGGTGTCGATCATGCCGGCGAACTCGGGGCCGGCGCTGCGGCGGGACGCGCCGGCGCGCGCCAGGATCGCGGCGATGAGTTCGCGGTCGAGATAGGGCAGGCTCGCCCAGAACCCGCGCGCCAATTCGTTCGCCAGCGCGTGGTCGGGATGCCGCGGGTTTTCCGGTGCGCGGCCGATCTCGTACATGTGGACGACCTCGTCCCAGGGCGCGCGTTCCGACGGCAGGCGCGCCAGGATTTCCGGCTGCTCCTGCGCCACGTAAAACCGGTTCAGCGTGTCGAACAGCGCGAACCGGTAGCCCTGCGCCAGCAGGAACGGCTCCCATTCGCCCCATGCCGGTTCGCCGGAACCCGGCATAACCGCTTCGATCACGATCACCTTCGGCCGGAACCGGCGCCAGTCGCCGCCCAACAACACGTCCGCCTCGCCTCCCTCGACGTCGATCTTGAGGAAATCGATGGCGCCGAGATCATGCGCCGCGCACAGATTCGCGAGCGTCGTCGCCGGCATGCGCACGGTTCGATAGCCGGCGCCGAACGCTTGCGCCTTGCGGGCGAGATGCTCGACCGTGGTCGACAATCCATGCAGCCGGTCGACCACATGGAAATCGATCTCGCCGGACGTGCGTCCGACGACGCCGCAGACCGTCACGTCGCGCGGGCGCAGGCGGGCGTAAAGGGCGGCGAGTTCCGGCTGCGGCTCGACCACGATGCCGCGCCAGCCCCGCTCATAGAACCAGAACGAGACATTGTCGGCGACCGGATGCCCGCCGCCGACGTCGATATAGGCTCCCGTCTTCTGGCCGGCGAAGGCGAGCGAGAGGTGATAGTCTTCGAGGTTCTGCGTGTAGGAGAGCTCCATCACATCCCTTTCCGCCCCGCCAGCTCCGGCATGGTGCGACGACGCCGGCACCGGGCCGGCCCGCCGTCTCCGCCAAGCCCGGAGGTCCCGCCAAAGACTGTGCAAATTAAGGCGCGCTTGTCCAACCCGACATAAATGGTCCACCTTGAATGGTCTAACCTGCCGGGCGGCGGTCGGCCGGCGCCGTTCAAACGCAATCGCGGACGTCCCATGTTTCCCATTCCCAGATGCGTGTTCCTGACCCAAGGCGTCGGCGTCCACCGGCACAGCCTGACCGCTTTCGAATATGCGCTGCGCGATGCCGACATCGAGCAGCAGAATATCGTGACCGTGTCCTCGATATTGCCGCCGGGCTGCGAATTGATCACCCGCACGGCCGGGGTCGCGACGCTGAGCCCGGGCGAACTCACCTTCTGCGTCCTGGCGCGGTCCGAGACCAACGAATCGGGCCGTCGGATCGCCGCCGGGATCGGCCTCGCCCGGCCCAAGGACCCGACCCATTACGGCTACATCTCCGAGCATCATGCCTACGGCATGTCGGAACCCGCGTTGCGCGACTATGTCGAGGATCTCGCCGCCACCATGCTCGCCTCCACCCTCGGCATCGAGTTCAATCCCGATGCCGCCTGGGACGAGCGCAAGCGCGTCTACGAACTGAGCGATCTCATCGTCGACAGCCTTTCGATCACGGCCGCCGCCGAGGGCGCACCCAGCGGCGATTGGACCTGCGCGGTCGCGGCCGCGGTGTTCCGTTTCGCGATGCCGCCCGTTACGCCGCCATGACGGCACCTGCGACCTACGCCGTCGCGCCGACCTTCCTCGGCGTCGAACGAAGGGATCGCGACGCCGCGGTCTGCGTCGCCGGCATTCCGTTCGATCTCGGCACCTCCAACCGCAGCGGCACCAGGTTCGGCCCGGCGGCGATCCGGCAGGCGAGCCGGATGCTGGTGGACGGCGCGCATCCCGTCCACTGGGTCGATCCGGCGGCTCTGCCGCTCGCCGACATCGGTGACTTCGCGATCGCCCTGGGGGACATCCCGGCCAGCCTGGCGCGGATCGAGGAAGCCGCGCTCGGGCTCGAGCATCTGGTGGCGCTGGGCGGCGACCACAGCATCACCCTGCCCCTGTTGCGCGCCCTGGGCCGGCGCCACGGACCGGTAGCGCTCATTCACTTCGATGCCCATGTCGACACCTGGCCCGACACGTTCGGCCAGCGCTACGGTCACGGCTCGGTGTTCTACAACGCCATCGAGGAAGGCCTGCTCGAGCCGCGCCGGATGATCCAGATCGGCATCCGCTCGCCCATGGAGCGCAAGATTCACGACTGGACGGTCGAACGCGGCGTCACCATCGTCACCGCCGCGGAGGTCCACGAGTCGAGCCCCGCCGCGGTCGCCGCGCGCATCCGCGACACCGTGGGCGACGCGCGGGT
>Ga0302326_10013156_pt1 | contig 17550 bp, 15 predicted proteins | sample Palsa_T0_3_FD_202264 | JGI IMG/M metagenome (GOLD analysis project Ga0302326, IMG submission 202264) | Peat permafrost microbial communities from Stordalen Mire near Abisko, Sweden - Palsa_T0_3 | ecosystem: Environmental > Terrestrial > Soil > Palsa > Peat permafrost | place: Sweden: Abisko... | reverse complement strand
TTCCGGAGCGCTGGTGGAACCGACGCTGGGGCGGGCTGCGCAGTCTCCGTGCCTCAAGCTGCGGGACCTCTGGGGCCGCGAGCCGCACCCGGGCAAGACGCCGGCGGGCGGGCCTGAGGTAGAGTGCCGCGGGTTGCGGCGCCTGCAGGCGCCGTCTTCCGGTTCCGGAGGAGGTCGGATGGCGAGCTGGACGCACCGCTACGCGCGCATCAACGGCCTGCGCATGCACTACGTCGAGCAGGGCAGCGGCCCGCTCGTGGTGCTGTGCCACGGCTTTCCGCACCTGTGGTTCTCGTGGCACCACCAGATCCCGGCCATCGCGCAGGCCGGCTGGCGGGTGGTGGCGCCGGACATGCGCGGCATGGGTCAGACGGACGCCCCGCCAGAGGTTGCCGCCTACGACGTCACGCACACGGTCGGCGATCTCACCGGTCTTCTGGATCACCTGAACGCCGAGGCCGCGGTATTCATCGGACTGGATTTCGGCGTCTTCGCCATCTACGACCTCGCCTTCCACGCGCCTGCGCGCGTGCGCGCCATCATCGGACTGGAGAATCCGGTCACCCCGCACAATCCGCAGATCGCCCCGCTACGCGAGGCGGCGCAGTGGGCGCAGAAGCACTTCGTGCATATCCACTATTTCGAGCCACCGGGACCGGCGGATGAGGCGCTGAACGCGCACCCGCGCGAGTTCCTCACCAAGGTGTTCTACGCACTGAGTGGCGCCTATCACTACCTGGATGTCTGGAAGCACCCCCCGGGGACGAGCTACCTGGAGGCGCTCCCCGAGCCTCCACCGCTGCCCTGGCCGTGGCTCTCGGAGCTCGAGTTGGAGTTCTTCGTATCCGAATATGCGCGCACCGGCTTCACCGGCGGTCTCAACTGGTACCGCGCCATGGACCTGCGCTGGGCGCAGCGCCGCGGCTTCGAGGGGGTGAAGAATCCGGCGCCGTTCTTCTTTATCGGCAGCGAGCGTGACTGCGACCTCGAGGGCTGGCACGGCGCCGACCCGTTGGGTGCGCTCAACTCCCAGTACGAGCAGGTGCGCGGGGTCGCCATGCTGGCAGAGGCCGGACACATGATGCAGATGGAGCGGCCGCACGAGGTGAACGCGTGGATCCTCAAGTTCCTCGGGCAGCTGCGCTGAGCACCGATGTCCTCACTCATCGCACCACCGCTTGCCCTGTACGTGCACTTCCCCTGGTGCGTGCACAAGTGCCCGTACTGCGACTTCAATTCCTACACGCTCTCGGGCGAGCTGCAGGAGCAGGCCTATGTGGATCGCCTGGTGCGCGATCTGGAGAGGCAGGCGCCTCAGGTCGCAGGCCGGACGGTGCACAGCGTATTCCTCGGCGGCGGCACGCCGAGCCTCTTCTCCCCGGGGGCGATCGGCCGGCTGCTCGAGGCGGCGGGTTGCTGCCTGAGCTTCGCGCCCGATGCCGAGGTGACGCTCGAGGTCAATCCCGGCGCGATCGAGCGCGGGGCGTTTCGCGAGTACCGTGCGGCGGGAGTCAACCGCATCTCCCTCGGCGCGCAGAGCTTCGAGGCGCGCGCGCTCACTGCGCTCGGTCGCATTCACTCGCCGCAGGAGACGCGCCGCGCGGCCGAGGAGCTGCACGCCGCGGGACTTGGCAACTTCAACCTCGATCTCATGTACGCGCTGCCCGGGCAGGAGCTCGCCGCGGCGCTGCGCGATGTGGATGAGGCGCTCGCGCTCGCGCCCGCGCATCTGTCGCATTACCAGCTGACCCTCGAGCCGGGCACGGTATTCGCCGCGCATCCGCCCGCCTTGCCCGAGGAGGACCTGGCCGCCGAGATGCTCGCGGTGTGCAGCGCACGGCTGGCCGCATCAGGCTTCGCGCAATATGAGGTGTCGGCGTACGCGCCCCGCCACCGCCGCTGCCGCCACAATCTCAACTACTGGAGCTTCGGCGACTATCTGGGAGTGGGCGCCGGTGCGCACGGCAAGCTCACCTTCCCCGAGCGCGGCGAGATCGTGCGCACCACGCAGCCGCGCGCGCCGCGCCGCTATCTGGCCGCCGCCGATGCCGCACTCACACGCCGCCTCGTCGGCCGGCACGAGCTGGCGTTCGAATTCATGCTGAATGCGCTGCGCCTGACGGAGGGTTTCGCGGCGGCAAGCTTCAGTGCGCGCACCGGGCTTGCCTGGCAGGCCATCGCGGCCACCGTGCAGGCCGCCATCGGGCGCGGGTTGCTGCTGCGTACCGAAGATGGCTATCGTCCGAGTGCGCTCGGGCTGCGATTCCTCAACGATCTGCTGCTCGAATTTCTGCCTGAAACGCAAGGAAAAGCTGAGCTTTCCGCGTTGTCAATGGCCCGCTCCGCGGTACGCTCAGGCAACTGAGGAACCGTTATTCACAGGGGTGCAGGGCCCCAACGAAGAATGAGCTAATTACACGCCATAGTGGCCAAGCTGCTGGACGAGATGCGTGTAAGCCATTGAGCTCACAGGTGAAAATTGCCTGGTCATTTTTTGACCAACGTAACAAATATCCAATGTTGCAGGGATGTGGCACCCCTGGAGGCTCTGCCGTCCACAGAGTTGTCCACAGCTTCTGTGGATAAGGAACGGCTGGTGGCGGTTCGGGCGCTTGAGGCATCCGGGCGCTGCCGCTACACTCGCGCGCCCTTTAACTCCCACACCGCGCACCCCATTTAGCGCTTAAGCCATCAACCGGATCAGCCCCCATGAAAGCCGCAATCCACCCCGAGTACAGCGAGATCACGGTCACCTGCAGCTGCGGCAACACGTTCAAGACCAGCTCGACCCTGGGCCACGATCTGCAGGTCGAGGTGTGCTCGAACTGCCATCCTTTCTATACGGGCAAGCAGAAGATCGTGGACACCGCCGGCCGTGTGGACAAGTTCCGCAAGAAATACGCGAGCACCGCGGGCGTCAAATAAGTCTGCAGTGCCGCGCGCCGCGCGCGGTCCCTTGATGACGAACTCTTCATGCGCCGTGCGGCTGCCATGAAGACGGTGAAGCTCAAAGTCGCCGCTTCCACCGGCGAGTAGGTGCGCGCGCCTTGATTCGGCGCGCGGACCATGTAACCTCTTTTCGGCAGTGGCAACGGCGCTTACGCAACGGCGCTCGAGTCCATGCGCCTCCCCAAGATCGAAGCGCCCGCGGAAATGACCGACAAGACCGGCAAGACCTTCGAGCTGCGCGACCCGGCGAGCGGGCGCAGCGCACAGCTGCCGGTGAGAAGCGGCACCATCGGACCTGCGGCGCTCGACATCGCGGACCTGCACAAGGATCTGGGTGTGTTCACCTACGATCCGGGCTTCGGCATGACCGCCGCGACCGAGAGCCGCATCACCTACATCGACGGTGATGCGGGCCTGCTGCTGTACCGCGGTTACCCGATCGAGCAGCTCGCCGAGAAGAGCTCGTTCATGGAGGTCGCCTACCTGTTGCTGATCGGCGAGCTGCCCACGGCCAAGCAACTCACCGAGTTCACCGGCAACATCCGTTATCACACGATGTTGAACGAGACGCTGCTGCGCTTCTTCAACGGCTTTCACCACAACGCCCATCCCATGGCGATGGTGTCGGCGGTGGTGGCCTCGATGTCGGCGTTCTATCACGACACCATGGATATCCATAACCCGCGCCATCGCGAGATCTTCGCGCACCGCATCATCGCGAAGCTCCCCACCATGGCGGCCGCGGCGCACAAGTACTCCCTGGGGCAGCCATTCGTTTATCCGCGCAACGATCTCGACTACGCCGCCAACGTGCTGCACATGCTGTTCGCCGTGCCGTGCGAGCCCTACAAAGTCGACCCGGTTGCTTCCGCGGCGCTCGACCTGCTGTTCGTCCTGCATGCTGACCACGAGCAGAACGCCAGCACGTCCACCGTGCGCTTGGCCGGCAGCACCGGCGCCAATCCCTATGCCGCGATCTCCGCGGGAGTCTCGGCGCTGTGGGGGCCGGCGCACGGGGGTGCCAACGAGGCGGTGCTCGCGATGCTCGAGCAGATCGGCTCGGTGGACAACATCCCCAAGTACCTGGCGATGACCAAGGACAAATCGAACCACTTCCGGCTCATGGGGTTCGGGCATCGCGTCTACAAGAACTTCGACCCGCGCGCGAAGATCATCCGCGAGATGTGCCACAAGGTGCTCAGCAGCCTCGGCCGCACCGACAGCCCGATGTTCGAGCTGGCGCTGCGACTGGAAGAGATCGCGCTCAAGGACGATTATTTCCTGGAACGCAAGCTGTACCCGAACGTCGACTTCTACTCCGGGGTGATCTACAGCGCCATCGGCATTCCGCGCTCGATGTTCACGGTGATGTTCGCGATCGCGCGCACGGTGGGATGGGTGGCGCATTGGCAGGAGATGATCTCCGATCCTGCGATGCGCATCGGCCGCCCGCGCCAGCTGTATACCGGCCCGAAGCGCCGCGAGTACGTCGCGCTCGAGAAGCGCACCTGAAGCACGCGCAGCCCCTGGCTAACTGAGCTAGGGCTGCTGCAGCAGGGCCTCTACCTCCAGCGCACTCGCGCGCCGCATGGGGCGGCCGTCCACCGGGCTCACCGGCGCCTGACGGATACCGTCGGTCGGAAACACCGTGGCCTCGATGGGCTGCTCCTCCATCTGGAAGCGTACCCCGGGGAAGGCGCGCACCTGCTCGGCGTTGAACCTGACACGCTTCTCCGTCACCGCGTGCGCGAGCCCATCGTCGAGGAGTTTCAGCGTGACCGACTCGGCGCGGTCGGCGAAGAGGTGCAGCTGCACCTCGGAGTGAACGGTCGTGGTGCCCGACAGTACCGAGCCCACGAGGCGGGGTGAAAATTCGCGCAGGTAGCGCATGGCCGACAGTGCCGCACGGCGCTGCGCGAGGAGTGCCGTCACGTGCGAGTCCCCGCCGAAGAGCCGCTGGTATTCGGCCAGTGCCGCCTCGATCTCGCTGTTCTTCGGGAGCATGGCCGCGCCGTCCACAACTCCGCATCGCTCGGCTGCCTTGCGCTTGGCCACCAGGTAATCGCGGATGCCGTGCTCGGCCATGATGCGCGCGGCTTCCTGCGCCAACTCGCGCCGCAGCTTGTCACCGCGGCTGGGGTGTCGCTTCACTGTCGTCCCCCGCTAGAAAATCGGCTCGCTGCTCACCTGCTCCTGTGGACCCTGCATTGTGTTGCCGGCCTCTTGCGTGGCGGGCAGGTGATCCATCATGAACATCTCCGGGATGCCGTCCGGATTCTCAGCGCTCACCAGCGTGCCGCTCTCGGGCGAGATGCGCAAGGTGACGATGCCATCGGGCATGGCGCGATGCTGCTCGGGTACGCCCTGCAGCGCATCGTGCATGAACTGGATCCAGATCGGCAGCGCTGTGCGTGCGCCCTCTTCGGCCTCCCCGAGCGAGCGCTCCTGATCGAACCCGACCCACACCGTGGCGACGAGGTTCTTGGTGAAGCCGTTGAACCAGGTGTCCTTGGAGTCGTTGGTCGTCCCGGTCTTGCCGGCGATGTCGCTGCGGTTGAGCGAGAGCGCACGCCGCCCGGTGCCGCGCTTGATCACATCGGCCATCATGTCGCCCATGAGGTAGGCGTTCTGGGCACTGATGACCCGCGGGGCGACCTCCCCGGGAGGCAGTGGGGCGGGCTCCCCGTGCGAGGCGTCGACGTGCGATGCGGCCTGCGACTGCGCCGGATCGGAAACGCTCACCGCATCAGCGCTCCCCGGCGGCTCACCCGAGTCGCACTGCGTGCACACCATGCGCGGGGCGGCGCGCCACACCACCTTGCCGGCGGCGTCCTCGATGCGGTCGATGAAGTACGGCGCGACGCGGTAGCCGCCGTTGGCGAACACCGCATAGCCGGCGGCGAGCTCGAGCGGGGTGACTTCCAGCGTACCGAGCGCCAGGGTGAGATTCTGCGGCATGGTCTTGGGGTCGAAGCCGAAGCGGCTGATGTAGTCAGTCGCGGTGGGAATCCCGATGGTCTTGAGCACCCGGATGGACACCATATTGCGCGAGCGCACCAGTGCTTCCCGCAGCCGCGTGGGGCCGCCGAACTCCTTGGTGGAGTTCTCCGGGCGCCAGGAGTCCTCTGCGCCGTTGCCTTCCATCACGATCGGGGCATCGACCAGGACGCTTGCGGGGGTGAGCCCGTTCTCCAGTGCCGCCGAGTAGAGGAAGGGCTTGAAGCCCGAGCCCGGCAGGCGGCGCGCCTGGGTGACGCGGTTGTACTTGTTGGTGAAGTAATCGAAGCCGCCGACGAGCGCGACGATGCTGCCGTCATTGGGATCGAGCGCCACCAGCGCACTTTGCGCCTCGGGGATCTGCCCGAGCTGCGCATGGCCTGCGTTGTCGGCGACCACGTAGATCACATCTCCGCGGCTGAGTACCTGGCTCGCATCGTGGGGAGCCGGACCCACGCTGTCGTTCTTGAGCTCCCGGCGCGCCCATGACAGCCCGTCCCAGTCGATCTCGACCGCGCCCAATAACTTCACGTAGGCGTGCGCGTCGCGCGCGCCCACCGCGGTGACGATCGCAGGGGTGAGATTGCCGATCGCCGCGTATTCATCGACCAGGTTCTCGTAGTCCGGCTCCCCGTGCGCGGGCAGGTCGACGTGACCTGCGGGCCCGCGCCAGCCGTGACGGCGGTCGTACTCGATGAGGCCGACGCGTACCGCGCGATTGGCGGCGGTCTGCAGTCGTCCGTCGATGGTCGTGTACACCTTGTAACCGGTGCTCTCGGCGTTCGGCCCGAATCGCTGGCGCAGCTCGAGGCGCGCCATCTCCGCCACGTAGGGCCCCTCCACGTCGTACAGCGGCGCGTGCGCGCGCGCCTGCATCGGCTCCTTGTTGGCGGCCTCGGCGGTGGCGGCGTCGATGAAGCCGAGTTCGCGCATGCGTCGCAGCACGTAGCTGCGGCGCGAGGTGGCGCGCTGCGGGTCAACGATCGGGTTGTAGCGCGAGGGCGCCTTGGGGACCCCTGCGATGGTGGCCGCCTCGGCCACGTCGAGCTTATCGAGCGGCTTGCCGAAGAACGCCTCCGCGGCGGCGGCCACGCCGTAGGAGCGCTGGCCGAAGAAGATGACATTCAGATAGAGCCCGAAGATCTCCTGCTTGCTGAACTCGTGCTCCATGCGGTAGGTGACAAAGGCCTCCTGGAGCTTGCGGCGCGCGGTCTTGTCCAGGGTGAGGAACATGTTGCGGGCCGCCTGCATGGTGATGGTGCTGGCGCCCTGGCTCTTGTCCCCTGAGATGACGTCGATCATTGCTGCGCGTACCACGCCGAAGTAGTCGATGCCGTGGTGCTCGAAGAAGCGCTCGTCCTCGGCGGCGAGAAAGGCGTGCTTCACCAGCTCGGGGATCTGATCGAAGGTGACCGGGATGCGCCGCTGCTCCCCGATCTGCGCAATCAGTGCGCCGCTGCGGGTATACACGCGCAGCGGCACCTGTAGTTCGACGTTGCGCATCGAATCGGTCGAGGGAAGCGTCGGCACCAGGTACACATAACTGCAGGCCAGCGCATAGGCGCCGAGAAGTGTGACGAGCATCACGGCGCCGGTGATGATCGTCAGGAGGCGAAAGTAATTCCGTTTCACTGAAACCAACCTCTGCTTGCGCTCCCTGCGAGGGCTATGCATAGTAGCCGCCGTTTTTTAGGCAAACTCACCGAAAGGTGGGGACGCAAAGCCTCCGGTCTACGGGACGTACGTGCCTATGACAGCGGGGTTGCCGGTGCGAACGTTAACGTACTCCTGCACGAGCCGGCCACGCGGCCCTGCCAGGAGTGACGAGTCGGTCGCAGCCGATCATCCCGCAGTGCAGCGCCTGTCCGTCCCCCGAGCAAGCTTTGCCCATCCCCATGACTCACGCTTGGACAGGGCCAACCGGCATTCGTTGATTCCAGGCGTGCGCTGCAGCGCCCCCGTGACGCGCTCGGTACTTTGGACAGGCGGTTCCGCATTAGCATTCGGTTTTCGTGAGACCCCTCACGTTCAATTTAACTTTGCGCTGATATATAGTGTCTTGGATAATCATACAGGGCGGTCATTTTCAGGCGTAATATCCTGAAAAGGAAACAAAAATGTTCCTCCTTCAAGGCAAATACCGCCCGTTATTGGGACTTGACATAACCACTTCGTCGATCAAGCTGATCGAGCTTGCGATGAGTGGCGGTCAATACCGGGTCGAGGCCTATGCGGCCGAGCCCACGCCGCAGAACGCGATCAACGAGAAGGCGATCGTGGACGCCGAGGCGGTCGGGGAGGCGATCCGCCGGGCCGTCAAGCGCGCCGGGGCCAAGAGCTCCGAGGTGGCGGTGGCGATCTCAGGGGATGCCGCGATCACCAAGGTCATCCAGATGTCGCGCTCGCTGCGCAGCTCCGATCTCGAGTCGCAGGTCGAGATGCAGGCCGATCAATACATCCCCTTCCCGATGGATGAGGTCAGCTACGACTTCGAAGTGCTCGGCCCGAACGAGAAGGATCCCGAGAGCAACGACGTGCTGCTGGTGGCCACGCGCACCGAGAACGTCGAGCAGCGCCAGGCCGCGGTCAAGGCCGCCGGACTCTCCGCGCGCATCGTGGATGTCGAAGCCTTCGCGCTCGAGAACGCCTGCAAGCTCATGACGCACCAGATGCCCGACGGCGGCATCGATCGGGCCATCGCGGTGGTCGATTTCGGCGCGAGCAGCACCACCTTCAGCGTGCTGCGCAACTTGAAGGTGGTGTACACACGCGATTTCGCCTTCGGCGGGCAACAGCTCACCGAGGAAATCATGCGCACCTACGGACTGGCCATGGAAGAGGCGGGCCGCGCCAAGAAGGAAGGCGGGCTGCCGGGCAACTACCAGTCAGAGGTGCTCGATCCGTTCATCGATGACATGACGCAGCAGGTGAGCCGCTCGCTGCAGTTCTACCTCGCCTCCGGCTCCGGGCGCGAGCAGCCGGAGAAGATCCTGATCTGCGGCGGCTGCGCCAACATTCCCGGAGTGGCTGAGGTGATTTCCAGCCGTGTGGGCATTTCCGCCGAGAAAGGCGACCCGCTCGGTCAGATGAAGCTGTCCTCGCGCGCCAAGGCGCAGGCGGTGCAACGCGATGCCACGGCGCTGCTGACCGCCTGTGGTCTCGCACTGCGGAGTTTTGACTGACATGCCGCGCATAAATCTACTCCCCCACCGGGAAAGTAAACGCAAGGAGCGCAAGCTCCGGTTCTTCGTGGCGCTCGCCGCGGCGGCCGGCGCGGGCATCGTGGCGTCCTTTGCCGTCTACCTCCTGTATGGCTCGATGATCGACTCGCAGCAGCACCGTAACGACATGCTGCGTGCGCAGATCAAGAAGCTCGACAAGCAGATCGAGGAGATCAACGACCTCGAGAGCGCCAAGCAGAAATTCATCGCGCGCATGGAGATCATCGAGAAGCTGCAGCGCTCGCGGCCGGAGATCGTGCACGTGTTCGACACCATCGTGCGCACCCTGCCTGAGGGTGTGTATCTCACCTCGGTGGAGCAGACCGACAAGCGGCTGAAGTTCCAGGGCATCGCGCAGTCGAGCACGCGCGTGTCCTCCTTCATGCGCAATCTCGACGGCTCGCAGTGGCTGCGCAACCCCGAACTGCTGGTGGTCGAGACCACCAAGGGTTCCGGGTCCGGCTCGAGCTTCACGCTCACCGCCGATCAGGTTACGACGGTGGACGACAACGGCGCAGCCGCCCGCAAGGGCGCGATGCGCAAGGCCAGCCTCGGTGGCACGGGGGCTAAATGAACTTGCTTGAAGAGCTGCGGGCACTCGATCCGCGCGACCCGGGACGCTGGCCGCTGCCGGTGCTGGCAGGCGTTGTGGGGGTAACCTTTATCGTCGTGATGCTGGTGGGGTTCTATCTGCTGGTCTGGGATCAGCAGCGTCCGGAACTGCAGCGCCGCGAGGGCGAGGAACTGCAGCTGCGCCAGGAGTTCCGCGACAAGCACGCCAAAGCGGTGAACCTCGAGGTGTACAAGCAGCAGCTGAAGGATATCGAGCGTTCCTTCGGCGCCCTGCTGCGCCAGCTCCCGGGTAAGACCGAGGTGCCGAACCTGCTGGTGGACATCTCGCAGACCGGACTTGCGGCTGGGCTGCAGGAGAAGCTGTTCCAGCCCGAGCCGGAGCAGAAGAAGGACTTCTACGCGGAGCTGCCCATCAAGATCCGCCTGAGCGGCAGCTACCACCAGTTCGGCGAGTTCGTGAGCGGCATCGCGGCGCTGCCGCGCATCGTCACGCTGCACGACATCAACATCAAGCCGGACAACAAGGACGCTTACGACCAGTTATCGCTCGAGCTCACGGCGAAGACCTATCGCTACCTGGACGAGGAAGAGATCGCCGCGGGCGAAGCAGACAAGAAGAAGGATGTCGCTCACCGTCCTCCGGGGACCTGAGGCCCAATGAATGCTGCGACCACGGTACCCAAGCATGAATGAATCCCTCTCCCGACCCGGAGTCTGGCTGCTGTCCGTCGGGCTTGCCTGCGGCTACGCACTCCTCAGTGCGTGCTCGAGCGCGGACGACGAACTCACGCGCTTCATCGATGACACCACGAAGGAGCCGGGCGGGCGCGTGGAGCCGCTGCCGGAGATCAAGCCGTACGAGACCTTCGTGTACACGGCTTCCGATATGCGCTCGCCGTTCCTGCCGAGCAGCCCGGGTTCGGGCGCCGGCCCGAACGGGGTACGCCCGGACTCCAAGCGCAACCGCGAGTTCCTCGAGCAGTACTCGCTCGATACGCTGAAGATGGTGGGCACGCTGCGTCTGGGCGGCCAGATATACGGCCTGGTAGAGACCAAGGACGGACTGGTGCATCGCGTGATCGTGGGCAACCACTTGGGCCAGGCGGAAGGCAAGGTCACCGATATAACGCCTTCGAAAATTACGCTTGTCGAAATCGTTCCGGACAGCCTCGGCGGGTACATGGAGCGTCCCGCCGCACTTGCCCTGAACGAATAAGGTCCAGCAGGGAGTATCCAATGCATCCGTCCAGCCTGATGAATCGCCTCCTCGGCACGGCCGCCTGGCTGCTGCTCGCAGGGGTACTTGGCATGCTCCCGGGAGCACCGGCTCGCGCGGATCAACCCGCGCCCGCGCTGCAAGCCATCGACGTGCAGCCCCTCGCGGGACAGCAGCTGCAGCTCACCCTGCGCCTGTCGGGCCCGGCGCCACAGCCGCTGTCGTTCACGATCGACAACCCGGCGCGCATCTCCTTCGACCTGCCGAACACCACCCTGGCGCTGCCCTCGCGGCGCATCGACGTGCACGCCTCGGGCGTCGATACGATCCTTGCGGCCGAAGCCAAGGACCGCACGCGCCTGGTGCTGAACCTCGACAAGCTCGTGCCCTACGACACGCGCGTCGATGGCAACAATATCGTCATCATGCTGGGCACCTCCACCGGCGGGAGCTCCGCCGCGGCTCAGCCCTCCGCCGCCAGCAGCGGTGGGGCTGGCGTTCGCGAGCTGCGCGCGATCGACTTCCGGCGCAGCGCTGATGGCGCCGGACGCGTGATCGTCAAGCTCTCCGATCCGCATATCCACATCAACCTGCATCAGGTCGGCAATCAGGTCGTGGTCGACTTCGGCGATGCCGCCGTGCCTGCGAACCTGGTGCGCCGCTACGATGCGACCGACTACGGCACTCCGGTCACCGGCTTCGACGTGACGCGCGTCGGCAACGGCTCGCGCATCCTGATCACCGCCAACGGCGACTTCGATCAGCTCGCCTATCAGTCCGATGATCAGTACGTGGTCGAGGTATCCCCGCGACACAAGGTTGCGAACGCCTCTGACGAGAAGCCGGTGTACACCGGCGAGCGCCTGACGCTGAACTTCCAGGACATCGAGACCCGCGCGGTGCTGCAGCTGCTGGCGGATGCCAGCGGGCAGAACATCGTGGTGAGCGACTCGGTCACCGGCAACGTCACGCTGCGCCTGCAGAACGTGCCGTGGGACCAGGCGCTCGACATCGTGCTGCGCACCAAGGGCCTGGACAAGCGCCGTGACGACAACGTCATCATCGTGGCTCCGCAGGCCGAGCTCGCTACGCGCGAGAAGGCCGAGCTGGCCGCGAAGAAGGACGTGCAGGAGCTCGCCCCGCTGCGCTCGGAGTACCTGCAGGTGAACTACGCCAAGGCCTCGGACATGGCGGCGCTCATCAAGACCGGCACCAACTCGCTGCTGTCATCGCGCGGCTCGGTCGCGGTCGATGAGCGCACCAACACGCTGCTGCTGCAGGACACCACCGAGCGGCTTGCGGACGTGCGCCGCCTGGTGGCGACGCTCGACATCCCCGTGCGTCAGGTGCTCATCGAGGCGCGTATCGTCATCGTGGACAACGATTTCGAGCGTCAGCTCGGTGCGGTGTTCGGCTTCACCAACGTTCAGAAGAACGGCAGGAGCGGAGTCGTGACCACCACCGGCAGCGCCGCCGGCACCGACCAGATCATGAGCTCGGCCATCACCAATTCGCAGACGAACGCCAACGGCTCCCCGTTCCCCGTGTCGCTCCCGACCGGCACGAACGCTGCGAACCGCTACAACGTGAATCTGCCGGTGGCGAGCCCGGCGGGCTCCTGGGCGCTCGGTATTCTCGGCAACAACTTCATGGTCGACCTGGAGCTGGATGCGGCGCAGGCGGAGACCGAGGCGAACATCATCGCTTCCCCGCGCGTCATCACCGCCAACCAGAAGAAGGCGACGATCGAGCAGGGCGTCGAGATCCCGTACCAACAGTCGGCCTCGAGCGGTGCGACCACCATTCAGTTCAAGAAGGCGGTGCTGTCGCTCGATGTGACGCCGCAGATCACCCCCGACAACCGCATCATCCTCGACCTCGACGTCAGGGACGACGCTGTCGGTACCATCGTGGTGCAGTCCGGTGGCGTGAACGTTCCGTCCATCACCACGCGTGAGATCACGACCCAGGTGCTGGTCAACGACGGACAGACGCTGGTGCTCGGCGGCATCCTGACGACGACCAACCGCGAGGACGACAACAAGGTGCCGTATCTGGGTGACATTCCGATCATCGGCCACCTGTTCAAGACCACCGATCACCAGGACGACAAGGACGAGCTCATGATCTTCATCACCCCGAAGATCGTGCGCGAGGGCGTGAACGTCTATAACTGACGCCAGACGTCCGGCCTGAGTATCTGCGGCCGCCTTCGGGCGGCCGCGCTCTTTATGGGCTTCGGCAACGCCGCACTCCTGAAGGACTCGTTTGCGCGCCCGAAGCGTGTAGTACATTCTCAGGAGCACAGAAGCAGACCCCGAAGGCCACCCCTTGCCGAACGAACCGGGGCTTGATGGCGAGCCTTCAGCCGGAAGCCGCCAGCGAGCCGTCTTTCTTAGTTACGCGTCCGAAGACGCCCAAGCCGCCCACAGAATCTGTGGCGCCCTGCGCACCGCCGGGATCGAAGTGTGGTTCGATCAAAGCGAGCTTCGCGGCGGCGATGTGTGGGACTCGGCCATCCGTAAACAGATCAGGTCGTGCGCGCTTTTCATCCCGGTCATCTCGGCAAATACACATGCTCGCATCGAGGGCTACTTCAGGCTCGAGTGGAAGTTGGCCCTCGACCGCTCACACCTTCTGGCTCCCGACCAGCCCTTCCTGCTGCCGGTAGCAATCGATGACACGCCTCAATCCGATGAGCGCCTGCCCGACCGGTTTCGCGAGCTGCAGTGGACTCGCCTTGCGGGCGGGGACACCCCGCCTGCGTTCGTCGAACGCATCCAGCGGTTGCTGTCGCCGGCCGCGCCGAAAACCGTACCCGCCGGGCACGCACGCGCTGACGCGGCGGCTGTGCCGCCGTCGGTCTCAGCCGGGCAACATGCGCCGCGCAGCGCGCTGAGCGCGCTCATCTGGGCCAGCGCCCTGGTGGCGGTGGCGGCCATCGTGGGTTACTACGCCATGCAGTGGCCTGCGCTGTCGCGGCACACCGCGCCGTCTGCGCCACTTGCCACTGTCGATGCGATCCCTGAAAAGTCGATCGCGGTACTGCCCTTCCTCGATATGAGCGAGAAGAGGGACCAGGAGTACTTCTCCGACGGTCTCGCCGAGGAGCTGCTCGACCTGCTCTCGCAGGTGCCCGACCTGCGCGTCCCGGCACGCACCTCGTCCTTCTACTTCAAGGGACGCACCGATGATGTGACGACGATTGCGCGCAAACTGCGCGTCGCGCACCTGCTCGAGGGGAGCGTGCGCCGCTCGGGCAACACGATCCGCGTTACCGCGCAGTTGATCCGCGCGGACAACGGCTACCACATCTGGTCGAAGACCTACGACCGCGATGCCAAAGACATCTTCCAGGTACAGGATGAGATCGCCAACGCAGTGGTCAGCGCGCTCAAAGCGCAGCTGCTGCCCGCGCAGCCGCTCGGCAGCAGCCACCGCACCGACAACACCGAGGCGTTTGCCGAATACCTGATGGGTAACAAGCTGCGCGAGTCCGACACGCCGGACTCGAACCGGCAGGCGCTCGAGGCCTTCCGGCGCGCGGCGGCCCTGGATCCGAACTATGCCGCCGCCTACAGCGGCATCGCGGACGCGGAGTGGCGCATCGCCGACATGATCAGCGGGGAGGAGGCCGCCTATCAGCGCTCAGTCGCGGCCGCCGAGCATGCGATCGCGCTCGCCCCCAACTCCGCTGATGGTTACTGGGCGCGCGGCGGCCTGCGCATGGCGTACTACTACGACTTGGCGGGGGCGGAGGCTGACTTCAGAAAAGCGCTAGAGATCGACCCGAACGATGTGCGCGTGCTGCGCGACTATGGGAGCCTCCTCGCCGGGCGCGGGCGGACTGCGGATGCGCTCGAGATGATGCGCAAGGGAATTGCCTTGGATCCGCTCTCCTTGCGCGCTTGGCGGCAGCTGGCACTCCTCGAGCTCGATCTAGGATCGCTCGCGGAGGCGAAGCAGGCCGCGCAGCACCTTGTGGCGATCCTGCCGAACAGCTATCTCACGCTCAGCGTCACAGGAGCAATCGCGCTCGCCGAGGGACGCTACGCAGACGCGCTCACGGAATTTCGCAAGGACAATAGTACTGCCTCGAAACTGATCGGCAGTTCGATGGCCGAACACTCTCTCGGTCACGCGGCCGCCTCGCAGGCGGCGCTCGATGAGCTGATCCAGAAGCAGGGTGCGACGCTCGCATATCAGATCGCCGAGATCTACGCGTGGCGCGGCGAGCCCGACCAGGCGTTCGCCTGGCTGGAACGGGCGTATCGCCAGCACGACGGCGGGATGATCCATGTTCTGCACGACCGCTACCTCGTGTCTCTGCGGCACGACCCGCGCTATGCGGCACTGCTGAAGAAGCTGAATCTCGCCTCCTGAGCCTGGCGTCGGCGCTTGCCACTGGACGAGCTTCCAGGGAGGTCGTCCGTCCGGGTCACCCCCAACGAGAGCTGAGTCGCGGCGTAGTCCGTCGATCTGCCGGGCGATCGCCCCAGGCGACAGCGAGGTATCCTGTCGACACACATGCTCGGCAAGACCAACGTTTTCCTCATCGGCCCGATGGGCTCGGGCAAGACCGCCGTGGGGCGCTATCTGGCGCGGTCGCTGAAGCTCCCGTTCCACGACAGCGACGCGGAGATTGAGCGGCGCACCGGGGTCGACATCCCGTTCATATTCGACAAGGAGGGTGAGGCGGGCTTCCGCCAGCGCGAGCGCGAGGCCATCGAGACGCTCACCGCGCTCGAGGGCATCGTGCTCGCCACCGGAGGTGGGGCGGTGCTGCTGCCGGAGAACCGCCAGCGCCTCGCCACACGCGGTTGTGTGGTCTACCTCGAGACCTCCGTGGCGCAACAGGCCGACCGCGTGCGTCATGGCCGTAACCGACCGTTGCTCGCCGCCGGGGACACCGGCACCAGTCTCGGACAGCTCATGGACGTGCGCGCACCGTTGTACGGCGAGATCGCCGACATCGTGGTCTCCACCGACGGCAAGCGCGTCAACAGCGTGGCCGAACACATCCTGCGCGAGCTGGCGGACTCGCGCGGCGGACCACAGGGCATGCCGCCGTGAGACCCTCACGTATACTGAGAGGCGCGCGGCCGCTCTTAAGCTTTAGTGCCGTCGCACGCGCCCGTGGACACCGTTAACCTCGAACTCGGAAACCGCAGCTACCCGATCCTGATTGGCCCCGGCCTGCTGGAGCAGCCCGAGGTCTTCCGGCAGTACCTGCCTGCGCGCGACATTCTCATCGTGAGCAACACCACGGTCGCGCCGCTGTACCTGCCGGCTCTCTCAGCCTCTCTTGGCGTGCGCCGTACGGTCGAGGTCATCCTTCCGGACGGCGAAGCGCACAAGACGCTCGCGAACGCGGCGCGCGTTCTGGACGTGCTGGTCGCCAACCGCTTCGGTCGCGACTGCGCGGTGCTCGCCCTCGGCGGTGGAGTCGTCGGGGATCTTGCAGGATTCGCCGCCGCTTGCTACCAGCGCGGGGTCAGCTTCGTGCAGGTGCCGACCACACTGCTGGCGCAGGTTGATTCCGCGGTGGGGGGCAAGACAGGCGTCAACCATCCCGGCGGCAAGAACCTGATCGGCGCATTTCACCAGCCGGTGCTCGTGGTCACCGACACGCGCACACTCCTCACCCTGCCGGCGCGCGAGCTGCGTGCCGGGCTCGCTGAGGTGATCAAATACGGGATGATGTGCGATGCGGCGCTTTTCGAGTGGCTGGAAGCGCACCTCGAGGGGCTGCTGGCGGGTGATCCGGTGTCGCTGGCGCACGTCATCCGACGCTCATGTGAGATCAAGGCCGCAGTGGTCGGGCGTGACGAGCGCGAGCAGGGTGAGCGCGCTCTGCTGAATCTCGGTCATACCTTCGGGCACGCCGCCGAGTCCGCCACCTCCTATAAGGAGTGGCTGCACGGGGAAGCCGTGGGGGCCGGACTGGCCATGGCGGCCGCCGCATCCGTGGAATCCGGTCTGCTCGCCCCTGCCGACAGCGTGCGGGTGCGGGCGCTCCTGGAGCGTGCGGGACTGCCGACGCACATCGCCTCGGTCACCCCCGAGGCGGCGCTCGAGCACATGCGCATCGACAAGAAGGTGTTAGGCGGACGAGTGCGGCTGGTACTGCTGCGGCGCATCGGGGAGGCCGTGGTTACTGCAGACTATCCCCCCGCCGCCCTCGCCCGCACGCTTGCGGCGCATTTCGGATGAGCGAGCTCGCGCCCTATGCTGCGCACGACGGCACATCGCGCGGCCGGCGTCATCCGGAGCCAAAGCCGGAGTTTCGCAGCGAGTTCCAGCGCGATCGCGACCGCATCATCCATTCCAACGCGTTTCGCCGACTGGTCTACAAGACCCAGGTGTTCGTGAACCACGAGGGCGACCTGTACCGCACGCGTGTGACACACTCGATCGAGGTGGCACAGATTGCCCGCTCAGTCGCCCTCGCGCTGCAGCTCAATGAGGCGCTGACCGAGGCGATCTGCCTCGCCCACGACCTCGGCCACACTCCATTCGGACATGCCGGTCAGGACGCGCTCAACGAGTGCATGCGCGATTACGGCGGTTTCGAGCACAACCTGCAGTCGCTGC
>Ga0302326_10013155_pt1 | contig 17552 bp, 18 predicted proteins | sample Palsa_T0_3_FD_202264 | JGI IMG/M metagenome (GOLD analysis project Ga0302326, IMG submission 202264) | Peat permafrost microbial communities from Stordalen Mire near Abisko, Sweden - Palsa_T0_3 | ecosystem: Environmental > Terrestrial > Soil > Palsa > Peat permafrost | place: Sweden: Abisko... | reverse complement strand
CGATTATCTTTCGGACGCTCGATGGCTGGAAAAACTCCGAAATGATCGGCGTCCATGATCGGCGTCCATGATCGTTGCCAGAGGCACGTATTGATCTAACTCGGTCTTGTCGGTTTAGGGAGAATACTCGCCAACTTGGGGACAAGTCTTAATGTGAGCGCCAGTTCATATTCTCGGAGTTCGACATTCGGCAAATCGGCAGCCGCGTAACGCGTTTTTGTAGGGATTCTGAAGGCAATGATTATCCCCCGAACGAGATTTCCTTCGGCCAAGTGTCTCCTCACCCATCCCATGTATCGAAGCAGTTGACCACATGCACTATCTTCGCCATGGGATAATTTCAGTTCGATCACGACAAAATTTCCTTGCTTGTCCTTGGCTAATATATCGATGACTCCAATCTCAGTTCGGTACTCAATGCCCGGTTTATCATCCTCGGCGTACAGTTCGAGCCCTTCCTCTATATCCCCTAGTCTATTTGCGAGGTAGTCTCGCAAATGCGCCTCGGCTGCAAATGTTCTCCCCTCAGAATCATTTGGGGGGGACGGCGTAATTTCATCTTGGGCTGGGCCCACGGCAACAGATCCATCATCGCAATCCACAATCTCCCACTCTCCGTGTTCAGGTCTGTCATACTTTTTCAGACGGCCAGGTGCAGGCCGAAACAGAAAATCGTATTTGCCATCTGCCACACGCGGTTTGCGATTCTCGGGAAAATGAATGCGCGATGGGTGGTTGACCGTGCACACAACCGTTTGTGCCGAGATCGTGTTTGGGTTGGTACCAGGATACTTACTGAGTATCCAGTTCTTCAGAGCCGTATTGGTAGTATCGCCGCCCAATGCGTCCACCGCTTCTCGAACCATCTGCCAAACGTAAGGGCGTCTTTGCTCTACCATTAGGTATTTTCCCTAACTATGTCGTCTATCTCAGGGGAGTCAAGGATTCAACGCAATTGCTCGCTCATGCTAAAGATTCCACTTGGGAAATCGACGCCAGCGGGCGGAGGACCGCCCGGCTCAGTTTGCGACGAGCGGGGGCGGGGGGATTTGGGGGCCTTAATTTAGGCGGTGGCGCGGAAGACTTCTTCCAGGGTTGTCAGGCCGGATTTGATTTTGTCCATGCCGTCGGCGCGGAGGGTTTTGTAGCCTTGGGTTCTGGCCAGCTCGCGGATTTCGGCGATGGCGGCGCCCTGGGCGATGCGCTCTTTCATGGCGTCGTCGGGGATTAATAGTTCGTAGATTCCGATTCTCCCGGCGTAGCCGAAATTGTGGCAGCGGGGGCAGCCTTTGGCTCTGAAAATTCGATCGACGTTGCCGGCGTAGCGTTCGATTTGCCGGCGTTCGCTGACGGCGGGCTCGTAGGCTTCGCGGCAATGCTGGCAGAGTTTTCTAGCGAGGCGCTGGCTCAAAATTCCGCTGAGGGTGGCGCCGACGAGATAGGGTTCGACGCCGAGGTTGAAGAGCCGGCTTATGGCGGCGGGAGCGTCGGCGGTGTGCATGGTGCTGAGAATCAGTTGGCCGGTCAGGGCGTTTTGAGCGGCGAGCCGGGCGGTTTCGGAGTCAGCAATTTCGCCGATCATGGTGATATCCGGGTCTTGCCGGGCGATGCCACGCAATGCCGCGGCGTAGGAGAACCCCGTGGCTTGATTCACCTGGAATTGATTGATTCCCGCGATGGGACATTCGATCGGGTCTTCGACCGAGCAGATATTTACATCCGGGCGATTCAGTTCCTGGAGCGATGCGTAGAGCGTGGTGGTTTTGCCCGAGCCGATGGGGCCGGTGACGAGCACGATTCCGCCGCGGAGATTAATGAGCTTTTTCCACGCCTTGAGGGTGTCGTATCCGAAGCCGAGCTTTTCGAGATTGACCAGGGCCTTCTCGTTGTCGACGACGCGGATGACGATTTTCTCGGCATTTTTTGCGGGCATCGTACTGACGTTCAGCTCGATCGGGCGCTTTTCCATCAGCACGCGCATGTGGCCTTCCTGCGGAAGCAATCGCTGATTGGGATCGAGGCCGGCCATGGTTTTGATTCGGCCGGCGACAGCGGATTGCATCTGGAACGGCGGGCGCAATTTTTCCACGAGCCGGCCGTCGATGCGCTGGCGAATCCGCAGCACGCCGTCGGCGGGTTCGATGTGAATATCACTCGCTCCCTCGCGCACAGCCGTGAAAATAACGTAATTCACCAGCTTAATCACCGGATCATCCGTGGGGCTCATCTCCGGCAGCGGGGATGCCGCCGGCGTTTCTTTGATCAGCGAAAATTTCTCCGGCTGCACTTCCTCGATGATGTCGTCGATGACGAAAACCTGATTGCTGGGCAGATAGGCATGCAGGGTGCTTTTGATGTCGCGCGCGGTGGCGGCGACGACTTGCACCTGAAATCCGCTCAGCCGCTCGATCTCCTCGAGCAAGAACACATTGGCCGGCTCGGGGATGGCGACGGTAAGGACGCCTTCGACGAGAAACAGAGGCAACACTTGCTGCTTTTCGAGGAATTCCTTGGGGAGAACGGCGATGGTTTTGGGATCGGCGATCTTCGGGCCGACGCGCGCGTACGGAACGCCATAGGCCTGGGCCAGCGCTTCGCAGATATGGTCCTCGGTGCAGATGCGCAGCTCGACGAGCACTTCGCCGAGCAGTTTTTGATGGCCGGTTTTTGTCTGCTCTTCCAGCGCGCGCTCGAGTTGCTCCTGCTGGATCAGGCCCTTGCCCATCAGCAATTGTCCGAGAGGTTTTCGCTCGAGAGTCGCGATCATGGCAGCATCACCTCATGGTCTTCAGCGCGATGGCCAGGTCGTCCTGGCATTCGAAGCGATGCTCCAGGCGGGTCATTTCCAGAATTTTTTTGAGGTTCTCATCGAGATTCACGAGCTTGAGCCGGCCCAGCAAATCTTCGCAGCGGCGTCGCATCCAGAGCAGGCCTTCCAAACCGTCGCTGTCGACAAATGCCGATTGCTTGAAGTCCAAAACATAATCCACGATCTGCCGGCGCGCGACGTGATCTTCCATGGCCGCGCGCGAGGCGGCGGCGGCCTCGGCGAGAAAGTCGCCGTGGACTTCGATCACGCAAACCTGGCTGTATTCTTCACACTTGATCATGTGATTTTCTCATGCGACGCAAAGTTCGCGCTCGCCGGTCGTTGTTTCGCGCATCTGATCGTGATGGGCGCGCAGCATTTCACGGAATTTCTCGGCGCCGATTCGCAAAAATGATTCGGTTAACACGGGGTCAAATTGCGTTCCGGAGCAGCGACGGATTTCCATCAGGGCGACTTCCAGCGGCAACGCCTTGCGATAAGTGCGGTTGGAGGTCATCGCATCAAAGCAATCCGCCAGGCAGATGATTCGGCCCATGAGCGGGATGTTGTCGGAGGTCAAGCCGGCTGGATATCCCTGGCCGTCGAACCGCTCGTGGTGGTGCAACACGCCGGGCAGGAGGTCGTTGATCTGCTTGATGTCTTTGAGAATCCGCGCGCCGATCTCGGGATGTTTTTTCATCTTCTCGAATTCATCAGGAGTGAGCCGGCCGGTTTTTTGGAGGACGCTTTCGGGAACGCCGATCTTGCCGACATCGTGGAGCAATCCCGCCATGTAAACGCGCTCGGCGAGCGCTTCGGGGAGACCGGCCTCCAGGGTCAATTGCTTGGCGAGCATGGCGACACGTTCGCTATGGCCGCAGGTGTATGCGTCCTTGGCGTCAACGGCGCTGGTGAGGCTGTGGAGCAGGCCCATCATCAGGCCATGCACATCGTCGAACAGCAGGGCGTTTTCGAGATAGATTGCGGATTCGTTGGCGATGGAATTCAGCAGCTTGCTGTCCTGTGAATCGAACTCGCCCTGAATTTTATTGAGGCTGAACAGGCATCCGAGCACCTGATCCTGCCGAAGCAGGGGGACCGCCAGGATTTGCCGGGCGTGTTCGGAGAGCCAGGCGAAATTTTTGTCCTGGGCAAGCTGATTCAACAAGAGCGGGGTTTTGCGAGCGCACAGAATCGGGAGCAATTCATCCGCCAGACGATGGACCGTTCCCGGCGGCAGGCCGAGCGGGCCGTAAAGCACGGGCTCTTGTGATGCGGAATGTTCGCCGATCAACGCCACGCCCATTCCTTCGACGCCCATGACCTCCAGCACGTCGAGGCAGACTTGCTTGAAAAAGTCATTGGCCCGGCGATTGATTCGCATGCCGCTGCTGATCTGGTAAACGAGGCTCAATTCCTCGTAGGTGTCGGACAGTTGTCCGGAGAGAGAATCCAACTCGCCCTGAAGATTTTCCAGACGCATCTGGTCGCGGATCATGGCCAGGAGCATGCGCGCGTGGCGTTGGATCATTTCTTCGAGATAAGTGGGCAATTCGTCCGCTGCCTGGCTGAGCCAGATGCCGTCCAGTCCGAGCCGGCTGCAAACACGAACGACATCTTCACTGAGTTTGAACGTGGATGCCTTGGCCGCCAGCACGATGACGGCATTGGTCTGGCGGCGCTGTCCGTAACCGACGGCGGCAAGCAGGACGCCGGGCAAATCGGCGTTGACCGCGATCGATCCGGGAGCGACGCCGCAGATGTTCAGCTTGGCATTGCCATCGGCCGGATCGCCGTATTGCAGAAGTGGGAGAACGAATCGCTGAAAAAACATTCCCGCCTGCGGATCGTGCCAGACGACCGAACCATCAGGGCGCAGCAGCGCCACGAACAGCCCGTTGGGGCGGAATCGCGCCGCCAGGCTGTCCAGCACCGCGGCGGGGATGAGGCTGGGCTCATGCCCGCTGCTATCGGCGCGTTGGTTCAATTGCAATGTCATGGTTGTCTAGGGCGATGTTGGGTGCGCGATCTCCATGTAAATCTCCTTTACGCCGCCGGTCGCAGAATTTCGTTCACCGTTGACAACAGTTGCCGCGGGCTAAACGGCTTGGTGAGCAATCGGCAGATGCCGCTCTGCTCGGTGTCCTTGGGCTCAAGCTGATATCCGCGCGCCGTGAGCATGATGGCGGGGATGCCGGCCGTGGATGGGTCTTCCTTGAGCTTCTGGCACAGTTCCAGGCCCGAGAGCTGGGGCATGTGGTAATCGGTGATCACCAGGTCCGGGTGTTCGGATATGGCCAGCTCCAGCGCTTCCTGCCCGTCGCAGGCGGTGATTACGTCGAATCCCGCGTTCCGCAATTTCAGCGAAACCACGTGCAGGATGTGGCTCTCGTCGTCGGCCACCAGAATTTTTTTTGCCGTCATTTTCTCCACTCCCAATCCGGCGATTTTCAGTCGCATTTTTGTTCAGTCACACAGGTCCAGTTCAAATCCGAAGCAGCTTCCCTTGCCCACATGGCTCTCCACAAACATCCTTCCGCGGTGGACGGTCTCGATGATGTGCTTCACCAGAGACAGGCCCAATCCCGTGCCCTTGCCCATGTGATTATTTGCCTCGGCCCTGTAAAACTTATCGAACACAAAGGGGAGGTCCTTGGGGGGAATTCCCACTCCTGTGTCGATGATGCGGGCAATAATCTTCCGTTTGGCTTCGTCCACGCTGGTTTGCACGGTTATTGTGCCTCCCTGCGGGGTGTATTTGACGGCGTTGCTGAGCAGATTCAGCACCGCTTGATAGAGCATGTCCCGATCGGCCATGGTCTGATAAAAAACCGGCGTCAGTTGCTCGATGAGTTGGATTTGCTTCAGTTTCGCCTGTGGCGCGATTACTTCCATGGCTTCCTTCAAAATCACCATCAGGCTCTGGGGATGTTTGTTGATCTGCACCAGGCCCGACTCGATGCGCGAGATGTTCAGGATGTTGTCGATGAGCCGGCTGAGGCGGTTGGCCTCGTTCTGGATGACTTCGTAAAACTCGCGCGTCGTCTTTTCATCATCCGCCTCGCCATCAATCAGCATCTCCACATACGCTTTGATGCTGGCCAGCGGGGTGCGCAATTCGTGGCTGACGCTGGAGACGAAATCATTCTTCATCTCCGCGACTTCCTTCTCGCGCGTCATGTCGTGCAATACGGCCACGACGCCGGCGGGAGTGTCGCTGTTGTCGGTGACGCTGGAGAGCGTGACCTTGAAAATCTTTTCCTCGCGTGCGCCCTTAATGCGATGCTCCACGATTCGCCGGCCGGTTTTGCTGTTGCTCTGGCGCATATCGCGGATGAGGGCGACCAGTTTTTCATCGTGGATGATCTGCTCGACCGGCAATCGCCGGGAGTGGTCCAGATCAAACTGGAATGTGCGAGCGGCTGATTCGTTGGCCAGCACGAGATCGTCGAATGTGTCGGTGACCAGCACAGCGTCGGAAATGCTGTAGATGATCGCCTCGGCATGTTGCCGCTCGGCCGTCGCCACCTTGAGCTGAATCTCCAGCTCGCGCATCTGCATGACCGCGTCGGCGACGCTGTTGTCGGCATGCTCGACCATCTCATTTAATGCCGATATCAGCGGGCGAATTTCGGGGTTGTTGGTGCGTAGCGCATCAAGCTTGCCATTGAGGCTCATCCGCTCGATGTGGGTAATCAGTTGGCGGCAATCTTTGCGGAGCGTGGTGATGGCCAGCATTCCCGTTCCGGCGCCCAGCACGAACAGGACCGATCCCAGCACGCCGATCTCAACGTGCGCACCGGCCTTCCACGCTTCTTGGGCGCTGACGAGAAAGCATTCGATCCCGCCCAGGACGAACAGGACCATGAGGATGGACAATAATCGGCCGCGCCGCAATCCAACTCCCTGAAAAAACGCCAACGCCCACGGACCGTCTGTCCGTGGGCCCCTCCAAAAACCCTCAACCGTCTACTCCCGCAAATCGATTGCCGCCGCCGCGCTTTTGCCGATTGAATCGGCTGGGTCCAGCTTCTGGGCTTGGCCAAACGCCTCGCGTGCCTCGGCCGGGCGGTGCTCGCAAAGCCGCAAATATCCCAAGAGCACATAGCACCGGCTGTCGCCTGGGCTCAATTCCGTGCTTCGCGCCAGACTTTGTTCGGCGCCGCTCAGATCGGCCGCCTGAATCTGGGCGCGAGCAAGGCTCAGCCAGATCGCCGCCGAATCCGGCATCAAATCCGACGCACGCTGCAGCGCGTCCACAGCCGCCATCGGCTGGCCGCATTGCAGCAGTGCTTCTCCCAGTTCCACCCGCAATTCCGCCTGCGTGGCGGGCGAACCGACCGCCGGCAATGTCGCCTGCTCCCGCAAAATATCGGACAGAAGTTGCACGCAGTTGGGGAACTGCCCGGCATAAAACAGCGCCCGGGCCAACTCCGTGCGGATTTCCACGTCATTCCCGGCGATATTGGACGCCTGGGTCAGAACCTGCACCGCCGCATCAAATTGTTTTTGTCGCATTAACAGGAGTCCGATTTCGCGCCAAATCGCCACGTTGCGCGGAAAGACATCCAGCTTTTGTCGCAGCAAAGCAATTGCATTATCAGCCGCTCCGTTGGTGGCCTGGAGCCTGGCGTATGCGAGCAGATAGTCCGCATTGGTCGGCTCGGCGGCGGAGGCGCGCTGATAACAGGCCATCGCCTGATCCGTCTGTTTCCAGCGCTGATCAATTACGCCGGTCAGATAATCCGCTTCGGCATCCGTTGGATCGACTTGTTTTGCGGCATCGAGTTCGGCCTTGGCGGTTTCGAGTTGATCGGCCTGGAGATCGAGCTTGGCGGAAATGATTCGGGCGGGAACGGATTGCGGGGCAAGTTGGATCGCCTCATCCACGGTGGCGCGGGCCTGGGCGAATTCGGATCGATCATATTCTTCACCGGCAAGACCGATGAGCGCTGAAGCGCGGCCGTCATTCCAACTTTGCTGCGAGGGAGCGATTGGCGGCGCAACCTGCGCGCATCCGGCCAACAAGAGCGACGCCAAAAGCCAGCGGCTTCGCATCGCTACGGCCCTCCTGTCGGCTGCGTCGTCGCGCCGAGGACTTGTCGGCCCACGAACTGGTCGATTCCCCCATTGGCGCCGTCCGCCGTCTGCTGCGTGGCGATTTTGGCCCGCAAATCCGCGGCTTCGGACAGGCTGGGATCGAGCGTCACGGCACAATCCAGATTCCACAGAACTTCACTCACATCGGGGTTAGCGCCATTGATCTCATCCAGCGCAGCCTGGTAGGCCGATTGCGCCAGCGCGCGTTGATCGGCGCCGGTGGTGATCGTTGCCGATGCAACGCCGGATGGCGGGGCCATGACCACAATCACCTGCGGTCGAGCCGGCGCCGGAGTTTCCTCATGCGGCAGTTGCGGGGCGGCGGCCTTGGTGGATTGATCCTGCAATCCCTGGCCGACAGCCGACACCTGCACCGTCGGTTTGCTGTCATCCGTCGGAAACGCGGTCAGCGGAATGGCGAACAGATTTCGGCGGATCGGAAGAATTTCCGGCTGATTCCAAACTGCCAATAGAGATGGCTGGCTGGCGGGCGCTTCCTGCACCGCCGGCGCGGGCATTCTTGGCGCGGTCGATCCCGCATCGGCGTCGGAAGGCACGTGGTCGAGCACGAAAATTTTGATCCACATCGCCGCCGTCGCCAGCAGCACCATGCCGATAAACGTCGTCGTCCGCGGCGCGGCATGCGCCGGCGGCGGATCGGGCTGCGATGTTATCTGGTTCTGCTCCGTCACGAATCATCGCTCCGCAAAGTAGGCATCGAGGGACATGTCCACTTCCACCGTGCCGGCGGCCGGGTCGAGGCTGTGGATCGCAATTTCATTGGGCCGGGCCAGACGATGAATGGATTCCAATCTCCTCAGAAAATCGAACGCCTTGAGAAAATCGCCCTGAAATTTCAATTGGATCGGATATTGGCGGAAGCGATCGGAGGTACTCCCGCCGTTTGGAAATGCCACTTGCAGATTCTGCACGCCGCACTGGTTGGCGAGATCGCCGACTTGTTTGACGAAATCCCCGGCGTCGGAAGTGGCGGGGAGGCTGTCGATTCCGGCCATTTCCACCTGCAATTTCTGGAGGCTGGCCTGAACGTCGGGGAGCCGGCGCGCATCGAGCTGCCGAGACATCCACTGTTCTCGTTGCAGGGAGATCTCATCTCCGAGCTGTTGCACGTAGGCTTGTCGGGGTCGATAGGCCAGCGCGTAGAACAAGATGGTGAAGACGACCAGGGCGGCGGTCAGGGCGAATTGCGCTCGGGCGCACCCCTGGATTCGGGATTTCAGTGATGTCATGGACGCTCCTGATCCGGTTGCCCGCGAATGGTGAAAGTGATTTCAAATTCGCGCATGAGCCGTCCGTCCTGCTTGCGATCTCGGAGATAATCCATGCTCGTGCCGGTGAATTGCGGGGATGCCAGCAGGCGCGAGATGAATTCGCCGACCGTGGCATCACTGGGCGCGACGCCGTGCAATTGAATTTTGAGCGAATCCTCACCGCCGGCAGCGATGGACAAATCGAGCAAGTCGATCTCGGCCGGCATCACGTCCTGAAGCTCGTTCAAGGTTCTTCCCACCGAAATGGGCGGACCCAATTGCCGCATGGCGGTCGCCTGGTCGGTCAGGCTGGCGGTTTCCTCGCGCGATTTGGCCAGGTCCATCAACTGCTGGTTGGTTTGATCCTTGCGATCGCGCAGGAGTTGCAGCGCATCCTGGGCCGCTACGACGGTATTTTGAGAGAAGAAAATCCACATGATGGCTGCCGCCACTACCATTCCCGTGATCCAGGCATGGAACATGAGCACGCGGCGTCGGCGGCGCAGCAGGGAATACCAATCGGGAAGGAATTCAAACTCACGCATGAGCGGCCTCCTCGATCGGCGCCACCGGTGCGGATTGCGGCTGTGGTTCGGATTCCAGTGAGGGTGTGTTCGTCAGGGCGACGCTGAGATCGACAACCTGGGCCGATTGCGGCGGCTCGGCCGGAATCGCCCGCGGCGTTCCGTCCATCGGAGCGAATCTGCCTTCCGTCCGTTTCAATCCCAATCCCATCGCCAGCGCCCATTCCGAGGAATGACCTTTGTTATCGAAGCCGCGCATCCGATCGCAATTTACGCTCAAGAGCGGCCGGCCTTCGGCTACAGGCACGCTCAATGCCGCGCTTAAAATGGCCGTCAACTGCGGATCACCCGCCTCGCCGCCGAGCAGTTTCACCCGGCACGGCCGCTGTCCGCGAAACGTGACGGAGTAATACCGCATGCACAGCGAGACTTCGCGCGCCAGCGATTCCATGATCGACCGCGTCGCATCGAACACCGCCTGCCGAACCGGATCACGCTTGGCGCTGGGGTCTTCTCCGGTCCAAAGTCGGCGGCGGACGATGCGGGCATCCGCTTCCTTGATTCCAAGTTTGCGACTGACGGCCTCGTTCAATGCTGCGCCACCCACATCGAGGGATTTGAAAAAACTGATCTCATGTCCGCGCCCGATCATCACCCGTGTGCCCTGCGTTCCCAGATCGATCACGACATGCACCTCGGTCTCGTCCTGCTTGCGGCGGATGAATCGGTCGATGCAGCGATAGAGCGCGCAGGGTTCGACATCGAGCGATTCCACGTTCAGTCGAGCGCGATGCAGTTGTTCAACGAAGCGATCCACGTCGCTCCGCAAGGCCGCCATTACGATGACTTCCTGGCGAACTTCAGTTCCCTGTCGCACTTCGCCGGTGGATAGAAATTCGATCTGTGCATCTTGTGCGGAGAATCCGAACACATTTTTCGCCTCGGCCTGCACGACGTTGGCCAGTTCCAGCGGCGGCATTTGCGGGAGGCGAAGGTTTTTGATTTGCACGATCTGCCGCGGAAGCGCGGCGATGACTTTGCGGCCGACAAAGTCTCCACCGGCGAACATATCGTCGATGGCCTCGGCGGCCTGGCGGGGGAGAAGTTCGGGATTGGCGCGGGCCGAATCGTCCAGCACGCGCTTCTGTGCGTCCCGCACGATCAGCGCATCTCGCCGCGCGGGCATCGCCAGCGATCCGCCGGCGACTTCAAGCTGCAACATCTTCACGCTGTCGTGACCGATATCCAGCCCGATCGGTTGAACATGTGGCCGGATTATTCCAAACATGGGGCGTCACACCGTTACTTCTGTATGGAGTAATCGGGATTTGTGACGTGCACCTGAAGGTTGCCGGAGGAGAGAACCGCGGCGATTTGATCGAGTTTGGCGTTGTTGGCTTTAAGCTCGTCGATAATCTCCAGTCGCTGCGCGGTGGCATCGGCCTCGGGGACTTGGGCCTGGGCGGTGCTGACCGTGCCGTGTCCGCCGAACCATTGGGTCAACAGAATCAGGACTTGCAGTATCAGGACGACCGCAAGCAATTTGGAAAGTTTCATGATGATCTCCGTTTTTATTGGACGGCCAGCCCAATCCACCGCAATTCAGTAGCTCGCCAGCGGCGTGCCGGCGCCGTCGTCGCCCGAGACATTGGCCATCAACTCTTGCGTCTGGGCCTTGTAAATCCAGCCGGTCGAGCCATCAGGGTTTGGCATCGGCTCGTTGTTACCCACCATTTTGCACGTGGCCAGGCCATTGATCGGATTGACGGGAAACTGGCTCAGATAAGGACCATACGGGAAATCCGGCCCGGGATTGGGGCTCACATTGCATGCAATGTCCGAGCGCCCGGCGAGCTGGCGGGCCAGCGCATCATTGGTCGGAGTGTTGTATACATTGCCATAGGGATAGCCGGGCGGAACGTCCTGGTGCTGCGCGCGAAACACCGCGATTTGCGTGCGGAGATAGCGCAGATCTTCCTTCAGCTCGATCTCGCGAGCCTGCTGCTTTGCCGAGCAGAATTGCGGCACAACAATCATCGCCAGGACGGACACCGCTAAAATAACGATGATCCCTTCGACAATGGAGAATTTGCCGCGCGGAGTGATTCCGCGAATTTTTTGGGCTTCGTCCCTGAGGGCCATTTCGCTCCCTTATGCGCGGACCATCACACAATGGTCTGCCATCTGAATCATCGGACAATTTGCCGGACCGCATGACGACGTGAAAGCGAGACATTTCCAAATAAAAAGCCCCCGGAAGCGATTCCGAGGGCGTGGTCCGGAAAAAAATGGATGTGCTTCGCAAGCCAACTAGAACGCCAGGAAATCACGATCGCCGAAGCGGCCGTTTCCGGCGACGCATCGCTCCCCGCCGTCGGTCGCATAGATGCTGCCGGTTCCCTTGCCGCCGTTGTAATCGTAAATAAATCCGCACGCTGATTTGGCCGGAAAATCGCCGGTGCCATCAGTCACATTATCCAGACCATTTAACGCATCGGTCGGAGGAACGTGTAAATACGGACCTAGATTTTGCTGTGAATTGCCGAACGTGCTGGCGCGGGTGAGCGCGGTCCAGCCGTTGGTCAGGTCCGGCAACTTGTTGCCGTGCTGCATCCGATAAAGTTGGATTTGTCCCCGAATCGTCTGCAGCGTGTTCTGCACCGAGACTTCCCGCTGGTTCTGCCCGGCCTCGGTAAATTGCGGCACCACGATGGCCGCCACCGCGCCCAGAATGACCAGGACGATCAACACCTCCGTCAAAGTGAATCCCTTAACCCGTCGCATATTCTCCCGCCTTAAAAAAGATTTCTTCACTGATGTCATCGACCCCGCGCGACGACGACTTTGCGGCGATGCAATCAATCGCTCGCTGGCGGGGAGAACGCTGCATTACATATCCGTTGCCAAAGGAATAAAGGTTAAATCTTCAGGGTATGGCGATCGGCTGGAGGTTGTCGCGCTGGATAACCCGGCGGGATTGCAAAATGTCGGATTGAATCTGTGTCACCAACTCGCTGACGGCGGGGAATCGTCGCTGCTCGCGCACCCAGTCGAGCAGTTCGACATCAATCACGCGGTCGTACAAATCTCCATCGAATCCGATGAGATGCGCTTCGATCTGGCGAACGCGCTCGCTGAATGTGGGAAGCAAACCGATGCTGACGGCAGCGGCGTAAAGCTGGCCGTCGATTCGGCATTGGCCGGCATACACTCCGTCGGCGGGGATGAGTTGGTCGCCACATTGCAGATTGGCGGTGGGGATGCCCAGACCTTTTCCGCGGCCGAATCCGCGCGCAACTTTTCCCCGCAGAAGATATGGCCGGCCCAGGCAGATGGCCGCGTCGCGCATCCGGCCGTAGGAGATCAGGAATCGGATGATCGAGCTGCTCACCGGCGCGACGTGCATGTCCAGCAAAGATACATTGACCGACTCGATGACATGCAATTCGACTCGGGAATCGGCGGTCCATCTGCGAAGCGCGTCGATGGTTCCCTTGGCGCCTTTGCCGAAACGAAACGTCGCGCCTTCGACCAGATGGGCAACGGCCGCATCATCGCGCAGGAATTTCCAGAAATCCTCAGCGGATAAATTCAACACCGCCGGCTCGGGGGGAAGAATCAACAAATAATCCGCGCCGGCACCCTCGAGCAATTGCTCCTTCATTTCAGCCGTGGTCAATCTTGGCGGGGCCTCGGCGGGGCGAAGGACGGTCAGCGGGTGCGGCTCAAAGGTGATGATGACGAATGCCGAGCCATGTCCGCCGGCGACGAGTTCCTTGGCGGTTTGGAAAATCCGACGATGGCCGAGGTGGATGCCGTCAAAATTTCCAATGGCGGCCACAGCTCCGCGCGGTAATTCCCTGGCGGCGGTCAAACCATGAAGGAGTCGCATGGCGGATTATTGCGCGGTTCCCATTGCCGTGTCACGCGTGGCATAGACCGGCACCAATCGGCGGCTCTTGAGGGCCGATTTGCGAACATCGAGCCGCCATGCGAAAACCCAGAGCAATCCAATTGCCACGACGGCGAAGCTGATCTGCCATGCACCCATCCACCACCAAGTCACGGCCAGGTAGCCCGCCAGCTCGACGATCCAGAGATGCGCGACATAAACCGGCAGGCTCTTGCGGCCAAGCGTCTGCACGAATCGGGCGGGGATGGAATCGCTGAGAATCGGCCAGAGCAGGTCTGTCATGCAAACAATCACGATGAACAGGCTCAGATATCGCAGCATTTCCCCAAAGCTCAGTGGGACTTTGGTGAATCCAACGCCCAGGTTCAGGTTTGGCCAGCCAAAATCAGAACTGTATTCCGAGACAAACAGCAGTCCGAAGACGATTGCCGCGACGAAACCAATGGCGATCTTGATCGAGTTGCGCAGAGCGGCAAATTCTTTCCACACCGATCCGAACGCCAGGCCAAGGATGAAGATGAATTGCCACAAAATCGGCGGGAAATATCCGTGCGCGGCGATGGCGAAGAGCCACGGATGATTGTGCCCGATGGCGAAGAGAATCCCGCTGCCTCCAACGGCCACCATCCAGCCCCAGCGACGCCGAAACAATTCCAGCAGCAATGGGGAGAGGGCGATCATCAACACATAAAACGGCAGCAAATCCCCGCCCTCACGGAGCAGCAGAACATTGCGCCAAATAACCAGTGGATTATTTGAAGCGGCCCGAATTCCGCAAATGATGTCCAGGCCAAGCAAGCCCATCGCATTGAGATATTGCACACCCAGAAGGTACACCGCGCGATACCAGAGCGAACGATAAACATCAGCCCGGCGCAGCGGATCGCGCGCCTTGGGCAGAAAAATCGTTCCGATCCCCATGCCGGCCACGAAAATAAATCCCCCGGCCGCGAATCGGCTGTAGGACAGCAGGCTGCCCATCATCTTGCCGAATTGCACGTTTTGGTAAACCAGGTGGATTAGCACCATGTCGATCAGACACAGCCCGCGAAGGAAATCGAGACGAGAATCGCGGTTTTTCAGTCGGGAATTCATGCGTGATGGTTGGCGAATGGGCAATTGGGATGGAATAATGCGTCGGTCGCTCAATGCCGGCCGTGTTGGTTGGCGGGATGTTAGTAATATTGGCATTCAGATTCAAGTTAATAAATCAGAACAATGGAGCACCCAATGCCGCGCGTAGCACCCAGCGTCTTTTTTATCTGCATGATTCCATCCTTGTCTTCAGCAAAAATCGTTTCTGAGCAAATTAATTATCAGCAAGCCGGAACCCCACTACAGGGATATTTGACTTACGACGATTCGTCAACCGCAAAGAGGCCCGGAATTATAATTTTTCCGGAATGGTGGGGGTTGACGGATTACCCAAAACACCGGGCCGAACAACTGGCGAGCCTCGGATATGTCGCTTTTGCGGCGGATATGTATGGTTCGGGAGCAACAACCAGCGATCCGACGCAGGCCGGCGCAATGTCGGGAAAAGTTTACAAGGATCTCGACACCATGCGGGCGCGCGGGCAGGCGGCGATGGATGTTTTGAAAAATGATCCGCATGTCGATCCCGATAAAATCGCGGCCATCGGATATTGTTTCGGCGGAGCGTGCGCGCTGGAATTGGCGCGCAGCGGCGCCGATCTCGCCGCCGTCGTGAGCTTTCACGGAAGCCTCAACACCGCCCGGCCGGATGATGCAAAAAATATCAAGGCGAAAATTCTCGTCTGCACCGGCGGCGATGATGCGTTTGTTCCACCCGCGCAAATCGAAGCCTTCGAGGATGAAATGCGCAAAGGCGGCGTCGATTGGCAGGTGAATGTTTACAGCGGCGCGCATCACGCCTTCACCAATCCCGATGCGGACAAATTCGGCATCCCCAACATCGCCTACAACGCGCAAGCTGACAGACGCTCCTGGGCTGCTATGCGAGCGTTCTTCGATGAAGTGCTCGGGCCGGTCGGGACGAAATGAAAATCTGATGCAAGTATTTCTACAACAACTCGTCAACGGCCTCTCCATCGGCGCGGTCTATGCGCTGATCGCGCTGGGATACACGATGGTGTACGGCGTTCTCCGCCTGATCAACTTCGCCCACGGCGATGTTTACATGGTCGGGGCGGTGGTCGCCTATTGCGTTGCCGAATGGATGGCGAGCCTCCATGCCGCATTTTTTCTCAGCTTGCCCGTCATGTTCCTCACCGCGATGGCGGCTTGTGCGTTGCTCGGATTTCTCATTGAATTTCTCTGCTACCGTCCATTACGTCATCGGCCAAGGCTGGTGGTGCTGATCACGGCCATCGGTGTTTCGCTACTGCTGGAGAATCTGTTTCAAGTGCCCAGCATCTTCGGCCCCACGCCGCGAACATTGCCGGCGCTGTTTCAGGTCCGGCCTGTCATTCATTTTATGGTTGGATCCTCTGGACGGCCGGTGGTGATTAACAATCTCGATCTCACCAGCATCTGCCTGTCAGTGATCATGATGCTCGGATTGAGCTGGTTCGTGCTGCGGACCAAACTCGGCCTGGCCCTTCGCGCCGTGTCATTCCGCGTTGACACCGCATCCCTCATGGGTGTGAACACCAACGGCGTGATATCCCTCACCTTCGTCCTCGGCTCAGCGCTGGCGGCAGTCGCGGGAGTCGTGGATGCCATGCGATATCAGGTAGAACCGCTCATGGGCCTGAATCAGGGAATCAAAGCCTTCGTCGCGGCCGTTCTCGGCGGAATCGGCTCCATCCCCGGCGCGATGCTCGGCGGCCTGCTCATGGGACTTGTCGAAACGCTCCTCAAAGGTTGCATTCTCCCCAGCGCCTACAGCGGATATTCCGATGCCGCCGCGTTCTTCGTGCTGATCCTGATTCTCCTGGTGCGACCCTCGGGTCTTCTGGGAAAACCCGTGGCTGAGAAAGTCTGATCAACATTCGCGCGCATCAGCGCTTCGGAAAGCCCACGGATTGCAATCCGTGGGCTTGAGTCCCCTCCCCCACACGTCTAGCATGCCAGCCCATACATTTGATGGAAGCCGTTCACAAAAAACCGTACAGCGTGACGATGCTCCATCCGCCCAGCATTCCCGCGTGGATGGCCAACACGGCAATCGTCGCGCTCATCGCCGCCCTCTGGCCGCTCAGCGCCGCTTTCGACAAATATCTCGATCCTTATTACCTCGACATCATCATCCAGATCGGCATCGCCATCATCCTGGCGGTGAGCCTGAATTTAATTAACGGAATCACCGGGCAATTTTCGCTTGGCCACGCCGGATTCATGGCCGTCGGCGGGTATGCCGGGGGCGTGCTGCTGAAACATTACGATCCGCAGGGAGCGGCATTACCGCTGGCATTTGCCGGACTATTGGTTCTCGGCGGAATCGTCGCGGCCATCACCGGCGTTCTGGTCGGCATTCCCACCCTCCGCCTGCGTGGCGATTATCTGGCCATCGCCACCCTTGGCTTTGGCGAGATCATTAAAGTGATCCTCAATCAAATCGATTCCATCGGCAGTTTCGAAGTCGGCGGATCGGCTGGCCTGCACAACATTCCCATCGTCAGCAATTTCTTCTGGGTGTATGCCTGGGCGATTATCTGCATTGTCGTCATCGGCCGGCTGGTACATTCCGCCAAGGGCAAACCGTTCTACGCCGTGCGCGAGGATGAAATCGCCGCCGCCGCCATGGGGGTGGATACCACCTATTACAAAGTGGCCGCGTTTGTCATCGGGGCGTTCTTCGCCGGCGTGGCGGGCGTTCTCTCCGCCTGCGTGAATGGCAATCTGGTCCCCAAATCCTTCGATTTCGTCCGCAGTGTCGAGATCGTCATGATGGTCGTCCTCGGCGGATCAGGCAGCATCACCGGCTCCATCCTTGCCGCCATCCTTCTTAC
>Ga0302326_10013154_pt1 | contig 17554 bp, 11 predicted proteins | sample Palsa_T0_3_FD_202264 | JGI IMG/M metagenome (GOLD analysis project Ga0302326, IMG submission 202264) | Peat permafrost microbial communities from Stordalen Mire near Abisko, Sweden - Palsa_T0_3 | ecosystem: Environmental > Terrestrial > Soil > Palsa > Peat permafrost | place: Sweden: Abisko... | reverse complement strand
TGGGACCGCCGAACTGAATGCCGTAACCCGGCGGAACCGTTCCCCATTGGCCGTTCTCATTCTTGATGGGGATGATCGGCATCGTCCGGAAAGGGGCATTGTGAAGCTGCGCCTCATCACCGACCAACGGTTGTGTCTTGCGCTGCGATATAGCCAGCTGCTCGCCGATCTTGATCCAGTTGCCCAATTTGTAGTCCGTGTTGACCCGGATACCGCCGATATTGGAATAGTTCCGCACAAAAATACCCTTCTGCGCATTGTAGAACCCCGACATGAGATAGTTGACGTTCTGGCCCGCACCGGCAACCGAAAGATTATAGTTCTGCTCGTAGGCATCGCCGTACAATGCATGTACCCAATCCACATCGGGCAGGGTATCCGTCTGCGTAGCACCCGCAAAATAAGTGGGATTGATGACGTTCTCCAGCTTGATAAAGTCAGCCTTGCGTACCAGTGGCACCAGCTTAGGCGTCGTGATACCATATCTCGCATTGAAATTGACCTGCGGTTTCGCCCCCGTCCCCTTCTTCGTAGTGATCAGAATGACTCCCCCGGCGGCGGCCGAACCATAAATCGCAGCGGCACTCGCGTCTTTCAAAATATCGATCGACGCAATATCCTGGATATTGATATTGTCCCCCGGTACCCGCACCCCGTCCACGATATACAGCGGCGCCGGCTGGTGCAGCGAAGACAAACCCCTGATGATGATCGTCGGTGCCATCCCGCCCGGTTGACCCGAGTTCTGGATGACTTCCACCCCCGCGGCCCGACCCTGCAACGCCGCCGTCACGTCCGTTACAGGCAGTTCCTTGATGTCCGCCCCTTTAACGCTCGCCAACGATCCCGTTACATCCTTCCGTTTCTGCGTTCCATACCCTACTACGACCACTTCGTCCAGGTTCGATCGGGTTTGAACCATTCCAACCCTCACCGCCGTCCCCGTCAACACCACCTCCTGCGGTTCATATCCCACAAAGGAAATGACCAGTTTAGTCGCTGAAGGAGGAACAGATAGAGAGAACTTTCCGGCCGCATCCGTAGTGGCGGCATCCACAGTTCCTTTCACCGTGACGGTAGCGCCGGCAAGCGGCACACCCTTGTCATCTGTCACCACGCCGGTGATGGTCTTGTTCTGCGCCCGCGCCATTTGAAAAAGAAGGAGTAAACAAATGCACGCAAGCATTTTGTTCAGCAATCGTTTTTTTGTCATAAACAGCTGTTTGTTATGGTGAGTGAATAGCACCTTGCCGGAGAAGACCGAGCATCAGATAGCCGGGCAGTGAGAGTTCCTCAGGAGAGAATGTCGTCATCCGCAAGCAATCGATTCTGGTAGTACTTCAGCAAAAGGCCGCTGAGAATTTTTCAGGCTCCAAAGAAAAAAATTGGGGAAGGCGATGGCAACTATTATTCGCTTAGTATAAAATATAAAAGGGAGAAAATGCAGTAGCCCATTTTCAAGACAATGGTTACCAATGATTTAATTAGATATGAAAAAAATTAAAATATAACGCATTTGTAGCTCGCGTCTTGTACTTCAAGGTGTGTACAAAAAACACAACAACCCCTCCGGCCCACTCGTCGCCCCGGCCGTCTCCTTAGCCCTTCAGTAATTTATCGATCACCAGGTTCACCACCTCCAGCGCAACAAGGATGATAATGATCCATTCCAGGAAAGTACTGTTCCGGTATTGCAACAGATCTTTAAACAGATCAAGGTTCTCGCGCACGATCTCCAACCCCTCGCGGATATCACGGTATCGTTCCTGCAGATCGAAAGTACGTTTCAGCCCCTGGTCAATCCGGTTGAGGTTTTCATCCTCCCAGGCCTCCGGAGGTGAATCGAAAATATATAGGTTCTCCGCAATGCGGTTCTTTAGGTTCAGCGTCTTGCCGATATATTTCTTCAGGTTATTGCCCGATATGCTCAGCCGCCCCCGCCGTTCCAGGCTCAGCGTATGAGAATTGGTCTCTTCCTGTAACAGGTTCGTCTGCTCCGAATAATAATCCAGCGCCACTGACTGGCTGACATTCAACATGATCAGCCGCAATACCTCGATATCCGGCTTCGTGATCTCTATCTTATTATACCCGAACTTATTCTCCAGGGCATTCGTCTCCACCTCGAACTCTTCGCTCAATTTTAATTCGAACACGTTCTTGCAAAAAGGAGCGATCCGGTCCAGAAAGGCAGAAGCCTCGGCCTCATTATACCCCAGGAAACATACCACCCCATACCTGAACACATACACGTAACAGGACTCATCGGTCTTATAAAACAACTCGTCGGCATCATAATGATAAATACCGTCCCGGTAAGCCGTCCTGAATGCCCTGACGTCGATACTGTCCGCTATCTGGTATGATATTACTTGTAGCATAATCCCGATTCGTCCCTTTTTTAGGTCCATTTATTCTCCAAAAAACCCCAGGGCAAACATCTATGTGCTAAATAATTTAGTATATTTACACTCGCTCCTACTTTAAAAAAAATTAAACCGACTAAAAATGGATTCGCTAGCTCCCAACCTTTTTGTAAAAGATATTCGCTCCACCATCGAATTCTACAAGCTTCTCGGTTTCCAGCAGATCATGTCCGTCCCCGGTGAAGGCGAAGGCCAATTAGTCTGGGCCATGGTCACCAGCGGCAACGTCACCTTCATGTTCCAGACGTTTCAAAGCCTCAACGATACCCTGCCTCAGATCAGCCGCACGGACGGCGGCTCCCTGCTGTTCTATATCAGGATTGCCAACATTCGGTCTTTCTTCGAAACCATCCATGACAAAGTTAACGTTATCCATGGTCTCCAAAAGACCTTCTATGGCGCCACCGAATTTTCCATCACCGATCCCAATAATTACGTGCTGACCTTTGCCGAAGACGAGGTAGGATAACCACACGGCATAAAAATCCAATGCCCACCGCTTACCTATCGCACGCTGCATTCCATACACGGCATTCAGCCCCCAGACCTTCTTCCTTACGCCAAACGCATCCGATCGCAGCGAATCAGTATACCCGTTATATGCGTATTCGATTCCCATATTATGGGCGTCGCTCAGAACTTCGCCTTCGCTTTGTCCACCTCTTCCCCGTTCATCTTCTCCTTCTCCATCAGGTCGATCTCCCGGTTGATCATCAGCATATCTCCGGCATCCAACAACTCCGGCTCATTATCCGTATCGGAATGATACGACTTCACCACCCGCAGCCTCCCTTCCAGCAGATCCACCTCTTCACCCGGCGTGCTCCGTACCGCTTCCACCCGGAACTTCGTCCCTACCGCCTGAATGATCAGATTCTTCGTTGTCACCACGAAAGGACCGGCCGCCGAAGCGCGAACCTCGAACATACCCTCCCCATCCAGATCCACGGCCCGGCTGCCGGTCGTAAACGCCGTCCCCACCACGATCACCGTGCCGTCACCGATCCTCACCCGGCTGCTGTCCGGTAGGCTTATCCACTGCATCCCGCCACTGTTATTGACATAGCGTGACCCTGCCCCCACACTCACACCAGACCCACTGCCCCCTCGGCAACCTGCCGCCAGCAGCGCTCCGACCGGTAAAACCACGGCTAACACAACTGCCCTATAAATGGACTGCTTAATCATCCGGCGAAACTACACAAGTTTTTCCTTCTGTTATCGCCTTTTCACTTACAGGGCGTCTGTCCGATATCGTTTCGCCCCAACATTTCGCCTTTCCACCTCAAAAATGGTTTAGTCAGGCAACGCAGCGCCATTGCCTTTCGTCACTGTGTATGATAGATGCCGGGATTCGGGGATTCTTCATGTGCGGCATTATTGTGACGGGAAGGATCGGCTCCGTATGGTGTCGATCCTTTGTTTTTGCCCATACCCCCAAATACCAGCGAACATCGTACCTTTACCCGATGATCCGGATCGGCGAATACAATACCTTGACTGTACAACGGGAACTCTCCATGGGCCTCATCCTCGACGATGGCGGCGAAGGCATCCTCCTGCCCAAAAGATTTGTACCCCGCAATGCCAAAACCGGTGACCAGCTCAAGGTCTTCCTCTACCATGACAGCGAGGACAGGATCATCGCCACTACCCAGCAGCCTAAAGGCATCCTCGGCGATATCGTCCTGTTGCAGGTGGTTAGTATCACCCCGCAAGGCGCTTTCCTCGACTGGGGGCTGATGAAAGATATCTTTGCCCCGAAATCGAAACAACTTAGCGGCATGCGCCTCGGCGGTGATTACCTCGTCCGGATCTACCTGGATGAACAGACCGGCCGCCTCGCCGCCACCGAAAAAATCGAACCCTCTCTCAGCAATGAAAACCTGACCGTGAAAGACAATGACCTCGTCGATCTCACGGTCTATCGCCGTACCGATATCGGCTATGTCGTCATCATCAATAACCGCCATACCGGCGTCCTCCATTTCAACGAGATCTACCGCGATATTAAAGTCGGTGACCGGTTCCCCGGCTTCATCAAAAACATCCTCCCCGCCGACCAGTCCCCTTCCGGGGAAACCCAGATCGACGTCGCCGCCGGCCGCCCCGGCTACAGCCGCGTCGAAGATGCCGCCGACAAAGTCCTCCGCCTGCTGAAAGAACACAAAGGCCGCCTGCCCTATCACGACAAGTCTGATCCCGAAGCGATCTATTCCTTCTTCGGCATGAGTAAAAAGACATTCAAAATGACTACAGGAAAACTATACAAGGAAAGAAAGATCACCCTCACTGACAACGGCATCGAACTCGTCAGGGATTGACCACCTGCGCAACTCGCATCACTCACCGTGCCCGCGCACCCGTCCGTTCGCGCATCACCCCGGCCCGCCGCCCCTCACGGGCTCACCCACGTCCAGATCTCCGTGCGCCCAAACATGGATATACCCACATAACCCCTCACCTTTAGGGTATGCGCGTCTTTCAGCGATAATGTGCAACTATAGGTCTTACCACTTTCCGGGTCGTAAATATGCCCCTCGTTCCATTCGTCTTTGTCGAACCCGAATCCATTCAATATTTCCAGTCCCAGCACAGGCTGCCCTTGTTTCGCCTGATCCGGATTGTTCTTGTCCATCAACGGCTTTCCATTCTCCGTCGGGAATTGCAAAAAAATAATTTTCCCATAATACTTCGTCCCAACCTTGTAAATCTGGATCCGGGCCGGCTTATCCCCATGCGTCTGCCAGATACCCGCAATGTCGTCCGCCTTTACCTGCGCATGTACTCCGGCAACGCTCACCAACAACAGCAGCGCCGTCACCGCCATCCCCTTCACCCGGCCTGTCACTTCCTCGTAGGCATCATCCGTATCTTTCCGTAAGGTTCCCATCATCCGGTCCCAGAACAAAAAATACAGCCCATAATTACCTCTAAAATAATGGTGATGTAAATTGTGACTGACAGAGGTGTTCAGCCACTTTCCCACCCCGCGTTTATTGAAACCGGCCGGGAACAATTCATATCCCAGGTGGCCGTAAACATTATACAACAGGCTGACCACGAAGAAAATAAACAAATGCCACCTATTGATCGGGATCGTAAAAAGGAAGATGACAAAGATCAGCGATTCCAAAACCGCTTCCAAAGGATGAAAGGCATATGCCGCCCATGGTGAAGGGTTCACCGACCGGTGATGCGCAAGATGCACCAGTTTGAACAATTTCGGGTGATGGATCAGCCGGTGCATCCAATAGAAATAGGTATCATGCATCAGCAATAACAGCGGAAAGGCGCCCCAGAAATACAGCCACCCATATTTTGAAATGTCCTTATAGAAGGTCGTGTGCGGCCGCAGATAGTCATTCTCCAGCAAGATCAGCGGCGTCAGAGCAAATATGATGATCGAAATAGTAGAAAAAATAATTTCCCTACGGTAATCCTTCATCACCGGAAACTTTGGCTGGATCTTCTTCCAGGTGATCCGTTTTTTGAGCAGGATATAGAAGACGAGGAAGGCAATCCCCGCTATCAGGTAGTATTTATCCGCTACATCCAGCAGTAGGTTCAGGAAATTTGACCAATGCATGAGTAAGATTTATACCCTCAAAATTAATCTGCCGCTCGACAAAACAGGTAAACCCCTGTTAATTTCTTATTTTTTAACAAGTCTTTCCCTCACTGAGGGGTTTTTTGACAGTACATGTATCCCCTTACTTCACAAAACGGACACTCGCATCTTATTTACTGCACGTCAATATGTTTGACATTAATACCCTATTTAATAAGTCTGTGAGCAACCGTAAATACTTGCTCGTTTTTTAATTTCCATTTATGATCGCTCTTGGTTTTCACGAAAAAATGTTTTTACTTAGTCTTCTCTAATCCTATTCCCCTGGTATTATCATTATCCCCTCTTGCCCTCTACCACTTACCCCCTCTTGCCCTCTACCGCCGCTAATTTCATTGCTTCCATTATCGATTTCCAGTTAGCAGTACTCATAAAAGATATTATTGCAATAATCAGGGGCAGCCGAAAACCTGTAAAAAAGAGTAGGCATGACTGATAATCCTTGTAAATAAAAAATGATGAAAAAGATCACAATTGGCCTTGCAATTTTAGCCGCTATCGTCGGCGTAGCAGGCATCTCAGCTTTCAAGTCGCATCGGGCAGGCACCACAGCTTTAAAGTCGCATTTTAATGCACTTTATTGGTATACTACCGGCGGAACCTATGTCAATGAGGACTCCGAGCCAGTGGAATTGAACTATTGCGAGGATGAATATCCTTCCGACACATTCAATACGACAGGCGGCACGGACTATAGCGCGTTCGAATATGGATATACCACAAAATCATTCGGAGGCACCCCTGCAGCCACCATTTACGTTAAAGACTAGACACTTTATTCAATAAGTGTTTAACAAGAGAGTATGTCTGACACCCCAGTGATCAGTCATGCTCTCTCCTCCATCGTTCTTCGATAAATCCATTGGCCTACCCGAACAAATAATCCACATCCTCCCGCGTCAGCGTCTTCACAAACCCCGCCTCATCCGCAATCAAATCCGCCGCCAGGCTCCTCTTCCGCTCCTGTAACTGCAATATCTTCTCCTCCACCGAATCCCGGCAAATCATCCGATAGGCAAACACCTTCTTCTCCTGCCCGATCCGATGGCTCCGATCAATAGCCTGCTGCTCCGCCGCCGGATTCCACCACGGATCCACCAGGTACACATAATCGGCCGCCGTCAACGTCAATCCCACTCCGCCCGCCTTCAGACTGATCAGGAAGATCCTCGTGTCATCCTCTTCCTGAAATTGCTGTACCGCCCGCCGTCGCTCTTCCGCCGGCACACTGCCATCCAGGTACAAATAAGGGATACCCCTCTCTTCCAGCGCAGCCCGGATCAGTCGCAACATGGAAGTGAACTGCGAGAACACCAGCGCCTTGTGATGGCCTGCAGGGCGGACCACGGGTCCGCCGGCCGAAGGCCCATCATAAGCAATGCTGCGGTCGGAGAATATATTTTCCGGAAAGGCTCCGACCGCAGCTATCTCTTCTATTTCCCTGATCAACTCCTCCATCTTCGCACTCTCATTCGGATAGCCGCCTTCGCCCACCGCGCCAACGGAATCCCTACCCCCTCCGTCCCCCTCGCCCGCGTCCGGCTCCCCCACCGCGATCCCCAACCCGCCACGACGCCCCTCACTCCGCAACAACGCCGGGCTATCACAAATCTGCCGCAACTTCGTCAGCCCCTCCAGGATATATATCGAACTCCGCCCCATCCCCTCTTCGGCTATCCGATCCAGTAACGCCGACCGGTACGCCTCCTTGAACCGGTCATAGATCTTCCGCTGCTGCTCACCCATCTCACACCAAAGGATCATTTCCGTCTTGTCGGGAAGATCCCTCGCCACCTGCTCCTTGGTCCGACGCAAAATAAAAGGATACACCAGCTTACGCAGCCTCGCCGCCGCTTCCTTATCACCGTTCCGGTCGATAGGCGTCGCAAATTCCTCCCTGAAAAATTCTGCGCTGCCAAGCATTCCCGGGTTGAGGAAATCCATCTGCGCATACAGATCGAAAGTCCTGTTCTGTACCGGCGTTCCACTCAGCGCTATCCTGTTACGCGCCTGCAGCTGCTGCACCGCCTTCCTCGCCTGCGACGCAGGATTCTTGATCGCCTGGCTCTCATCCAGGATAACATACCCGAACGGGAATGCAGACAAATGCTGGATATCACTACGCACCATCCCATAACTCGTCAGGATGACCCGCGCACGCTTGAATGTCTCCTCATCCAACTCACGCCCCACCCCATAATGAATATACCGCTCCAATGAAGGCACGAACTTCTTCATCTCCGACTCCCAGTTATACAACAACGAAGTCGGACACACCACAAGGTGCGTCTCCGACGGATAACGCTCCACGACATGTTGGAGGAAGCTTAGTGTTTGCAGCGTCTTCCCCAGCCCCATATCGTCCGCCAGACATCCGCCCCAACCCATCTCGTCCAACAGGCATAGCCACTGAAATCCACCCAACTGATAGTCGCGCAACTTGGCTTGCACCCCATCCGGCACCGGCCAGGTCTGTGCCTGACCCACCTCCCGCCATCGCCGCCGCTTCTCTTCCAGTTCACCCTGCAACGCCTCGTCAATTGTACCACCCCCCGATTCCGCCAGCACCGACCAATGCACCGCCGGCAGCCGCAACCCGCCATCCTTCACCTGCCCGATCCGCAAGAGCAACGTATACTTGTCCAACCATTCCTTCGGCAGTAACCCCAGACTGCCGTCCGCCAATAATATATAATCCTGTTTACCCAGGATAGCCTTACGCAATTCATTCAACGGCACCACCATGTCTCCATAGCTTACTCTGATCGTTAGATCAAACCAGTCGATACCCTTACCCGCTACAATCTTGAACTGCGGCGTATTGGTGTTGTACTTGAACTTACGCAGCTTGTTCATCCCCAATACCGGGACATCCATCGCCTGCATGCGGTGATAGAATTGCAGGAACCAGCTCTTTTCCAGCGCCTCCTTGAAATTCAGATAGAAGTAGCCGTTACTCTGACCCTCGAATTTAGGATGCAGACCCTTCAATGCCGTCGTCAGTTCCTGTTCCTCCTCTTTTCTGCGCACGATGACCGATATCCTGTTTTCCTGCTCGATCCGCGTCTGTTCCTCTTCCCCCTCTTCTACCTCCAGGTCCGCGTATAGCCACTTGGGTTTGATCAAAAGGAAGTTTTCATTCAGCTCGCTCACGTATACCCTTCCCTGTGGTTGCGTATTGATCATCTCCGTCGGGATCACCGCAGAGATATCCACCGGGTAACGCTCGGCCAATGGCCGCACAACAGTAGCCATAAACCGGGGCATCCCTTCCTCCCTTACCTCGAAATCACCTTGCCGCAACCGGTCCAGCACTTCCCGGTCCTCTTTTTTCAAAATGAAAAACTCATTTCCACTCTTCAGCAGACAAGGGTATTGTTGAAAATCTTCCAGCGGGAAGACCCCGTTATTGATCGCCACCGAGCAGCCCAGCGTCAGCCGCCCTCCTGCTCTCTCCAGCCTGAACTGCAACGAAGGCGTGGCCGTACTGATAGCTGCCGGTCGGACATTAATGCTGAAAAAATGCTCCCCCGCCGGCAAATAGAAGAGATGCCGGATAGCCGGCACCAGCGGCTTCAACTCCTGTAATACGCCACTGGTCCAATCCCTCAACAAACTGTAATGCCGTTCGTCCAACTGCTCGAAAGGCTTGCCCGCATCCTGCAGCCAGCCATAGCCCCCGCGCACCAGGCAGCCAATCAGCGCCTCATCTGTGAGTTGCCGCAACACCGCCCCTACGGCAGGCGATAGCCCCTGCAGATAGGTTTTATAGTGATGACCCGACAACGGGATCCGCTGATAACTTCGCCCCTCCTTCTCCATCACTAATAATAATTCCAGCGCCAGGCCCCCCCTCTTCTCCTGGCTGAAATTCAACAATATGCCGGTTGCAAAAGGACTCTCTTTCTTCCCCGCCGGCCCGGAAGGGACAATGATCGTTTTCCTGGGTGTTGTCATACTGTTAATGGGTCAAAAAAGGCACTAAAATAGGGCTTATCCCGTTTACCCAAAGAGGGTATTGAATTTTTGTTAATTAATTGTAAACGTGACGCATTCAACCGCGAAAATAATAACAAAACCATCTATCCTTTGTACTATATGAAGAATGAATAGTATGACTTATATTTGCAGACTCCTACTCCGATTGATCTTGCCAGTGAATTATTAACAAGTTTTTCAAAGTGATTGATTATGAATACTACTGTTGATAAATCCGGGATCGCGGCAAAAGTGAGGACCATCTTTTCTGAAAAGTTGGGATTGGAACAATCCGCAATGACCCCCTCCGCCTCTTTTACCAATGACCTCGGACTCGATTCCCTCGATGTGATCGAGACATTCATGGCGCTGGAAAAAGAATTCGGCATCAAGATCAGTGACGAAGATGCTGAAAAACTCACGACGGTCGGATCAGTTATAAATTATATCACTGATCATGTCCATTAGCGCCAGTTCCATAGGTAGTTTTTTCCTTCGCGTATTGAAATCCATCTTCATCCGCAAGAAAGACTGTTGTAAGTGATCGCACCCGCAACCCGGCTCGCCACCCGGTCTCCCGCAGACCTCCCGGCACCCCTTTTACTCACCCGCCCCAGCCCACCCTTCCCATTTATCTTGCTAAATCTCCGCTAATCATTATTTTAGCACCCGCAAGTCCCATCCGTCCATATTTGCATGACCAATGCTATAGCAACATGAAAAAAAACTGCATCCTCGCTCTCGCCCTCCTCTTCTTGGCTGCCTGCCACCAGGAGGAAAAACAGTCCACTCCCGATTTCCTGGCCGCCAATCTCGACACGACCGTCAGCCCGGCCACCGACTTCTTTCAATACGCCAACGGCGGGTGGATCAAAAGTACCTCCATCCCCGCCGCCGAACGAGAATGGGGCATTAGCAACCTGGTGCAGGAAGACATCTATCAACGACTGCAGACCATCAGCCAAAAGGCCGCAGCCGAAAACGCCCCCGCCGGCAGCGTCAGCCAAAAGATCGGCGACCTCTGGACCAGCGGCATGGATTCTACCGATATCGACCGCCAGGGCCTCGAACCCCTCCGGCCCGAACTGAATTTTATCAGTGCCATCCATGATATCCCTGGCTTGCTGCAGGCAGCCGACCGGCTCCAGGCAGCGGGAGTAGGCTGCCTCTTCAATGATGGGGCCGGACAGGACGACAAGAACAGCAACGAAATAATCTTCCAACTCGGGCAAGGCGGCCTCGGCCTCCCCAATCGCGACTATTACTTCAAAACCGATGTAAAATCCACCAATGTCAGACAGGCCTACCAACAATACCTGCTCCTCACCTTCCGTCAATTAGGCTCAGACAGCACCGCCGCCGCCCGCCAGGCAGCCGACGTCTTTGCCCTGGAAACCAAACTGGCCGGCGCCTCACGCAAACTGGCCGACCTGCGCGATCCCAACAAGAACTACAACAAGCTGAGCCACAGTGCACTGCAAACCTTAACCCCTCATATCTCCTGGGAAGACTGGTTCCACAACGCCGGCATCAGCCACATCGACTCCGTAATCGTCGGCCAGCCCGAATTCTACCGCGCCCTCGACGCAGCCCTCGACGCCTCACCACTCAAGACCTGGAAAGACTATTTACAGGTACACCTCATCATGTCAGGCGCACCTTATCTCGACAGCATCACCTTCAACAATAACTTCAATTTCCGTAAAACCCTCACCGGCGCCACCGCCCCCCGCGCACGTTGGAAAAGAGTCCTCGATGCAGAAGAACGCGCCATGGGTGAAGCTCTGGGCCAACTATTCGTCAAAGAATATTTCCCCGAGACAGCCAAACAACGCTATAACAACATGGTCGAGAATATGCGCACAGCTTATAAGGAGCGTATTCAGAAACTTACCTGGATGACCGACGGCACCAAAGCCAAAGCCATCGACAAATTGGCCCGCATCACCAAAAAGGTCGGCTATCCCGATCATTGGAAAGACTTCAGCGCCCTCGTCATCAACCGCGGCCCGTGGGTCATCAATATGCAACGCGCTTCCGCCTGGTGGCGCCACTATAATTTGGATAAATTAGGCAAGCCCGTCGACCGTACCGAATGGGGTATGTCGCCACAGACCTATAACGCCTACTACAACCCCAGCAACAATGAGATCGTATTGCCGGCCGGGCAATTTGCCGTACCGGGCAAAAGAGATGAAGACCTCGATGATGCTTTCGTCTATGGCTATGCCGCAGCCTCCACTATCGGTCATGAGATGACCCATGGCTTCGATGACGAAGGACGGCAGTATGACGCCGACGGCAACCTTCACGAATGGTGGCAGCCCACTGACAGCGCTCAATTCGTGCAGCGCGCTTCTTTTATTATTCGCCAGTTCAATGAATTCAATCCCGTAGATACCCTCCATGTCAACGGTGATGCCACCCAGGGAGAAAATATCGCCGACCTCGGCGGCCTCGTCATCGGCCTCGACGCCTTCAAAAAGACCGAAGCCTATTCCAAAGGGGAAAAGATTGGCGGCCTCACCCCCCTCCAACGCTATTTCCTCGGCTATGCCTATGGTTGGCTCTACCAGGAAAGGAAAGAGGCGCTGGCCAGCCAACTGATGACCGACGTCCATGCACCCGCCAAAGAGCGCGTCAATGGCCCCGTCGTCAATATCCCGGAATTCTATGAGGCTTTCGGCGTCAAACCCGGCGACAAAATGTACCGACCGGACAGCCTAAGGGTAAAAATTTGGTAAACGGTAACCGGGCTTTCCCTATTACACGTATATTACCACATTCCTAAAACCCCTTCCATGGAATTAAAGATTGATAATATCAATAAGACCTACCCCAACGGCGTCAAGGCCCTGGCGGGCGTATCCCTGACCATCCCCACCGGGATGTACGGCCTCCTCGGCCCCAACGGCGCAGGTAAAAGCACCCTGATGCGGATCATTGCTACGCTCCAGGAGCCAAACAGCGGTTCCATCACCCTCGGCGAGCTCAACGTGTTGAAAGATAAAGACAAGGTCCGTCAAATGCTGGGCTACCTCCCACAGGAGTTTGGCGTTTATCCGAAAACGTCAGCTATCGATCTGCTCAACTACCTCGCCCTGCTGAAAGGGATTCACGATCCCGCCAACAGGAAAGACATTGTATCGGCAGCCTTGCAAAAAGTCAATCTGTATGAGTGGCGGAAAAAAGCCGTCAGCAGCTTTTCCGGAGGGATGCGGCAACGCTTTGGCATCGCCCAATGCCTGCTGGGCAATCCCCGCCTCATCATCGTCGACGAGCCGACAGCCGGTCTCGACCCGGGCGAACGAAACAGGTTTTACAATCTGCTGTCTGAAATAGGCGAGTCAGTTATTGTCATCCTTTCTACCCATATCGTTCAGGACGTACGCGAACTTTGCGCTAATATGGCCATCATCAATAACGGCCGCGTACTCTTTGCCGGTACCCCCGACAACGGACTGGATCTCATCCGTAACAAAGTTTGGGCCCGGCAGGTCGACAAAGCCGAACTCGAATCTTACAAACAGCGGTACAAGGTGCTCAGCAATAAATTGGTCGGCGGCAGGCCCCTCATCCACATTTATTCGGACGAAGCGCCCGATACCAGCTTCCGCGCCGCGGAAAACACCCTCGAGGACGTATTCTTCGCCAAAATAAACGAGGTCCTATGAGCAAGTTCATCCTCTTCGAGATCAGGTACTGGCTCAAAAAGCCGATGCTCTACATCTTCTTTCTGTTCTTCGCCTTGTTTGCTTTCGGTTTTCTCGACTTCGACTTTATCACGATCGGCGCCGGCAAAGGCACCACCCACGCCAATGCCCCCCTGGTGATCCAGATCTTATACGGCGCCATGTCCACACTGGGCCTCATCGCCATCACCGCCTTTTTCAATGCCACGGCTACACGCGATTATACCTCTGGTATGGACCAGATCGTATTCGCTTCACCCATCAAAAAGATCCATTTTTTCTTCGGCAAATTCTTTGGTGCTTTCCTTGTCGCCATCCTGTCCTATACCGGCATCGCCCTGGCTGCCTTGATCAGCCCGCATATGCCCTGGGTTGACGCCACTCACTACGGCCCTTTCTCCTGGCAGGCAAATGTCTACGGTTTTTTGTTGTTCTCCGTCTTTAACACGCTCTTCGGCGGCGCCATCATCTACGCCTTCGCCATCTATTTCCGCAACCCTGTTCTTTCCTATATCGCTGCCTTTGGCATCATGACCCTCAACGTTATTTCCGCCATACTGATCAGGGATATAGAGAACCAGCGTTGGGCCATGCTCATCGACCCATTGGGGCAACATGCTTTCAATATCTTCACTCGATACTGGTCGCCTGCACAGCGTAATACGGGCTATGTGGGGCTGTCATCAGGACTTTTCCTCGTCAACCGGCTCCTGTGGGGCAGCATCGGCATCGCTATCCTGTTCTGGATCTACTGGACATTCGATTTCACCCAGGCACGCAGCAGGCGCCCTAAAAAGAAAGATCGGCTGATGTCCGCGATGCAACTGTCCGATGCCAGGACGGCCGTGCCCCACATCGAAAAAATGCCCGCCGTTATCCCTGTCCGACGCCCCGCAGCTGCCTGGCTCCATCAATTTGCATTCGAATTGAAAAGCATTACCCGCAACAATGCTTTCATCATCCTCACCTCCATTGGAATCATCCTCATCATCATCGGCCTCAGTTTCTCAACCGGTAACTTTGGTGAAAAGAACCTGCCGGTCACCTACTCCGTCGCAGAACTCATCGGCGCCAACCTCTGGATCTTCATCATGGCCTTCATCGTCTTTTATAGCGGCTATGTTGTATTCAGGGAAAAAGAAGTCAAACTGGATGAGATCGTGGATGCCACACCCATCAGCAATGGCTATGTGGTGACCACTAAACTGGCCGCCGTACTGACATCGGTGGCGATCATCCAGCTAGCTGGCCTGTTCTTAGGCCTCTTCTATCAGCTCTTCAACGGCTTCACCCGCTTCGAAATCGGGCTCTACATCCGGTTATTCGCCATTGACCTGCTCAGCTTCGCCTTCATGCTGGTGGCAGCTTACCTGATCCAGTTACTCGTCAATAATAAATATATCGGCTATTTCGTCATCGTCGCCTTCCTCATTGCCAACAACTTCCTCTGGCAGGCCATGCGCATCGAAAGTAATATGGTCCGGTTTGGCAAGCTCCCCACCATCACCTATTCCGACATGAACGGCTTCGGCCCCTTTGTGCCCGGCTTCATCGGTTTTGGTTTGTACTGGTCCCTGTTTTGTGCCCTGCTCGTCCTGGCGATCATCGGCATGAACTTGCGCGGGAAGGAGAATGGACTGCGATCAAAAGTCGCCCGGCTGGCTCTCTACCTGAAAGGCCACCTCGCCCTCCCCGTCGTCCTGCTCGCCCTGTTCCTCATCTGCGGCGGCTGGCTGTTCTACAACACCAAGATACTCAACACCTACATTTCGGCGAAGGAGAAAGATCGGCAGCAGGCCGATTACGAAAAAAAGTACAAGAAGGATGAAGCCCTGCCGCTGCCCTTCACTACCGCATTGAACTATACCATCGACCTGTTCCCGGCCAAAAGGAGCCTCCACGTACACATCGAATGGTGGGTAAAGAACGTTCATCCGACGCCCATTACCATTCTCCCCTTCAATATGCCGGACAAGGCCTCCAATGATACCCTGACAGTCCCCGGTGCTGTTCTCACGGCAAAGGACCTGCCCCTTCGATACCGGACCTATACGCTGCAAAAACCGCTACAGCCTGGGGATAGCATCAGGATCGCTTATACGGCGGATTTCATCAACCGGGGAATAGAGAATGAAGTCTCCTTCACTCAGATCACCAGCAACGGCAGTTTTCTTCACGATAACGACATCCTCCCCGTTATCGGTTACTCCAGACAGGAAGAGTTGACCAACACTCTCGACAGGCGCAAATATGACCTCCCCCGGCGCGAACGCCTCGCCAGGCTTAGCCGGAACTGTACCGACACCTGCAACACGTCATATATTAACAACAGTGCCACCTGGGTCGATCTCACCACTACCATTTCCACCAGCGACAACCAGATCGCCATTGCCCCGGGTTCCCTCATCAGGCAATGGCACGAAAAGGGCCGCAACTATTATACTTATCAACTGCACCACAAGGCCCTCAATTTCTTCAGCTTCATTGCCGCGGAATACCTCGTCAAAAAAGACAGCATCGACCATGTCGCCATCGAGATTTATTACGATCGACACCACCCCTATAACGTGGACAGGATGATCGCAGCCGTCAAAAAGTCCCTGCACTACTACACCACCAACTTCGGCCCCTATTACCAGCAGGAATGTCGTATCATCGAATTCCCCCGCTATGCAGGCTTCGCTCAGTCCTTCCCCGGCACCATGCCCTACAGCGAATCCATCGGCTTCATTAGTGATCTGCGCGACACATCTACCCTTGATTATGTCACGTATGTCGTCAGCCACGAAATGGGCCACCAGTGGTGGGCGCACCAGGTCATAGGCCCCGCCATGCAGGGCAGTGAATCCTTCAGCGAAGGGCTCGCTCAATACAGCGCACTGATGGTGATGAAAAAAGAGTACGGTCCGCAGAAGATGAGCCGCTTCCTGAAATATGAGCTCGACAACTACCTCCGCGGCCGGGCACAGGAAAAAGAATACGAAAACCCGCTCATGCGTACGGAAGGCCAAAGCTATATCCACTACAGTAAGGCAAGCCTTGTCTATTATTATTTACAGGAAATGATCGGCGAACAACAGCTCGATGCTATTCTGAAGAAGATCGTCACCCAATACGCGTACACCAATCCCCCCTTCCCTACCGCCTTCAATATCGTGGACCAACTCAAAGCCGGCACTCCCGACTCCCTGTCTTATCTTATCTCCGATATGTTTGAAAATATCACCCTCTTCAATAACAGCGTCGACACCGTCACCGTCACTAAGATTGCCGACCACCGCTTCCAGGTAAAAATGAAATTGCTGTGCGAGAAGATCCGTTGCGACAGCCTCGGGAATGAACACAATGTACCCATGGACGACTACATCGACGTGGGCATTTTCGAAAGGAACCACCAGGACGGGTCATTGCTGGGAAATAGCCTCCTGACCAGGAGGATCAAGATCCATGGCGATACGACGCTCACTTTCATTGTACCTAAATGGCCCTACCAGGTAGGCGTCGATCCCTATCACTATTTGATTGACAAAATCACAGAAGATAACATGAAGATCGCGTTTTGACGGCCACTCCCGCGTGGCCCTTCAGTCACAGCGCCCACACCCTCGTGCGCCGCTCCCTCGTGCGCCGCTCCCTACTACCAATACACCGTATACAACGTGATCAGTATCGCAACGATCAGCATCGCCCCTATCGCAAAACCCTTCGACACCTTGAACATGCTCGTATCGACGATCAGCCCCTTGGTGACCACCCCTCGCTTGTTCTCCACGAAATTGATGATCGCCATCCCGGCTATACAAATCAGGAAGACAAAACCCATCCTG
>Ga0302326_10013152_pt1 | contig 17555 bp, 20 predicted proteins | sample Palsa_T0_3_FD_202264 | JGI IMG/M metagenome (GOLD analysis project Ga0302326, IMG submission 202264) | Peat permafrost microbial communities from Stordalen Mire near Abisko, Sweden - Palsa_T0_3 | ecosystem: Environmental > Terrestrial > Soil > Palsa > Peat permafrost | place: Sweden: Abisko... | reverse complement strand
CTAATCTTGCGATCTTGTCCCGCGGCCTGGGACTTTGCGCTGGATGCGCGCATCGAAACGCGGAACGCTGACCACCACGCGGCGATGGGTGCCACCGCCGATGACTTCGAAGTCATCGCGCGCTTCCACGCTAAAAACTATGGTTCTGCCGTCGATTTGCGAAACTTCGGCAGTAGCGGTCACCCGCAGACCGACGGGGGTCGCGGCCACATGGCTTACGTCGAGGTGGGTGCCGAGACTCTGATGTTCGTGGGGCAGGAGGTGCTCGATCGCATTGAGTGCCGCCGCCTCGATCACGTTGATCATGACCGGCGTGGCCAAAACCGGTATGCGGCCGGAGCCGACAAACGGCGCGGTATGCTCGGGGCCCACCAGGAGGTGCGCGGTCCCTTTGAGGCCTGCGGTGATGCGGCTGAGATCGACCATGAGAGCCCCCGAGGCGGCAAAATCTAAGACGCGTTCCTTGACCCGATCCCACTGCTAATGTCCAGCTTGCCGGGGCTCTTGTTGCACGCTCCAATGCCTCGATGACCCAGCCGCCGCTGCCGCCACTTCGCACCTTGTTCTTCGAAGACCTCTCGGTCGGCATGACCGAACAGCTGAACAAGACGGTCGCCGCTTCCGACGTGGTCGGCTTCGCGCAATTGACCGGCGACCGCAATCCGATCCATCTCTCCGAGCATTTCGCCGCCAAGACATCGTTCCGCACCCGAATTGCGCATGGCCTTTACACTGCAAGTCTTATTTCCGCGGTGCTCGGCACGCGGCTACCAGGTCCCGGCGCCGTCTATATTTCGCAAACACTGAATTTCCGTGCGCCGGTTAAAATCGGCGACACCGTCATAGTGACCGTCACCGTTGCCGAGCTGGTCGCGGAAAAGTGCCGCGCGCGCCTGTCATGTCAATGCGAGGTAGACGGCGAGGTTGTCCTGGACGGTGAAGCCTGGGTGAAGGTGCCGAGCGAGAATGCCAAGGGCAAACGGCCGGCGCCACGGCTTTAGAACGTTTGCGGCGTGGTTCCCATCTTACGCCAAGAGGTCCTTGTCTTCGGGATGCTTGCTAAAATAAGCGCTGACGAAAGGGCAGAGCGGAACGATTTTGAGACCGCGGGCGCGGGCCTCTGCGAGCATCCCCTCAATCAAACGTGAGGCAATACCTCGGTTGCGGGCGCGTGGCGGCACCTCGGTGTGAGTGATCGTCATCACGCTGCCGACCAGGTGATAGTTCGCCGACGGCGGTGACGCCGTCGGCATCGAGCTCAAAGCGGGAGAGGGCGGTATTGTCGCGGACAGCGGCCATGCAGTTAATATACGGTCCGGCCGCCCCGCCGCCTATCCTGCAACCCGCTTGCGCGCCGATGAAAATCGCTACCTTCAACATCAACAATATCAACAAGCGGCTCGCCAATCTGCTTGCGTATCTGCGCGCGGCCAAACCCGACGTGGTCTGCCTACAAGAGCTCAAAGCGGCGGATCGTGAATTCCCCAAAGCCGCAATCGAGAAAGCGGGCTACGGTGCAGTCTGGCGTGGAGAGAAGTCGTGGAACGGCGTCGCCATCCTCGCGCGCGATTGCGAGCCGGTTGTTACTCGCACCGAACTTCCGGGTGACACCAGCGACCGCCAAAGCCGCTACATCGAGGCGGCGGTCAACGGCGTGCTGATCGCATCGCTTTATGCGCCGAACGGCAATCCGCAGCCGGGGCCGAAATTCAATTATAAGCTTGCCTGGATGGACCGGCTCGCGGCTCATGCCGTGGAACTGATGGCCGCCGACGTGCCGGTGGTGCTGGCCGGTGATTACAACGTGGTGCCGACGGATCGCGATATTTATCCGACAAAGTCTTACGACCGGGATGCTCTTCTCCAGCCGGCAAGCCGTGCGCGTTACGCGGAGATTCTGCGCCAGGGTTGGCGCGACGCCATTCGCGTGCTGCATCCGGCCGAGCCGATGTACACCTATTGGAGCTATCTGCGCGAGCGCTGGCGGCGTGACGCTGGGCTGCGCATCGATCATTTGTTGCTCAGCCCCAAGGCCGCGAAACAGCTCGTCCGTGGCGGCGTCGATCGCGCTTTTCGCGGCAAGGAAAACGCCAGCGACCACGCGCCAGTCTGGATCGAATTGCGCGATGTCTCGCGCTCGTCCGCGCGAAAGCCGGCACCCCGCGCCAATTCCCGATTGCGCGTGAATGAGCAGAATAACAAGCCAGCGAAGCCGGTTGTGCAGCCAATGGCTCGACTCACCCGCCGCCCACTTCTGGTGATCGACGGCGACTCGTTTGCCCACCGCGCCTTTCATGCTCTGCCGAAGAATATCAAACGAAAGGGCGATCGGCCGGCCGGCGCCATACTCGGTTTTGCCAATTTGCTGTTGCGGCTCTATCGTGACGACAGGCCGCGCGCCGTCCTGGTCGGATGGGATACTTATGAGGCACCGACCTACCGGCACGAAGCTTTCGCCGCTTATCAAAGCGGACGCGAATTCGACGACGACATCATCGAACAACTCGTGGTGATTCCGGAATTCGTCGCCGCGTGCGGCTTTGTGAACGCCAAGGGTGCCGGCTACGAGGCTGACGATTTTCTTGCCGCCGCGGCCACTGGCGAAGAGCGGCACGGCGGCTTGGCGCTGGTTGCGAGCGGCGACCGCGACTCGTTTCAGTTGGCGTCGCATAAAACGACGATCCTCTATCCCGTCCGCGGCGGTGGTGTGGAGCGTATCGGTCCGGCGGAGGTCCGCGCGCGTTATGGCGTCGATCCGGTGCAGGTGCCGGATTTCATCGCGTTGCGCGGTGATCCCTCCGACAAGCTGCCGGGCGCGCCCGGTTTGGGCGCGACCGGCGCCGCGGCATTATTGCGCCAATTCGGCAATCTGGACGCGATCCTCAAGGCCGGCCGCTACGCCAAACAGGCCGAAGACTTGCGGCTCTATCGCTCTATCGCCACCATGGACCGCAAAGCGCCTTTGCCGCGCTTGCCGGATCGGAAACCGACATGGGCCAAGGCGGCCGCGCTCGCGCGGGAGTGGCAACTTAAGCAATTGGCCGGGCGGCTTGAAGAACTCGCCGCGGCCGCAGCTGATCGCTAATCTGCAATCCGCGCCGCAATTATGGGGGGCGGCCGTCCGGAACCGGGGAATCCAAGCGCGGCGCTGCGCATGGACTGCCCTAATTTCTTCGGATTTAATGGATTTACGTTCGCCCAGCCGTCGGAAATAATTATACCTTCCGTCGTTATCACCCCAAATTGGGAGCCGGCAGGGCGCTATGACAAGAATCTTATCTGCGTCGTTGTGTGTTTTGTTGGCGCTGGTCGGTGGCGCCGCGCTGAGTGCCGATCGTTTCGCCTCGGCAGATGACGGCAAAGCCATGCTCGAACGCGCGGTTACGGCGCTCAAAGCTGATCCGACCGCAGCGCTTAAGGAATTCAATGACGAAAAAAACAAGCAATTCCGAGACCGCGACCTTTTCGTCTTTTGCTTCAGTCTCCCCGACGGCAACTTCACCGCCTTCCAAAGCCCGGTGATGCTGGGCACCGACGTGCGCGAATTAAAGTATCAAGACAAACCGGTTGGTCAGGAGGCCTACGACGTGGTCGCCAATGCAGCGGAGGGGGATTTTGTTACCACCGAATACAATTTTCCCAAGCCGGGTACGAAGACCACGGCCACCAAGCAATCTCTGGAAACGCGCATTGGCAAGCAGGCCTGCGGCGTGACCTATTTCAAATAACGGGCAAACCTTAAGCCGCCTGCCTACACCCGCGCGGGCGGCCCTCAAGCGTCATCAAAACCCCCGTCCGACGAACCCCAATCGTCGCTGTCGAAATCATCCTGGTCGGACATATCCTCGTCGTCGGCCTCCGCGGTCTGCACGTTGCGGTCGTCGGCCATCGATTGCCGATCGTCGGAATCGCGAACGTGATCGCCGATGTGATCTATTCCGGCATCGCGCGCGAGTTGGCTGTCGGCGGCGCTGCCTGCCGAATCGCGCCACGGCGATGAGCGAACTCCAGCAAAGTTTCCCAACCCGCTCGGCGCATAGCCGCCGCCATGGTGGCCGAACATGGAGCGGATGGTATCAAGCATCAACGCTCCGCCGATCACGCCAGCGGCGGTGGACGCCGCACTGCCGAGAAACGATCCGCCGCCGCCGAAAGCTGGGCCGCTGCCGTAGCCTGGCGGCATTGGTGGCGGGTAATCGGGCGGCTGGCCTTGCGACCCATAACCCGCCTCCGGCGCGCCCGCGCGTACGCTCGGCACCGAGCTGCGCGCCGAAGCGCGCGGACCGAGCACGGCGTCGCGCATGGAATCGAGGAAGCCGCCACGTTGCGCGTCGGATGTCGCCGTGCCATCAAGCTCCGCCTGCAACTCCTCAATGCGGGCATTGGCGCGTTTGAGCGCCTCGTCCTGGATGAGCGCCGTCTGGGTGAGCGCGTAGATGGCATGCGGGGCGCCGCTCAAGCCCTGCGTGATCAGGCGCTCAGCCTGCGGATCGCGAGGCAGGTTTTCAACCTGGGCCAAGCGATCGAATAACTCTTCCACCAATTGCTGTTCCTGAGGGGTCATTGCGTCTCTCCCTTTGGGTCGCGCAGCCGCCGCCTATGTAAGGAGCGATTGCGGCAAAGGGAGGGGGCGATGCCGCGCATAGGCAAAGCGCTAAAGCCCGTCCATAATCGCCCGATAACAAAGAAATCATTGACCAGGGAGGGCCCCATACACACCGCGCTTCGTCGCCAAACGCTCGCGGATTTGCTGCACCGGAGCGCCAGGCGCTTTCCCGACAAGGCGGCCATTATTTGCGGCGATACGGCATGGAGCTACGCGGAATTCGACGCCGTGTGCGACCGCCTCGCCGCCGGCCTTGCCGCGCGCGGGGTCGGCAAAGGTGCGCGCGTCGCCATTCTGTCGCGCAACTCGCACGCTTTTGTAGCTTTGCGGTTTGCGCTGGCGCGGCTCGGCGCGGTTCTGGTCCCGATCAATTTCATGCTCAAGCCGGAAGAGGCGGCGTTCATCCTGCGGCACGCCGGGGCGGAGGTTTTGGCGACCGATTCCGGTCTCGCCGACGTCGCGCGCGCCGCGGCCGCTCTCGATACCAAAGTGCGAGAGCTGATTTGGCTACCGTCGGAAGAGAAGACCGCGCCCGTGCCCGGCATGGTCACTTTCGACGAACTTTTGTCCAACGCCGCGCCGCCGGAGGTCGAGCTGTCCGGTGGCGACCTTGCACAGATCGTCTACACCAGCGGCACCGAGTCCCTGCCCAAAGGGGCGATGCTCACCCATGACGCGGTGATCTGGCAGTATGTGAGCTGCGTCGCCGACGCGGCGATTGCGGGCGACGATCTCGCCCTGCACGCGCTGCCGCTCTACCATTGCGCCCAGCTTGACGTGTTTCTCGGCCCGGCGATCTATGTCGGCTCGACGAACGTCATCACGGCCAAGCCCACACCCGATAATCTCCTGCCGCTGATCGAACGTCACCGCGTCACCTCGTTCTTCGCTCCGCCGACGGTGTGGATCTCGCTGCTGCGGTCGCGGCTATTCGATCAGACTGATTTGACCAGCCTGCAGAAGGGTTATTACGGCGCCTCCATCATGCCGGTTGAAGTCATGCGCGAAATGGCGAAGCGCATGCCGAAGGTCCGGCTGTGGAATCTCTACGGCCAGACGGAAATCGCGCCGCTTGCCACTATGCTCGGGCCGGAAGATCAGTTGCGCAAACCGGGCTCGTGCGGCCGTGCCGTGCTCAACGTCGAAACCCGCGTGGTTGATGACGGAATGCGCGACGTGTCCCCGGGTAAAATCGGCGAGATCGTGCATCGCTCGCCGCATCTGATGCTCGGTTATTTCCACGACGACGAACGCACCAAATCGGCCTTCGAGGGCGATTGGTTTCATTCCGGCGATCTCGCCACCATCGATGCCGACGGTTACATCTACGTCGTCGACCGCAAAAAGGACATGGTCAAGAGCGGCGGCGAGAATGTGGCGAGCCGTGACGTCGAGGAGACGATCTACAAGCTGCCGCAGGTCTCGGAGGTGGCGGTGATCGGCGTGCCACACCCGCGTTGGGTCGAGGCGGTGGTGGCGGTGATTGTGGTCAAGGCCGAGGCGACGTTGTCAAAGGAGACCGTCCACGCCCATTGTGCCGAGCACCTCGCGCATTTCAAGGTGCCGAAGGACGTCGTCTTCGCCGAAACTTTGCCAAAAAACCCGAGCGGCAAGCTGCTCAAACGCGAACTTCGCCGCGAACACGCCGGGTTATTTGCCTAACGCGTGTCGCCAAGCGGGCCGCCAGCGCCTGCGTGCGGAGTTCCTCGGCTCAGGCGGCGGTATTCGGCCGAAAGCAAATCAGCGCGCCAATGCCGATCAGAACGAAGAGCACTAAAACCGCTGCCTGGGTTATCATGAAGGGCGGCTCGGATTGGGTTGGCGCCAGCGCATTGAGAGCGGCTACCTTGATGAAGCTCTGCACGACGACGACAAACACGTTGAAATAAAGCGCAACGATCGCGGTGACCACGTAAATCCATCGCCATGCGCCCGACAGGCCTTTGCCGTAATACGCGAACAGCGCCACCGCCAGGATCACGCAGGAAATGATCCCGACCCCCAATGCCGGCGTAAAGCCGTGGATAGGAAACAAAAACCCGGTCAGGCTCGTCAGCACGGTCGTTAGCAAAAACAGCGCGTTGTTGAAAGGAAGCCGGCGAGAAGCAAACATCCCGCCGACGACAATCAGCCCGCTGCCGATCGCGATGAGTGTAATGGCGACGTGCAAAAGCGTAAAAGCACCGGTCGATAATCCTAAAATCATGATAGGCCCCCGCTAACAGCGCCCGCGGCGCCGGACCACAGATTACGCCGCCGCGCAGCGGGCCGCTACTGCCCGATGCTGCGCGCGGGCACCGAGCCGTAAGGGCACAGCCGGTGCTGAGCGCTACTCTGCCGCTTCTTTATGCGGCGCCGGCGGGGTGCCGTGGCTGTGGAACGACTCGATGGTCCTAAGCCCCCAGGCTTGGCCCTTTTTCCGCTCGGCCTCGTTCCAGACCACGGTTTTCCAGTCCGGCGCCAGAATAAGCCGCGCGCCAGCATTCGCCACCTCGACACGGTTGCCGCCGGGTTCGTAGAGATAGAGGAAGAAGGTCTGCTGGATGGCATGCTTGTGCGGACCGGTCTCGATGTAGACGCCGTTTTCGAGGCAGATGTCGGCGGCGCGCAACACGTCCTCGCGGCTGTCCACCGCATAGGTGACATGGTGGAAGCGGCCGGGCACGCCCGAGTGGTCGAGCGCAATCGCGAGATCGTAGGTCTTGTTGGTGCAGGTGAGCCAGATCGCCTGCTCGCCGGTTTCGAACAGGATCTGCTCGGTCATGCGCATACCGAGCTTGTCCATATAGAAGCGCCGCGCACCGGGGATGTCGACGGCGAAGAAATTGAGGTGATCGAGCCGGCGCACGGAAATGCCGCGCGCGGGATATCTCTGCGCCTGGTTCTTGAGCGCGGGCTTCAGCTCAGCCGGCGGCGAATACCACTCAGTCTCGTAGTAAAGCTCGATGACGTGGCCGTCGGCATCGCGGCATCGATAGGCCGGACCGTGGCCGATATCGCCGTCGATCCAGCCGACATGATGCGGCGTATCCTTCAGCGCGGCGACGCGCCGCTCAAGCGCCTCGGGGCTGCGCGCGCGGAACGCGGTATGCACGACTCCGGAAGTGTTTGACGCGGTGACCTTCAGGGTGGCGCGCTCGTAATCGTCCCAGGCGCGCAGATAGACGCTGTCGCCGTTGCGGCCCGACTCGGTCATGCCGAACACGTTGGTGAAAAATCTAAGCGATTCATCGGGCTTGGGCGTCAGAATCTCGACGTGGCCCAAATGCGCCAGATCCATATTGGGTTCGCTCACAAGCGGCTCCTCAACGGCGTTGCTATTGTTGTCGCAATGGGTACCGGGCGGGGAAGGACCGCGCAAGCCGGGCCGATGAGCCGCCAGCCGCTCTTTCCGGCGTAAGCGGAGACGCGGTGGATCAAGCGCTGGATTTCAGCGGGGCGGGGATCAGGCGCAACAAGGTATTGACAACAGATTGTCAGAATGACAGTATGGAACCATGAATAGGAAAAATATATCGCGGGCCAAGGTCGAAACGCAGGTCCCGATCATCGTCGCGGACATTTACGAGCTCGCCGGCAGGCTGCGCGAGCACGGCGAGGCGATCGCCGGGACCGTCGGCCAGACGCAGGCGCGCTGGCAGGTCTTGAGCGCGGCTTCGGGCCGCCCGCAGACCGTGCCCCAGATCGCCCGGGTCCTCGGTGTCACCCGGCAGAACGTGCAGCGCATCGGCGATCTCCTGGTCGCCGAGGGTGCCGCGCAATACCGCGACAATCCCGATCATCGCGCATCGCCGCATCTCATTCTCACCAAGAGCGGCCGCATCGCGCTCGAGCGGATCACCCAGGCAGCCGCCGGTTATCATGCGGCACTCACGCAAAAGCTTTCGCCTTCGGAGGTTGCGTCATTGCAGCGCGGACTACACCGGCTGCTGGGCGCCGTCGCTGATGTCGATCCCTGCAATCCAAAATGAAGCCCAACCCGACGCAAGGAGACGCCAGATGAATACGCAAATTCTCGAACAATGCATGGCCGCGAGCTTTGCCGATACACCGTTCCCCGCCGTCGTGGCGCGGCTCGCTGAAAACGGCGTGACTTCTTATACCGCCGACCTCGTGACGCTGCGCAAAACCTATTACAATTCCGGCAGTCAATCCCACGACGAAGCCATGCCGCTCGCCGATCCGCCGGTGATCGCGCCGGCCTTCGACGGCGAGCGCGTCACCGCGACCGTCAAGGCGATCCAGCGAAAGGAAATCGGTTACGCCGAGTTCCTGCGACGAATCATGGCGGCCGGCTGTTCGCACTACGAAGTGTTCATTACCGGCCGCAAGGCTATGTATTTTGGACGGGACGGCGCGTTCTATACCGAGAATTTTCCGCCGAAGGCTTAAGACACATCGTCATTGCCGGACTTGATCCGGCAATCCATGCGGCTGGGAGGTTGGCATGGACCACCGGGTCTTTTTCGATGACGGCGCTTCGCGCCTGTCGCCCGGTAGTGACGAGTGGCTACGGCGCCATGTTCTTTTTGGCCAATTGATTCTTCGCTTCCGCGCTCTTGTCGCCGGCGAACTGCATGCCGCGCAGCACGTTTGACGCTTTGCTGAATTGAATGTCGGCATAGGCGACGATCTCGACGCGGTTGCCCCAGGGATCGAGGAAATCGACAAACGGCCCATCGACCATTTTCGCGCCGGCGGCCTGTGCGAGCGCGCGGACCTGAGCGCGGTTGTCGACCACTAGGCCGAAATGGCGCGCCCGGTCCTGATGCGCCGCTTCGGTCTGCATCAGCGCCAGAAATTGGTCGCCGAGGTCGATGAAGGCCTGACCCTTGCCGCGCCCGCGTAAGGTGAAGTTGAAAATCTTGCCGTAGAAAGCGAGCGCCTCGTCGACGTCGCCGACTTCGAGCGCGACGTGGTTGATGCCGATGAGGCGCGGTAAATCGGTGGGCATCTCTCGGTTGCTCCCTTTTTTCCCGACAGCCGCGGGCGCTTGAATTGATATTTGGGGAGGCGCAGCGGCGAACGGGAGATGCGATCGCGGCGCTATCTGGATCGGCCGGTATCGGCTAGCTTTGTCGCTCCCGAGAACTTTCGGCGGCCGCGCACGTTGGCGGTGGCACCGGCTCTGCCGGGAAAGCGCGTGTCGGCAAGGAGTAGTACGTCATGGTCAAGCTCGGCTACAAGCTGATGTCCGAGGAGCACGGGCCCAACGATCTGGTCCGTAACGCCAGGCGCGCGGAAGAGGCCGGCTTCGACTTCGCCGCCATTTCCGACCACTTCTTTCCCTGGCTCATGGAGCAGGGGCATTCGCCGTTCGCGTGGTCGGTGCTCGGCGCCGCGGCACAGGCGACGAGCCGTCTCGGATTGATGACGGCGGTGACCTGTCCGACGGTGCGCTATCACCCGGCGATTATCGCGCAAGCTGCTGCGACTGTCGGCCTGCTCAGCGGCGGGCGATTTACGCTGGGGCTCGGCGCCGGCGAGCGGCTCAACGAGCACATCGTCGGCCACGGCTGGCCCGGACGCGCCGACCGCCAAGAACTTCTCGCCGAGGCGCTCGACATCATCCAGGGCCTGCTTGCCGGCAAACTCAAGAATTATCGCGGCAAGCATCTGAACCTCGACCACGCGTGGTTGTTTGACCGGCCAAAAGAGAAACCGCCGGTAATTGCCGCCGTCGCCGGTCCGCGCGGTGCCGCCACCGCCGCCGCTAAGGCCGACGGCCTGATTGCCACCGAGCCTGAGCCGGAGCTGATCGAAGCCTACGCCAAGGCCGGCGGCAAAGGCCCGCGCTATTGCGAGGTGGCGATGTGCTACGCCGCGCTTGAGGACGAAGCCAAGAAGACCGCGCACAAGTATTTCCGTTGGTCGCTGACCGGCTGGCCGGTGATGGCGGAATTGCCCGACCCTGAAGGTTTCGCCGCGGCGAGCCAGACCGCGACGCCCGACGACGTCGGCGAGAAAATCAGCTGCGGGCCGTCGGCCGACAAACACCTGCAAGCGATCGAGAAGTTTGTGAAAGCGGGGTTCGACCATATTATTCTGACCCAGATCGGCCCGCAGGAGGACGCCTTCTTCGACTTCTTCCAGCGCGAACTCGCGCCGGCACTGACGGGGAAGAAGGCGGCTTAACGTCTTCGTCATTGCCGGACACAAGGCGCGGAGCGCCGTCTCACTCAAAATGATCTGGCAATCCATGCAACCGGCACGTCATCATGGACCACCGGGTCAAGCCCGGTGGTGACGAACGAAACAGAACGGACTAGCCGGGGCGGCACTGGGAGGCGAGATGTTCGAGAAAGATGAAGTGCTCAAGGAGCTGCACGCCCGCCTGGTGGCGGCGGGCATCAACCCGCTCGACCCCAAGGTGCAGGCGGTCAGCGAGGTGGTGAACGCGTTCTACGCCGAAAAGACCCGCGAGGTGTTGCAGAAGATGCAAGAAGTTCTCAGCAAGATCGAGACTTCCGCGTCATGACCGCGATCCATCACGTCGACGTTGCCGGCTACCCGCCACCGCATTCGCCGTATTCGCATGCGGTCATCGCCAACGGATTTGTGTTCGTGTCCGGTCAAATTCCCGTCAAGCCGGGCGGCGGACCGACGGAAATCGCTGGCGCCACCATGGCCGAGCAGACGCGGCAATGCTTGCGCAACGTCGAGATCATCCTCAAAGCTGCCGGCTCTTCGCTCGACCGCGTGGTGAAAATCACGGTGCTGCTGGCGCGGCCGGAGCTTTATCAGGAAATGAACGCGGCTTACGCCGAGTTCTTTCCCGGCAAAAAACCGGCTCGCGCCATGGCCCGCTTCGGCGCCGACATTCCGGCCGTGCTGGTGGCAATCGATGCGGTCGCGGTGGTGTAGCAAAATACGCATGGCGATATGAAAGGGAGAAGACGTAAATGACCAAAGTCACGTGGGACCACATTCATCTGCGCACCGCCGATCCCGAGGCGATGGCGGCGTGGTTCGAGAAATTCCTCGGTGCCGAAGTGATCCGCACCACTTTGCAGGGCGCGCCGCGCATCGACCTCAAGGTCGGCGGCGCCGATGTCTTCATCATGCCGGTCAAGGACGGCGACGGCGTCAATGCCGCGCCCAAAATCCCGTATCGCGGCCTCGATCATTTCGGCTTGGCGGTCACCGGCATCGATGCCGTTGCGGCCGAGCTCAAGGCCAAGGGCGCTGAGTTCACCATGGAGCCGACCAATGTGCGGCCGGGCGTGCGCGTCTGCTTTCTCCGCGCGCCCGAAGGCGTGTCGGTCGAGCTGCTGGAACGGAGCTAGTAGGCGCGAGAGCGTGGACCGACAAACCGAGCAAGAATCGTCATTGCCGGACTTGATCCGGCAATCCATGCAGCCGTGACGTCAGCATAGACCACCGGGTCAAGTTTACACCCGGGCCGGCCACTTCGGGCCGGACCCGGTTCCCCGGTGGTGACGAAGGAAGGGAGTGACGCCGATCACTTCCCCCCGCAGCATCGTCCTTCAATGAGCTCCTTGAAGATCGACGCCGATAACGGGCGTCTACGCCGCGGCGCTGACCTTGCCGCTGGTCGGCACCGACGCGACGGTTTTGAGGACGCGCGAGGCGATTTGGTACGGGTCGCCTTGCGAATTCGGCCGGCGGTCTTCCAGATAACCGCGATAGCCGCTGTTGACGAAGGAGTGCGGCACGCGGATCGAGGCGCCGCGGTCGGCGACGCCAAAGGTGAAGTCGCCGATCGCTGCGGTCTCGTGCTTGCCGGTCAGCCGCATGTGATTATCGGGTCCGTACACGGCGATGTGTTCCTCGCGGTGATCGGCGAACGCCTTCATCAGCGCCTCGAAATATTCCTTGCCGCCGGTTTCGCGCAGGAAGGTGGTCGAGAAGTTGCAATGCATGCCCGAGCCGTTCCAGTCGGTATCGCCGAGCGGCTTGCAGTGGAATTCGATGTCGACGCCGTATTTCTCGGTCAGCCGCAGCATCAGGTAGCGGGCGATCCACATTTCGTCGGCGGCCTTCTTCGAACCCTTGCCGAAAATCTGGAATTCCCACTGGCCCTTCGCCACCTCGGCGTTGATGCCTTCGTGGTTGACGCCGGCGGCGAGGCAGAGATCGAGATGCTCCTCGACCATCTTGCGCGCGACGTCGCCGACATTCTTGTAGCCGACGCCGGTGTAGTAGGGGCCTTGCGGCGCTGGATAACCGGACGGCGGGAAGCCGAGCGGCCGGCCGTCCTTATAGAAGAAATACTCCTGCTCGAACCCGAACCACGCGCCGGGATCGTCGAGAATGGTGGCGCGCATGTTGGAGGGATGCGGCGTCTTGCCGTCCGGAAGCATCACTTCGCACATCACCAGTACGCCGTCTAAGCGCGCCGCGTCTGGATAAAGCGCGACTGGCTTGAGCACGCAGTCGGAGCTGTGTCCTTCCGCCTGCATGGTTGACGAGCCATCGAAGCCCCACAGCGGCAGCTGTTCGAGCGTCGGAAACGAATCGAATTCCTTGAGTTGCGTCTTGCCGCGCAGGTTCGGCGTCGGCTTGTAACCGTCGAGCCAAATGTATTCGAGCTTGTATTTTGTCATGATGATCTCCGGCGTTCTCTCTGGAGTTCGTGCGAAACGCGACGATTCGGTGGATCGGGTCACGTGTCTGCTGCCGCGAAAACGGGCGAACAGCAGCTTCGGCTTTTTTTTAAGCACGGATTATGCCAAGCGGCACTTGGCGATGGCCTAGGCGCGCGCCCGCACGCCGCGCAGCAAATACCGCGCCGGCGTCATGCCGGGAGAATGCGCAATCGCGCCGATGCACATATTGTAGCCATGCGCTGATATGTGATGTGGCATTCCGGGCAAACCGGCGAGGCAAGCGTTATGTTGCCAGTAACAGACTCAGTTGACGATGCGCTGCGCTACCAGCGCACTGCCCGAGGACAAAAAGATGACGACGTTTTCTGGATCGCTCGCGCCCACCGGCTCGGCCACGATCTACGCCTTTCCGCCGCGCGGCCGGTTCGCGCTGGCGAACCAGCACAACGCGATGGAGTCCACCAGCGTGAAGTCAGTGCACGGCGTCAAGATTGCGTCCGGCAGCGGTTGGTATCACGAAGCGGCCATCGAGGACGCAAGCCGCGGCGAGTGGAGCACGAAGTAGCAATCTAAAAGACGGTCAGCTTGGATCGATTCGGTCCACTCAGCCGGTTCTCTCGTTTTCTTCGACGCGTATCCCATAACGGGCGATTCTTATCGCGTTTAACTTTGACTCCGCGCCGATTCTCCTCAGTGCCGCTTCCATACGTCGAACGACTTCCTTCATCTCCGGGCTCGCGTTCCCGTATTTTCTATAATCCAACCCCGACAAAATGATCTTCCTCATCTCATCGCCCTTCTTTGATTTCACGATCTTGTAGTATTCATCTACCGACACCTCAGAAAGCTTTTTAATTATCTCGGAATCGAGATTTTGCGCCGCGCGAACTAGGTCAATTTCTGGTACGAAATCTAGCGCCCCTTGCTTGCGTTTAATATCGATAGCCCCCTGTACGTCCTCATCAAAGGGACCATCTTGGAAAGGATCGCTAGCATTCCAGTAGCTTGGTCCGGCGTTTTTGTTCGCCACAAAGAAATTAATGAGGTCTATCGCCTCTCGTTCTCGATCGAGTTCTTTCAGAATTTTGACGCTCGCATTGAGGTTAGAGAGCGACGCGACACGAACGCTATTTTGTAAACCATTCATAATGGATGAAACAACTTCATCGATGTTGTCGTCAAAAGAGTCGTGAAAGGGCCGCCATGACTGCTCATAGCTGCTAGCTTGCTTTTGCGCGATGATTTGTTCACTCAATTCCTTTGCTCGGGCCTCGAGCATTTCAGGGTCTAAGACCCCGCTATCGACGAATTTCCAAAGCTCGCGGTCAAAATCATCCATGTGCGTGAATTGAAACTTTCCCAGCAGATCATTCCACTCTTGCTCCTTGGGTGATGCTTCTCTTTTGTCCTTCTTTCGCTCCATATACCGCTCGATTGAGCTCACGCGAAAAAAGTTAAAAGGAGGGGCTAAGTCAGGCTGAAACTTGCTCCATCCGAAAAGCGTGAGGGAGCGCACTGCGCTCGCAGTTACCTCAGGCGCAAATTTTTTGAGGAGCGGCTCAATTTGCCTTGCTAGGCGCTCTATTGTTTTGATTACGCGGATGTTCGATATGCCCAAAACCTCACAACCGTCACGGAGTTGTTCGCTGACGTCGTCGGTTTTCGCTAAGGCGATGTTCGCTGCTTCTCTTGCTGTTGGTGCAAATACCAATCGAGTGTCGATGACTTTCTCGAAATATGTATGAAACTCGCCTTTGGCTTCCTCGAGCGCGTCGGCATTTAAGAGGAGAATTATCTTGCAGGCACGTTGTTCACGCAGGAACGAGACCAAGCCAAAAACGTCCTTTACATCGAGGCCGCGGCCTCGGCGCTCAAGATCATCAATGCAGATGATCTGATCCCTAATCAGGGAAAAATATAGCGGGCCAGCTTTAGCAAACGCTGGGCCAATAACCGGAATAGCTGAGGCAAGACTTGTCAGCTTCTTTGCTTGGGCGGCAAGCGATTTTGCGCCCTGCACGCTCTCCTGGAATTTTGTTTCCGGCGGCGCATCGAGAATTTCGAGGTTCTCAAAGAGCGCGAGTTTTAGGCCATCAAGAGAATTGAGTCCAAAAAGAGATGCATACGAATATCGGTTAAGCGCAATGGTTTTGGCGGATTTGGTTTCATCCAGAATTCTTTGCCAAGTGTACGTTTTCCCGACGCCCCACTCGCCAGTCACGCAGATCACTTCCGGATCGGGAGATTGAAGGAAGCGCTTGATTTCGGCTTTGACTAGCTCTGTCGATGTCATAGCGGTCGATCTTCGGTGGCCGTTTTGGCGATTTCCTGCAAAGCTTTGGTCATGGCCGCAACCGGGCCGGCACTCTGCGCGCCGAGGCCGTGGCGTTGCGCAATCCACTGCGGATCGTTGTAGCTGAGCTGCGTCTTGCCGGCTTCGTCTTCCCAGACCAGCGCCTTGAGCGGCAGGTCGATACCGGCGGTCTGCCGGTCTTGCATCAGCGCGGTGCCGCCTTTCGGATTGCCGAATAACACCACTTCGGTCGGACGCAGCGAGAGGCCGGCGGAAGCCGCGCCGGCGGCGTGATCGACGCGCGCGAATACGGTCATGTTGTGCGCCGTGAGCGCCGCAAGCAGGCGCTCCATTGTTTCACGCGCGGTGTGCGCGCTGGCGATTGTAATGAGTCCGTTGTCGGGCATGACATTTCCTCTAAGTTGAACGGCGGAAATCTGCGGCGACGAAGCACGTCTCTTCACCTCTCCCCAGTGAGGAGAGGTCGCGAGCGCGGCGAGCGGGTGAGGGGGGTCAGAGCCAGAATTTTAAGCTCGGTCCCCCCTCACCCTAACCCTCTCCCCACCGGGGAGAGGGGACCTTAATTACTCCGCCGCCTCGATCCGTCGCTTGCGCTTTTGGCCGGCTGAGCCGCGGGCGAGCACCGGCTTCAAAAATTGCCCCGTATAAGAACGCTTCTCGCGCCCGATGTCTTCGGGCGTGCCCGCGGCGACGATTTCGCCGCCGCCATCGCCGCCTTCGGGGCCGAGGTCGATGATCCAGTCGGCGGTCTTGATCACTTCCAGATTGTGCTCGATGACGACGACGGTGTTGCCGCTCTCCACCAGCTCGTGCAGCACTTCGAGCAGTTTCGCCACGTCGTGGAAGTGCAGTCCCGTGGTCGGCTCGTCCAAAATGTAGAGCGTGCGGCCGGTGGCGCGCTTGGATAATTCCTTGGCGAGCTTCACCCGCTGCGCCTCGCCGCCGGATAAAGTCGTCGCCTGCTGGCCGACATGGATGTAGTCGAGGCCGACGCGGCGCAGCAGCGCGAGAATGTCGCGCACCCGCGGCACCGCCTTGAAGAATTCCAGTGCCTCCTCGACGGTCATGTCGAGCACGTCGGCGATGGATTTGCCCTTGAACAGCACTTCCAGGGTTTCGCGGTTGTAGCGCTTGCCCTTGCAGACGTCGCAGGTGACGTAGACGTCGGGCAAAAAGTGCATCTCGATCTTGATGACGCCGTCGCCCTGGCAGGCCTCACAGCGCCCGCCCTTGACGTTGAACGAGAAGCGGCCGGGCTCGTAGCCACGCGCCTTGGACTCCGGCAGGCCGGCGAACCATTCGCGGATCGGCGTGAACGCGCCGGTATAGGTGGCGGGGTTCGATCGCGGCGTGCGCCCGATCGGCGACTGGTCGATGTCGATGATCTTGTCGAGGTGCTCGATGCCCTCGATGCGGTCGAACCGGGCAGGGGCTTCGTTGGCGCCGTTCAACCGCCGCGCCAGCGCCTTATAGAGCGTGTCGATCAGCAGCGTCGACTTGCCGCCGCCGGATACACCGGTGACGGCCGTGAACAGACCGAGCGGAATTTCGGCGGTGATGTTTTTCAGGTTATTGCCGCGGGCGCCGACGATTTTCAGCACGCGGGCCGGATTTTTCGCCCGCCGCTCGGGCACCGCGATCTCGCGCACGCCATTGAGATATTGTCCGGTCAGCGAGTTCGGCGCGGCCATGATGTCGTCGGGCGTGCCTTGCGCGACAATGCTGCCGCCGTGCACGCCGGCGCCGAGCCCGACATCGACCACGTAATCGGCGGCGCGGATAGCGTCCTCGTCGTGCTCGACGACGATCACGGTGTTGCCGAGGTCGCGCAGCCGCTTGAGCGTTTCCAGGAGCCGCGCGTTGTCGCGCTGGTGCAGTCCGATCGACGGCTCGTCGAGCACGTAGAGCACGCCGGTGAGCCCGGAGCCGATCTGCGAGGCGAGCCTGATGCGCTGGCTCTCGCCGCCGGACAATGTGCCCGATGCGCGGGCGAGCGTGAGGTAGTCGAGCCCGACATCGACCAGAAACTTCAGCCGCGCGCGGATTTCTTTCAGGATGCGCACGG
>Ga0302326_10013151_pt1 | contig 17555 bp, 14 predicted proteins | sample Palsa_T0_3_FD_202264 | JGI IMG/M metagenome (GOLD analysis project Ga0302326, IMG submission 202264) | Peat permafrost microbial communities from Stordalen Mire near Abisko, Sweden - Palsa_T0_3 | ecosystem: Environmental > Terrestrial > Soil > Palsa > Peat permafrost | place: Sweden: Abisko... | reverse complement strand
CTGCGCTCGGCGCGCGTGGACCGGGTCTTTCTCGCGCTGCACGGCCGCGGCGGCGAGGACGGCTGCGTCCAGGGCCTCCTCGAGCTGATGGGCATCCCCTACACGGGGAGCGGCGTGCTGGCGAGCGCCCTGGCGATGGACAAGCTCAAGGCCAAGGAGATGTTCCGTCTGCACAACGTGCCGACCCCTCCCTATTACGTGGCCACGCGTGCCGACCTCGACGATCTCGAGGAGGTGCACGGGAGCTTCGGCTTCCCGGCCATCGTCAAGCCTCGAAGGGAGGGCTCGTCGGTGGGCCTGGCCAAGGTCGCCAACCTGGCCGAGCTGGCTCAGGCCATCGAACGCGCGCTGACCTTCGACGGTCACGCGCTCGTCGAGCGCTTCGTGAAGGCCACGGAGGTCCACGTCGGCATCCTCGACGGCCGCGTGCTCGGTGCCATCGAGGTCGTTCCCAAGAGCGGTCTCTTCGACTATCGCGCGAAATACACGGCCGGGATGACCGAGTTCATCTTGCCGCCTCGCCTGGCCGCCACGCGCTTGCGCGGCGTGATGAACCTCGCCGAGCGTGCGGCGCGCGCCCTGGGCTGCACCGGCGCTTGCCGCGTGGACTTGCTGGTGACCGAGGGCGAGAACGAGTACGTGCTCGAGGTCAACACCCTGCCGGGAATGACCGCCACCTCGCTGCTGCCGAAGATCGCCGCCTTCGCCGGCATCGACTACCCGTCGCTGTGCGAAGCCATCCTCCAGGGCGCGCACCTCCAGGCGGGCCTGCCGGGAGACGAGGAGCGCGCCGTCGCGTCGCAGCGCCGGGCGCCCCAGCGCTCCGAGGTGACCATGATGAACGGCGACGAGGAATCGGCGCCTGTCACGCGACGCGCCGCCGGGTGAAGAGCCGCCACGAGCCTGCGCGGCGGGCGGTTACTTGGCACCGCCCGAGGGGGAGGATGCCGGCGCGGAGGCCGTCGTCGGGGTCGGGTGAACGAGAACCGACGTCCTGAAATGATCGGGGAGATAGGCGTCGAGCTTGCCCACCATCCAGGCGATGGCCAGGGCGGCGAGGATGAAGATGAGGACATACAGGCGCCACGGGGTCCTTCTCTCGGCGAACGGATCCTTGAGAGAGCGTGAGGCGCCCGCCGGGAGCCTGGCCACCCCGGTCAGGGCCGCCCCGAACGGCACGTTGATGAAGGCGCGCGCGTTCACCGCCCAGCCGTTCGCGTCGAGCAGGGGACCGATGTTGCGCTGGCGTAGCTTCAGCCAGGCGATGAGCATCGACGGTCCGGAGACGGCCAGCAGCAGCACCGCCAGTCCGAGCGGCATCCACATGCCGAGCCCGAGGAACGTGGCGAGGATGCTGGAGAAGAAGGTCGCGATGCCACCCACCGCCACGCCGATGGCCGCGACGGTGCCGACGTCGATGCCCTTTCTCGCCGCGGGCGCAGCGGGCAGCGCGGGCGCCGCCGGCTCTGCCGCCACCGCATCCTTGGGCGCTCCGTCCGGCTTTTTCTCGTCGGCGGCGGCGGTCGCCGCGGCCGCGCTCTCGATGGTCTTGGCGCTGTCCTCGTTGGCGGACGTGGCGCGCTTGGTGACGTGTTCTTCGACGAGACGGATGAACCGCTTGTACGGCGTCCAGAAGGCCTGGCGCACGCTGATGGGGTTGTCGACCAGCTGGGTGATGGTGGCGTCCCAGTCGTCGCCTTTGCGGTCGTAAAAGACGCCGTTGCGCCCCACCATCAGGTTGTCGGAGTCGCCGCCGGTGATGGCGGCGACGATGCTCCGCTTTTCCTTGTCCTTGCGGCGAACGCAGGCGCAATAGGCCAGGCAGGCCTGCGACAGGGAGGCGAGGAGCACGTGGCGGGCGGCGGCGTCGTCGACCGGCAGGCAGAGATCGCAGCTCCGCGCGTCGATGTAGAGGGTGCCGGCCTGGAAGATGCTGCGCCGCGTACCGTAGAACTCGGCGAAGTTGACGAAGTTCTCGAGCAGCTTGACCAGGTCCCGGCGGTAGCGAATGAGCTTCTCGACCGCGTCGATCTGGTTGGACTCCGTGGCCAGCGCGGCGTCGCTGGCGATGAGAGCGTCGACGCGCGCCCGACCGTCGCCGCGCGCCAGCTCGGTGACGCGACCGTCGCCCAGCTTGGCCACCGCGGTGGCGGGCTTCGCGGCCAGCCAGGCCTCGTACGGCGCGAGGGTCTCCACCAGCGTCTTCCAGTCCGATTCGGTCAGCGACGCCGTCGCGCCCCCCAGAACGGCGGCCACCGTCGCCTTCGCGAAGACCGCGATCCTCTCCGCCCACGCCGGGTTCACGCCCTCGCGCAGCGGGAGGGGCCGCCCTGCTTCCACGTGAGCCAGCGGCAGCTTGGCGATGTCGTCGGCCTGCGCGGTCAGGGTCTGGGGCCCGAGCGCCACGAGCTCCGCGTCGGCGGGGTTGAGCGCCAGGGTCGCGCGCTCGTCGAACGCGGCCAGGCGGGTGCGCGCGAAGTAGTCGTCCACCTTGGCGCGGACCGCATCGAGCGCCGTCACGGCGGCGTCGGTGGCCTCGCCGACCACGCGCGGCGAGGCCGTGCCCCGCCCGGCCTCCAGCCAGTCGGCATGGAGGGTGACCTGCGCGAAGAACGCGTCCACGCGGGCCTGATCGACGCCGGGCTTCCCGCTGCGGTCGGAGACGGATCCCAGGGTGGCGATGATGTCCGTGATGACGGCGCCCGTCTCCTCGTCGTCGGCGGATTCGGCGGGCACGATGCCGTCGCCGTTGAGCTTCGTGGCGACGAAGACTTTCTCGGTGTCCGAGACGTCGGCCAGGGTGATGGCGGTGGCGTCCTCCTTGCCCAGGTTCTTCAGGATCAACTTGGCGCCGGCGAGGACGTCCTTCCCCGTGCCCGTCCGGGTGTCGATGGAGTCGAGCGGCACCGCGTCCGCGGAATCGAAGAGGTCACCGAGGTCGCGCACGACGTCGCGCATCCAGGCCACGGCGCCCAGGATTTCCGGAGGGCGGATGCGGCCGTCGCCGTCCGTATCGAGGAGCTCCAGCGTCCGCGCGTCGAACTCCAGGCCCTGGATGGGGCAGGCCAGCGCGACCCACAGCTTCAGGTCGAGGGTATGCAGGTTCTCGAGATCGCCGGCGTCGCCGAGCACGACCTGGTCGACGCCCCCCGCACGAAAGAACTTCCACCGGTGTCCGGCCTTGGGCATGCGGCGGACGATAGGCGAAATCCGGACTTGCCACTAAGCGCGATAGAGTGGTCACCGAGCCATGCCTCCGCTTCTTGCCCTCGACCGTCTCGGCAAGCGTTACGGCGCCGTGCGGGCGGTGGATGGGGTCTCGCTGTCCTTCGCGCCCGGGACGATCCACGCGGTGGTCGGCGAGAACGGCGCCGGCAAGAGCACGCTATTGCGGATGGCCGCCGGCGTGGTCACGCCCGACGTGGGGGTGGTACGCATCGACGGCGAGGCCCTCGCGCCGCACACCGCCGCCGAGGCCATCCGTCGCGGGGTGGGGATGGTGCAGCAACACTTCGCGCTCGTGGGCGTGCTCTCCGCCATCGAGAACGTCATGCTCGGCGCCGAGGCGGTGACCGGCCTCGGACGGCTCGATGTGCCTCGCGCACGGGCCCGGGCGGACGCCGTGGCGCGCGAGATGGGGGTGTCCGCGCCTCCCTGGGACGAGCCGGTGGAGAGGCTGGGGGTGGGGGACCGGCAGCGGCTGGAGATCGTGCGCACGCTGGTGCGCGAGGCGCGCGTCGTCATCCTCGACGAGCCGACCGCGGTGCTGACGCCGGGGGAGTCGGTTCAGCTCTATGCGATGCTGCGGCGTCTGGCCGACGGGGGTCGCGCCATCATCGTCGTGACTCACCGCCTCGACGAAGTGCGCGACCACGCCGACCAGGTGAGCGTCCTGCGCCAGGGCAAGCTGGTCTCCACGCGCGCGCTGACCCGCGGCGAGCCGGGGCTCCTCCACGACATCGCGCGCGACGTCATGGGCGAGGAGCCCCCTCCCGCGCTGGAGCGCCGGACGTCGGCGCCGGGCGAGGTGCGTCTCGCGATGAAGGACGTGCACCTCGGGCGCGCCTTGCACGGAGTGACGCTGCGCGTGCGCGCCGGCGAGATTGTCGGCATCGCCGGCGTGGAGGGGAACGGCCAGCGGGAACTGGTGCGGGTCCTGGCGGGGCTGGCCGCGCCCGATCGCGGTGAGGTGCACTGCGAGGCCGCGGCGGTGGTGCACGAGGACCGCCACCGCGAGGGACTGGTGCTGGCCGCCAGCGTGCGCGAGAACCTGGTGCTGGGCGAGCTGGCGCGCTTCACGCGGCATGGCCTCATCGACGCCGCGGCCCTGGAGCGTGAGGCGCGGGGCCGGCTCCACCGGGGGCGCATCGTCCCGGCGGACCTCGACGGGACCGCGGCCTCGCTCTCGGGTGGCAACCAGCAGAAGCTCGTCATCGCTCGCGCCGTCGGCCGTTGCGAGCGCGTCGCCGTCTTCGTCTTCGCGCAGCCGACGCGCGGGGTCGACCTCGGCGCGGCGCGCGCCATCCACGCCGAGATCGCCCGCGCCGCAGACGCCGGCAAGGCCGTCCTTCTGGTCAGCGCCGATCTGCCCGAGCTCCGCGCCCTGTCCGACCGACTCCTCGTCCTGGCGCGAGGCCGCATCGTCGCCGAGCTCCCTCCCGACGCTCCCGACGCGCAGATCGGCGAAGCCATGCTGGGAGGAGACGCCGCCGAGGCAAACGAGGGCGCGGCAGGAGCCACCGCGTGAGCCCGCGCGGGCGCGCTGCCACCGGGGCCGCCGTCGCCGGTGTCGCCGCCGGCTGGCTGGCGTTCGCGATCCTCGTGTGGATCTACGGAGACTCCCCGCGCGAGGTGGCGGGCCAGCTCCTCGCCGGCACCTGGGGGACCGCCTACGGCGTCGGGCAGGTGCTCTACAAGGCGACGCCGCTCCTGCTGACGGGGGTCGCGGTGAATCTCGCCCTCCGCGCGGGCCTCTTCAACATCGGGGCCGAGGGGCAGCTCGCCGTGGCCGGGCTGGCGGTGGGCGCCGCCGGAGCGGCTCTGCCTCTCGCAACGCCCGCCTGGATCGCCCTCCCGGCGGTCATCGCCGCCGCACCGGTGGCCGGAGCGGTCTGGGCTTGCGTGCCGGCGCTCCTCCGAGCGCGTTTCGGCGCGCACGAGGTCATCTCCACCATCATGATGAACCGCATCGCCGACGCCGCGGTGGGGCTCGCCCTGGCGTGCGGGCTCGCCATCCCGGGCACGGTGCGCACGCCGGACGTGGTCCGCGGCGCCCGGCTCCCGCGGCTCGAAGCGCTGGGCCTGCCCTCCTTGCACGGCAGCGCGGTGAGCCTCGCCCTCCCGCTGGCGCTGGTCGTCGCCGCGCTGGTCGGGGGCTGGCTCGCGCGCTCGCGCATCGGGCGCGAGACGACACTGGTCGGTCTCTCCCCGACGGCCTGCGCCGCCGAGCGCATTCCAGTGGCCCGGCGCATCGGTGTGGCGCTGGTGCTCTCGGGCGCCATCGCCGGACTCGCCTCGCTGGCGCCGGTCCTCGGCTCCAAGGGCTACTACGAGAGCGGCATGGGGGCGGGTGCGGGCTTCGGGGGAATCGCCGTGGCCCTCCTCGGTCGCGGCAGTCTCACCGGCCTGGTCCTCGCCGCGCTGCTCTTCGGCACGCTCGAGCAGGGGGGGCTGGTCATCAACGCGCGCGTCCCCATGGAAGTGATGTCCCTCCTCCAGGCGGTGATCATCGTGGCCGTCGCCCTGGCCGACGGTCGCATCCGCGGAGCTCTCCAGCGGGGGGCCTGGGCGTGAGGCCGGTCGCGTGACCTTTCTCGCCGCCCTCCTCGGCGTGACCCTGCTGGCGCAGACGCTGCGCATGTCGGTGCCGTACGTGTGCGCGGCGCTCGGTGGCGTGTGGAGCGAGCGAAGCGGTGTGGTGAACATCGCGCTGGAGGGCATCCTCCTCGCCGGGGGGCTCGCCGGCGTGGTCGTGCACGTGGCCACCGGCAGCGCCTGGGCGGGCGTGGGAGCCGGAGCGCTCGCCGGGGCGGCCCTCGGCGCGCTGCACGCGCTCGTCGTGCGCGGAGGCGTCGACGCCATCGTCAGCGGGATCGCCATCAACCTCGCCGCGGCGGGCGGGACGCGCTTCGTCCTCCGCGCGCTCTACGCCTCCAGCTCGAATTCGCCTCCTGTCGAGGGCTTCCGCAGCGTGCAGCTGGGCGGCGCGGGAGGTGGAGCCCTGCTGGAGCGCACCCTGGTCGATCCGCTCACCGTGGCCACCGCGCTGCTGGTGGGCGCCAGCGTCTGGACTCTTCATCGCACGCGCTTCGGTCTTCGCGTCCGCGCCTGCGGCGAAGACCCGGGGGCGGCGGCGAGCGTAGGCGTCGACGTGCGACGGGTGCGCCTGCGGGCGGTCTCGCTGGGCGGCGCGATCTGCGGCCTCGGGGGGGTGGCGCTCGCCTACGACCAGCACCAGTTCCAGTCGGGAATGAGCGGCGGTCGCGGGTTCATCGCGCTGGCCGCGGTGATCCTCTCCGGGTGGCGTCCAGCGCGTGCCGCCGCGGCCTGCCTGGCCTTCGCGGCGCTCGACGCCGTGCAGATCCTGGTGCAAGACCAGGCCCACGCGGCATCGGGATACCTGGCCCAGATGCTCCCCTACGTGGCGACGCTGGTGGCGCTCTGGGCCATCGCCCGCCGGCGAGGGGGGGGAGCCATCGCCGGCCGCCCGCCCGCCGCGCTGGGCAAACCGATGGAGTGAGCGCCGGTCACGGAGGACCGAGCGGCGGCCTCTCGTCCGCCCAGGGCATGACCTTCTCCATCTGGCGCGCCAGCGCGAGGACCAGCCCGTCGGCCAGCGGTCGCCCGGCGATCTGCACGCCGATGGGATGTCCCTGGCGCGAGCGCCCGGCGGGGATGCTCACCGCGGGCTGCCCGCTGATGTTGAACGGTGCGGTGAAGACGCCGAGCTTGGAGGCCTCGGCGAACACCGACGCCGGATCCATCCCGCGCCAGGCCCCGATGCGCGGCGGCGGGACGGCGACCGTCGGCGTCAGCCAGGCGTCGCACGCACCGAGCTGGGCCAGCACCACCTGCCCCAGCCTCTCCACGGTGCGTTCCACCGCCCGCGGGTCGAGGGTGCGCCCGACCTCGCCCAGCCATCGCGTCACCGGCTGCGTCAGCGACCAGTCGTGCACCGGCGCCGAAGCCGCGGTCGACTGCCACAGCGGCAGGATGTCGTCGAGCACCCCCGCCGGGAGGTCCATGCTCTTCTCCTCGATGCGGTGCCCCAGCTTCTCCAGGGCGCGCGCGACGCGCTCCACGGCGGCGGCGATCTCCGGGTCCGTCTCCACGTGGTCGGAGCGGAGGGCCACGCGCAGGGCGAGGCGCGGCGGCGTCTCTCGGGCGAGCTCGGCGAAGGGGCGCGGCGGGGGAGGGGCCCAGTGGGGCTTGCCCACCGTCACACCGGCCAGGACGTCGAGCAGCCCCGCCGCGTCGTCGACGGTGCGCGTGAGAGGGCCGCAGCTCCAGACCAGGAGGCGGTCGGCGAACCCGAAGGGGTTCTCCACGCGCCCGCGCGATGGTTTGAGCCCGACCAGCTGGCAGAACGAAGCTGGGATGCGGATGGATCCGCCGGCATCGCTCCCTTGCGCGACGGGGACCATCCCCGCGGCGACCGCCGCCCCCGCGCCGCCGCTCGAGCCGCCGGGAGTCACCTCGAGGTCCCACGGGTTGCGCGTGGGCGCGTGGATGTCCGGCTCGGTGACGGGAAGAGCCCCGAGCTCGCTGGTCGCGGTCTTGCCGATGACCACGAATCCGGCGCGCCGCAAGCGCGCCACCACGGCGTCGTCGAAGGGCGTGAAGAGGCGCTCGAAGGCCCGCGAGCCGAAGCGCGTGAAAGAGCCGCGCGCGAGGTTCAGATCCTTGATGCCGATGGGCACACCGAGAAATGGCTCGGACGCCGCGCCGTGCTTGCGCAGCCGTGCGTCGGCCGACCGCGCCTCGGCGAGCGCGCGCTCGCGCAGCACCTCGACGAACGCGGTGAGGGTCGGGTTCACGGCGTCGATGCGCTCGAGGCAGGTGAGAACCAGGTCCTCCGAGGAGAGGCGCCGTTCGCGCAGTCTCTTCGCGAGCTCCAGCGCCGACAACCACGGCAGCTCGCTCATCCCTCGCGACGCCCCGGCCCGATCCTCTGGCCCCCCAGAAAGACGGCGTGGGTCTCGGCGACTCCCCACGGCTGCACGATGGCGTGCTCGTGGGGTAAATCCCACACCGTGAAGTCGGCGCGCGCCCCCGGCCGGAGAACGCCGCGATCTTCGAGCCCGAGGGAGGCGGCGGCGTCGCGCGTGGCGGCGTGGAGGGCCTCGTCGGGCGTCAAACCATAGAGGCGGACCGCGAGAGCCAGGGCGAGCGGGAGGCTCTCGGTCGGCGCCGTGCCGGGGTTCGCGTCGCTGGCCACGACCAGTCGCACCCCCGCGTCGCGGAGCGCACGCACCGGCGGCGGAGGTTGCCCGAGGGTGAAGCTTGCCACGGGAAGGAGGACCGCGGCGACGCCGGCGCGGGCCAGGGCGGCGATGCCGGCGTCCGAGATGTGCTCCACGTGGTCCACCGAGGCGGCGCCCAGGTCCGCCGCCAGCTCGGCGCCACCCCGGTCGGTGAACTGCCCCGCGTGGAGGCGCACGCCCAGCCCATGGGAACGGGCGGCGTTCCCTACCGTGCGCGCTTCCTCCACGGTGAAGGCGTCCGCGTCGACGTAGGCGTCGACGAATCGCGCGAGGCGCTCGCGGGCGATCTCCGGGACGAGCTCGCGCGCGACATGAGCCACGTACGCCCGCCGCTCGACGGAGGGCGGAAGCGCATGGAGCGCCAGGAACGTCGGCACCACCGTGGGAACCCCGGGCTCCGCGGCAGCGCGTGCGATCGCCGCGAGCTGCTTGCGCTCGTGCGCCGGGTGCAAACCGTAGCCGCTCTTGACCTCCACCGTGGTCACCCCGAGCGAAGCCATCCGCCGGAGCCGCGCCCGCAGCGCGTCGACCAGCTCGTCCTCGGTCGCCGCCACGACCGCGCGGTGCGTCGAGAGGATCCCTCCGCCCCCCTGCGCGATGGCGCCGTACTCTCCTCCCGCCATGCGCGTCGCGTACTCGGCATGGCGCGAGCCGACCCAGCAGGCGTGGGTATGGGCATCGATGAGGCCGGGCGTGACGACGCGTTCGCCCATCTCGACGAGTCGCGCGCCGGCCGGCGCCCCCGCGCGCTCTCCCACGTACACGATGCGTTCCCCCTCCAGCACCACCGCGCCGTCCTCGACGGTGCCTCGCCCGGGATCGCAGGTCGCCACGCGCCTCGCCGCCACACCGTGCAGCGTCATCGCGCGATCCTGCGCGCCATCTCCGCGGCCAGAGCGCGCGACCCGGCGCCCCCCACGACCTGGGCGATGCCGGGGTCGTCCAGCGGCCGAGCCGTGGCGCGGCTCCTCGCCTCTCGCAGGCGCCCGAGGGCCTCTTCGCAGCGAGCACGGAACGCGGGGGAGCGTTCGGCCTCGCGGGTCAGGGCTTCGACGGCGCGCTCCTGCTTCTCGTCGCTCCAGCACACCAGCAGGGCGTCGCACCCCGCGGTGATGGCCTGCACCGCCGCGTCCTCGACGGTCCAGCGCGCGGAGACGGCCTGCATCTCCAGGTCGTCGCTGATGAGCAGGCCGCGAAAGCCGAGGCTCTCGCGCAGCACGGTGCACGCCGCGGGCGACAGCGTGGCGGGTCGCTTCCGGTCGAGCGCGCTGTAGATCACGTGCGCGGTCATCAGCGTGGCGACGCCCGCCGCGACCGCGGCGCGAAAAGGGACCAGCTCCACTCTTTCCAGGCGGAGGGCGGGCTGATCCACCACCGGCAGATCGAAATGCGAGTCCTTCGACGTGTCACCGTGACCGGGGAAGTGCTTCCCGCAGGCGAGAAGGCCGGACCCTTGCAGACCACGCACCCAGGCCGCGCCGAAGCGCGCGCAGGTCTCCGCGTCGTCGCCGAACGCGCGGTCGCCGATGACCGGGTTGTGAGGACAGGTGTTGACGTCCAGCACCGGCGCGAAGTCGATGGTGAACCCCAGCGCCGCGAGCTCGGCTCCCACCGCGTGCGCGATGCGCTCGGCCAGCCCGGTGTCGCCCCAGGAGGCGACCTCGCGCATCGGCGGGACATCCAGGAGCGGCGCCTTCAGGCGCGCGACGCGGCCGCCTTCCTGGTCCACGCCGACCAGCGGTGTGTCGGGCGCAGCCGCGTGGATCTCTCGGGCCAGCGCGGCCACCTGCCTCGGGCCGCCCTCCACGTTGGGCTTGAAGAGGATGGCCCCCCCCCGCCGCCGCTCTCGAAGAGCGCGCGCAAACGCGGCCGGGAGCGACGTTCCGCCGAACCCGCCCATGACGAGCTCGCCGATGAACGGAGGCCGCACGGACGCCATGGCCCCTACGCATACCCGTTCCTGGTGCTAGCCGTTAACGTTGTCGACCATGCGCCCCGGCCTCGCTCTCCTTTTCGTCGCGTGCGCTTGCGCCTGCGTTCCTCCTCCGCCAACGAGCCCCGCGCCGCCGCCGGTCGCGGTGGCCGAGCCCCTTTCCGCGCCTCCTGTCGTCCTTCCCGCGGGTCACGTCGGCGCCTCGTTCGCCGAAGCCCAGCAGCCCGATCCTGCGCAGCGTTTCCTCGGCCTCGCCGAGGCGCGCCGCTACATGGTTCAGCTCATCAACCGCGACCGCGCGACGATGGGCCTACCGCCGGTCGCCCTCGACGAGGGGCCGCCCACGCGCGGAGGTCAGGCGCACGCCGAGGACATGGCGAGGAACGGCTACCTCGGTCACTGGGGAACGGACGGCTCGGTCCCCGAGCAGCGCTACACCGAGGCGGGAGGCAACGACATGGTGCTCGAGAACGCCAGCTGCTTCACCGACGAGCAACCCCGGGTGCTCGATCCCACCGCGCGCGTGGACGTCCGGAACATCGACCAGGCGGAGGACATGTTCTTCCACGAAAAGCCGCCCAACGACGGACACCGCAGGAACATCCTCGAGCCGTCGCACCAGCGCGTGGGCATCGGCGTGGCGCAGCCGCGTCCCACGCCGGCGGAGATCCCCGTCCCCTGTTTCACGCAGGAGTTCGTCGACGCCTACGGGACGTACGCGGCGGTTCCGGGGTCGATGCGCGTGGGCGAGACGTTGCAGGTCGCGGGCGCCCTCGCCGCGCCGGCCATCTTCGCGGGGGTGGGACTGGCGCGGGTCGACGGTCCTCGCCCGGTCCCTGTCGCCGAGCTGAATCGTCGCCGTTCCTACCCTGTGCCGGCGCCTTACCAGATGTACTGGCCGCCCGGATTCCAGACGCCCATCCCGGTGCGCGTGGACGCCAACCGCTTTGCGGTGAGCCTGCCGCTGAGCGACGGCGGGCGCCCGGGAATGTACGAGCTGAGCGTGTGGGCGAGCCTTCCCGGATCGCGCGAGCTCCGGATGGTGAGTCTGCGAACCATCCAGGCTCGGTAGTATTGCGCGGGCGACCGCGCGTCGAACAGGTCAGGGCAAAGGGACGCGCCAGTCGCGCGTGCAGGCGGGATCGTCGGCGCCGGCGAGCCCGGCGCATCGTGCCGCGTCCGGGGTGGGGCCGAGCAAGAGGTAGCGGTCGCGCGAGACGAACGGCAGCTCGGCCTGCCAGCGGCCGTCGATGGCACGGACGGTGGCGTCCGCCGCGTCGCGCAAGCCGCTGGCCTGGAGCTCGGCCAGACGCCGGCCAATGGCCTCGTGGACGGCGGACATGGAGGGGTGCTCGGTGAAGGCGTAGGCCCGCTCGAGGTACCCGACCGCCGCTTGCACCGCCCCGGCCCGCGAGAGCAGCGACGCCGCGGTGAGCGCGCGATCGGGCTCGCCCCCCAGCTCCACCGCGTGGCCCATGGCCTCGGCGCCGTCCTTTCGCCACTGCGCGAGCTCCACCGGGTCTTTCAGGAAGGACGGCGCGATGAAGGCGATGAACTGCCCGTATTCCATCCACAGGTCCTTGTCGTCGGGTCGCTCGCGCGTGCCGCGTTCGAGGTAGACGCGCGCCTCGCGGACGTCCTGCTCCGTCCCTTGCATCGGGCGATACGCCAGCATCGTGTCGATGAACCGGTAGAGCGGCGCGTACGTCGGCTCGAGCTCCAGGATGGCGTCGGCGTAGTGCGGCGTCTCCAGGAACTCCCGGTGCTCCGTCCAGTGGATTCCGTAGTCGACCAGCAGCTGGGACCAGAGGAGATCGACCCACGCGGCATCCCAGCCCAGCGTCGCCACGTGGAGCTCCGCCGGCGGCGGCAGCGGATAGACGTCGCCGACTTCTTTGATGTCGTGCGCCCTCTTGGCCAGGCGGGGCTGGAGCACCGCCACCCCCGCCGCGCAGGCCACGAAGAGAAGGGCCCCGGCGAGGTCCGAGCGGGTCACTCCACCTCCGAGTCGATGAACATCCCGGGATCGAGCACCGGGCCCTGCGCGCTGCCCTCCCCGACCTGGCCGGTCACCTCGAAGGTGCTGGGGAGACCATCGCCGTCGAGGTCGCCGTGCGCCTGGGCGCGGAACCGGCTGAGCGTCGGCCCGAGGTGGCTCTCGAACGAGAAGGCAAAGCAGTGCGGCGCGTCGGCGGGAGCGGGGCGGAAGTCCAGCGCGACCCAGGTGGGCTCCTCCCAGGTGCCGGGAGGGTCGGCCTCGCAGTGACCGCGCGGCGGGGTCGGGGGGGTGAGCGCAGCGCTGGGCGGGAAGGCCTGGGCGATGGTGCGGCCCGTTCCGTACACCACCGCCGCCGCGCCGATTCGTTGCAGCCCGTCCACCGGCTCGACGAAGCGCGAGGCGTGCACCTCGCGCACGAAGGTGGGGACGGCCACGGCGAGCAGCGAACCCACCAGCGCGAAGGCAATGGCCAGCTCGAGGGGCCTGAATCGGCGAGCGCGGGCGCGACTCGACAGCGGGCGCGGCATCGCTTCCGGTGTGTAGCACTCTCCCGGCACGCGGGCCGCGCTATAACGGGGCGCGATGGGCACGAAAGGCGCGAGCATCGCCAGCGCGGCCATCGTCGGCGCGGGGGGATTTCTCGGGACGCATCTGGTGCGCGGCTTCGAGGCCCGCGGCGCGCGCGTGGTGCCGCTCGTTCGCAGGGTGGAGGATCGCTCACCGGCGGGCGCGCGCGCGTTCGGCGAGGCTCTCGAGGATCCGGCGCTCCTCGCGGGGATCGACGTGGTGGTGCACGTCGCCGCAGCAGGCACAGGCCACGGCAGCGACGCGGCGAGCGAGCGCACGGCGAACCTCGATCTGGTCGAGCGCGCCATGGTCCTGACGGCGAAGGCCGGCGCGCGCCGCTTCGTCCTGGTCAGCTCGGTGGGGGTGTACGGCTACCCGTCGCGCCTCCCGGTCACCGAGGACCATCCCTACGCCCCGCGCACCGCGCACGCGGCGACCCGGGTGGAGGCCGAGATGCGCGCGCGTCGGGCGGCGCGCGACCTTCCGTTCGACCTGGTCATCGCCCGCCCGACGGCGGTGTACGGCCCCGGCGCACGTCATGGTCTGCTCGTGACCATGGCGGCCATGATCGCCACCGGGACGTACCGCGTGGTGGGATCCGGCGACAACGTGCTGCACCACATGCACGTGGACGACGCCGTCGAAGGCCTCTGGCTCGCCGCGACCCACCCCGACGCGGCCGCCGACCACTTCCTCTTCGCCGGTCCGGAGACGACGACGCTCGCGCGCCTCTCCGAGCTGGTGTCTCGCGCCCTCGGCCGGCCCCTGCCGCGCCGGCACCTCCCGGCCGGCCTGGCGCGCGCCATGGCGACGCTGGTCGACGTCGCGGCGACCCGGGGCGTGGCCTTCACCCGGCAGGACGGTCCCCTCTTCCACGCCCGGCTCGACGGGCTGACGCTGCCGCTTTGCTTCGACATCAGCAAGGCCCGCAGGCGTCTCGGCTTTGCCCCGCGCGTCACCTACGAAGAGGGCGTCATGCGCACCTTGCGCGGCGAGTGGCCGGCGCTCGCGCGGGCCGGGGCGGGCTCGTGACCCCCCGGGGTCGTGCGGGGCGCCTTCTCGCCTGGGCTCTCGCCGTCGTCGCGCTGGCCTTCGTCGCCTGGGTGGTGCCGGTGCGGGACCGCTGCTGGGATCCCCGAGCGCCCGCCTCCACCCGGGTCTCCGTCACCCGGAACCAGGACGGGTGCACCCTGCACCTTCGCAGCGGCGAGGCGCGGATCGGCGCGCCCGCCTGCGCCGAGCTGCGCTGCGAGCCCGGTGTGGCCTCGACCCTGACCCACGCGCGAACCGGTGTTCTGGCCGCGCTGCTGGCGCTCTACGCGCTGGGCTTGCTGGTGTGGGCGGCGCGCTGGCGTGCGCTGCTCACGCTGGCCGGGGTGGACATCAGCGTTCTGCAAGTCTGGCGGGTCTCGACCGAGGCGCAGGCCGGCGGCATCCTCCTCCCCGGGGGAATCGGGGGCGACGCCCTGCGCATCGCGTCGGTGATCGGGCGTCCGACGCGGGCGGGGGAGCCGCGCGCGCCGGCTGCCATCGTCGTCGCCTCGGTGTTGCTCGACCGGGCCATCGGGCTGTCGGTCCTCGCGCTGGTGGCGGCGGCGCTGGGGTTCGCATGGGGCGGGCTGCGCGACGGCGCCCTGGCCTTCGCGCTGCTGGCCATCCCCGTGGCGGTCGCGCTGGGGCTGTGGGTCTTGCGCCGCGCGCCGCAGGGTCGGACGAGTGGGCTGGCGCGATGGCTGACCGGTGGTCGGTTCGGCCGCATCGTCGGGCCGATGCTCGAGTACGTGCGCGATGCGCGCGCCCCTGCGGCCATCGCACGCGCCGCAGGTCTCAGCCTGGTGGTGGCCGTGACCCAGTTTGCCGTCATTCGCGGCCTCGTCTTCGCCGTGGGCGCGCAGCCGTCCGCCGAGAAGTGGGTGTACGTGGGCGGGGCCATGGTGTTCATCGTCGCGGCCGTGCCCGCCTTGCCGGGCGGCTGGGGAACGGCCGACGCGGCCTGGATCTTCTTCCTCGGGCTGGCCGGTCTCCCCGCCGGCGCGGCGCTCGGCGTGGGCCTCTTGTACCGGCTGTTCTGGTACATTTCGGCAATCGTCGGCGCTGCCCTCTACGTCGCGCGTCCGCGCGCCTCGATCGTGGCCGCGAGCCACGCTCCCGCCGAGTCCCCCCCCGCATGAACGTCTCCATCGTCGTCCCCGCCTACAACGAAGCCTCCACCATCCGCCGCTTGCTCTCGACCCTCCTCGATCAGGAGACCCGGCACGCGCGCATCGTCGAGATCGTGGTGGTGGCCAGCGGCTGCACCGACGACACCGCCGAGGTGGCGCGCCAGGTCGCTCGCGGCCGTCCCGGTCTGCACGTGCACGTCCAGGAGCGGCGCGAGGGGAAGGTCGCCGCCATCAACGCCTACCTCAAGATGCGCGACCCCCGCGCCGAGGTCATCGTCTCCTGCAGCGCCGACCTCGCCCTGGCGCCGGACGTGGTCGAGAAGCTGGTGTGTGCCCTTCGCGACAACCCCGACCTGGGCATGGTGGGCGGGCGCCCGGTGCCGGACAACGCGCCCGAAGAGCTGGTGGGTCGCATGGTGGGTCTGCTGTGGGAGCTGCATCATCGCGTGTCGCTCGAGGTCCCCAAGATGGGCGAGATCGTGGCCTTTCGCGCGCACCTCGTGGAATACGTGAGCGAGCTCTCCGTCGTCGACGAGGCATCCATCGAAGACATCGTGCGCGCCAAGGGCTACCGCCTCGGGTACGTGCCCGACGCGCGGGTGCAAAATCACGGGCCGGAGACGCTGAAGGAGTACTTCGAGCAGCGCCGCCGCATCGCCCGCGGGCACTACTGGCTCGAGTTCGCTTTCGGCTACGAGGTGGCCACGCTGGATCGTGGCCTGCTCCTTCGCACGGCCCTGGCCACCGCGCGCGCGCACGATCGCCCGGGCAAGCTGGCCCTGGCGGCGGCCATGGGGACCGAGCTGGTGGCGCGCGCGGCGGGCTTCTGGGACGCGCGCGTCGTCGGGGGAAAGCACCGCACCTGGCGCGTCCTGGCCTCGACCAAGAAGCTCGCTCGCGCAAACGCCACGCGCGTCGCCCGCGACGAGGATCGCCCGCGGCGCGTGTCGGCGCGCCCCGGGCCGCTGGAGGCCGCCGGGTCCGGCACGCCGGCGCGACGCTCCCCATGAGGAAGCTGCCGCTGCTGGCCAGGCTGGCCGGGTACCGCGTGGCGCACGCCGCGGGCGGCCCGCGACAGCTGCCCGTCAACCTGACCGTGTCGGTCACCTACTCGTGCCCCTCGCGCTGCGCGACCTGCGACATCTGGCAGAAGAAGGTCGACGATCTCTCCGTCGACGAGTACGGGCGACTCTTCCCCACGCTGCAGAAGGTGCCGGTCTGGGTGACCATCTCCGGCGGGGATCAGTTCCTTCGTGGAGACCTCGACGAGATCGTCCGCCTCATCAAGACCCAGATCGAGCCGAGCATCATCAACATCCCCATGAACGGGATCATCACCGAGCGCATCTTCCAGCTCCTGCCGAAGATTGCCCACCACACCGTGGGCTCGCAGCTGGTGCTCAACCTCTCCGTCGACGAGATGGGCGAGGCGCACGATCGCCTCCGCGGCGCGCCCGGCAACTTCGAGAAGCTCGAGCTCGCGGCCGGGCTGATCCACGACCTCAAGAAAACCTATCCCCACGTCGTCCTCGGCGTACACACCGTCATCTCCAAGCTCAACGTCGATCGCATCCCGGCCATCGAGCGTGAGGCGCGCGCCGTCTTCCGCCCGGACTCCTACATCGCCGAGGTCGCGGAGAACCGCGTCGAGCTGAAGACCATGGGCAAGGACATCACCCCGGACGTGGCCGACTTCCGCCGCGCCACGACCCACCTGGGGAACGTCATCCGCGCGCATCGCTCCCGCCACCCGGTGGCACGCCTGGTGGAGTCGCTGCGCCTCGAGTACTACGAGCTCGCCGCGCGCATCCTCGAGGAAAACCGGCAGGTCATCGAGTGCTACGCGGGCCTGGCCAGCGCGCACCTCGCGCCGGATGGGCACGTGTGGGGATGCTGCGTCCGCGCCGAGTCGATGGGGAACGTGCGCGACCACGCCTACGACTTTCGCGCGGTGTGGGACGGCGCGACGGCCGACGCGTTCCGCGCCAGCGTCAAGGCGCACGAGTGCGCGTGCCCGCTGGCCAACGCGAGCTACACGAACCTGCTCCTCGACGTTCCGTCGCTGGCCCGGGTGAGCGCAAACATGGTCGGGATCGGCAGTTGAGCGTGGGCTGGCGTCGCGAAGAAGAGGCCGTGCGCCGGTTCGTGCAATCGGTGGCCGCGGCCTACGGGGCGGCGACGGTGCTGGCGGACGCGCCGCGCGCCGGCGACGCGGCGGGGGCGACGGAGGTGCGCGTCGTGCTGCCCGACGCGCTGGCGGCCGGCGTGGATCGCGTGGACCTGGTGGTCTCGTGGGATGCGCCGGCGCGCGCGGCAGGCGCGGCAGGGTGGGAGGAATACCTGGCGGCGCTGGCCCGGCGAGCGCAGAAAGCCTTGCTGGTCTTGGCGCGCAACGCCGAGCGTCCGGGTCA
>Ga0302326_10013149_pt1 | contig 17556 bp, 16 predicted proteins | sample Palsa_T0_3_FD_202264 | JGI IMG/M metagenome (GOLD analysis project Ga0302326, IMG submission 202264) | Peat permafrost microbial communities from Stordalen Mire near Abisko, Sweden - Palsa_T0_3 | ecosystem: Environmental > Terrestrial > Soil > Palsa > Peat permafrost | place: Sweden: Abisko... | reverse complement strand
CAGTGCCGTTCATTTCAGCGCCCCCACACTGATTCGCGGACGGAGGCCGATGAACGGACTTCGCAATCGTTTCGCCAAACCGAAAAAGCACAGCGCCCCTAATGTACCGCGAAGCGGTTTAGTTCACCGGCATTTGGCCGCCTTAGGATTGGAGCCAAGGGCCGAAACCGCGGGCCATCTGAAAGGTGGCCCGGTCACCTACTTGCCGGCCGCCGAGGCTGCCCGCCCCAGGTTCGAAACCAACCCCGAAATCGTCTTCACCAGCCGCTCCTGGTTTAGCGATTCCGGCAGCGGTATGGATAACATGGGGCTCTGCGTCACCGTGTCGCGTTTGAACAATCCCGATAACATTTGTTCGAGCGAGCCGTTGGACGCCTCAGTTGCGATCGATTCGACAAATTTGGCGCCCGCTTCAAACAAGCCAATCATAGCCTTCTCAATGCCGTTGGTGGTCACGCTTGGTTTGGTCTCGGCCGCCGCCGGTTTCGCCGGAACCGGCGCAACAGGCCTGGCAGGGGGATCGACGAAAATCTCCTTCATCTTTTCCAAACCCGTCTTCCGCCCCAGCTTGGCAAAGCTGATCTCTCAGGTCGGCGAATCGAACACGCCCGCAAAGAGCGACTTCTTCAGCCGCAACGTCTCCCACACGCGCTCTTCGATGCTATCGGAGGTCAGCATGTGGATCACAAGAACCGGGCGCGACTGCCCCAGCCGGTGTACCCGCCCAATCCGTTGCTCGAGCCGCGCCGGGTTCCAGGGCGGCTCAAAATTCACTACCGCCGATGCGGCTTGCAGGTTGAGCCCAACACCACCCGCGTCTGTCGAGAGGAAAACCTTGCACTCCGGATCGGAGCGGAATTTCTCGATCAGCGCGCCGCGCTGGCGGGAAGGCACGCCGCCATGGAGGGAGACAAAACCGATTCCCAGCTTGCGAAGCTTCTGGCCGGCCAGATGCGTCATGCGCTCATACTCGCTGAAGACCACCACTTTGCGGTTTTCTTCAATGGCGAGTTCCCGCAGGATTTCGCGAAACTCCGCGAGCTTTTGCGAATGGTGAGTTTGCTTGTCAAAGAGAAACGTTGAGTTGCACAGCATGCGCATGTTCTGAATCGCGCACAGCACGCGCTTGTGATCGATCTCCGATAACCAGCCTTGCCGTTCCCATCTATGAAGGAGCTGACTGAGAATATTGCTTTGCTCAGAATACGGCTCCGCTTGCTCGGGAGTCAGTGGAACGCGGAAGATTTGATCGGTCCGCTCAGGGAGTTCCTTCAGCACCTCAGCCCGCGTGCGCCGAAGCAGAATCGGCGCCATCTGATCGTGAATGCGGTCCAAGCCGCGATAACCCAGCAAATGGCCCTTGGCATCCTCCATACGGTGTTCATGCAGGAAGCGGAAGGCCGGACCCAATCGGCGCCCGTCCACGAACTCGACAACGGAAAACAGTTCTTCCAATTTGTTCTCGAGAGGCGTGCCGGTGAGCACAAAGCGTAGCGGCTCTTCAATTGTTTAATGGTGCGCGCGGTGGCCGTTTCCCAGTTACGGATGGGCTGTGCTTCGTCCAAAATGATTAAGTCGGGCCTCAAGTCGTGGATGTACTGCACATCCTTGAAAGCCAGTTCATAGCTGGTGAGGGTGAAGAAGGACGGGGAAGCATACTGCGCCTGGCGCCGTGCTAAAGCGCCATCGATCACCTGCGCTGCGTGATCGGTGAATTTCTTGATCTCGGTTTTCCATTGGTATTTGACGGAGGCGGGCGCAATCACCAGCGCTCTTGCAATTCCCTTGCGGCGGCACAAGAGTTCGGTGGCAGCCAGCGCCTGCACCGTTTTCCCCAGGCCCATGTCGTCGGCCAGAACCACCCGGCCCCGGCAAGCCGCGAATAGAGCACCGCGCGTCTGGTAGGGAAGCAGCTTGGTTTTAGCAGCCCGGGTACCGGATCTTCATCTTGCCTTAGCTTCGCCAGCAGCTTACGCTCGAGCTCAAGGCCTTCGGAGAGTCCGTTTTCCCGATCAAGATAATCCAGAACGTCGCTATAGACAACCGCCTAGTCGTCGATCTTTTGAATCGCCGCCAGCACTTCGGAGAATTGCCGGAAGTGCGCGCGAAGCAACAGCCCGGAAGGATCGAAGTACTGCGTGGCCAGCGCTAGAAGCTCCTGCGAGGGCGCAGCCGGTAGATGCAGCCAAACTTCAATGGTGTCGCCGTATTTGAGCGAGATGGAAGCACGGTTGCGTTTGTACTCAGCCGTTTCGGACGTCTTCCGCCGCCCCTTCACCCGCGACAGCATAGCCTCGATATGCTTGCAGGTTCCGAGCGTGTTGACGGCGAAGTCGGGGCAAGAGCAATAGTTGTCGAACAGTCCCGGACCGCGTAGCGCTACGCGGTAGCTTCGTCCGCTGCTGGACTTGATTTTGTAGTCGCCATATTTGCCGCTGGCTGGCCGCTCGAGAACCCGCGTCACGGCGCTGGTGGCCCTCGCTTGGCGTTCGGCAATTTGCTGTTTAATTAGCATGAGGCGCCTTCCAGTTGTGTTGGCAATGAGCAGGATAACAGCAAGGCAATGGGAACCTGTCCAACGTTGGTCGCCGCCGTTGTGTTGTACTCCGTTGAAAAGCCATGGCGCTAGCGGGGAAGAAGAAAGGCCAAATTAGGTCGCTGACGCTTCCGGCTCCGAATCGGCACTCTCTGTCGATTTTCATTATCATTGGTGGGCCGGGAGGGCCCGTTGAAAATCACTGCATGTCGGCATCGGGTACCGCTCGTTGACACTCGCGGCTCAGCTCGGGCTTGACGGCGTAACGATGGTGTGGGTCGATTAAAACCCTTCCCAAACCAGCGCCGGGAACAACGAATTCACGCTAAATCCCACCGACTCATACAACCGCAACGCCTCTGTATTCGACGCTGTCACCGTGAGGCTAATCGACTGGCAACCAAGATCGTTCAACCGCAGCATCGATTGCCGCAACAGTTCATATCCCAGGCCTGTTCCTCGCGTTTCGGGTAAAACGCACAATTGCGTCACATGGCCTGACGTTTCAGACACCATGCTCGCCAGGCTGACCCCACAGACGCGGCCGGTGCTCGTATCCACCGCCACAATCGAAGCCTTGCTCGAAAACTGGCCGCAACCCGGATACTGAATGATGTTCATTAGGAAGTGCCGCGCACCTGGGACGTTGCGGTACTGATCGTTGATTTCGCTGTCCACGTGGCCGCGATAGGAATTCACCATCAGGTGCGCGGTCTCTTCCTTGAATGCTTCGCTCCAGGGCAGAATCTTCACGTCAACGGAAGGCTGGCGCGGCTTGAGCGCCAGCACTTGCGCGCGGCGCACTTCCATGAAATAACGCTCATGCCTCGTCAAGTAACGGCTGAAGGGTAAAACCTGCGCCGGTGGGGCGTTCAACAACAGCAACTGCGATTCAATGCGCCGCACTCCCGGCGCCAGCATCAATCCTTGCACGGCGGCACCCAGCAGCATCATTTCGTTGGAAGGGTCGGCGAAGTTGCGCTGCAAATAAAAGTCGCCAATCAACCCTTTGCGCCCTTCGCACACGTGATACGAATAGCCAACCACCGTGCGCCCCACGCGCAAAGCGTAGCCGAAAAGCGAACGCAGGTTGAGAAAGCGGCGCAGCAGATCGGCCGATGGCCGGAAGTCCCAATCGAAGTAGCGGCGCCATTCCGAAATCTCCTCCTCCATCAACGGGCCAAGCTCTGCCACCGTCAGGCTGTTGAGCTCGACTATCTCGGGAAACGGGGCTTCAAGGCGCGCCGCCATTGGAAGATTATACGTGGACTGGTTCAGGCTTGGCGGCAGCGGCCACGCCGTGCTTTTTGAAAAACTCTCCGACCCTGGCCAGGGCTTGCCGCACGCGGTCGTCTTCTTCAATCAGGCTGAAGCGTACGAAGCCCTCGCCCATCGGTCCAAAACCAACGCCGGGTGAAAGGGCCAAGTGTGTCTCCTGCATCAGCAGCTTGGTAAACTCCAGCGAGCCCATTTTTTCAAACGGTTCTGGAATCCGCGCCCAGGTAAACATCGAAGCTTTCGGCGGCTCGACGTTCCAACCCGCCGCGCGTAACCCCTGCATCAGAACATCGCGCCGCGCTTGGTATACGTCACGAATCTTACCGGGAGCATCGTCACACTCGCGCAATCCGGTCACGGCTGCAATTTGCAAAGGCTGGAAGATACCGTAATCCAGATAGCTCTTGATGCGCGCCAACGCCGCAATCAGTTTACGGTTCCCCAAGCAGAAGCCCACGCGCCAGCCCGCCATGTTATAACTCTTCGTCATGGAGTAGATCTCGACAGCGTAATCGGCCGCGCCCGGAACTTGCAGAATGCTCGGCGGCCGGTAACCATCAAAGCCCATGTCCGCGTAGGCAAAGTCGTGAATGATGTAGGTCCCGTATTCGCGCGCCAGATCCACCACTTCTTTCATGAACTGGTAATCCACGCAAATGGTGGTTGGATTATGCGGAAAGGAAATGAGAATGAGCTTCGGTTTTTTGGCCGCCGTGCGGAACAGCGTCTTCAACTCCGCCAGAAACGTGGCCGCATCGGGCATGGGCAGCATGCACGCTTCGCCCTCCGCCATGATCACGCCATATTGATGAATCGGATAAGCTGGATTGGGCGAAACAACCACATCGCCCGGACCAATCATGGCAAACAGCAAGTGGGCTAGCGCATCTTTCGCGCCGATGGTGGCGATGGCTTCCGTCTCCGGATCGAGCGTCACGCCATATTGCTTGGCATAACGCGCCACAATCGCTTCGCGTAACGGAGCGATCCCGCGCGACATGGAATAGCGATGGTTCAGCGGGTTGCGAATCGCTTCGATGGCCTTCTCGACGACGGGTTCGGGAGACGCGCCATCCGGGTTCCCCATGCCCATATCGACAATATCGATGCCCGCCGCTCGCGCTTTGTCCCGCATCTCATTGATGACGGCAAAGACGTAGGGAGGAAGTTTCTTGATTCGGTAAAACTCCTCGTTTGGTGGCAGTGGCATATATCTACATAGTAACCAGCGCGTTACTGGGTTGCTAGTCCAATCAGCAGCAATCCCGCGGCATAGCCGGCAAACATCAAAGCGGTTAGGCGGCCAGTCCCGGGGCCGCCCGCCGCTAGCTCTTTCCAAACCAGCACACCCCAAATGGCCGCAACCAGCGTGGCGCCTTGCCCGAGCGCGTACGAAATGGCGGGTCCGGCCACGCCCGAGGCGATGACGTTAAAGCATAAGGCGATCATCCAGACCACGCCGCCTAAGATGCCTATGAAATGCAGCTTGGCGCTGCCGCGGAAGTAATCGGCATATGTCAGCTTGCCGGCGCGCATGAAGATGGTATTAACCACAACATTGCTCGCCAACACGCCCACCGCGAACAGCAGCAATGCCACATACGGCGTCAGCATGCCCGCCTCAATCGGCTCATTATTGAAATTCGGCGAGATGCTGCGCATCAACTCCGGATAGAACGATCCCATAATGCAACCGGCCAATGCCGAAAAGATTAGGCCGCGCAACGGGCTCTTGCCGCGGCTTTGCGGCAGCTTGCGGTAAGCCAAGCCGGACATGATCATCGCGAACAAGATGAGCAGCACGCCCCCGAATAAAAGGAGCGGGTTGCCTTTGGGTGTTTGCAGGTAACTTTCCACCGTGCCGATGACCAATGCCAAGCCGACACCCACGGGAAATGCCACGGCCATACCGGCGGCGTCGATGCCGACCACCAGCATAATGTTCGCCACGTTGAAAATGACGCCGCTGATCAAGGCTGGATAGACCGCGCTCAGAGCGGCTTGGTGCAAATTCTCGCGAGTGGGTTGGCCGGCTGAGCCGAAACTGCCGAAGATGTGGGAGAAAATGATGGCGAAAAGCAGCACGCCAATGGCGTAATCCCAATAGTAGAGCTCGAACCGCCATTGGGTTTTGCCGGAAAGCTTCTGCGTGTTGGCCCAGGAGCCCCAGCCGAGCATGGTGATGAAGCAGAAAAAGATGGCGAGCGTTAAACTGTGCAACACAAACATAGCCCTGCCATTCTGTCACGGCGGGTGGTCGAGGGTTGAACTACGCGATACCCTGAAGGTATGGGAAACCTGGAAGGAATCGATCCGTTCGTCTCAACAGAAGAAGAAATTGAAGTGGATGCCGAGGCGATTCAACGGGGAATCGAGGATGCCGACGCCGGGCGAGTTGTCACCATGGAGGGTGTGCGCGAGCGTATGCAACAGTGGTTCGCAATGCGGCCGACACATCAATGAGTTTCGCAATCTGCCAGAGAGAGGTGAACAGAAGACATGCGCCCGTTGCGAACTCCAACCGTTACAGGTCCCGAGGAACTGGAACGGCAGTTGCAGCACCCGACTGCGGAAGCGATTCGGGTTCGTGCCGTCGACGGGTTCGTGCCGTCGAAGTGTTCGGTCACGAAGAAAGAGCTCGAAGTTGGCTGACCTCCGGCCGGGAGACGTTTGGCGGACGCTCTCCTGAGGAACTCGTCTCGACGGCTGACCCTGGGCAGTTGCGTCGCGTACTTGAGGTCCTGATTCGGATCGATTACGGAATCTTCTCCTAATCCTAAATTCCTCAGCTTGTGGATAGGTTCGACCGAATAACAAATGCCTCGCTAGGGCGCTTACGCTTCCGGCTCCGTTTGGGATGTACCCGTTGAGCTTATGTAAAGGGACACCACATTAGCGCCGGACACAGGTACTAAGCGGCCTTCCGCAATAACCGTCCGGGCAGAAAAATGATTCCCTTCACCAGTTCCAGCACTCCTTCCACGGCAATGCCGACAATCCGAAATGGCAGCAGAATCAGCCAAACCAGCGGATATAGCACCAACGCCACCAGCGCCAGGGGCCAGCAGAAAATGAGCAACAGGCAAAAGAGCAGGAACTTGATCATACGCTTATATATACGTAGAAAGGGCGGCCGTTGTTCCGCCCTCTAATCCGGTCCTTTCATGGACGCTGCACGGGCCGCGCGGAAGTGCTCGGTTTTCGGATTGTTCGCGTTCCACTCAGGGGTCTTCTCACTGTTAGCGATATTCGCCAAAGCCAGCAGCACCATGCGGTCTACCTTCGCCATGTTTTCGTAGTTTACCTTTTGCCACTCATCTCCGACACCATGGTAATCGGGGAAATCAAACGCCACGCACATCGAATGAGCCGGAACGCCTTGCTCGGCGAGAGCGTCGTTATCGCTGCGGGTAAAGTAGGCGTCGCTGGCTTCCGGATCTCGATAAACCTTAATACCCACCCGTTCGCCAGCGCGCACCAGAAAACCGGTGACATCCGAATAATCGAATCCGGTCACGCTCGCATTATTCAATTGCAGGCCGACGGTGGAATCGGTTCGCCCTACCTGCTCGAGGTTGACATCGGCCACCGTTTTGGCAATCGGAAAGACCGGATGCTTGGCGTAAAATTGCGACCCGAGTTCGCCGCGCTCTTCGCCGAAAAACGTCATGAACACGATCGACCGCTTCGGCCGTGGTTGGATTTTCGCAAGAGCGCGCGCCACTTCGATCACCGAAACAGTGCCGCTGCCATCGTCATTGGCTCCGTTATAGATGCGATCCGGCGAATTACCAGGCGCGTGCATCGACATTTGGCCGGCCGTTTCGACGGTGCCGATGTGATCGTAATGCGCCGTCAACAGAACCGCCGTTTTGGACAGCAGAGGATCGGAACCGCGCAAAATGCCGATCACATTCTTCACAGTCACTTTGTTATCGGTCGGCGGAGGAATATCTGCACCGAGCGTGGCAGCTTCAGTCAATTTGGCAAGATCCTGGCTCCGCACAGCCAGCAGTGGAACGTTCCCGGCAGCGGCTTCGTCGGCGAACAACAAACGCGGCTGGCCCGCTATCTGTTTGTTTGCCACGATGGTGATGGCAACAGCCGCGCCGGAGGAAACAACTCTCTGATTGAACGCGCGCATTTTGCTATAGCCTGCCCTGCGCGCTTCACCACTTAACGTGTCCCAAGCGGAGTCCGGCGTGATCACAGCCTTTCCCTTCAGATCGAGCCCCTTCAAAAGTTCCGAATCTTTAGCGGACAAAACAACCACCGGCACGTGATCAAGATGCGCGGCTTGGCTGCATGATTTGATCGCGATATCCGAAGCCGGTACGACAAGCGTGCGGTCGCCGAGGTATACCGTTAAATCAGCCGTCATCGCAGGCAGCCGGCGATCCACCATTTCCGCCGTCTGAAAATAACCATGGTCGCCGCCCGGCTCCAACCCGGCTGCTCGAAATTTCGACGCTATGAATTCCGCCGCCACGTCCAATCCGGGAGACGGCGTGAAGCGCCCTTGCAACACATCCGAGGCCAGAAAGGAAAGATCGCCTTTCAATTCGTCCGCACTCACGGCGTTGAGGGCGTACTGGACGTTGGCAGGCAGTGGAGCGGCAGCCGAAGTCTCCGAATGCGCAAAATTGAGAGAAAATGAGGACAGTAAGGCTAAAAAGACGAGCTTTTGCATTTGGGTTCTATTACTATTCAAGTAAACGGGGTTGGCTCAAACGGCCGCTGATATGGTAACGTAACGGTTAATTTCATGACGCTTACACGGAAGAAATCGATTCAATCCTTGCTGGACCAAGCTAGTCACAGCACCCTAAAACGGACTTTGACAGCGAGCAGCTTGATTGCGTTGGGCATTGGCGCCGTGATTGGAGCGGGCCTTTTCGTGCGGACCGCTGCGGCGTCGGCCGAGGCGGCGGGCGCTTCGGTTGTGCTTTCGTTTGTGATTGCGGCCACAGGCTGCGCCTTTGCGGGACTGTGTTATGCCGAGTTTTCAGCCATGATTCCCATCGCCGGCAGCGCCTACACTTACGCATACGCCACCATGGGAGAGTTTGTGGCTTGGGTGATCGGTTGGGCCTTGGTGCTGGAGTATGCGCTGGGCGCCGCGACGCTTTCCATTGCCTGGAGCGAATATCTGAACAATTTGTTAGGCGGCCGCATACCTTATCAGTGGTGCCATTCACCGATGGAAATATCGCCGACTACCGGGGCGCATGGCATCATCAACGGGCCCGCGCTGTTGATTCTGGCGCTGCTTTCGTTGGTGCTGATTAAAGGTACCCAGGAATCGGCTACTCTCAACTCGGTGATTGTGGGTATCAAAGTGTCGATCGTGCTGCTGATCGTCGCGCTCGGCTGGCAATTTATTAATCCCACGAACTATCATCCGTTCCTCGTTCCGGCTACCGTGCCGGGCCATGAAGCGTTCTTCGCGCACGGCTGGGGCGGCGTCTTGAAGGGCGCCGGTATCGTGTTCTTTGCCTACATCGGCTTTGACGCGGTATCGACAGCGGCGCAGGAAGCGCGAAATCCGGCGCGCGACATGCCCATAGGCATTCTCGGTTCGCTCGCCATCTGCACCGTCCTTTATGTTGTGTTCGGCCACGTGCTGACGGGGATTTGCAACTGGAAGGAATTCGCCATCGCCGGGAAAGAGGCGTCGGTGGCCTATGCGATTCAAAACTACATGCCGGGTTACCATTGGCTCGCGATCCTGGTGACCGTCGCCATTTTGGCTGGTTTCTCTTCCGTGATGCTGGTCATGTTGCTCGGGCAAAGCCGCGTTTTCTATTCCATGTCGAACGATGGCCTTTTGCCCAAGCTTTTCTCCGACATTCACCCGAAATTCCGCACACCGTACAAATCGAATATTCTGTTGTTTTTCTTTGTGGGCGCGTTTGGCGCCTTCATCCCAGGCTCTCTAGCCGGCGATCTTACCTCCATTGGAACTCTGTTTGCGTTTACGTTGGTCTGCGTGGGTGTTTGGATTCTGCGCAAAAAAGAACCAACCCGCGAACGGCCGTTCCGTACGCCGCTGGTACCGCTGGTGCCCATTCTGGGCATGATTGTGTGCGGGGCGATGATTATTTCGCTTGATACAAGAACGCAGGTTACCGCGTTCGGCTGGATGCTGATCGGCTTGGTGGTTTTTTTCAGCTACAGCCAGTCGCATAGCAAGCTGAATGTGCCGGAAGTGACGGCGGGGGTCGGGGTTCAGTAAAGCACATCGACCGGACGCAAAAAACCCACCCGTTTCAGCGGATGGGCTGTTTGTCTATTCGATTTCGCGCGGACGCTTCTTGCGATTCCGCTTGCGGGCGAGAGCTTCTTTGGTGCGGCGCTTTTCCCCTGGTTTTAGGTAAAAGGAGTGCCGCTTGATCTCTTTAACGATATCTTCTTGTTGTACTTTACGCTTGAACCGTCGCAGAGCGCTTTCCAGCGTCTCGCCATCTTGCAGATGGACTTCTGCCAATTAAGAATTCACCACCTTCCAGAAGCTTTAGTATAGCGTGGAGGCAATCCCAGCCCCTGTCGGATTTTTCTTAGGGCTGAATTTCGGAAGGGGAATTGTCAAATTTGGAAATTCTTGTTATTGTCATGTTGAAGGGATCTGACGGGGGCACCGCCAGACCCTTCGGGACAAACTAAAGATCGATTTCGATCTTCAGCTTTGCTCCTCGCAGACTGATAACAAGTATCAGGACGGCGAGAAGGACTGAGAGAATCATGGTTAGATCCTCCTTCTACTCCGTATTTGGCAAACCCCGCTCTGAATAAGCGGGGTTTTTGCATTTTTGTACGGAGTCCGGACGTTCTCCTCAATGCAAACTGCCTTCTTCGCCAATAACGAATCATAGAAGCTATGTAAGTGGTGCAATTTAACAGTCCGTGATCTCGTCATTCAACACATTCCCTCCTGCTAAAGTGAAAAGTTCGCAATCCAATTCCATTCTCAGGACCACAAGAAATTCAGTCATGGAAATCGTTAAAGTCATTGGCAGAGAAATTCTAGATTCGCGAGGCAATCCGACGGTGGAAGCGGATGTGCACCTGGCCGACGGAATCATCGGCCGCGCCGCGGTTCCCTCCGGTGCCTCGACCGGCGAACATGAGGCGGTTGAACTACGGGATAACGACAAAGCGCGCTACTTAGGAAAAGGCACGAAAAAGGCCGCGGAGAACGTCAACAAAGTCATCTCGCCGGCACTCATAGGCATGGATGCCGCCGACCAAACGCTGCTAGATCACACCATGCTCAAGCTCGACGGCACGCCCAACAAGGGCAAACTTGGGGCCAACGCGATCCTAGCCGTTTCTATGGCCGCCGCTCGCGCCTCGGCGCAATCGGAGGTCACGCCGTTGTATCGCTATTTGGGCGGCATCAATGCGCGCGTCCTACCGGTACCTTTGATGAACGTGATCAACGGCGGCGTGCATGCGGACAGTTCCGTTGACTTTCAGGAGTTTATGTTAGCGCCGGTCGGCGCAAAAAGCTTTTCCGAAGGCTTGCGCATGGGAGCCGAAACCTTTCATAACCTGAAAGTCGTCTTGAAGAAAAGAGGCTATTCCACCGCGGTGGGCGACGAAGGCGGCTTCGCACCCAGCCTAAAGGCAAACGAAGAAGCGCTCGAGGTTTTGATGGAAGCCATTCAGCAAGCCGGCTACCAGCCCGGCGAGCAGATTGCGATTGCCCTCGATCCAGCGTCGAGTGAGTTTTTCGACAAAGACAAAAAGAAGTACATTTTTAAGAAATCCGACAAGAGCGAGAAGACTTCCGCGCAGATGGTGGAATTTTATGCCAAGTGGGTTTCGCAATATCCGATCATTTCGCTGGAAGACGGCATGGCCGAAGACGATTGGGCCGGCTGGAAAACGCTGACCGATGCGCTTGGCAAGAAAATTCAATTGATCGGCGACGATATTTTTGTCACGAATACCGATCGCCTGCAGCGCGGCATCGATATGGGTGTTGGTAATTCGATTCTCGTTAAAGTAAATCAGATCGGCTCACTCACTGAGACATTGGATGCGATGCGGCTCGCGGCCGGCGCAAACTACACCTGCGTGATGTCGCACCGTTCGGGCGAGACGGAAGACACGTTCATTGCGGACTTGGCCGTCGCCACCAACGCCGGGCAGATCAAAACCGGTTCAGCCAGCAGGACCGACCGGATCGCCAAATACAACCAATTGCTCCGCATCGAAGAAGAATTGGGTCCGGCAGCCATCTACTTAGGCAGAAAAGCCTTCCGGCAATAAGTTCATGGCGAAACTAAAACCGCTCGTCTTGACCGTATTAGACGGCTGGGGCTATCGTGCCGCAACCGAGGGAAATGCCATCGCTTTAGCGCGCAAACCTACCTACGACCATTTGATTGCCACCTACCCGCACACATTGATCCACACCTCCGGCCCTTCTGTGGGATTGCCGGAAGGCCAGATGGGAAATAGCGAGGTGGGCCACATGAACATGGGCGCCGGACGGGTGATCTACATGGATGTCACGCGCATCGATCTCATGATCGACACCGGCCAGTTTGCATTAAATCCCGTGCTGCTGAACGCCTTGCAAAAGGCACAGGGACACAGACTTCATGTAATGGGCCTGTGCAGTGACGGTGGTGTACACGCTCAGATGACTCATCTCTATGCCCTGCTCGAAATGGCGAAGAAGCACGGCTTGAAGGAGGTCTTCGTCCATTGTTTTATGGATGGCCGCGACACCCCTCCGGAAAGCGGCGCGGGCTACATTGAACAGCTAGAGAAGAAAATGCGCGAACTCGGAATCGGGCGGATCGCGTCTGTCTCCGGACGCTACTACGCCATGGATCGCGACAAACGTTGGGATCGCATCGAGCGTGCCTTTGGAGCCATGGTCCTCGGCAATGGCGCGAAGTTCACAGCGGCCCCCGCAGCCGTGCGCGCCTCCTATGAACACGGCGTGACCGACGAATTTATTGAACCCATAACCATCGTCGACGAACGCAATGAACCGGTGGGCGCCATTCGAGAAGACGATAGCGTCGTGATGTATAACTACCGCGCAGACCGCGCGCGCGAAATCACCCTGGCGTTCACAGACGCTTTGCTCGAAAAGCCTTCACGAGCGAGCGTACCCAAGAACCTGACCTATACGATGATGACGCAATACGACAAGAGCTTTAAGTTACCGTTCGTGTTGCCTCCCGAGCATCCCGACAACATCCTGGCCGACGTCATGGAACGCGCGCAATGGAAGAATTTGCGCGTCGCCGAAACCGAAAAATACGCCCACGTCACTTACTTCTTCAACGGCGGTAACGAAAAGCCCTATGGGGGCGAGGAGCGCGAAATGGTTGCCTCTCCTAAAGTGGCAACCTACGACCTCAAGCCGGAGATGAGCGCCGCCGGTGTTACCGAAAAAGTGGTCAATGCCATCGAACACGGAAACTTCGATGTCATCGTCATGAACTACGCAAACGCCGATATGGTGGGCCACTCCGGCAAACTGGAGCCGACCGTTCGCGCCTGCGAGGCGGTAGACGCGGGCTTAGGCCAGATTTACAAGACGCTGAAGCGTTGCGGAGGCTCCTGGCTCGTGACGGCGGACCACGGTAACGCCGAGACGATGATCGATCCCATCACCAAAGGCCCGCATACTTATCACACCACCAATCCAGTGCCGTTCCTTTTCATGACAAACGATAAAATCGATTTGCAAAAAAACGGCGCGCTGCAGGACGTGGCGCCTACTCTACTTGGCATTTTGCGCCTCGATCAGCCCAGCCAGATGAAGGGCAAAGATCTGCGGATAAAGCTGGCTTAAGACCTTACGATCCCGCCGGCACAAACACTCGATCCGGCGCCGCCATACTCGCGTCCTTCTCAATCACTTTGATGTGGACCTCTTGTAATCCCGGCTTTCGTTCCGGATGAGCGACAAACGTCAGCCGGTACTGATGCTCCAGCCGTTCCAAAATCTCCTGCAGGTACGGTTCGAAGGACACCGGCGATCCAAAGCCTACCACATAGAACTCCCCACCCGTCTCATCCGATAACTGCGAAAGAAAGTTCTGCCCCCATGACGACCGCCAGAAGCTATGCCCCGCATGGCCCACGCTCGGACTGTAGATCGTATAAACGACAACTCCCGCCTTTTGCGCCTCCTGAATGCCGGCGTTAACGTAAGGATTCTCGGGCGCAAGGCCGCCGCCCAGTCCCTCAATGCCGCTGCTGATCATCACAACCTCCCGTCTTGCCGCGTCCGGCCCGTTCGCCGCAGGCCATTTTTTCACCGCGTCTTTCAGCGAGTCATACGGACTCACATCCGCTCCTCCCGGACCCATTGCGAGACGAATCGTGCTTGCCGCCGCCGCATGGTCCAACGTGAACTCGGAAGTCATCTGCGTGAGTCCGTTCCGCATATAGCCGATCCCAATTTCCGCATTCGCCGGCAAAGCCATCACAAACTTCTTCAGCGCCGGAATCTCAGTGTTGAAACTCTCCGCCGCCGAATCGTCGATCATCAGCAACAACTGAAGCTTCGTTCCGCTTAGGGGCTCGAGCGATATGATGTGGCGCTTCTCCCGGCCCTGCGTCACCGCCACATCGTCGGCCATAAGCGGCGGAATGCTCTTCCCGCGTTTCGGCTCCGCCGTCACTATCACGCTCACGGGTGTCCCCGGCTCCGATCCTGCTTGCCCTGCAAATAACGAGATCCCGCTAGAGAGCAGCAAACCTGCGGCACTTCCCAAAAACGTCCGTTTTTTCATATAGCTGCTGTTTAGACGTCCTCGAAACTTGTCAAAAGGCCCGCAATTCTACGGATCAAAATACTTAAGCATTCACTTGACAATCAATTGAGCTTGGTTAATACTTAAGTCAGCACTTAACCAATATCGGAACTTCAGCAAGTGCCAAGAAAGGAATACCAAAATGACTACCATGCAACAACTCTCCGTCATCCACAGCACATTCGTTATCGAGCGCAGCTATCCCACTGCACCGGAACGAGTATTTGCCGCCTTCGCCGACCCGGCCAAGAAACGCCGCTGGTTTCTCGAAGGTGGAAATAATGAAGTCCTGGAGTTTGAGATGGATTTTCGAGTCGGCGGTAGCGAGCGCGCCCGAATTCTCTATAAAGAAGGCCCGATTCAGGGAATGACCATCTCCAACGATATTCGCTATCAGGACATCGTCCCCAACAGTCGGGTCGTAACCACCTACAACATGACTCTTGGCGATAAGCGCATCTCCGTGTCTCTGCTCACCCTTGAACTGGTGCCAACCGAAACCGGGACCGATCTGATCCTCACGCATCAGGGCGCTTATTTTGAAGGAGCGGATGGCCCGCAAATGCGTGAACAGGGATGGCGTCATCTGCTCGAACGCTTAGCCAAGGAATTGGCACGCTGAGCGGGAGCATCCGCCAGGAAGACACGAATAATGTCTACCCAAAAAGCGAACATTGATCGTGTCTTCCATGCCCTTGGCGATCCTACTCGCCGCGCCCTGCTGGAAAAACTCAGCGAGGGACCCATTTCCGTCTCGCGGCTAGCCGAGCCCCTGGCGATCACGCTGGCCGCGGTCGTGCAACACCTGCAAATCCTGGAGGAAAGCGGTCTCGTCCATACCGAAAAGCTCGGTAGAGTCCGTACCTGCCGCATCGAACCCGCTGGGCTCAAGGTGGCCGAGCGATGGATCGTAGATCGCCGTTCTATCTGGGAACGACGCCTTGATCGGCTGGGCGAATTACTTGCTGAGTCTAGTGAACGTTGAAGATCGTTACGAAACGTACGCCGCCTCCGGCAGTCTAACTGAGTGGAGACGCTTTGGCACACACACGCCGCGAAGCTTTGTGGTACGCCTCGCGTAGTTTATTAGTTTTCGTATTGCCGGCCGTTATGCTCTGCGCCACGCGGAGTCAGCCCGATATCAAAACCATCATTGACCGTTCCGTCGCCGCCAACGACAAGGATTTTGAAGCTGGCTCTCGATTCGATTACCAAGAGAAGGATCGCGAGGCTAACGGCACCAAGACCTTTCAGGTCACTATGATTGACGGCTCGCCTTATCAACGCTTGCTGGCCGTCAACGGCAAGCCTCTTTCGAAGGAGCGGGCGGCGGACGAATGGAAGAAGCAAGAACAAGTAACCGCCGAACGGCGCGCGCAAACGCCGGAACAGCGCAACAAGCGTATTGCCGATTACGCTAAAGGACGTAAGCGCGACCACGTTATGATGTCGCAACTTTCAAAAGGCTTTGTCTTCAAACTCGTCGGCGCGCGCAAAGTTGGAAAGCGCAGCGTTTGGGTTCTTTCCGCCACTCCCAAGCCCGGTTATCAACCTCCCAACATGGATAGTCAAGTGCTGCTCGGCATGCGAGGAGAGATGTGGATCGACCAGCAAACCTACGAATGGGTGAAGGTGACTGCGGAAGTGATTCGTCCCGTTTCCATTGAAGGATTTCTCGCCGAAGTGGAACCCGGCACGCGCTTCGAAATTGAAAAAGTTCCGGTGGCCGCGGGCATTTGGCAAATCGCCCACTTCTCAATGCAGTCTCACGCGAAAGTTTTGCATTTCATCGATAAAAACTCCGCGGAAGAAGATTGGTATTCCGACTTCAAACCTGTAGGCGGCACCTAACCGCCCGCTGGATAAACCCGCCATAAAAACTTTTCAAAAAAAATTCTAGGTTAATACCTCTTTCGCTTTCTTTCTGCCTGTTCACTTTCCTCAATCTGACTTATACTCAATCCGGCACCGCAAGTCCCGCATCGGGCAGTGACTCTCATCGTTGTCATGTCATGAGATTGTCAAGATGGACGCCTGATTCCATCGAATCGCTGAGGCAATACGGGTGATAGCCACGCGGCCTCGCGAACGGCGCTTCCTCCGCACCGAAGAAGTGATCCTAGCCGAGAACTTGTTGCAGCCATAGATTTCGCTCACGTACATGTCTCCAAAGGGAAGAAAGAGATAATTATGTCTACAATCACAGATGTTCAAAGAAATGTGGCGATCCCGATCCCCACGTCCATGCCGGTTTCCGCGCCGATTTCCGCCGCAACACCCGCGGCCACGCCGGTCCAGCTCCTGGCCGGCATAGGAGGCGCCATCGGATCTGATTTTCGCGTCACGCAAAACCAACTGGTATTTGTCGAATACGACAAGGGCGAGCTCTCAGCACTAAATCTGTTTAGTCCTTCGGTCACCGTTTCTTCTGGCGCCACTACGCTCAAGGGGACCTTCAACTTTGATTTGGATAACGGCATCCAGGGAGGGCCGCAGGCAAATGCCGATATCTGGTGGGAACAGGAAACAACCGTCAACCGGCGCATGGTGCCGCAGAACAACGCTACCCTTATCAACCTGGGGGTCACCAATTTTGTCGCAGTCACCGCGAACAATCTGGAAGTCCTGAACTATTCCACTACCCCCATTGATGGAAACAACGATGCCACGAATAAATTAGTCTCGGGCGACGTTTTTGGCGTGCGCACCACCCAGGGTAACTTCGCCAAAGTGCAAGTTGTTACCTACGGTTATGACTTGAAGATTCAGTGGGTCACTTACAAGCTCTTGTCCGGCTATGTCGTTCTGGGAAATGGCTACTCGAACCCTGAAGACGTAAAACTAAGCAGCGACGGCGTTCATGCCTACGTCACCGAACGCTCGGGCGATCTGGTCAAAGTGCCTCTGAGTGCGGCGAACCGCAATACCGCCACGCTGATCGCGTCGGGGATGACC
>Ga0302326_10013146_pt1 | contig 17559 bp, 28 predicted proteins | sample Palsa_T0_3_FD_202264 | JGI IMG/M metagenome (GOLD analysis project Ga0302326, IMG submission 202264) | Peat permafrost microbial communities from Stordalen Mire near Abisko, Sweden - Palsa_T0_3 | ecosystem: Environmental > Terrestrial > Soil > Palsa > Peat permafrost | place: Sweden: Abisko... | reverse complement strand
TAACAAGCGCACCGACAACATGATCCTGCAGCGTCGCAAGAACAAGGTACGTTGATATGCCGCGTTCACTGAAGAAAGGACCGTTCGTGGATCTGCATCTTGCCAAGAAGGTGCAGGTGGCCTCGGCCAAGAACGACAGAAAGCCGATCAAGACCTGGTCGCGCCGCTCCATGGTCATTCCCGAGATGGTCGGTTTGACGATCGCGGTACACAACGGCCGCCAGCACATCCCGGTCCTCATGACCGAGAACATGGTGGGCCACAAGTTGGGCGAGTTTGCACCCACGCGCACTTTCAAAGCCCACTCGGGCGACAAGAAAGTCACGGCGGCGACCTAAGGAGGCATGTGCAATGGAAGTTTCCGCCAAGTTGAAATACGCACGCATCTCAGCGCAGAAGTGCCGGCTGGTTGCGGACGTGGTGCGCGGCGAGCCGGTCGGCAGCGCCCTGTCGGCCTTGAAGTTCATGCCGAAGAAGGGCGCGGAACTGGTGCGCAAGGTGTTGGCCTCGGCGGTCGCCAATGCCGAGCACAACCACGGCGTCGACATCGACGAGCTCAAGGTGTCGCGCGTGCTGATCGACGTCGCCCCGCAGTTGAAGCGCTTCGCAGCGCGCGCCAAGGGGCGCGGCACCCGCATCGTGAAGCGTAACAGCCACATCACCGTCGCCGTGAGCGACGGCAAGAAGGACTAGCGCATGGGTCAGAAGGTCAATCCGATCGGCATACGCTTGGGCATCACGCGTGATTGGGTGTCGAAGTGGTATGCGAGCAAGAAGCAGTTCCCGGCACATGTGCACACGGATTTTCGCGTGCGTGCGTTCCTGAGGAAGCGCCTCGCGGAAGCCTCGGTCAGCCGCATTCATCTGGAGCGCGCGGCGAAAAAGGTCAACATCACGATCCAAACCGCGCGCCCCGGCATCGTCATCGGCAAGAAGGGCGAGGACATCGAGAAGCTGCGTCAGGAAACCGCGAAGCTTCTGGGGATGGCCGTCACCGACGTACGTTTGAACATCGCCGAGATCAGAAAGCCCGAGCTTGATGCGCAGCTGGTGGCCGACAGCATCGCCCAGCAGATCGAGAAGCGCGTGATGTTCCGCCGCGCCATGAAGCGCGCGGTCATGAGCACCATGCGCAGCGGCGCATTGGGCGTGAAGGTGCGTGTCTCGGGACGACTGAACGGCGCCGAGATCGCGCGCACCGAGTGGTATCGCGAAGGGCGCATTCCGCTGCACACCTTCCGCGCCGACATCGACTACGGCCTCTCCGAGGCGCGCACCACCTACGGGGTGATCGGCGTCAAGGTATGGATCTTCAAGGGCGAAGTGTTCGAGAAGCCGAAAGTCGAGGCGATCGTCGAGGCCGACGCCGCCCAGGCGGCCGCGGGAGCGCCCGCCGTACCGGCGACGCCGCCGCCGGCTGCGGCCGCCGAACAGCCGGCCGCGTGAGACTAAACCGTGTTGCAACCTAAGCGCACCAAGTATCGCAAGCAGTTCAAGGGCAGGAACGCGGGGCTCGCGCTGCGCGGCAGCTCCGTGTCCTTCGGTGAATTTGGCCTGAAGGCGACGAGCCGCGCCCGCATGACCGCGCGCGAGATCGAGGCGGCGCGGCGCGCCATGGCGCACTACGTCAAACGCGGCGGGCAGATCTGGATCCGCGTGTTTCCGGATGTGCCGATCTCCAAGAAGCCGCTCGAAGTTCGCATGGGCAGCGGCAAGGGCAACATCGAGTACTGGATTGCACGCGTGCAGCCCGGCAAGGTGCTGTTCGAGATGGAGGGCGTCGATGAGACGACCGCGCGCGAGGCGTTTCGCCTGGCCGGCTCCAAGCTCTCCGTGTCCACGATGTTCGTGAAACGGCAGGTTCGCTAGATGGACGCCAAAGAGCTGCGCAGCAAGAAAGCCCCCGAGCTTGCCGATGAGCTCGTGAAACTGCGCAAGGAGCAGTTCTCGCTGCGCCTGCAGCGCGCCACGGGCCAGTCCCCGAAGCCGGACCAGTTCACCAAAGTGCGGCGCAACATCGCGCGCCTGAAGACCATCATGCGCGAAGCGCGCACGCGCTCCGCCGGAGAGAAAAAGTGAGCACCGATGCCCCCGCAACGCCTGCGAAGAAGCCGCGCACCCTCACCGGCCGCGTCGTCAGCAACAAGATGCAGAAGACGATCGCCGTGGAGATCGAGCGCCTGGTGAAGCATCCGCAGTACGGCAAGTACATTCGGCGCACGACGAAGCTCCTGGCACACGATGAGAAGGGCGAATCGCACGAGGGCGACACCGTGACGATCACGCCGTGCCGGCCGCTGTCGCGCCACAAGTCGTGGCGGCTGGTGGCGGTCGTTGAAAAGGCCGCCGAGTGATCCACGAGGCATACGCACCATGATTCAGATGCGCACCATGTTGAATGCCGCGGATAACAGCGGCGCGCGCACCCTGATGTGCATCAAGGTGCTCGGCGGCACGCGCCGCCGCTACGCGACCGTGGGCGACGTCATCAAGGTGAGCGTCAAGGACGCGATCCCGCGCGGCAAGGTGAAGAAGGGCGAGGTGTACGACGCGGTGGTCGTGCGCACCAAGTTCGGAGTGCGCCGGCCGGACGGCTCGCTCATCCGCTTCGACGGCAACGCGGCGGTGCTGTTGACGAACAAGCTCGAGCCGATCGGCACGCGCATCTTCGGGCCGGTCACACGAGAACTGCGCAACGTGCAGTTCATGAAGATCATCTCGCTCGCACCGGAAGTGTTATGAGGAAGATCAGAAAAGGCGACCAGGTCGTGGTGCTGTCCGGGCGGGACAAGGGCCGCCGCGGCGCCGTGCTCGAGGTATTGGGCGACGGCCTGCTCATTGTCGAAAGCATCAACGTCGTGAAGAAGCATCAGCGCGGCAATCCGCAGGGCGGCCAGGCCGGCGGCATCGTCGACAAGACGATGCCCATTCGCGCCTCGAAGGTTGCGATCTGGAATCCTTCGGGCAAGCGGGGCGACCGCGTCGGCGTGAAGACGCTCAACGACGGCCGCAAGGTGCGCTTCTTCAAATCAAACGGAGAAATGATCGACGCGTGAGCGTTCGGCATACGAAACCATGACGAGGCTGCAACAGTATTATCGCGAGAAGGTCGTGCCCCGCTTGACGCAGGAACTCGGCCTCAAGAATCCCATGCAGGTGCCGCGCATCACCAAGATCACCATCAACATGGGAGTCGGTGAGGCGGTGGCGGACCGCAAGGTGATGGACGCGGCGGTCGCGGATCTTGCCAAGATCTCCGGCCAGAAGCCGCTCGTGTGCAAATCCAAAAAGTCGATTGCGTCGTTCAAGCTGCGCGAGGGACTGGCGGTCGGCTGCAAGGTGACGCTGCGCGGTGCGCGCATGTACGAGTTCCTGGATCGCCTCATCAGCATCGCCATTCCGCGCATCCGCGATTTTCGCGGCGTATCGCCGCGCTCCTTTGACGGCCGCGGCAATTACAGCCTCGGCGTCAAAGAGCAGATCATCTTCCCGGAGATCCAGTACGACCAGGTCGATCAGCTGCGCGGCATGGACATCACGATCACGACGACGGCGACCGACAACAAACAGGGCAGGGCGCTTCTCGAAGCGTTCAGCTTTCCGTTCCGCAAATAATGAGGACTTCCTAGGACTATGGCGAAAACCAACATGGTCGAGCGCGAGAAGCGTCGCGCCAAGGTCGTGAGCAAATATGCGCTCAAGCGTGCGGAGCTGAAGGAGCTGATCCGCAGCCCGAAAACGGGGCACGAGGAGCGTCAGGCGGCGCAGGCGAAGCTGCAGGCGATGCCGCGCGATGCGAGCGCCACACGCCAGCGCAACCGCTGCGCGATCACCGGCCGCTCGCGCGGCGTGTACCGCAAGTTCGGTCTGTCGCGCGTGAAGATCCGCGAAGTCGCGAATCGCGGCGAAATTCCGGGTCTCGTCAAGGCGAGCTGGTGAGGAACACCGCATGAGTATGACCGATCCCATCGCCGATCTTCTGACGCGCATCAGGAATGGCCAGTCGGCCGGCAAGCCCGAGGTGCATCTTGCCTCCTCGAAGCTGAAGAAGGCTGTCCTGAAGGTGCTGAAGGACGAGGGTTATATCGCGGACTTCCGTCCTGTCGCGGGCGAGGGGCACGAGACCCTGACCGTGGACCTGAAGTACTTCGAGGGCAAGCCCGTGATCGACCGCATCGAGCGCGTGAGCCGGCCCGGCTTACGCATTTATCGCGGCAAGGATGAGCTGCCCAAGGTTTTGGGCGGCATGGGGACCGTCATCGTGTCGACGCCGAAGGGCGTGATGACCGACCGGCAGGCGCGCTCCATCGGCCAGGGCGGCGAAGTGCTGTGCATCGTCGCGTGATGAATCATGAGTAGAGTTGCAAAAGCTCCCGTTGATCTGCCGCAGGGCGTTACGGCGACCGTGACCGCGAGTCTCGTCACCATCAAGGGCGCGAAGGGCTCTTTGACGCTGCCGCTGACGGGCGGCGTTGCGGTGGCGCAGGCGGATAAGAAGTTGAACGTCGAGTACCAGGGCCTGGGCGCGATGCGCGTGCAGGCGGGCGCCACACGCGCGCATTTGGCGAACATGGTGACCGGCGTGACCAAGGGCTACGAGAAAAAGCTCGAGCTGGTGGGCGTCGGTTTTCGCGCGCAGGTGCAGGGCAAGAACCTGAACCTGACCCTCGGCTTCTCGCACCCGGTGCAGTACGCGATTCCCGACGGCATCTCGATCGAGACGCCGACCGTGACGGAAATCATTGTGAAGGGCATAGACCGGCAGAGGGTCGGCCAGGTTGCGGCGGAGATCCGCCACGTGCGTCCGCCCGAGCCCTACAAGGGCAAGGGCGTGCGCTACGCGGACGAGCAGATCACGCTGAAGGAAGGCAAGAAGAAATGATGAAGAAGGAAAAACGGCTGCGCCGTGCCGTCAAGACGCGGGCGCACATCCGCACCAGGGGTGCTGCGCGTTTGACCGTGCACCGCACGCCGAATCACATCTATGCACAGCTGACCGATGCGGCCGGCGCCAAAGTCATCGCGAGCGCATCCACGGTGCAGAAGGACGTGCGCGCGGGTCTGAGGAGCACGGGTAACGTCGAGGCGGCGCGCGCGGTCGGACGTGCGATCGGCGAGCGGGCCCGCGCGGCCGGCGTGACCGCCGTGGCATTTGATCGCTCGGGATTTCAGTACCACGGCCGCGTCAAGGCGCTGGCGGAAGCGGCGCGCGAGGCCGGGCTTACGTTCTGATGCGCACGCGGCGCTTAAGGTAAACACATGGCGAGAATGGAAAAAGGGCAGTCGGCGGATGAGTTCGTGGAGAAGCTCGTTGCCGTCAACCGTACCGCAAAAGTGGTGAAGGGCGGACGGCAGTTCGGCTTCACCGCGCTCACCGTCGTGGGCGATGGCGCGGGCCGCGTCGGCTACGGCTTCGGCAAGGCGCGCGAAGTGCCGGTGGCGATTTCCAAGGCCATGGCGCAGGCGCGCAAGAACATGGTGAACGTCAGTCTGCGCAACGACACCCTGCATTACGCGGTGAAGATGGAGCAGGGGGCGACGCGCGTGTACATGCAGCCCGCATCGGACGGCACCGGCGTGATCGCCGGCGGCGGCATGCGCGCGGTGCTCGAGTGCGTGGGCGTGCGCAATGTGTTGGCGAAGAGCTACGGCTCGCGCAATCCGATCAACGTCGTACGCGCCACGATTGCTGCACTCATCAAGGTGCGCTCGCCCGAGGAGATCGCGGCGAAGCGCGGCAAGAGCCTCGAGGACATCACGGGGTGAACGTCATGGGCGACAAACACGGGACGCTTAAGATCACGCTGCTGAAGAGCAAGCACGGGCAGCTGGCGAACATCGCCGCCTGCGTGACCGGGCTCGGGCTGCGGCGGCGCCATCAGAGCGTAACGGTAAGCGACACCCCGGAGAACCGCGGCATGGCGAAGGTGGCCGAGCACCTCTTGAAAGTGGAAAAGGCGTGAGTATGCGACTCAATACGTTGAAGCCGGGCGCCGGCGCCAAGCGCACGCGGCTGCGCGTCGGCCGCGGTGCCTCGGCGGGGCAGGGCAAGACCTGCGGCCGCGGCGTCAAGGGCCAGCGCGCCCGCAAGGGCGGCTACCACAAGGTCGGATTCGAGGGCGGACAGACGACCATCGACCGCCGCCTGCCGAAGTTCGGGTTTCGCTCCAAGATCAAGCCTACCCGTGCCGAAGTGCGCCTGAACGAGCTGGAAAAGGTCACATCCGGCGTCGTCGACCTTGATGCATTGAAGGCGGCGGGCCTCGTCCCCATGTTCACCGAACGCGTGAAAGTCATCCTCTCGGGCGAGATCAAGAAAGCCGTCACCTTGAAGGGCGTTGCTGCGACCAAGGGCGCGCGCGCGGCGATCGAGGCCGTGGGCGGACGCATCGAAGGTTAAGGCGTGGCAAACCCCTCACTCAGCAATCCGGCCGCATCCCTGGGGGATGTTGCGCGCTACGGAGAGATCCGCAGCCGCCTCTTGTTCCTGATCGGGGCGCTGGTGGTGTTTCGTCTGGGCACCTATATCCCGGTGCCCGGCATCAATCCGAGCGAAGTCGCGCGCTTCTTCAACGATCAGTCGAACGGCATCCTCGGCATCGTCAACATGTTCTCGGGCGGCGGCCTGTCGCGCCTGTCGATCTTCGCCATGGGCGTCATGCCCTACATCTCCGCCTCGATCATCATCCAGATGATGTCGATGGTCGTGCCCTCGCTCATGGAGTTGCGCAAAGAAGGCGAGGCGGGCCGGAGAAAGCTCACGGAGCTCACGCGCTACATCACCGTCGGGCTCGCGGCGTTCCAATCGCTAGCCGCCGCGGTGGCCCTGCAAAACGGTCACCTGACGCTCTACACCGGCTTTCCGTGGCTCTTCACGGCCACGATCACGATGACCACCGGCACGATGTTTCTCATGTGGCTCGGTGAGCAGATCACCGAGCGCGGCGTCGGCAACGGCATCTCGATGATCATCGTGTCCGGCATCATAGCGGGCTTCCCGGGCGCGGTCGGGCGCACCGCCGAGGCCGTCAGCACGGGTGAAATGCAGGGCCCATTTGCGCTCCTCCTGATCCTCATCGTGCTCGGCGTCACTGCGTTTGTGGTGTTCGTCGAGCGCGCGCAGCGGCGCATCGCCGTCAACTACGCGAAGCGCCAGGTCGGCAGGCGCATGTATGCGGGCCAGTCGAGCCACCTGCCCTTCAAGCTCAACATGTCGGGCGTCATTCCGCCGATCTTTGCATCGAGCCTGCTCCTGTTTCCGGCGACGATCGCCAATTTCGTCGGCAGCGGCAACGACAGCGTCCTGGGCGGGGTCATGCAGAACGTCGCGCAGGCCCTTAGCTACGGGCAGCCGCTGCACCTCCTCATCTACGCGTTGCTCATTGTGTTCTTCTGCTTCTTCTATACTGCACTCGTCTTCAATGCGCGCGACACCGCGGAGAACCTGAAGAAATCCGGCGCCTTCATCCCCGGCATCCGCCCCGGTCAGCAGACGGGCGAATACATCGACCGCGTGCTGACACGCCTCACCCTGTGGGGGGCGCTGTACGTGATGGCGGTGTGCGTGCTGCCCGAGATCCTGATCTCATCGCAGGGTGTGCCGTTTCAGTTCGGCGGCACCTCGCTCCTCATCGTCGTGGTGGTGGTGATGGATTTCATGTCGCAGCTGCAGGCGCACATGATGTCGCATCACTATCCGGGGCTTTTGAAGAAGGCGAATCTCTTGGGCTACGGACGCACCGGCTCGGGAACGTGAGAAGCTTATGAAAGTACGACCGTCGGTCAAAAAGATCTGCAAGAACTGCAAGATCGTGCGCCGCAAGCGCGTGGTCTATGTGATCTGCACGGATCCGCGCCACAAGCAGCGGCAGGGGTAGCAACAATGGCACGCATAGCTGGCATCAATATTCCGATGAACAAGCACGTGTGGATCGGGCTCACGCAGATCTACGGCGTCGGCAAATCGCGCGCGCGTCAGGCCTGCGAGGCTGCCGGCGTGGATCCGCGCACCAAGGTGAAGGATCTCACCGAGATCGAGGTGAACGCGATCCGCTCGCAGATCGCGAAATTTGCGGTCGAGGGCGATCTGCGCCGCGAAGTGTCCATGAACATCAAACGGCTGATGGATCTGGGCTCGCATCGCGGCATTCGGCATCGGCGCGGCCTGCCGGTGCGTGGGCAGCGCACCCGCACCAATGCGCGCACGAGGAAAGGTCCGCGCAAGCAGGCGGTGAAGTTGAACGCTCCGCCGGGCAAGGTTTGAGGCACTAAGATATGGCTGAACAGAAACCCCAGCAGACGGCGGCCGCCGCGGCCGCCGCGGCCAAGAAGCCGAAGAAGGTGCGCAAGAACGTGCTCGATGCGATCGCGCACGTGCACGCCTCCTTCAACAATACGATCATCACCATCACCGACCGTCAGGGCAATACGCTCTCCTGGGCGACCGCTGGCGGCTGCGGCTTCCGCGGCTCGAGGAAGAGCACGCCCTTTGCAGCCCAGGTTGCGGCGGAAAAGGCCGGCACGGCGGCTCAGGAGCACGGCGTCAAGAACGTCGAAGTGCGCGTCGGCGGCCCGGGCCCCGGGCGCGAATCCGCGGTGCGGGCGCTCAACACCTGCGGTTTGAAGGTGACGAGCATTGCCGACGTGACGCCGATTCCGCACAACGGCTGCCGGCCACCGAAGAAACGCAGGGTCTAGGACGAGGATAAGCAAATATGGCGCGTTATGTAGGCCCCAAGTGCAAGCTCGCTCGTCGCGAAGGCACGGATCTTTTCCTGAAGAGCGGCGTCAAACCGATCGAGAGCAAGTGCAAGTTCACGGTGCCGCCGGGCGGCATCAAGGGCGAGCGGCGCACGCGCCTGTCGGACTACGGGCTGCAGCTGCGCGAGAAGCAGAAGCTGCGGCGCATGTACGGCGTGCTCGAGCGGCAGTTCGGCAATTATTACGAGGAGGCGGCGCGGCGAAGCGGCGCAACCGGCGAGAACCTCTTGAAGCTTCTCGAGTGTCGCCTGGATAACGTCGTGTACCGCATGGGTTTCGCCGCCACGCGCGCCGAGGCGCGGCAGCTTGTCAGCCACAAGGCGCTGTCGGTCAACGACAAGGTGGTGAGCATCGCCTCCTACCAGTGCAAGGCGGGAGACGTGGTGCAGATTCGCGAGAAGTCGAAGAAGCAGCTGCGCATCGCAGGCGCGCTCACCGTCGCCCAGCAGGTGGGCTTCCCCGAGTGGGTCGAGGTGAACGACAAGGAGATGCGCGGCGTGTTCAAGGCCATCCCGGCGCGCGAAGATGTCCTGCCGGACATCAACGAGAACCTGGTGGTCGAGCTTTACTCGAAGTAGTCATGGTCGTTTAGTGCGGCACGTTGAAGTGCCGAAGGTGAGTTTGAAATGCAGCAGCCTTTTGTAGCCGAATTCCTTAAGCCGCGTGTGGTGAAGGTGCAGCCGCTCGCGCCGCGTCAGGCGCGGGTCGTCATCGAGCCCTTCGAGCGCGGCTTTGGACATACGCTCGGCAACGCGCTCCGGCGCGTGCTCCTGTCCTCCATGCCCGGCAGTGCCATCACCGAAGTCGAGATCGACGGCGTGCTGCACGAATACACGAGCATTGAGGGCGTTCAGGAAGACGTGGTCGACATCCTGCTCAACCTTAAGTCGGTGGCGCTGCGCATGCACACGCGCGACAGCGCCGAGCTGCGCCTGCACAAGAAGGGCCCAGGGCCGGTCACTGCCGGCGACATCCAGACGGATCACGACATCGATGTCGTCAATCCCGAGCTGGTGATCGCGAATCTGACGAAGGCGGGCGAACTCAACATGACGCTGCGAGTCGAGCGCGGCCGCGGCTACCGCCCCGCAGCACAGCGCGCGGCCTTCGAGGAACAGACGCGGCCCATCGGGCGCCTGCAGCTTGATGCCTCGTTCTCGCCGGTGCGGCGCGTGACCTATTCGGTCGACGCGGCGCGTGTCGAGCAGCGCACGGACCTCGACAAGCTCATCATCGACATCGAGACCAACGGCACCATCGATGCGGAGGAAGCAATCCGCCGCGCGGGCAGCATCCTGAAGGATCAGCTGTCGGTGTTCGTCGATCTGCAGGGCGAGGAGGAGGCCGCAACCAAGGTCTCCGAGATGCAGTTCGATCCGATACTGCTGCGTCCCGTCGATGAGCTCGAGCTCACCGTGAGGAGCGCCAATTGCCTGAAGGCCGAGAACATCCACTACATCGGCGATCTCGTGCAGCGCACCGAGGTTGAGCTGCTGCGCACACCGAACCTGGGCAAGAAGTCGCTCACCGAGATCAAGGAGGTCCTGCAGAGTCACGGCCTCATGCTCGGCATGCGTCTTGAGGGCTGGCCGCCGGCGGGCTTGAAGCACGACGAAGAACGCGAAGTGATGTAGAGCCATGCGTCATCAATTGAGCGGGCGCCAGCTGTCGCGCAACAGCCCGCACCGCCACGCCATGCTGCGCAATATGAGCGTCTCGCTGCTGCGCCACGAGACGATTCGCACCACCATCCCCAAGGCGAAGGAGCTGCGGCGCGTGGTCGAACCGTTGATCACGCTCGGCAAGACCGACAGCGACTCGCATCGCCGCCTCGCCTTCGCGCGGCTGCGCGACAGCGCGATCGTCGACAAGCTGTTCGCGGACTTAGGTCCGCGCTTTCGTGCCCGTCCGGGCGGCTACACGCGCATCCTGCGCATGATGCCGCGGCCGGGGGACTCGGCGCCCATGGCGCTCATGCAGCTGGTGGACGGTCCGGCCGCTCAAGACGCGTCGGCATCTGCGAAGGACTCGCCCGCAAAGGCGAAGCGTGCCAAGGGCGCGTCGGAAAAGGATGTGACCGCGAAGAAATCGGCGGCCAAGAAAAAGAAGGCCGCGGCGGCGCCCGAGGATGATGCGCCGAAGCCCAAGCGCAAGAAAAAGGCTGCTGCTTAAGCCGCCGCAACGTTCTACTTCTAGGGGGAGACGCACATGGGGATCGCATCGGAATTCAAAGAATTCGCGATGAAGGGCAGCGTCGTCGACCTTGCTGTCGGCGTGGTGATCGGCGGCGCTTTCGGCAAGATCGTCAATTCCCTGGTCGGCGACGTCATCATGCCGCCGATTGGGCTGGCGATCGGCGGCGTCGACTTCTCGGATCTTGCGGTGCAGATCGGCACCAATCCCAAAGGGGCGCCGGTGCTCTTCAAATACGGGGCGTTCATTCAGACGGTGTTCGAGTTCCTGATCATTGCGCTTGCGCTCTTCATGGTGATCAAGGCGATCAACCGCCTGAAGCGCCCGATCCCGGCGCCGCCTCCGCCGCCTGCGCCGCTGACGAAGACTGAGGCTCTGCTTCAAGAAATTCGAGACCAGCTCGCAAAGCGCTGAAGGCGTCGCGGGTGAGGTTCTCACACCCGGCGCCGGTCACCGCGAGATCGTCCTCGACGCGGATGCCGCCGAAGGGCCGCAGTTCGGCGACGCGCGCCCAATTGATCTTCTGCCCGCGCGAGTCGGCGCGCGCTTCGTTCAACAGCTGCTCGATGAAGTAGATTCCCGGTTCCATCGTCACCACGAAGCCGGGCTCGAGCACGCGCGTCAGGCGCAGATACTCATGTCCCGGCGGGCGCGGAATCTCACCTCCCTCGGCCGAGCGCATCCAGCCGCCCACGTCGTGCACCTGCAGACCCAGGAGGTGGCCGATGCCGTGCGGCAGAAAGACGCTCGAGAGGCCCGTGTCGACCGCCTCGTCCGCATCGCACAGCGTGACGTCCGCCTCCTGCAGAAGCTCCGCGGTCAGGTGATGCGCTGAGAGATGAATGTCGCGCCAGTCGGTGCCCGCGCGCACGCTGGCGCACAGCGACTGCTGCAGCTCATCCATGTGGCCGACCAGCGCCGCGAAGTCGGCATTGCCGAAGGAATAGGTGCGCGTGATGTCGCTCGCGTAGCCTGCGTACTCGGCGCCGGCGTCGATCAAGAGCGAATGGCGCGCGGCGGGCGCACGCCGCTCGAGCCTTTGATAGTGCAGCACCGCGGCTGCCTCGTTGAAGGCGATGATGTTGTTGTACGGCAGCTCCTGCTCACGCAGCCCGCAGGCGGATAGGTACGCGAGCTGAATCTCAAATTCCGTGGCGCCCGCGGCAAACGCCCGCGCGGCGGCGATGTGGCCGCGCGCCCCCAGATGATTGGCCTCGCGCAGGCAGGCGAGCTCATAAGCGCTCTTAACGGCGCGCGCAAAATCCAGATACGCCACCATTTTCGGAGGATTGACGCCGCCCACGCCCCAGGCGCTGATCGCGGCGTCGGGGTCGCCGATGAATGCCGTGCGCGAAAGATCCGCCGGCAGAAGCGCGCGTGCGGCGCTGCGCGCGGCGACCGCGCGAATGTCGAAGTGGCGCGTCCAGTAGCCCTGCGGCGGGTCGGCGGACTTGTACCAGAAGTCGAGCGGGCTGTTGAAGAGGAGGATGGGGACGCGCCCGGGCTCGAAGAAGATGAAGCAGTCCGGGACGTCGGTGAGCGGCGCCCAGGATTTAAAGGCCGCATTCGCACGGAAGGCGTAATGCTGATCGTCCGCGAATATGGGGACCGCAGATCCGGAGTGCACCAGCACGGACGTGAAATTCTCGGTGGCGAGCGCGCTGGCATAGCGGCTGCGCATGGCTGCAGTGTGCTCGGCAAAGAGCGTATCGAGGTCCAACGCGCGGTCCGGCATCGGCAGCATCCTTGAAATTGAAGCTTGCATTCTAGATCGCCGCGAGGCTTGCGAGTGACCTTCAGATGCGAAGTGTTGCACTGCAACATACGCTGTGGTCCGCGCGCATCAAATCGGCACAGCCGCGATTTAACGTGCAAGGCGTCCGAGTGCGAATGAGGGTTTTTCTCAAAGTGCGCGGGCCGCGCACGTCGCGTGGAACTGTCGTTGCCAGCCGACACATATTTCAAATCGGTCGGCGACTCTATAGAATTCTGTGTTGCGGTATGCAAATTGCGCATCGCCAGACAAAATCAACTTGTTTGCGCTCCTCTCCACTCTTGCTTCTCTCGGGGTATTGATCGATGAACACCAAACTTGCTCTTAGCGCTCTTATCGCGGCGCTGATGCTCACAGCCTGCGCGAAGCAGGAAAGCACAGCGCCCGCAACGACCGAGGCCACACCGGCTTCGGGCGCCGCTGCAGACTCGGCCGCGGCTTCCGCCAATTCCGCAACCAATGCTGCTGATGCCGCCACGACCAATGCTGCCTCTGCAGCGCCGCCGCCGGATGCCGCGACTCCGCCGCCCCCGGCCGACAACTCGGCGCCGCCGGCTGACAAGAAGTAAATCAGAAGCGTTACTGCTCAGGCCCGCAAGGCGTGAGCGACGGCCCGGTCAGGCGCACCAAGTCCTGTCCGGGCCGTTTGTTTTATACGGATGCGCAGTGACAGTCAGTGTACGAGACGCGCGGGCGTCAGCGAATGATCGGCTCTGGATCGAGAATGTCTATCGCGACTATCTCGATGACCTGGCGCCCCTCAACACCGGGATCTTTCCGATCCTAGGCGAGGTCGGACACCGTGAACCCGACCAGATCTCGCGCTGGTTTGCCGATTCGGGATCCTACCCGCTCATCATCGTCAAATCCGCCGCCGCGGTGGGCTTTGCGATGGTGGCGCGCGCCGCCGCGCTTGCCGGCCGTCCGCAGGTCGACTATCGCATGGCGGAGTTCTTCATCGCGCGCTCGCAGCGGCGTCGCGGCATCGGTCAGACGGCCGTGCAGATCATCTTCAACCGCTTCGCTGGACGCTGGGAAATCAACGAATATTTGAGAAACCCGGTCGCGGTGAACTTCTGGCGGCGCGTGGTCGCGGCGCACACGCGCGGGGACTATAAGGAAAGCATCGTCAACGGTGAAGTGCGCCACCTTTTTCAATCGAGTGTCGCGCGCCCGCGCTAGGGTTCGCGCTGCAGGCATGACAGCCGAGCTGCGCGCGCGCCAGGAGCGCGCGGCGCAGGCGCACCAGCGGTCCGCGCGTGGCGTCCGCGCGCACCAGATGATCGAGGACCCATAATCTGCGGCGTGCGGGCGTCAGCCACCAACAGCTCAGAATGAGGCTCGCCGCGACCAGCACGATGACGACTACACTCTGCAAGACCGCCATGTCAGCTAAGCTCCGAAGAACAGCGCCGTGCGATAGGTCAGGAAGGCGCCAAGGTAGGCGAGCGCAAACAGATAGGCCGCCATGATCAGTGGATAGCGCCAGGAATTTGTTTCCCGTTTAACCACGGCGAGCGTCGACAGGCACTGGGGCGCGAACACATACCAGGCGAGCAGCGACAGCCCCGTCGCGACACTCCAGCTGCCTGCAATGACGGGCGTGAGGGCGCCGGCCACATCGCCGGTGCGCGCTGCGGACATGGCATAGACGGTGCCGAGCGCGCTCACCGCGACTTCCCGCGCGGCAAGTCCTGGCACGAGCGCCATGGAGATCTGCCAGTTGAACCCGATCGGCGCGAAGATCACCTCGAGCCCTCGGCCCAACATGCCCGCGAGGCTGTAGTGGATCGCAGGCTCCTCGGCCCCGGGAGGCGGCGCCGGGAAGCTTGCGAGGAACCACAGGACAATCATCAGCGTCAAAATGATCGTGCCGACGCGACCGAGAAAGATGCGCGTGCGCTCCCACAGCCCCAACGCAAGGTTGCGCAGATTCGGCCATTTGTATTCGGGCAGCTCCAGAAGCAGCGGCCGGTATTGGCCGCGCATCATCGTGTGTTTGAGCACGAGCGCAACACCCATGGCGGCGAGCACGCCGGCGCCGTACAGCGCGAACAGCACCAGGCCCTGCAGATTGAAGACGCCCACGCTGCGGCGCGGAATGAACGCGCCGATGAGGAGCGCATACACCGGCAGGCGCGCCGAGCAGGTCATGAGCGGCGCGATCATGATCGTGGCGAGGCGGTCGCGTGGCGAGGGTATGGTGCGCGCCGCCATGATTCCCGGAATGGCGCACGCAAAGCTCGACAGCAGCGGAATGAAGGCGCGGCCCGACAGCCCGACCTTTCCCATGATGCGATCCAGCAGGAACGCGGCGCGCGGCAGGTAGCCTGAGTCCTCGAGCGCGAGGATGAAAACAAACAGGATGAGAATCTGCGGCAGGAACACGAGCACGCTGCCGACGCCGGCTACGATGCCATCGAGCAGCAGACTGTGCAGCGGACCCTCCGGCAGCGCCTGCGCCAGATACTGCCCCGCCTCGCGCACGCCGGCGCTGATGGCGGCCATCGGCACGACTGCCCAACTGAAGACCGCCTGGAACATGAAAAACAGCACCGCAGCCAAGAGCAGCGGACCTGCGATCGGATGCAGCACGAGCGCATCGAGGCGTGCGAGCAGCATGAGCCGCACGGGCACGCGGTAGTCGATGTCTTGCAGAATGCGCCGCACTTCGCGCTGCGTCGCCTCGACATCCGCGGCTTGCACGGCATGCGGTGCGGCAGGCGTCACCCGCGGGCCGAAGTCGCAGCGGTCGATGGCATCAATGAGCGCGCGCTCGCCGCCCGAGCGCACCGCCACCGTCTCGATCACCGGCACGCCGATGGCCGCTTCCAGCGCCGCGCGATCCAGCCGAAAGCCGCGCTCCTTGGCAAGATCGCTCATGTTCAAGGCGACGATCAGCGGCGTCTGCAGGCGCTTCAGATCCAGGACCAGACGCAGGTTCAGCCGCAGATTGGTCGCATCGACGACGCACACCAGAAGGTCTGGTGCAGGTTCGCTCGCATGACGGCCGAGGACCACGTCGCGGGCGATCGCCTCATCGAGGCTCGTCGCCTCGAGACTGTACGCGCCGGGCAGATCGAGCACGCGGTAGACGCGGCCGCTCTTGGGTCCGACGAAGCGACCTTCCTTGCGCTCGACGGTGACGCCGGGGTAGTTCGCGACCTTCTGGCGGCTGCCCGTCAGGCGGTTGAAGAGGGCAGTTTTACCGCAGTTCGGGACGCCGATCAGCGAAAGGCTCGGGCCTCTCGCCGCGGCTTCGGCGTTCACGTCGAGTTACTCGAATGCGCAAGCTCGACCCAAACCGTTTCCACTTCGCGGCGCCGCAGTGCAAAGGTCGTCGTGCCGATGCGCACGACAAACGGATCACGCCCGGGCCAGGCTTCGGTGAGGATCTCGATGCGCTCGCCGGTGACGAAACCAAGCTCCATCAGCCGCCGCTCAAGACTCGTGTTCTCACCCTGGCCTACGCCGATCACGGTCCCCATGGTCCCGGGCGGCAGCGCGCTCAGACTGAACGAACCTGGGGCGAGTGTCATGCCTCCCGGGGCGGCGAATGCATCCATGCGAACAGTATGATTGAGAACCGTTCGCATTTGCAATGCGAGCGCCGGTACCTGTGAAATGGGTCGCGATTTGTCATAACGCGACCGACAGCGGGCGTGAACTTGGCAGTCCCAAGAGGGGCCGCAGGTACTGTCCGGTATAGGATTCCACGCGCGCGGCGACGCTCTCGGGCGTGCCGGCAGCGACGAGCTGCCCGCCCGCGGCCCCGCCTTCCGGCCCTAGGTCAATGACCCAGTCCGCGCTCTTGATGACATCCAGATTGTGTTCGATCACGACGATGGTGTTGCCGGCGTCGCGCAGTCGCAGCAGGACCTCGAGTAGCTGCGCGACGTCGTGGAAGTGCAGACCGGTCGTCGGCTCATCGAGGATGTACAAGGTACGGCCGGTGGCGCGTTTGGCGAGCTCGCGTGCAAGCTTCACGCGCTGCGCTTCGCCGCCGGAGAGCGTGGTCGCATTCTGACCCAGGTGCAGGTAGGACAGTCCCACGTCAACGAGCGTCTGCAGCTTGCCGGCCACCGCCGGGATCGCCTGGAAGAAGCGCAGCGCATCCTGCACCGTCATCTGCAGAACCTCGTGGATGTTCTTGCCGCGGAATGTGATCTCGAGAGTCTCGCGGTTGTAGCGCTGGCCGCGGCACACATCGCAGGGCACGTAGACATCCGCCAGGAAATGCATTTCAACCTTCAGCACCCCGTCGCCCTGGCAGGCCTCGCAGCGCCCGCCTTTGACATTGAAGCTGAAGCGGCCGCTGTCGTAGCCGCGCGCGCGCGCTTCGGGAACGGCCGCGAACAGCTCGCGCAGCGGCGCAAACAGCCCGGTGTAGGTCGCCGGATTTGAACGCGGCGTGCGGCCTATCGGGCTCTGATCGATGTCGATCACGCGGTCGATGCCATCGAGGCCCTCGACGCGCTCGCAGGCCGCGGAAGCGCGCAGTCCGCCGTGCAAACGCGAGGTTGCATATGGCACCAGGGTGTCGATGACCAGCGTCGACTTGCCGGAGCCGGAGACGCCGGTCACGCAGGTAAAGAGCCCGAGCGGGATGTCGACATTCAGATTCTTCAAATTGTTGCCGGTCGCGCCGCGGATGCGGATCTCATTGCCCGGGGTGCGCGGGGTGCGCACGAGCGGGACCGGAATACGCCGCCGGCCGCTCAAATATTGACCGGTGAGCGAGGCCGCGTTCGCGGCAATCTGCGCGGGCGTGCCCTCGGCAACCACGTGGCCGCCGGCGACCCCGGCGCCCGGACCCAAGTCGACGACGTGGT